>ERZ773010.6-NODE-6-length-181239-cov-8.922852_pt1 | contig 181239 bp, 155 predicted proteins | sample MGYA00580842_ERZ773010 | MGnify/ENA primary metagenome ERZ773010 (study PRJEB29015, sample SAMEA2737982) | human oral metagenome | biome: human oral; feature: human-associated habitat; material: dental | place: China | collected 2107 ... | reverse complement strand
TGGCGAGGCAAAGAAAGTCAGCGGGGTGCGCTGCCGCTCAGCGCAACGGCATCAAGAGAAGTTTCGTGGGCGGAAGTTACTGCGCAGGTCTTGGCAATTCCTATAGTTAAAGTATCTCAGGGCACCTGCCCTGAAGTCCTTATCCGCGCGAGTTTCGGAGCATCTCCAAAAAGAGATGCCCTGAGCTCCGCGTATTTAGGGCATCTCCAGCACCCCTGCCCTGGAGCCCTTTATTTATAAGGGTTCCAGAGGCGACTGCCTGGAAACGCCCTATCTACACCGGTTTCAGGACACCTGACTTGAAGTATTTATCCGCGCGGGTTTCGGGGCATCTCCCCGGCAGGGGGAGAATTGGAAAAACGCGGGGGCGGAAGCGCAGGCGCACCTACCAAAAGAGGTGGCTGAAGCCCGCGTATTTAGGGCATCTCCAAAGTGGGTGCTCTGGAGCCCTTGTAAACAGGGCGTCTCCGGGCACCCTGCTTGAAACTCCTTTATCCATGCGGGTTTCAGAGGACTGGTTGGGCATGGTATTTCAGTTTATGTTTTTTGATACCCTGAGCCCCACGTATTTAGGGGGCTTCCGGGCATTTTATGTTTTCTGCCCTGTTTTTACGGAATTCAGAGAGGACTTCACAAGCTTAAAGAGCGGCTCGACTTTGCCCAAAGACAAGGCGGCGAGCTGCTAACAGACTACTCAGTACGCCAAAGCTAGGCCAACACAGCAACGCCGTATTTTGGCAAAGGAAGCCGCTATGGCTCGATGTTGCCAAAGACAAGTTGGGGCGGCGAGCCGCAGGCAGTATGAGTAGTACGACAAGGCCAAGCCAACACAGCAACGCCGTATTTTGGTAAAGGAAAACGCTATACCTCTTCGGAGATGCCCAGAATACGGGGGCTGGCGGGTAGGTGTTTTGCCGCATTGGCTTTTCCCTGACCGAGGCCGGTATCATGTCGGCCTGATATGGATTGCTTCGGATCATTGGGTGGAGCGGTTTTGAAAGTTCTTGTCACGGGCGCGAACGGTTTTGTCGGGCGCGGCGTCTGTGCCGTGCTGGCGCAGCGCGGCCACGCGCTGGTGCGCGCTGTCCGCGGCTCGGCGCCATCGGACAAACCGGGCGTGCAGGATGCGTTGGTGGTGGGTGAGGTGAATGGCGAAACGGTGTGGGATGCGGCGCTGCGGCAGGCGCCGGAAGCCGTGGTGCATCTGGCCGCGCGGGCGCATGTGACGCGGGCGATTGCCGGCGATGCCGAAATCTGCCGCCAGACAAACGTGGCCGGGGCGGTGCGCCTGGCCGAACAGTGCGCGGCTGCCGGCGTGCGCCGGTTTATCTTTATGAGCAGCGTCAAGGTCATGGGCGAGGGACGCGCGTGCTCGTACCGGGAAAGCGACGCGCCTGCGCCTGTCGGCACGTATGCAGCGGCGAAATGGGAGGCGGAACAGCGCCTGCACGAGATTGCCGGGCGCAGCGGCATGGAACTGGTCGTGCTGCGCCCGACGCTTGTTTATGGACGCGGCGTCAAGGCGAATTTTTTTAGCCTCATGCGCGCCGTCGATCGACGGATTCCTTTGCCGCTCGGCGCAGTCGCTAACCGGCGCAGCCTGATTTACCTGGGCAATCTGGCCGATGCGACGGCGCGGTGCCTGACGCACCCAAACGCTGCGGGGAAGACCTATTTGCTGAGCGACGGCGAAGATGTTTCCAGCGCTGAGCTGGTACGGCGCATTGCCGAAGCACTCGGACGGGCGCCGCGCCTCATAGCCGTGCCGCCGCGCTGGCTGCATCTGGCGGCGCGTCTGATGGGCCGGGGGGACGCCGCCGACCGGCTGCTCGGCTCGCTGACTGTCGATAGCCATGCGATCCGCGCGGATCTTGGCTGGCGGCCTCCTTATACGATGCGCCAGGGGCTGGCGGCGACCGCCGCGTGGTATCGAACGCGGGCGAACGAGGACTCGCCGGCATGAAGCGCATTTTTGATATTGCGCTTGCCGTCGGCCTTGGCGTGCTGTTTCTGCCGGTATTGCTGGCGCTGGCTTTGCTTGTCCGTCTGACTTCGCCGGGGCCGGCGCTGTACTGGTCGGATCGGGTCGGTCGGCAGAACAGGATCTTTCAGATGCCCAAGTTCCGCAGCATGCGCGTCGATACGCCCGCCGTGGCAACGCATCTGCTGGCGGACCCGGAAGCCTGCATGACGCCGATCGGGTCGTTTTTACGCCGTTCGAGTTTAGATGAGCTGCCGCAGTTATGGAACATTCTGACCGGGGAGATGAGTTTTGTCGGGCCGCGTCCGGCGCTGTTCAACCAGGATGACCTGATTGCGCTGCGCACGGAAGCCGGGGTTCATGTGCTGACGCCGGGATTGACCGGCTGGGCGCAGATCAACGGGCGGGACGAGCTGCCGATTCCGGAAAAGGTGCGGCTGGATGCCGAGTATCTGCGGCGGCGTTCTTTCGCCTTCGATTTGCTGATTCTGTGGCGAACGGCGATCAAGGTATTGCGCCGCGATGGGGTCTCGCATTAGTCTGTGCCGCGAGCATTCATCCCTATTTTTCAATTTTTCGGAGCGATACCATGAGTTTTGGAGGGCGCGTCTTTTGCGATCCCTGATTCGATTTTCCTTGTCGGTGCTGGCCTTGCCGCGTTTTGCTAAGCGCCTGATCGTACTTGTCGGCGACGCTGGGCTGTGCGCGCTGACGGTCTGGCTGGCTTTCTATCTGCGCCTCGATCTGTGGCTGGGATTTTCCGAAGTCTATTTCCAGCCGGTGCGTGCGGCGATGGCGTCCATGCTGCTGGCGCTGCCCATCTTTATCAAACACGGTTTCTACCGCGTCATTTTTCGCCATTCCGGGCTGTCCGCCCTGGGCATGATGCTGCGCGCCTTCGCACTCTATGCGGCGTTGTATGCGGCGCTGATTGCCGGTATCAGTATTTCTGGCGTGCCGCGCAGTGTGGGCATCATTCAGCCCATGTTGCTGCTGCTGGCGGTCGGCGCTTCGCGGGCGCTGGCGCGCTACTGGCTGGGTGGGCTGTACCGCGAGCAGTTGCGCCGTTCCTCTTTGCCCAAAGTGCTGATTTACGGTGCCGGTTCGGCGGGGCGCCAGTTGGCTGCGGCGATTGCCAACAGCCACGAAATGCGCGCTGTCGGTTTTCTCGATGACGACGACCGCCTGCATGGGCAAATCGTCAACGGCCTGCCGATCCACAGTTCCGATGCGCTTGAGGAAATCATTGCGGCAGAAAATATCAGTACGGTGCTGCTGGCTTTTCCATCAGCGTCCCGACGCCGCCGCAATGAAATTCTGGAACGGATCCGATCGGCCCGCGTGGCGGTGCGCACGCTGCCGAACATGAGCGACCTGATTCAAGGGCGGGTCAGTGCTGCCGATGTTCACGATCTGGACGAGGACGATCTGCTCGGCCGTGAGCCGGTGCCGCCCGATGCGGCGCTGCTGGCGAAGAATGTGGCAGGGAAGGTGGTCATGGTCACGGGGGCGGGCGGCTCGATCGGCAGTGAGTTGTGCCGTCAGATCGCCGCGATCGGCCCGGCAAAACTGCTGCTGGTTGAACAGAGCGAGTTTGCCTTGTATACGATCCACCAGGAACTGCGCGAGAAGTTTGCCGAGGACGGGCTGGAAGCGATTCCGTTGCTGGCTTCGGTGCAGGATGTGGGGCGCCTGCGCGAGATCATGGCGGCCTGGTCGCCCAGCACGGTTTTCCATGCGGCAGCCTATAAGCATGTGCCGCTGGTCGAGCACAATCCTGTCGAAGGCGTGAAGAATAATGTGCTGGGTACTTTGCGGGCTGCGCAGGCGGCAGAGGAAAGCGGCGTTGCCGATTTTGTGCTGATCAGTACCGATAAGGCCGTGCGTCCGACCAACATCATGGGCGCCAGCAAGCGGCTCGCGGAAATGGTTTTGCAGGCCCTGGCTGCGCGGGCGGCAGAGCGCGGCGGATGCACCTGCTTCACCATGGTGCGCTTTGGTAATGTGCTGGGGTCTTCCGGTTCCGTTGTGCCGATGTTCCGTCGGCAAATCCGCGACGGCGGGCCGATTACCTTGACGCACGCAGAGATGACCCGCTATTTCATGACCATTCCCGAAGCGGCGCAGCTTGTCATCCAGGCGGCCGCGCTGTCCCAGGGCGGCGACGTATTTCTGCTGGATATGGGGCAGCCGGTGAAGATCATCGATCTGGCGCGCCGCATGGTGCAGCTCTCCGGCCTGACCTGCAAGGACGATGAAAATCCAGAAGGCGACATTGCAATCCGTATCACGGGGCTGCGTCCCGGTGAGAAGCTATACGAAGAACTGCTGATCGGCGATCACCCGCAGCCGACGCCGCATCCACGCATCATGAAAGCCCGCGAGGCTTTCCTGCCCTGGCCGCAACTGGCGGAAAAAATGGCGGGGCTGGAAAAGGCGCTCGCCGCGAGCGATGTCAATGCGCTGCGGGCGATGTTGAAAGCGCTGGTTTCCGGCTATGCACCGAGCGACGGCGTGGTCGACTGGGTTTGTCTGGAGCAGGAAAGCAGCGGCGATAGCGTGCACTGAGTGAGCGAGTGAGGGTCGTAGAAACAAAAAAGTGCTGAAAATCGCCGTGCTGTGTCGGCTGCAAAGCTTTAGGCGCGATCAAACCCCTTGAAATGACAGGCAGGGCATTTCTGAACACCTTTCTGACAGGCACCGCTGGAGTCCGCGTGGATAGGGCGTTTCCGGGCAGATACCTCGGAAACACGCATGGATAAAGGGCTTGCGGGCACCCTCCCCGGAGAGGCCCTGAATACGCGGATCTCAGGCCACCCCTTTGGAAATGCGCTATCTACACCGAGTGGCGGCGTATAGGGAATGCCGCCTGCCGAAAGGCGCGCGGCGAAAACGCCAGGGCGCGGGCAAGGGGCAAGGCCGGCAGTCATGATTCGTTCTGTTTCATCCAGGCGACGAATCGGCGCAACCCTTCTGCGAAGGATACGGTTGGCGTCCAGCCCAGATGGCGGCGGGCGTGGCTGATGTCCAGGTAGTTGACGGGAACGTCAAATGTGCGCCCGGGCAGATAGTTGCGCTGTGTCGGGTGTCCGGTGACTGATTCGATGGCATCCAGGATGTCGTTGAGGCTCAACCCCTGTCCGGAGCCAATATTGAAAACGTCATTGGCCTCGTCGTGATCCATTGCGGCCAGCAGCGCCGAGGCGACGTCGGCAATATGAATGTAATCGCGGACGACCGTGCCGTCGCCCCAGATATCGATAGTTTCCCCGCGCAGCGCCTTGCCAACAAAAACGGCAACCGCCCCCTGGCTGGCATGCGTGCGCTGCCGTTCACCGAAAGGATTGGCCAGGCGCAGTATCGTGTAGTTCAGGCCATGAAGTTCGCGGAACAGGTGCAGGTATTTTTCGATGGCTAGCTTGGCAATGCCATACGAACACAATGGGTTGGTCGGATGGCGTTCATTGATGGGGGTGTGCTGCGGAATACCGTAGACTGTGCCGCCTGAGGAGACGAACACGATTTTTCCCACTTTGGCCTGAACCGCACGTTTGAGAAGTCGGAGTGTACCGATGAGGTTGCTTTCGATATCGAAGACGGGATCGGCGTTTGAAGATTGCGGCAGGGTGGTCGAAATGAGATGAAAACAGACGTCGCACCCCGCGAGCGCTTGTGCAATATCAGCATCGTTGCCCAAATCCCCTTCCAACAGCTCGAAGTTGCCTGCCGGATTTACGCCGCCGCTCGAAGGCGCTTCCAACCGCTTGACATTGGGGCGGTCAAAGCAACGTACCCGGTGACCTGCGGCCAGTAAGGCATCGACAAGATGGGAGCCGATAAATCCTCGGCCGCCTAGAACCAGGCAATGCTTGGCATGACTCATGTACAGCGCTCCTTCATGAATTGGGCAAATGTACGGACGGCAGTCATGAGTAATTACATGGCCGATAATTGCCCGCGTTCCGTCCGCTTACACAATGTGTAAGGGCGCATTTTACGCGATGCTGGGAGGACTCCGCCGATGTACGGTAGATGACGTGGCGGATCGGTAGCGATCAGCTGAGTGAAACGTCAGCAATGATACGGCGGGCGGTTTGTCCGGCTGCTGGCGCACACAGTACAATTCAGCCTGGATTGGTGACGGGGCCTTAGCGACGCGTCATTTGCGACGGGTCGATGGAATACGAAACACGCATCGGACGTTGTAGGTGGATCATTTACGACCTGAGGTTTTTATAAACTTCCCTGATTTTTCGTGGCGTTCGTCCATAATTGATTAAAAATTTAGGTTGGAAAACTCCTTAAAACAAGGCTTTCGCCAGATTTTGCAAAGGTCTGTATCTACCTTCTGTCGTGTTGTTTTTTGAAATGGAAAAAATTTGATGGGGACGCAGTTTGGTTTGTCCATGTTGTGCTGACACAATGAGTGAACCTACGCTATGCGTACTGGCTGCATCTTGCGGCCGTAACGATTCTGTCCATCCTGATTTTCAGGACAAGCCGGCGCAGGTCGCCATCTTGCTGTGTACGTATCAGGGCGAGCGGTTTTTGTCTGAGCAGATCGATTCTTTCCTTTCCCAGACTTACGGATCCTGGAAGGTCTGGGCTTCCGACGATGGTTCGACCGATGGCACGCTGGGCATTCTGGACGCTTACCGGGAAAAGCTCGGCCATGAGCGGCTTGCTGTTGTGCACGGGCCGGGGCGTGGGTTTGTTGCCAATTTCCTTTCCCTGGTTTGCCGCGACGATATACAGGCGGACTTCTATGCCTACGCCGATCAGGACGACATTTGGCTGAATGACAAACTTGAGCGGGCCATCAAATGGCTCGCTTCCTTACCGCGGGCTGTACCGGCGCTGTATTGCTCGCGGACTTTGTTCGTTGACGAAGAGAACCGGGAAATTGGTATGTCGGCTTTGTTCAGCAAACCGCCGGCATTTTCTAATGCACTGGTACAAAGCATCGGCGGTGGCAACACGATGGTATTCAACGCCGCTGCCCGTGCATTGCTTTGCCAGGCGGGGGCGGATGTTCCGGCCGTATCGCACGATTGGTGGACCTACATGGTGGTGGCTGGGTGTGGTGGCGAGGTCTTTTATGATGCTGCGCCTTCTCTGCGCTATCGGCAACATGGCGACAATCTCGTCGGCATGAATACGGGTATTGGTGCAAGGTTTGAACGCTGGCGTCTGCTCTGGGATGGACGCTTTCGAAGGTGGAACGAGGCCAACCTGATCGCGTTGCGGCGGTTACAGGAAAGGCTGACTCCAGAAAATCGGAAAATCATGGACGGCTTTTCCCATGCGCGGACATTGCCCAGGTTGCCAGGGCTCGTTGCACTATGGTGTTCCGGCGTCCATCGGCAATCATGGGTGGATAGTCTTGGTCTGTTCGTGGCATTCTTTTTCAAAAAAATGTAAGGTACAAACTTTTTTCTGCCATCATGTGTCATGCACGCAGCAGTTACGATTTTGGCAAGATGGTAATCAAATACAAATACGATCGATATGTTGGTTTTACGCTCGGCGAGAATATGACCAGTACAGAAAGGCAAAAATATATACGCATGGGAAATCAGGTTTATCGATTTACCCAGGCTGCTGGAAAGTACTCCAAGATGGGAATTTAAAGCTTTATGCAGGATTTTTTGACGAATCCCGTGGAGATGTTCGCCTCGCTATGGCGAAACCGAGAGTTGATCTTGGCGTCGGCTCGGCGGGAGGTACTGGGACGTTACCGCGGATCGTTCATGGGGCTATTCTGGTCGGTATTTACTCCGCTATGCATGCTGGCGGTGTATACATTTGTTTTCGGTGAAGTATTTAAGGCTCGCTGGGGCGTCGAAAACGAATCAAAAATGCAGTTTGCGCTGATGCTGTTTGCTGGACTCATTGTTTTTAACCTATTTGCCGAATGCGTCAATCGTGGCCCAACTCTGGTATTGGCAAATGTCAATTACGTCAAAAAAGTCGTTTTCCCCCTGGAAATTTTGCCTGCCATTGCCTTGGTATCGGCGCTTTTTCATTGCTTAATTAGTTTAGGCGTCTGGTTATTGGCTCACATTCTGTTTTTTGGCGCCCCACCGCTGACAGTGTTTTATTTACCGCTGATTCTGCTGCCTTTTGCTTTCATGATCATGGGCGTGACCTGGGTGCTGGCTTCTCTCGGCGTTTATTTGCGTGATGTGGCCCAATTCATTGGCGTTCTGACTTCCATGTTCATGTTTCTTAGTCCGATTTTTTATCCAGCGACTGCTCTACCCGAGGCATACCGCCAGATTCTGTTTCTCAACCCTTTGACGCTGGTCATTGAGGAAGTGAGGGCGGTGCTGTTCTTCGGACGTTCTCCGGATTTTGTCTTGCTGGCCATTTATTGGATTGTGACGCTTATGCTCGCATGGTTAGGGTTTGTTTGGTTCCAGAAGACGCGCAAAGGGTTTGCTGATGTGCTCTGAAACCATGATCGAAGTTGAAAATCTCGGAAAGTGTTATCAGATTTATGAACAACCCCGCGACCGCCTCAAACAGATGCTCTTTCCGCGCCTGCAACGCTTGGCGGGAATGCCTGTACAAACATATTTCCGAGAATTCTGGGCGCTGAAAAACGTTAGTTTCAAGATCAGAAAGGGTGAAGCGGTCGGTATTATCGGGCGCAATGGCAGCGGAAAATCCACCTTGCTACAAATGATTTGCGGCGTACTTGGCCCGACTTGCGGCCGAGTTGAAACGCGCGGGCGTATTGCGGCGCTACTGGAGCTCGGGTCCGGGTTCAACCCTGAGTTTACCGGGCGTGAAAATATTTATATGAATGCCACGCTGCTTGGATTGAGTCGGCAGGAAATTGATGCGCGTTACGACGAAATTGTTGCGTTTGCCGATATCGGTAATTTCATTGAGCAGCCCGTTAAAACCTATTCGAGCGGAATGTTTGTGCGCTTGGCGTTTTCTGTTGCTGTACATGTTCAGCCCGATATTCTAGTTGTGGACGAAGCGCTGAGCGTCGGAGATATTGCTTTCCGCAACAAGTGTATTGAAGTTATCCAACGAATGATGGCGCGCGGTGTGACCATACTTTTCGTCACCCACGATCTGGGCACGCTCCAGTTGCTATGCACGCGCGTGCTCTGGCTGTCCAATGGGCAGTTGCGCGCCAGCGGCGATCCTATGTCGATTTCCCAAGATTATTACGTTGATATGTTGCCAAATGGTGGAACGCAATTGACGGTGGATCGAAGTTTTCTGCCGCCGCAACAAGAAACCGGCAAGGCACGCTTTACCGAGTTGCGTTTACTTAATGGCGGTGAAGCTCATTACCGGGTAGGACAGCCTTTACGCTTGAAGTTTGTTCTCCGGGCGCAAACAGATTTGCCGAAAATTGTATTTGCCCTCAGTATTTACCGTGCGGATGGTGATTGGCTGATTGGACAAACAAGCCGCGATGACGGGGTGTTCTGGGATGCGCAAAAAGCAGGCCAGGAGTGTTCCGGCATGTTAATCCTGAATCCCTTGTGTTTGGCACCGGGTGAGTATCTTGTGGCACTTGCTGCGTATGCGGAGGATTATTCTTTGTGTTTTGCATTGACCGATTTGTGTTTGCCGTTTTCTGTACGTGCCGATTTCCCAACATGGGGGAAGTTTCGTCATCCTGGCGTTTGGGTTATTGGAGGTGAAGAGTAAGTCAAAATGGGTAAGGCGAAGTACAAACGGGATCGGTGTGGATTCATGTGTCCGAGGTTCCGGTAGATCACCATCATTACATCGTACTGAGCTTGCTGAACGCGTGGATGGAAATGGTTGCTGCCCCTATGGCAAGTGGTGTGGTGCTCGATTATGGCTGCGGCGGTCAGCCTTGCCGGCGTTTATTGGAATGCTACCTCCCAGCTATATTGGTGCAGATGTCGCGGTGGTTGCCGATATCAAACTAGATGTCGCCTTGACGCCAGGCAAACTAGTTTCTTTGACAGATGCCTCTGTAGATACCATCCTCCATGCAGATACTGGAGCGCGTTTATGATTTCAAGTCATATCTAGTAGATTGTAGTCGTCTGTTGCGGCTAAGCGGCAGGATGGTTCTAGGCGCGCTTGTGTACTGGTGGCGCTATGGGGCCCATTGCGATTATAGGTGCTTTGCCCATTTCGGTTTTGGGAAAAGAATGGAGGACTTCGGTTTCGGTATTCTCGATTTTCGTCCTTGTGATGGATTTTTTGCCATGTTGGGTCAAGCTTTCATGGATTATCGAAATGAGAAAGGGAAGCGTGGCCAATTTACAGCCAGCATCATCAATCGAATTTTCTTGTGGCTGGATGGCCGGCTAGCCGATACAGACGATATGTTGGGATGGATGTGTATCGTAGAAAAACTATAGGCTGACGCTTGCCCGCAAAATTCAGAGAAATAAAGAAAAAGCACTGAAATTGGAGAATTGGAAAAAGAATGTCTGCGAAACTTAAAGAGAAATCAGAAATGAATACACAAAAACTTTTTCCGTGCCCGGTATGCCAGAGCAGCGAAAGTAACTTCCATCTGTGTGAAGTTGATGGCTATGCCATTCGAGGGTGTAAGCGCTGCGGTGCGGAGTTCGTATCGCCGATGCCGGATGCTGAGATGCTGAAGGCTTACTATGATCGTAAACAGTGGTTCGAAGGTGGCGAGCGCGGTGGCTACGAGGATTACGACAGGCAAACTTCGGCCTCTATTGCGATGATTAAACCTTTGCTTGAGACGTATGGAACGAAGCAAGGTCTCTCGATATTAGATGTCGGTTGTGGTTACGGCTCACATTTAAATATAGCCGCTGAGCTTGGCTGGAAATGTTTTGGCGTCGAATTATCTGATTACGCACGCAAGATTGCACAAAGTCGGCTTGAAGGCCGGGCGTATATCGTCGAAAGTGCTGCCGATCTTATTCCACATGAATTCGATGTGGTTCTGATGCTTGATGTCATCGAGCATTTTCCCGATCCGTACCCCTTGTTTTTTAGCCTTTTCTCGATAGGTGCAATTACGCCAAAAACACGCGTAATCATTAGTACGCCTAATGCCGGATCGAGTGAGGCGGAAAAGAATCCAAAAACCTGGGTGTACCGTCATCCACCTTCACATCTTGTTTATTTTCATGCAGAAACTTTACGCTTCTTTCTGCAAAAACTGCGTTTTACAAACATTGATGTACACGGCATCTATCCGTTGATTCCAGAGGAAACAAAAGTGCTTACATTCGCCGATTACGGCGGCTTGGTAGCCATAGCGGAAGGAAGCGATTTTACCGAGTTTATGCATGAACGCTATGTGCCCGGCACTTGGTCGAAAATCGCCGAATATGAACATTTACCACGTTATGAACTGGCGCGACGTTTTGTTCAAGGAAAAGCGGTGCTTGATTTCGGTTGTGGCTCCGGGTATGGCTCGGCAATGCTGGCGGAGTGCGCGGCTAAAGTCGTTGGCTTGGATGTTGACGCATCAGCAATTGATTGGGCAAAAACGACACACTGCCGTTCTGGTCTGAATCTGGAGTTTTACTGTTGTGATGATTTAGGAGGCACTTTACCAGAAGCCTCGTTTGACGTAGTGACGTGTTTCGAAATGATCGAACATGTAAATTTTGAGACGCAGTGCGCGACGTTAGCCTCAGCTGCTCGTTTATTGCGAGATGACGGCATATTGATTATTTCGACGCCTAATCCGGAAGTAACAAGCTTATATGGAGAAAATCCATATCATTTGCGTGAGATGTCCCGTGATGAGTTTCTGGATCTACTGTCATCTGGTTTTGCGCATATCTATATGCTTGATCAAAGAGTTCGGGAGAGCGTGACTTTTGACGATGTGGACTTACCCAAGCAAGCGCTGGAAATTCTCGGGCAGCAGAAAGATAAGAAACCATCCTTGGCTTATATTGCTTTTTGTTCAAAAACTAAGTTACAAAATATAGTACCAGCTGTTGTTTTTAATAATTCCCGTGATGTGATTCGTGATTTTTTGAGTCAGGAGAATAAGGTAAATCTGATACGTCTTGCGTGTTATTCTCAAAATGAGCTACTTGGTAACCAGTCAGACTCTATTAAAAATCTGAATGAGCAGCTTAGTAATCAGTTGGATTCTATTAAAAATCTGAATGAGCAGCTTAGTAATCAGTTAGACTCTATTCAAAAATTAAATATAACACAGCAAATTTTAAAAGCGACATTGGATAAATATCAAATACAGATAGAAATGCTAACGGCTAAAATTACAGAGCTAAATACTTCTAATATATCTTTACAGAATATAATTACAGAAATTAAATCATCTAATTGGTACCAGCTAGGAGTAGTGCTCCGAACAGAAAAATTCTCTTGGCAAGGCATCCGTACTGCAGTTATATTGGTCGCTAAAGTAGTATTGCCAAAATCGATAAAACGTATACTGCGTAATATGATCCGAAATCGGGATTGCACAAATATAGTTGCCAAGGCTGGTAAGTGTAATTATCATCAGGCCTATTGTGTTAAACAGCCTATACCAGTACTGGGGCGGCGACCATGTGTTGTTCATATAATTGCAAATTTCTGTTTAGGAGGATCTTCTCGTCTTGTTATTGATCTAATTGAAAGCCTTGGTCAATTTTATGAACATAAAATATTGACGAGCTATGTGCCTAATCCACCTGCATATCAGGGGGTCGAAATTGATGAAATCTCTTATGTCAATAATGAGCAACCTTTTATTGCTTACTTAAAGGCAAAAAAAGCAGATTTTATTCATTTTCATTATTGGGGGGAATGTGATGAGCCATGGTATACATTAGCTATTCGATCGGCAGAGCAATTGGGGTTGAAAGTAATAGAAAATATCAATACGCCAATAGTGCCTTATATTTCTCCTTCAGTGTATCGTTATGTGTATGTAAGTGACTACGTGCGTCACGAGTTTGGCCAAGATAAACCTGAACATATTACAATTTACCCCGGGTCTGATTTTTCGTTATTTATGCGTAAACCTGATGATGTCTTACCAGAAAATTGTATTGGCATGGTTTATCGACTTGAGACTGATAAGTTAAATGAGTTTTCAATCGTTCCTCTGATTAAAGCTGTACAAAAACGACCTAATACTAAGGCGTTAGTTGTCGGCGGAGGGAGTTTGTTGGAGGTATTTCAAAAGGCAGTGCAAGCTGCGGGGCTAAATGATAAATTTGACTTCACAGGTTATGTGAGTTATGACAGCTTGCCTGATTACTATCGTAAGATGACAGTTTTTGTTGCGCCTGTCTGGAAGGAAAGTTTTGGGCAGGTTAGTCCTTTTGCGATGAGTATGCGGATCCCCGTTTGTGGTTACGATGTAGGTGCGATTGGAGAGATTACTGATGATAGAGATGTGTTAGCACCGGCCGGAGATGCTGACAGATTGGCGGATATCATTGTTCGTCTGCTTGATGATGCAGAAGAGAGGAAAAGAATCGGTGATTTCCAATGTCAGCGTGCACAGTCAAATTTCTCAGTACAGGCAATGGTAGATTCCTACGCAAGGTTGTACCGTGAGTTGACAGGTATACCGGAATGAAAGTTGTATTTTTTGTCCATTGTTTTTTTCCGAATCATTTTTACGGCACGGAAACTTATACGCTTGAGTTGGCTAAGCATTATCAGGATTTTGGCCATGAAGTCATCGTGGTTTCCGCAATATTTCAAGGAGAGCCCCGGCAAGATGTCCTGTTAAAACAGTATTGTTTTCAGGGCATTCCTGTTGTATCAATTGATAAGAATCACCTCCCACATTCGCGAATCAAAGAAACGTATTACCAAGCAGACATGAGAGCTGTTTTCCATAAACTCATGGATGAATTGGCTCCTGATGTGGTACATGTGACGCATCTAATCAATCATACCGCGACCCTTCTGGAGGTAACTCAGGCGCGAGGCATACCGACTTATGCGACGTTTACTGATTTCTTTGGTTTTTGCCTGAATAATAAATTGGAGAATGCTCGTGGTGGGCTGTGCGCTGGTCCTTCGGCTTTCCGCCTCAATTGTGTGGCATGCCATTTAAAAGCTGCAGCAGATGCAGGTGGGCCTGGTGGCATATTACGTTATGCAAAATACCCTAAAGTGGCAGAGGCTGCGGCCTATGGTTTGGATGTGATACGCCGTTTTCCTGGTATCCGTAACGGTCCCATTGATGGGATAGTGGAGGATATCGTGCATCGGCCTGATACCTTATCGACGCTTTATAACAATGCATATCGCGCTGCCGTAGCACCGACCCGCTTTTTAGGAGATGCGTACCAAAAAAATGGAATTAGTACGCCGCTGTACTATATTCATTTTGGCGTTGATATTGATCGTACTGCTAAGCCGGTACGCCCGCGAGGGCATATTCCTACAATTGGTTTCATTGGGCAGATTGCGCCTCATAAAGGAACGGATCTATTACTTTCGGCCTTTAATAGATTGCCTAAAGATGCAGCACGTTTGCTAGTGTATGGGCCCGCCGACCAAGACCTCTGGTATATGGAATCTCTTAAGAGTCTAGCAAACTCACCGCTGATTCAATTTCGGGGGACTTTCAAGAAAGAAAGCATGCTAACCGTTATGGCTGAGCTCGATTTATTGGTCATTCCTTCTCGGTGGTATGAAAATAGCCCACTCGTACTACTCAATGCGCTTGCCACTCATACCCCCGTACTAGTTTCCGATGTGGCGGGCATGACGGAATTTCTCAACCCGGGCATCAATGGCTATGCATTTGAACGTGGGAATGTCGATAGTCTATATCAGTATTTATACAAACTGGTTTTACACCCAGATGATCTATATGCATTGACGGAAACGACAAATTATGAGCGAACAACAAAAACTGTAGCACAAGAAACGATGGCCCTTTATTCAGCCTAATCGGCTGGTAGATGGCTGGTTAGTAGATATTAGCGTAGTGCCTTATGATGGTTCAAGGGAACCTTGTCGCGTTTCTTATTCGAAGACTGATTTTGATAGCTAAGGATGTTGATTGATTTTAGCAAACTGGAATCAGCGGATACCATGTGATTGGTAAGTTAGTCTGGTAAACTAGATATGTAAATATGAGTAAGCGTATTTCAAGTGACCAATTGTTAAAATATTATGATAGATTATCGAGCTGTCAAAATGGTTTTGTTTTAATTTAATTGGGGCGTAGTAGGCGGTTAGATTAAGGCTCCTCTAATAAAAGGTGCGTGAGTTTGAAGATACTGCTTACAGTACACCAATTTGTTCCGGACTATTTTTCCGGTACCGAAGTACTGACCTTAAGCATCGCCAAGAACCTTTTGCAACGTGGACACGAAGTGTGTGTTTATACGGGCTATCCGACTAAGGAAATACTGCCCGATTGGAAGCGCTTCGATGAGTATGAGATTGAAGGAATACAAGTCCGCAGATTCCATCATTGCTTTATGCCGATGGGAGATCAGCATGTATTATCCGAATTAGAGTACGACAATCATTTGTCAGCCAGATATTTCTCCGCACTGATTGACGAGATTGTACCAAATATTATCCATTTTTTCCATTTCAGCCGCCTGAGTGCTGCGCTGATTGATGTTGCAAGGCACAAACAGATTCCCGCCTACTACACACCGACTGATTTCTGGGCAGTTTGCCCGACTTACCAATTACTGCTTGATGATGGCCGCGTGTGTTCCGGGCCAAGCTGCTATGCGGGGAATTGCATCAAGCATGTTGCCGCGCGGACGCGCCTGAAAAATCACACCGGTCTGATCAGATATATTCCAACACCTGCTATTGATTGGGTGGCAGGCATCGCCCAGTCATCGATACCTGGGCGGTGGCCGTTTCGAAAGGAAATTGCGGCATTGAGCCGGCGTAAATCGTTAAATATTGCGCGGGTCAATGCCTTAAATGCCATTGTTTCACCCACCCGTTTAATGACCCGGACATTGATACGGCATGGCGTGGATGCCAGTTTGATCCACCAATCCGCCTATGGCATTGATATGAACGGTTTTGATGCCGCCAGACCGTGCGAGTACAACGGTAAGCGCCCCCTGATCCTCGCTTACATTGGCACTTTAGCGCAGCACAAAGGCTGTCATGTGCTGATTGATGCCTTTCGACGTTTGAATACTGAGGGTGTGCGACTCAAAATTTATGGCAACCTGAATGACTTCCCTGATTATGTGCATAGGTTGCAACGCATGTCCGAGGGGTACGACGGTATTGAATTCATGGGGACTTTTCCCTACACTGATATTGCGCAAGTGCTGAGTCGCGTTGATGCCTTGGTTGTGCCATCGGTATGGTACGAAAATACGCCGCTCGTCATATATTCTGCGCTGGCAGCCAGGCGGCCGGTGATTGCTTCTGATTTTCCGGGAATGTCCGAAGTTGTTGAAAACGGGGTGAATGGCCTGACTTTTACACCAGGCAATGTTGATGCATTGGCACAGTGCCTTAAACGTCTGCATGATGAAGCGGGGCTTCTCGCACGCCTGAGCGCGCATTGTGCACCACCTAAATCCATCGAATCGTACGTCAACGAACTCTTGACGCTTTATGCGGAATCTCCTGCGCCTTTACATGATTTGCCAGTCCGTGCGTCGTCCTGGGAGTAAAGGGGCGTGAGTGCCACAATCGTTGAGGCATCGTTCTGTTTGATCAATCATAAAAATGGCTACCTACGCAATCGGTGACGTTCAGGGCTGTTTTGGGACGCTGTGCTATCTGCTGGAGCGCATCGCTTTTGACGCAGCACGTGATCGGCTCTGGTTTGCGGGAGATCTCGTCAATCGCGGCCCGCGATCGCTGGAAACGCTGCGTTTTGTACGCAATCTGGGCGCGTCCGCTTTGACAGTTCTCGGCAATCATGACCTCTCTTTGCTGATGGCTGCGGAAGGTTTGGGCAAGCGCAGCTGCGGCGATACGTTCGATGACGTACTGACGGCAACAGATCGTACCGAACTGCTCGATTGGCTGCGCCATCAACCTCTTTGCCATGTAGAAGACGGTTTTTGCCTGGTGCATGCCGGGCTGTTGCCGGCATGGGACGTGATGCTGGCGCAGGCGCTGGCCGGAGAAGTCGAGAATGCGCTGACCGGCACCAACTGGCGCGAATTTCTTGCCCACCTGTGGGGAAGCGAACCGGCGGCATGGGATGCGGATCTGACGGGCTGGGCGCGTCTGCGCGTCATCGTCAATGCCATGACCCGTCTGCGCTTTTGTACGCCGGAAGGGACGATGGATTTTCAGACCAAGGGCGAAACGGCCTCTGCGCCGGCCGGGTATTTACCGTGGTTCGCGGTTCCGGGCCGGCGCAGCGCGGAGGCGACGCTGATTTTCGGGCATTGGTCGGCGCTTGGGTTAAAGGTATGGCCTCATCTGCTGGCAACGGATTCGGGCTGTGTCTGGGGAGGCATGCTGACGGCGATACGGCTGGAAGACCGGGCCGTGTTTCAGGTGCCGTGCCTGCCGGAAGAAGCCTGTCCACTGTTTGTCTGATGCCGCCTTCCGCCAGTACCCGCCTTGAGCGGTTTTCTTGCGGAGGGCCGGGTCGTCTTTATTGCGGCTTATTTGTGTCGTTAGCACGGATGTGCGAAGGCCGCACAATGCGTATGTGCTTGCTCGTCGTTAAAGGCTGAGTTGCCGGGCGATGGCCGCATGTGCGGCATCGGCCAGCGCGCGTCGCGACTGGCTGACCGAAAAGATCGGCGATGCGGGCAGGATCCGCAAGTGAGCGTGCGGCAGGCCAGAGTCGCCGAAAATCACTGTCCAGCCGGGTACCCCGTACGGCGTGGGCGGTAGCGGCGGCGAGGGGGTGGCGAAGGTGTTTGTCGTGTCTGTTGTAGCAGCTTGACCGGGGTCCTGTGATTCCACGCGCACGGCCGGTATAGTCAAAAGGCGGCTATGCGTGCGTTACCAGGGCTTCTGGCCAAATGCCTTGGCGTAGCGCGCGGCGATGTCTTCGCGGCCGGATCGGTGATTTTGTCCGCCGCGATGCGCAATCTTGATCGCACCCATGATGGCCGCCAGACGCCCCGTTTTTTCCCAGTCCCAGCCCTGCTCAATGCCATAAAGCAGACCGGCACGATAGGCGTCGCCGCAGCCGGTAGGGTCAAGAATCGCGTCGGCCGGGGCACAGGGGATGTCGTAACGCCGCCCGCCCGCGTAGATATGCGAGCCGGCCGGCCCAAGCGTGACGATGAGCGCCCGCACATGTTCCGCCAGCCGTTCGAGCGGCAATCCGGTGCGTTCGCTGGTCAGCCGCGCTTCGTAGTCGTTGAAGCAGGCATAGTCGCTTTGTTCGAGGAAATGCAGCAGTTCTTCGCCCGAAAACAGCGGTAGTCCCTGGCCCGGGTCGAAGACGAAGGGAATGCCGGCGGCGACTAAATCACGTGCATGCTGCAGCATGCCCTCGCGTCCGTCCGGGGCGACGATGGCGAGCGTGGCTTGCGTGGCGTTGGCAACATGGTTCTGGTGCGAAAAACTCATCGCACCGGGGTGAAAGGCGGTGATCTGGTTGTCATCAAGGTCGGTAGTGATGAAGGCCTGCGCCGTGAAACTGCCGGCGATCTGTCGGATGAACGCGCACGACAGGTTCAGCGTCTCCAGTCGGCGTAGATAAAGATCGGCGTCGTCGCCGACGGTCGCCATGATCAGCGGGTCGCCGCCCAGCAGTTTGAGGTTATAGGCGATGTTGCCGGCGCAGCCGCCGAATTCCCGGCGCATTTCCGGAACCAGAAAAGAGACGTTGAGGATGTGAATTTGCTCAGGCAGGATGTGGTTCTTGAAACGGTCATTGAAGACCATAATGTTATCGTAGGCGATCGAGCCGCAAATCAGCGTGGACATAAGAGAATATTGAATGAAATCAGCGTTGTTGGAAGCAGAAGAATCTGCGGAATGAGTTGAGTACTAAAAACGCGGCGGATTATACCGGGCGCTCTGCGCGCGCTACCGCGGGTGTCATGGATAAAAGACATACAAGCGGTATCCGGCGGCGCTCAGATTCGTGGTCTCGACCCACAGATGCACGGCGATGTCCGTATTGGCGGTGAAAGATGGCGCGTTTTTCAGCCGTGCCGGCAGGTAATCAGCGGGCGACAGAATGCGCCGGGCGATGGCATTGTCGTCGGTGTTGGTCAGCGTTAGTTCCAGTGATGGGAACGCCTGCGCATAGGCTGCGCGATTGCGCAGCGTTGCGTTGAGCGTGAGCAGATTGGCATGAGCGGGATCGGTTTGCAGATCGGAGGCTTCGATGCTGATCAGTTCGCTGTGGCGCGGCAGGGGAATGTCAGCGCCGAACAGGCGGGAAAACGCCGTCAGCGCTGGCCGCATGGCTGGGGCGCGGATCGCCAGTTCGCCGCGGAAATGGAAGGCGAGCTGGCCGAGCAGCACCAGCAAAAGGACGACAGCGGCCAGCGCATAGGGCCAGCGCGGCGGTTTCTCGGCAGATGTCGTTGGTGATTCGGCCATGACACCGCTGGACCATTTATCGTAGCCGGGCGCTTCGGTGATGTCGCGCGGCATGATGAGTCCTGCGGCCTTGCCGAACGCCTGGGTTTCGGCATCGCTCATCGGCGCAGGCGGCGCATCTTCGGCGGTTGGGAGCGAGGGTTCAGCGCGCAGCCCGCTGGAGACCTGCGTCGGTTCGAGCAGGATGCGCACAGAAGGGTCGTTCACTGGTGAGGGCGTGCGGCTTGCCGGCGTCGATAGCGGATGGGGAGTGGCCTTCTGCCCACCCATCTGACCACTCAAGGCGGCTGAACCGTATTGGGCGGGCGAAACTCTGCGATGGGCCGTGTGGGATTCTGCGGCATGTGTGTCTTTCGCATCTTCGAGCAAGGCGTCGAGTGCGTTGAAAACAGTCCGGCACTGGCCACAGCGTACCCTACCGGCGCGCGCTTTCAGTTGTTCCGGAGTAATGCGAAAAATCGTCTGACAATTGGGACAACAGGTTTTCATGCACAATCCTTGATGCCGCTCAGACAGACCCAGCCCTCGCATTCGGCGGCAACCGTCAGGGGCAGCCAGGGCGCGTAGGCGGCGATCAGTTCATCGGTTTGTTCGGCGAGAATGCCCGAAAGCGCCAGTCTGCCGCCCGGGCGGACGTGGGCGCACAGCGCCGGGGCGAGCGCTTTGAGCGGGTTGGAAAGAATATTGGCGACGACGATGTCGAATTGTCCTTGGAGTGTGTTGGCCGAATCGGCAAAATGTGCGCGAACGCCATTGCGTTCGGCGTTGCTGCGGGCAACGGCAACTGCCTGCGCGTCGATGTCTACGCCGAGCACCTCGGCGGCGCCGAAGCGTGCCGCCGCGATGGCGAGAATGCCTGAACCGCAGCCGTAATCTAGCACGGAAACACCGGGAGAGACGGTGTGCTCCAGCCATTCCAGGCACAACCGGGTCGTCGGGTGCGAGCCGGTGCCGAAGGCCATTCCCGGATCGAGGACGAGTGCGATGGCTTCCGGGTCAGGCTGTGCGTGCCAGGAGGGGACGATCCACAGACGTTCGGAAATGCGGATTGGCTCAAATTGTGCCTGCGTGATCTGCACCCAGTTTTGTTCGGCGACGGTTTCGCAGCAGTAAGGCGGCGTGCGCTCAAGCCCGGCCAGCGGCGCGCAGACGGCGAGCAGGATGTCGGGATCGGCTGTCTCATCGAGCAGGACAATAACGCGCGAACGCGCCCAGCCCGGTGTTGTAGGCGAACCGGGTTCGCCGAACTGCGGCTGTTCGGCGGGCGTGCCGGCATCGGCATCCTCGATACTGGCGGACAGGGCGCCGTGTTCGATGAACGCATCGGCCAGCCTGTCGGCATGCTGGCAGTCCGTTTCGATACGGAGGGAAATCCAGGGCATGATCTTCGTATTGGGTAAAAAGTGCAAAGACACGCGCGTGCAAGGCAAGCATTCTGACCGATTCTCGCCGAAAGTGCATTTTTTGGCTACCGAACGGCGGCGCCGGCACTGCGGTGGAGCGCCAAAACGGGGCTTGGGCGATCTCTGCTATAGTCGGTGAAACGGATTTTTTCATCCGAAGCAGCGCGCCGTAAACAGGGCGGTTCGCCTGCCCGGAATACGTGAGGCTAAGCGGGTGCCGTCGGGAAAGCCGGGTGAATCGGCGGGGCTGATAAAGCGTTCGCCCTGATACTTTTGAGGAGTCCATCATGAAGTCCATGCACGCGCCTGAAACGCAGGCGACCCGCTTTCTTCGCCAGCATGGCGTCGCCTTTTCTTCGCACTGCTACGCTTATGAAGAACATGGCGGCACGCGTGTTTCCGCGCGCGAGCTGAATGTCAGCGAGCACGCCGTGATCAAGACGTTGATCATGGAGGACGAAGCCGCCCGACCGCTTATCGTGCTGATGCACGGTGACCGTCAGGTGTCGACCAAAGAGCTGGCGCGTCAGATTGGCTGCAAACGCATCGAACCGTGCAAACCGGAAGTCGCCAACCGCCATAGCGGCTATCTGGTCGGCGGCACCAGTCCCTTCGGCGTGCGTAAAAAAATGCCGGTGTATCTGGAACAGAGCATCCTTGATCTGCCGCTGATTTATATCAACGGCGGCCATCGCGGATTTTTGGTCGGCATTCATCCGCACGATCTGGTCGGCCTGCTGGCGCCGGTGCCGGTCAATGTGGCGCTGCCCGGGCGCTGAATCGGAGCCGGGGAAATTGAGACCGGAAACAGGCGGGTTGAAGTGCGTAAAGCAGTGGGTACGGGCGGGGGAAAGGCTGACGGACGTCACAGGCGTGTCTGCTGGTTTTCCGTGAGAGTCGCCTGTTTGGCGCTCCGGTCTGGGATTTCCTGTGTCCGGGACACTGAAGTTGCCAAACACTAAAATTTTGACGGCAGGCCCAGCATCAGCGGCAATCCGGTGCTCATCATCCGAATGCTGGATGGGCCGACCATCGGTAGGCGGGATGCGGGATGCAAGGAGGCGGGGAAGCCGGAATACGTGGGGCTTCGCCGCCCGCCTTCCGTTTCCGATGTTTGGTCTGGCGCCTGTGCCGGCCGCTGTTTAGGCGGGTGTGGCGGAAGTGTCCTCTTTTTCCCCGCGCTCGATCAGAATGCCGGCGCGGCGAATGCCGGGCATGACGCCGGGCTTGGCGACGGAAACGCGCACCCAGCGCGCGTGGAAGTCTTTGCGCAGGAGTTCGGCGATGTATTCGGCGAGCGCCTCGAGCAGGCCGAAATGCCGGCTGGTCAGCTCGTGGCGCAGCCGTTCGACGACCGCGGCGTAATCGATCGTGTCGCGCAGATCGTCGCTGCGTCCCGCGTTCTGTGCAGGGAGGCCAATTTGCAGGGAAATCTCAACCGTTTGCGGCACGCTTTGTTCGCGCGGATAAACGCCGATTAGGGTGGCGATGCGAAAATCGTCGATAAAGATGATGTCCATGCGTACCGGGTGTGTTCAGTATTAGGCTCGGTGTAAGATGCGCGAATGTCTTCGGGCAGCAATCCTGTCCGGCATTCTAACTCACGATGATTCATCCTTTTGGGAAGTGCTTTATGTCTTCTTCGCTGCCCATGTATTCATCCCTGTTGTTTCCCGTGGCCATGCTGACGGCGGCCTATCTCATCGGCTCGATCCCCTTTGCCGTGGTCTCCAGCCGCCTGTTCGGCCTGGCCGACCCGCGCAGCTACGGTTCCGGGAACCCCGGCGCGACCAACGTATTGCGCAGCGGCAACAAAATGGCCGCCTTGCTGACCCTGCTCGGCGATGCCGGTAAGGGCTGGCTGGCCGTGTTTCTGGCGCAGATGCTGAGCGCACGCCTGGGGCTGGGCTCGGGCGTGATTGCGCTGGCGGCCGTGGCGGTATTTCTCGGACACGTTTTTTCAGTCTTTCTCGGCTTCAAGGGCGGCAAAGGCGTCGCCACGGCGGCGGGCGTGCTGCTGGCGCTCGATCCAGCGCTCGGCCTGATCGCCCTCGGTACGTGGCTGGGCGTGGCTTTCGTCTTCCGCTATTCTTCCCTCGCCGCGCTGGTCGCGGCCGTCGTCGCGCCACTGACCGCATTCATGATCTGGGGCGCCAATCTGCAAGCCGTGGGCGTCGGCGTGATCGCTATGATCCTGATCGGCAAGCACTGGCCGAACCTGCAACGTCTAATGGCGGGAACGGAACCGAAGATCGGCGGCAAGAAAAAAGCGTAAGAAACCGGCGTTAGATTAATGATGACCCATCCGGGCTGACGGGCGGCCCGATGTACGGGCCAGGGTATGCGGAATGCATCAACTGGCACCTCTGTAGCCCGCGTGGATTGGGCGTTTGCGGGCATGCCCGTTAATCATTGATGAAGCCGATGTGCGCTGTGCGGCGCATCGCGGAGGCGGCGGGGCGGTCAAGGAGGCGGAGCGGTCAAGGACGGTCAGGCGCGGCGCCGAAAACGGATGGCCAATTAATGGATTGGCGGATAGGGGAATTGGGAATTTGAGAAATTGGGCTCAGCGGCGAGATGCCGGGGGCGACGCAAGCGTGTGCTGATTCCCTGAACCGGCGGCGCCCAGGTCGGCAAGCGGCCAGCGCGGGCGGACGGCGAAACCGCCGGCAGCCTTGATCGACAGGCCGGCACGAAAGCGCAGCGCTCCCGCCAGCGCGATCATGGCGCCATTGTCGGTACAGAACTCCAGTTCCGGGTAATACACCGTAATGGCGCCGCGCGCCGCACGTGCGTCGAGCTGGCGGCGCAGTTCGCGGTTGGCGCCGACGCCGCCGGCGACGACAAGCCGGTTCAGCCCGGTATTGCGGACAGCGCGCATCGCCTTTTTAACGAGCACCTCGACGATCGCATCCTGAAAACCGCGGGCGATGTCGGCACGCTGTGCATCGTCAGGCGCGCCGAATTCGCGCACCTTGGTCAGAACGGCCGTCTTCAGGCCGCTGAAGCTGAAATTGAGGTCGCCGGAATTGAGCATTGGGCGCGGAAATTCAATGGCGCCGGGATGCCCGCGTTGCGCTAGTTCCGAAAGCGCTGCGCCGCCGGGATAGGGCAGGCCGAGCAGTTTGGCGGTTTTGTCGAACGCTTCACCGGCAGCGTCGTCAAGCGTTTCGCCGAGCAGCGTGTAGTCGCCGATGCCCGCGACGCGCATGAGCTGCGTGTGGCCGCCGGAAACGAGCAGGGCGATGAAAGGAAAGGCTGGCGGTCGCGGCGAGAGCAGCGGCGAGAGCAGGTGGCCTTCAAGATGATGGATGGGAATGACCGGCACGCCCAAGGCGGTGGCCAGCCCTTCGGCAAAAGCGGCGCCGACGAGCAGGGCGCCCGCCAGTCCCGGCCCCTGCGTATAGGCAACGGCGGTGATTTCGCCCAGTGTCCGTTCGCTTTCGCGCAGCACCTGTCGCAGCAAGGGAACCGTGCGCCGGATATGGTCGCGCGAGGCCAGTTCGGGCACGACGCCGCCGTAGTCCTGATGCATGCGGATCTGGCTGTGCAGGGCGTGTGCGAGCAGGTGATCATGCGCCGCATCGTAGAGGGCGAGACCGGTTTCATCGCAGGAGGATTCGATTCCAAGAATCAGCATGGCCGGCATTGTATCGGCATTTCGGGCGTGCGGCGCGGGCGCGGATCGAGAGAACGTGCGGGCGATGGGTATGTGGCGCGGGTGCTAAGCATGGCGGGAGATCCGGCGGGGTGCTGACGGAACGCTGTATGGGAACTGCTAGAATGGCGGCCGCGAGATTTTTTATATTTCTCCAAGATTTCTCCAAGCGATCCGTCTTGCCGTCACGGCAAGCTACTGAAAGGACAATTCCGATGAGCGAGTCAATTCACGGTCACGAAGTCATGCATTTGATGATGGAACACGGCGGCAGCTTCACCAAGCAGAGCCTGCGCGAGGCGATCGTCGCGCGTTTTGGCGCGGATGCGCGTTTTCATACGTGCAGCGCGGATGACATGACGGCCGAGCAGCTGATCGATTTTCTCGAAGCCAAAGGCAAATTCGTTGCCGACGGAACAGGCTTTAACACCTGCGCCGACAAAGTATGCAAGCACTGAGCGCCGGTTGATTCAATTACAAGGGATGCGAGGGCGTTCATGTCACTCAAATGCGGGATCGTCGGTCTGCCCAATGTGGGTAAGTCCACCCTGTTCAATGCGCTGACCAAAGCGGGCGTCGCCGCGGAGAACTATCCTTTCTGCACCATCGATCCTTCGGTCGGCGTCGTCGAGGTTCCGGACAAGCGCCTTGCCGCGTTGGCCGCCATCGTCAAACCGCAGCGCATCGTGCCGGCTGTGACTGAATTCGTCGATATTGCCGGGCTGGTCGCCGGCGCCTCGAAGGGCGAAGGGTTGGGCAACCAGTTTCTTGCCAACATCCGCGAAACCGACGCCGTGTTGCACGTTGTGCGCTGCTTTGCCGACGACAACGTCGTGCACGTGTCCGGCACAGTTGATCCGATCCGCGACATCGAAATCATCGACACCGAGCTGGCGCTTGCCGATCTGGCGACCGTGGAAAAGGCGCTGAACCGTTACCGCAAACCGGCGGGCGCTGGCGACAAGGAAGCCAAACTGTTGGTGATCCTGCTTGAAAAGTGCTTTGCTCAGCTCGACCAGGGCAAGCCGGTGCGCGCACTTGATTTGTCAAAAGAAGAAAAGGCGCTCCTCAAACCTTTTTGCCTGATCACCGCCAAGCCCGTGCTGTATGCCGCCAACGTGGCCGAAGACGGCTTTGCGGACAATCCGCATCTGGAGGCCGTGCGCGCCCGCGCGAAGGCGGAGAACGCCGAGGTCGTCGCCGTGTGCGCCGCCATCGAAGCGGAAATCGCCGATCTGGACGATGAAGAAAAACAACTTTTTCTTGCCGATCTCGGGCTAGAGGAACCGGGGCTGGATCGCCTGATTCATGCCGGCTATCACCTGCTTGGTTTGCAGACGTACTTCACCGCCGGAGTCAAAGAAGTGCGCGCCTGGACGATTCACAAGGGCGACACCGCGCCGCAGGCTGCCGGCGTTATCCATACGGATTTCGAACGCGGCTTTATCCGTGCGCAGACCATCGCGTATGAGGATTTCATCGCCTGCGGCGGCGAACACGGCGCCCGGGAAGCCGGCAAGATGCGTGCCGAAGGCAAGGACTACGTCGTCAAAGACGGTGATGTGCTGAATTTTCTGTTCAACGTTTGACGGTCTGGGCTGGGCGACTGCAGGGGTTGCCGCGGCATTTGCAGCGTTTGCATCACGCTTCGGCCTCGTTGCGGTATTTCTGGAACGGCTGAGCCATGCCGCTGCGGCGTTTGTGACGCTGCCCGCACCTTCTCATTTAAACGTGTGTCGATTGCTGCGACCGACCGTATGGATGGCGGCAGATTTGGCCGACTGGTCTGTGGCAGGGCAAAAGCAGGCTAGGACTGGGCAGGGGTCGGAGACTCGGCGTGGGATAGACAGCGGTTTGGCCTGACGGGGAAGAAGGGCTGTCCTCAGGCCAATAGCCCTATCCATCGGATGCGCCCGTTTGAGCCATCCGGATCGCATGGCCGACAAACGGGCGCTGAGGCCCGACGAAATGCTTCGGTACACGGTGTGCGTTCGTCTACCATTCAATCCACATATTGAATATCTGTGTCGACGACCATGACTACTGTTCTCAACATTGCAAACTGCCCCGGCCATCTGCGCCATTTGCGCTATCGGGGTCGCCCGTCCCAGCCTTCGTGCTGGCTTGCCGGTATGCGCGGCTTTTCGATGATCGAGGTGCTTGTTTCCATCGTGGTGCTTTCATTCGGCCTGCTCGGTGTTGCCGGTCTGCAGGCCGCTGCGCTGAAAAGCAACCAGGACGCGCGCCTGCAATCGGTGGCGATCAGCCTGGCACGCGAGATGGCCGAGATGATGCGCGCCAACGTTCAGGTGGCCGGTGATCAAAGTAGCCCCTATTACGGCGACTTCAGGGCGGATGCCAATGGGCAGCTGGCGCCATCGGCCCGTTCGAACTGCCTGGATATTGCTCAGGGCGGTTGTAACACAACGAACGATGTGGCACGGGCAGAAATGACCGAATGGCTCTCGCGCGTCGGTACGGCGCTGCCCAATGCGCGCGTGAGTATCTGCCGCGATACCGCACCCTACGATGGTAACGGATTGCCGATGTGGGCGTGCACTGCGCCGACCAAAGCCAGCGATAACGTCGCCTATATCAAGATCGGCTGGACACGCGCCAATACCCAAGGGCAGCTGGAAAGCGCCAGTGCGGCGCGTCCCTCTGTCGTACTGCCCATTGCGCCGGGAGGACAATTGTAATGAATCGCCAGTATCTTTCACTGCATCAACAGTGCGGCATACGGCAGCGGATGCCGCTGAACCGCGCCCGTCATCACACTTACAGTCGCATTCTCGGCCAATTTTCTGGTCCGGCTGTCAATCGTGGCTTAACCCTGATTGAACTACTAGTGGCGATGGCCATCGGGCTGTTGATTGTCCTGGTGGCAACCACCGTACTGGTTTTTAGTCAGCGCGGTGCGGTCGTGGTGGACGGTGCGGCGCAGCTACGTGATGACGCGCGTTTTGCCACCGAGCTAATTCAGCGCCTGGCCGTACAGGCCGGTTTTGAGGATCTGGATGCTGCCAGTATGTCGTACAAGGATACGCCGGCACACTACAAGCTTGCCAATAACAATACCGATATCGCTACCCTGCAGCCCAACATCTTTGGCTTCAATAACGCGTTACCCAGCCCGACAGATCCGCTGAATAGTGCCAGAACACGTTCAGGATCCGATAAAGGCAATGGCAGCGACGTGCTGATTCTGCAATACCAGACAGTCAAAGCTGATCTAAGTAAGGGCGCTGGTGCGCCCTCCGACGGCAGCATCATCAATTGCAACGGTCTCGCTCCCGACAAATCGTCCATCAGACGTGATGACCGTATCGCCAGCGTCCTGTATGTGGACAACAGTCAAGGGGATTTGGCGCTGATGTGCATAACGCAAGGCAGCACCGGATGGTCCGACCCGGAGCCTATTCTCAAAGGCGTTGAAAACTTCCAGGTGCTTTACGGTGTAGACAACGTTGAACCGGGCAAGGCGATCTCGCCCTTACCGTCGAAGGTGGCGGCCGGTTCCGCGACTGAAGCCAGCCCCAAACCGGCCGACAGCGTGCCCGACCGCTATCTGCGTGCCGATCAGCTGACCGTGAGCGGTAATACGGCCGCCACTTATGCCAACTGGCGGCGGGTACGCAGCCTGCGCATCGGTATGGTGCTGCGTGGTCCGGCAGGTTCGGCGCATGAAAATCTCGGCGGTACCTTCTATCCCTTGGGTAACAAGGAGTACCCATACGACAGCAGTAACGACCCGGGGAGCGAGATGGAGATTTCCAGCCAGTCCGGCGGTGACCTCGTCTCGCGCCTGCGTCAGACTGTAACTTTCACCGTACAACTGCGCAATTGTCAGAACCAGGGCTACCAACCTACCAACTCGGAGCAACCGTGCGATGTCGTCCTGCCCGAATGATTTTTTCCGTCACAGCGTTCTGGGCGCCATGCATCGGAATTTCACGCAAGGAAATGCACTCATGACCCCTATAACCAATAGCACTTATAGTAATAGGTACGCTCATATACATCTTCATGCCCGCCAAAGTGGTGTGTCGCTGATCGTCGTTCTGTTGCTGCTCGTCATCGTTTCCATGCTGGGCATTGCCAGTATGCAGATCGCAATGATGGGTGAACGCGGTGCGCGTAACGACCGTGATATGCAGATTGCCTGGCAATCGGCGGAAGCGGCGCTGGTCGACGCAGAAATTGAACTGCGGGGACCGAACCACGCTTCTAATAGCCGCACGAATAAGATTCAGTCTAGCCCTCAAATTCCCCTGTCCGGCTGTGATGCTTCTGCAGAATGGCGTGGCTTCTGCTCGCCGAAAACCAACGGAAAAAGCAAACCGACCTGGTTGCTGGTGGATTTCACCAAAACCGGTAATGATGCACAGTCGGTCGCGTTGGGGACATATACCGGCCGTTCTTACAAGAATGCCGGTGCGGATCTGGGTACAGGCATCCAGCCAGCCCTGGCACCGCGTTACATCATGGAAGACGTTTCCGTCGCCGATGCCGCCAACGCGGGCGGTGGCATGGTGACGGCCAGCTATAAATCCGCCCCCAAGACCGGTAAAGAGGCAACAGAGCGCCTGTACCGTGTTACGGCGATTGGCTTCGGGCCGCGCAGTGATATACAGGCTGCCGCGCAAACCTTGATCAGAAACTGATTCGGAACACCAGACTTGAGAACCTATTCCGGGAGAGTGATCATGCTCAACACTTCAAACCATCCGATGCGCAATCCAGGCATTCAAAGCACCTTCAAAAAACGCATCAACCGCGCCGTCTTGTGGATCGGCGTACCGTTGGTAGTCGGTGGCGCCGTATTTTCATTAGTCGCCACGGGGCAGACTACACCGCCTAATATTCCGCCGATCAATATCGCGAGCGAACCGCTGCATGCCGCCACGCAGGGCGATAAGAGGCTGATGGCGCTGGCGCTGTCGGTGGAATTCCCGACGGTGGGTGCGCAGTACAACTTCGAGGCAAACGGAACTATTGATGATTCTTACAGTTCTTCAAAAGAATACATCGGCTACTACAACGCCGAGATGTGCTATGTCTATCAAGACGCACCGGGTGAAACACCCAGTGCAGGTAAAAGCAAGGTGGATTACAAGCGCTTTGTAATTAGCGGAAAGGCGACCGAGCGCCGCTGTGATGACGCCTTTAGCGGCAATTTTCTAAACTGGGCCAGCAATTCGGCGATTGACATGCTGCGCCTGGGGCTTTCCGGCGGCGACCGCATTGTCGACGAGCCGAAATTGACTATTTTGCAGCGCGCGGTGCTGCCCAATGGCAATCCTACCTGTATGTGGAATTCCACGAACTTCCCTGCCAAAAAACTTGCCCTTAAGGAAGCGTCAGGGGCCGTTCCTGACGCCATGATTAATGCGGCGAATGGCAAACCCATCTGGGTGGCCAATACGCTCAACCGTATTTACTTCCGTGCAGGTGACAACGCGCATGGGACATGCACAGACACATCAGGTTATACGCTGATGGCCGATACTTCGTTTGCTAAAGGTTCGACAGTCGGGCGCACCGGTCAAGATCTGCCTGCCGATGCGAAGCTTTGTGCGAATGAGTCGGCAAAATGTAATGCCTATCCTGATGTAAAGGAGGTCTGGTACGGTGATACAAGCGCTAAGCGCTGGGCTGTGACGCCTGTCAGAGGCGGGTTTACCTGTAACAATGAAACGTTTGGGGATCCTGCTAACAATATAGTAAAGAAATGCTATGTGCGCCCATATACCGGCGACTGGACGCCGCCTAAGTCGGCCAACAGTCTGAACTCCGACGGCTTCTTTTATTCGCGGGTGGAGGTTTGCGGTGAGGATTCCGGTGGGCTGCTTGACAAGCGTGATTACAGATTCTGCAAAAAATACCCCAGCGGACATTTCAAGCCAGTAGGTGTCGTCCAGGAATATAGCGACAAGTTGCGCATGGCAGCATTCGGTTATGCGCTCGACCAAAGATTGAGCTGGAACAATGGTAAAAACGGCCGTTTCGGTGGTGTGTTGCGGGTGCCGGCAAAATATGTGGGCCCCCGCACGTATGACAAGAACGGTACGGAGAATACGCCAGCAGGTGGTAACGACCGCGCTGAATGGAATGCGCAAACGGGCGTGTTTGTTGATAACCCGGAGGGTGTACAGTCCTCGACCAATAGCGGCACGCTGACCGCCAGCGGCGTTATCAATTATCTGAACCGGTTCGGGCGTACCAATCCGACGGAAATGGGTATCTACAAGAAATATGACCCAGCCAGCGAGCTGTATTACGAAACCCTGCGTTATCTGCAGGGGTTGGAGCCGTCGGCAGCTGCGGTAGAGAACCTGACGCCCGCCATGTACGACGGTTTCCCGATCTACACCACGTGGAAGGATTTGGATCCCTATGGGGATGGTCGTACCAAGGATGAAGATTATTCCTGTCTCCAGAGCAATATTGCCTTGATCGGCGACGTGAATACGCACGACTCCAGGTACTACGGGCAAAGTCGTATGCCCGCGGCCAATCCGGCAGGAAATATTCCTGATATGAACCTTTGGCTAAGCGTAGTGCAGAATTTTGAGCTTGCGAACGGGACAAACTATGTGGATGGCAGTGGTGTAACGCGCACTATCTCGAACCCCAATGGTCCTACGTCTGGCTTTGCAGGGACGCTTAGTATGAATATGTCGAACGAGGGTAACTTGGCGCGTGGTCAGAACAGCGAAGTGATCGGTCTGGCCTACTGGGCGCACACGCACGATATTCGCGGAAAGGACTGGACGGCTGCGCCGGACAAGCAGCGCCCCGGCCTGCGGGTGACATCGTTCTTCTTTGATGTGAACGAATTTAACCTCGAATCCGATCCTGCAAAGCGCCGCAGCAACAACCAGTATTACTTGGCGGCTAAATACGGTGGCTTCTTTACCGATGGGCGAGACAGCCAGGTTTACAACACCCAGGGTAACCCCTTCTATGACCAGAATGGTAAACCCGACAATGACGTGTGGCAGGATCAGAACAAAAAGAATGGCGTCTATGTTCGACCGAACGAGCCGGGAACGTACTTTATTCAAAGTAACGCGCGTGGAGTGCTGAAAGCACTTGATGACATGTTCGGAAATGCTGCGGGGTCAGGTGGGTTCAGTATTGCCGGCGCGGCCACCTCGGGCAGCAGCTTGACAAACGAGGGGTTGTACAGCTATCAGGCTTCGTACGACACTGGTAATTGGACGGGCGACCTGAAAGCATTCCGTATTACTTCGTCTGACATGAACCCCAGCACGATGGTGTGGTCCGCCCAAGAACGCTTGGCGGCAAGAATTGCGACGCCTAACGGCCTGGCGGGACGCAAGATCGTCATCGGCCGGCGCGGTGCCAATCCCAAAACGGCGGGCACCTGGTTTACCCAGGAGGGGATTGCAACGGAGGGCGAACTGATCGTCGATTTGAGCCGCGTCTCACCGACATCGGCCAGCGATGGTCAATGGAAAGAACGCCTGAATTACCTGCGCGGCGACAAAAGCAAGGAAGGCTCGCCGTTCCGCATACGTAGCAGCGCGCTGGCCGATATTGTGAACTCGGGTGCGAAGTATGTGGGCGCCCCCGGAACTTCGGGCAATATGGCGGAAGGCCGTGCCGATTTCGTTAAAGAGCATGCTGAACGCAGGGGCGTGGTTTATGTCGGCGCCAACGATGGTATGCTGCATGCGTTTGACGCAGAAACAGGTGATGAGCGCTTTGCCTACATCCCCAGCTGGATGGGGCCGAAGCTGAGTGCGCTGACTGACAACAGTTATGACAGCGACCATCAGGCCTATGTGGACGCTACGCCGGTTATCCGCGACGCTAAAATAGGTAGCGGAACCGACGCCAGTGATTGGAAAACCGTGTTGATTGGCGGGACGGGCGGCGGCGGGCGCGGTGTATTTGCCCTGGATGTGACCGATCCAACAAGCTTTGACCCGTCGAAAGTGATGTGGGAATTCACACACCTAAACGACGCGGACATGGGCTTTGTAATCGGTAAGCCGCGTGTCGTGCGCCTGCGCATCAGTGGTAACGCCGAGCAAGGTAATGCGGTTTACCGCTGGTTCGCCATGGTGCCCTCGGGCGTAAATAACTACGTTGAGGATAAGGTGTACAAGAACCTCGCCGATTACGAAAATAACAATGCCGATCCACGTACCTATGACCGCATTTTCAGCAGTACCGGCAGGCCGGCCATTTTTCTGCTGGCGCTTGATAAACCTGCCGGTCAGGAGTGGAAGATAGGAGAAAATTACTACAAGATTTCTCTGCCCTTCGATACCACGCTGGCGACCACTAAAGGTACGGGTATCATCAATCTGGAGGCAATGACTGACCGGCAAGGGATGGGCACCACGGAATACGTGTTTGCCGGTGACCTGCACGGAAATTTCTGGGCGCTGGACTTCACCAAGTATGACGCGAAAGACTGGACGGCAGGTAACTTGTCGAAGTTCACCACTGGGAGTAATGGCGCGTATCCGATGTACATTGCTAAGGATGCTTCGGGCAATATCCAGCCGATTACGGCAGCGCCCACTATCCTGCGTGTCGGCGGTGCAGACGGGCAGCATATCGTTGGCTTTGGCACAGGTAAATATATTGAGCCTTCGGATGCCACGGCTACCCGGCAGAACACCTACTATGCGCTGTACGACAATAACGATCAGAAAAAGAGTAGCGGTCAGCCAGGTGTCGTCGGCATTGATGGACGTAATTACCTGCAAAAAGTTGTTTCCGATGAGCAGGGCAACCTCAAGCCGGAAAGTCCTTTTACTTGGGGAAGTCCTAAATGGGCGAATAGTAAGGAACGTGCGGGCTGGTATTACGATCTGCCGAAACTGGGCGAGCGTGTGGTCTATGATTCCACCTATATTCCGCTGACCACCAAGGTGCAGTTCAGCAGTCTACTGCCCAATGCGGCGGGGGCTTCCGGCGTCTGTGGTGTCAAAGGCGGGAACGGAGATCTTTACACCATGGACCTGATTGCTGGTATCGGTCAGCGTCGCCTGATCACCGTAGGCGTGCCGGGACAGCCTCTTGTGCTGTTCGACGATGAAAGTACCATGACAAGTAAGGCCGATAGCACGGGGCGCAGTCTGCGTACGCGCCACGTCGTTACCTTGCAGCCAGGTTCCGAGAAATTAAAAGCCGAGGAAACATCCAAGGAACTTATCGCTGTCGGGCGGTTGAGTTGGCGTCAGATCAATAACTATCGGGAGCTGAAGCAATGAGAACGTATATATCCAGGCTGCCGGTCAGTCGCAGTGTTAGTTCGGGCTTTACTCTAATTGAGTTGATGATCGTCGTGGCAATCATTGCCATTCTGGCGGCGATCGCTTATCCCTCCTATCAGGAGTCGGTACGCAAGGGCCGGCGCGCTGAGGCGCGCGCGGCGCTCGCCGAGCTGATACAGCAGCAGGAACGCTATATGACGCAGAACAATACCTATCTGAAGTTTGCTGCGGACGCCACAAATGTACCGTTCAAAACCTTTGTCGGCAACAGCCTGAGCGAGGCGACGTACACATTGAGTGTGACACCCTGCACAGACGGTAGCATCCGCGAATGTGTGCGGGCAACTGCGACCCCCACGCCAAGATTCCAGGATCCGCGCGTGGGCAAACTGAGCCTGACCACGACTGGCGTCAAGACGTGTACAGATCCTGGCGGCAATGCCATAACCAGTGGCAGCGCGGACTTTAAGGTGTGCTGGCCATGAAAACACGACATTTTTTTACAGTTTCGCACGTGCATCGGTGTGTGGCGCGCGGGTTCACGCTGATCGAACTGATGGTGACCATTTTTATCTTAGCTATACTGATGACGATTGCAACACCCAGTTTCAGGGAATATCAACGCAATAGCGAATTGACTTCCCTCGCCAACACGCTGCTGGCTGCTGTCAATTCCGCTCGCGGCGAGGCCATGAAGTACAGTGCTTATGCGATGATAGTGCCCAGCGAGGGCGCCGACTGGAATACGGGCTGGCGGGTATTCGTGGATAAAAATATGGATAAAAAGTACAAAGCGGATGATGATGTGCTGTTACTGGAACAGGCTGCGCCGCCCAGCTATATCAGCATTGCTGGCACCGGCTCGGCGGCCGGCAGCTCGCCCAGTATCATATTCAATGCTTCGGGCTATGCGGGTGTGGGGAGTACCTTTTCTAACGTAACGATCAATATTCAGCGCAACGATGTAACAGGCCCCCGCTACACGCGCCGTCTGAAAATCTCAAAATCGGGCCGTGCGCGCGTCTGCCGACCTGTAGATGAGTCAGACACTAACTGCTCTGCTGGTAGCAGCGACTAAGCAATACTGATCGAATGCTTGTCTGCGCGAGCGCCGCGTTACACGGCGCTCGTTGCTTTTGTGAGTCTATGGTTTAGCTGCTGGGCGGATTGTTGAGGAGGCAAGAGCAGGATGCTAATCAAGGATGCTGACTAAGCCATCTTGATATTACGTACGGGGTGTTGATTATTTGCTTGCTGCTCATTATTTCTTAGGCTGTTTTAGATACAAATTTTGGCTTTCAGGTGTATTTCTTGATCTATTGCAGCAGACCAGACTGCGCCGTGCGGCGGCACTGTATGAAATTTCTTCAAATGGGCGACGTGGAAAATTAAATACTTCCGGTATATAAGGCATTTCGTTGGAACTGCAATCATTTTCTATCCCGTCAAGGACTTGAGAGCGGAGTGAATTTTGTCCACCCTATCAGCGGTCATTTTTTGAAAGAATTACTTATTTAGCCATTCCGGTGGCTTGGCAATGCCAGCAGTTCGTGTATTTTTAACCATTTCTGCACGATGAGATCGTCCCGATTCTTTACAAAGCCGCCTTTCTCCCTTTGTTGAATGTTTAAAAATGCCCGCAGCGATATTTGCTGTCCTGATGATGTCTGAAACCTCTTTGTGCTGTCCCCGTATTTATTGTGGTCGTTTTGCGCCGTCGCCGACCGGATTGCTGCACTTCGGATCACTGGTGGCGGCTGTTGGAAGTTATCTCGATGCGCGCGTGCATGGCGGTCGGTGGCTGGTGCGTATTGAGGATGTCGATGCGCCGCGCGCTGTACCCGGTGCGGCGGATGCGATTTTGCGCACTCTGGAGGGGTTCGGTTTTGTGTGGGACGGCGAGGTGTGGCGACAAAGTGGCCGTAGCGAGGCCTATCGTGATGCGCTCGCCCGTTTGCAGACGGTAGGTCATGTTTACCCTTGCGGCTGTTCGCGTAGTGAGATCGCTGCTGTTGTCAGCCGGAAGTCCATCGATGGCGGTTTGCTCTATCCGGGCACATGCCGTGCTGGTCTGGCCGCCGGGCGGACGGCGCGTGCATGGCGCTTGCGCGTTCCCGATCGGGAATGGAGGTTCAGCGATCGAGTACAGGGCGAAGTTCGGCAGAATCTGGCGCGGGATACGGGCGATTTCGTCTTGTTACGCGCGGATGGGCTGTTCGCTTATCAGTTGGCCGTGGTCGTCGATGACGCCGCCCAGGGCGTCAATGCCGTCGTGCGCGGCGCAGATCTGATTGATTCGGTGGCACGCCAAATTTGGCTGCAGCAGTGCCTGGGCTTGCCTGCGCCGTCTTATGCGCATTTGCCGATTGTCATCAATGCGGCTGGAGAAAAGCTTTCGAAACAGACGCGTGCGCCGGAAGTGGATGTTGCGCAGGGCAGCCGCTTGTTGTGTGAGGTATGCGCCTTTCTTGGACATTCACCGCCGATCGATCTGTACGGCGCGCCGTTGGCGGATTTCTGGCGTTGGGCGATTTCAGCCTGGTCGATCAATCGGGTACCGAAGAAGTTAAAGATGCCTCATCATTCCTGTGGTGGCCGGGATGACCTAAAATAGCACACATTACTGGCGCGTTTTAAAGGGACGCGCCATCATTGTTTTACGTTTTTGTTTTCGCCGCCGTGTTTGTGTCGAGGTGGGCGACATATCCGGTCATTGTTTATTTTTGCCGCCATCGCAGTTGCCGGTGGCTGTTGAGGAGATTTTGATCATGGCAGGTCCGCAAGATGTCATTAAGATGATCGAAGAGAATGACGCCAAGTTTGTCGATTTGCGCTTTACCGATACTATCGGCAAGGGGCAGCATGTGACCGTTCCCGTGTCGCATTTCGATGAGGACAAATTTGAAAGCGGCCATGCGTTCGACGGTTCTTCGTTCGCCGGCTGGAAGGGCGTTCAGGCGTCCGACATGCTGCTTATGCCGGATGCTGACACGGCGTATCTCGACCCTTTCTACGACGCGACGACCGTGGTGCTGACCTGCGATGTCGTCGATCCGGCTGATGGCCGTGGCTATGACCGAGACCCGCGTTCGATCGGTAAGCGCGCCGAGGCGTATCTGAAATCCTCCGGCATCGGCAATATTGCCTACTTTGGCCCTGAACCGGAGTTCTTCGTTTTCGACGGTGTTGAATGGTCGGCCGACATGTCGGGATGTAGCCTGAAAATCCATTCATCCGAAGCCGCCTGGAATCCGGGGGAGCGCAATGGCGGTGATGGCTTTTCCGGCCATCGCCCGAGCATCAAGGGTGGATATTTTCCAGTGCCGCCTGTTGACAGCCTGCATGACATCCGCTCGGCAATGGTGCTGACGCTCGAATCCTTGGGTATCCCTGTTGAAGTGCACCACCACGAAGTCGCCAATGCCGGGCAATGCGAGATCGGCAGCGTTTTCAGCACGCTGGTACGTCGTGCCGACTGGACGCAAACGCTCAAGTACGTTGTTCATAATACGGCGCATCAGTACGGCAAAACGGCAACGTTTATGCCTAAGCCCATCGTCGGCGACAACGGTTCGGGCATGCATGTGCATCAGTCGATCTGGAAGGATGGCAAAAACCTGTTTGCGGGTAACGGCTATGCGGGCCTGTCGGAAACCGCGCTGTTCTATATCGGCGGCATTATCAAGCATGCTAAGGCGCTGAATGCGATTACCAATCCTGGCACCAATTCGTACAAACGTCTCGTGCCGCACTTTGAGGCGCCCGTCAAGCTGGCTTATTCGGCGAAGAACCGCTCGGCCTCCATCCGGGTGCCTTATGCCGTGTCAGATAAGGCACGTCGTGTCGAAGCCCGTTTTCCGGATCCGATCGCCAATCCGTATTTGTGCTTTGCGGCGTTGCTGATGGCAGGGCTGGATGGCATTCAGAACAAGATTCATCCGGGCGACCCGGCGGATAAGAATCTCTACGACCTGCCGCCAGAAGAAGAAAAGCGCATTCCGACCGTGTGCGCCAGCCTGGAGGAAGCATTGGGTCATCTCGATCAGGATCGCACATTCCTGACCAGAGGCGGTGTTTTTTCCAACGACTGGATCGACGCTTATCTTGCACTGAAAATGGATGAAGTGAACAAGGTGCGGATGACGACGCATCCGGTGGAGTTTGACCTGTATTACAGTTGCTGAACGCTTGCTTCTTTGGGACGGTTGCGCAAAGAAAAACTGGGGGAGGCCCGGATACCGGTAAAGGGTTGGGGTGGCGGCCGAAATTATCAAGGCCGTTGTGCACGCACGGTGTGATGTGTGTCTATTCCTGAATAGGGATAGGGTGGGGATGTCCTGAGCAAAATCGGATAAGCGCGGACGATGTTTCTTTCTTCTGCGGGCAGTGTGCTGCCGGTTTTACGTGCCGTGTGAGAACGGGGTGTAGAAGGTTCCAGTGGTGTTGCCTGTGCCTCGCTCCAGGACGGGATGGATATTATCGGTGCGGAGTGGACAGTGTTTGGACAATCCCCCTTGTTTTTCATTGTATTTCCGGAAATCATCCAATACACTGTCAGCTATGGGTAAGAGCGTGCATTGTGCGCGCTGGCTGTATGATGGAGTAACAATGCAAACTAGAATTTTGTTGATTGCGGGTAGCTTGCTGTGGCTGGCGGCTTCCCCGGTATATGCCGATATTTATAAGTGTATTGGCGAGGGGGGACGTATCACGTATTCCAACGTGACCAAGCGTGGTTGTACGCGGCTCCACCTGGATCCGCTGCCGACGGTTTCTTCGACGCCTTCCTCATCGCCAAAAACAACGGCGAGTACCTCGACGCCTTCATCCTTCCCCAGAGTCGAGAATGATGCGCAAAAGGCGCGGGATAATGACCGACGGCGTATTCTCGAAGGCGAACTGGCCGCCGAGCAGCAAAGTCTTGATGAAGCCAAACAGGCATTGGCCGCCCAGGAAGCGATTCGTAACGGCAATGAGCGCAACTATCAGAAAGTGCTGGATCGTATCCAGCCGTTCAAGGATAAGGTTTCGCTACACGAGCGTAATATAGAATCAATCGAATCTGAGCTTAAGCGCGTGCGCTAGGGGCGTCGTACCAGTTTTGCGGTGTGCGAATCCGCCGGGCCGTTACCGACGCAGAATACGATGCTGGTGTCCGTAAAACATCACGCCGGGCGGGATGATGATCCAGCCACAGCACCAGCGTTCTGCGAATTTTCTACGCGTGCTTAGCGGGCGGCCGATGGTGGCTGCATCGTCTATCAGGTGGCATTGAATGCACCGGTCGATCTGATCGGCATCATCACTTTTTCGTTCTGATTGCGCCTGTTGCCTTTGTTGCGCCCGTCGTTTTATTGCTCCCGTTTATTGTCCATGTCATCCTCCAAATCCATCGCTGCTACTGCTTTGACGGTTTCATCTGTTGTTCAGACCCAGGCCCCCTCCGTCCTGATCGACAATGCGCGCCTGAATGCCTGCCTGGGCGAGGCGCGCCACCATTTTTCCATCACTGCCCTGGCCGAATGTCCGTCGACCAGCACTCTTCTGCTTGCCTGTAGCGCCCAGGGGGCACCATCTGGCAGCGTCATCGTGTGCGACCGGCAGACGGCGGGACGCGGTAGCCGTGGCCGCCGCTGGTCGGCTTCACCACAGGCCAGTCTGACGTTTTCGCTACTCTGGCATTTCACGTGCGAGCAGGCGCAGCTTTCCGGTCTCTCTCTGGGCGTCGGGCTGGCTGTCGTGCGCGCACTCGATGATTGCGGTGCGCGAGGCGCGATGCTCAAGTGGCCAAATGACGTGCTTTACCATGATGCCAAGCTGGCCGGCATCCTGATCGAACTGTGCGGTGACCCAGTGCGGGCTCAGGCAGTGATCGGCATCGGACTGAACCTGCTGCCGCCGGATGCCGATAAAACGGGAAAACCGGATGGCGGCGCAGAAGCATTCATGATGCCGGCGACTTCGGTCGATGCCATGGTCTCGCCTGCGCCCGAGCGCAACCTTCTTCTGGCGGCGATACTCAAAGCGCTGGCGGCGATGCTCGACCGCTTTGCCCAAACGGGATTTGCCGGGCTGCGCGACGAATGGCTGGCGCGCCATGCCTGGCAGACACGCCCGGTGCGCGTGTTGCGTGATGGCCGTGTTGTGGCGGAAGGGCTATGTTGCGGCGTTGATGTCGATGGCACGCTGCTCGTGCAGACGCCGGCAGGCGTTATCCGCTGCTTGTCCGGCGATGTCAGCCTGCGGGCAGCGTCATGATCGTTGCGATCGACGTTGGTAACAGCCGACTCAAATGGGGGGTGCATGATGGTCGCGGATGGCGTGTGCGCGGTACGCTGCCGACGGCAGAAGCGGCCGCGCTCGCCGATGTGGCGACAGGCTGGCCGGTTCAGGCTCGGGCCGTTGCCTGCAATGTCGCCGGCCAAACGGCGGAGGATGCCGTCACAGCGGCCCTGCAAGGCCGATATGCCGTGTGCTGGCTGCGTGCGAGCAAGGCTGCGTGTGGCGTTCGCAATGCCTATGAGCGACCGGAAACGCTGGGCGCCGACCGCTGGGCCGCATTGATCGGCGCGCGTAGCCGCAACCAGGGCGACTGTCTCGTTGTCTGCGCCGGCACGGCGACGACCATTGATCATCTCGATGCTGAAGGGGGCTTTCGTGGAGGGCTGATTCTGCCTGGCCTGCACCTGATGCGCGCTTCGCTGGCGCGCAATACCGCAAATCTGCCGCTGGCTGAAGGCCGCTTTTGCGCCGAACCGCGTTCAACTGCCGACGCAATTACCAGCGGCTGCCTGTTTGCCCAGTGTGCGGCCATCACCAGCCGTTTTATTTCTCTGCCGGCGGGGGCTGGCTGTTTGCTGACCGGCGGCGCGGCGGCGGTGATTGCGCCGTACTTGAATATTCCACATGTACTGGAGGAAAATCTCATCCTCGACGGGCTAGCGCATTTTGCCAATTCGCAAACAGCCTGACGCAGCCGTTTCACCCATCTCTCAGATGTTTATCAGATACGGAGGACCTCGATGCTGCCCAAATTGGTATCGACGCTGCCATCTTTCATCGCCTATTTTGCGGTTGCCGTTGCACTATTGGCCGCGTTTCTGCTGATCTATGTCAATGTGACGCCGTACAACGAACTGGTGCTGATCGAGCAGGGGAACACCGCGGCGGCGATCAGCCTGTCTGGGGCGTTGATCGGCTTCGCCATGCCGATCGCTAATGTCATTGCCCACAGCGATTCGCTGGCCGATCTCGCCGCCTGGGGCGCAATTGCCGGTCTCATTCAGTTGCTCACCTATCTGGTTGTACGTTTGACGCTGCCGCGCCTAGCCGTGGATATTCCTTCCGGCAAGATTTCCGAAGCGACATTGCTGGCCGCACTATCGGTCGTCATCGGCTTGATCAATGCGGCCTGTATGACCTACTGATTTCTCACTGATTTTTCTGTATCGGGAGACTCTCATGGACGGTTTTGATTTTAAACGGGGCCTGATGGGCTTTGCCAAGAAGCAGTTCATCGACGTTATTCACTGGACCGAGGAAAACGACGGCGTCCTGGCCTATCGTTATCCGATGCAGGATTTCGAAATCCAGAACGGAGCGAAGCTGACCGTGCGCGACTCGCAGATCGCCGTTTTCGTCGACAAAGGGCAGTTTGCCGATGTTTTCGGCCCCGGCTTGTACACCTTGAAAACGGATACTTTGCCGCTGCTGACCAACCTCAAGAATTGGGACAAGCTGTTCGAATCGCCCTTCAAGTCGGATGTTTATTTTTTCTCCACGCGCTTGCAGCTTGACCGCAAATGGGGGACGCCGAATCCGGTGACGATTCGCGACAAGGATTTCGGTATGGTGCGCATGCGTGCATTCGGCATCTACTCGTACCGGCTGGCCGACCCGAAGAAATTCTACAAAGAGGTCATGGGAACGCGGGAAAGCTATACCACCGACGACCTCGACGGCCAGCTGCGCAATCTCGTCATTGCGGGTATCAGCGGCCTGTTCGGCGAATCCGGGGTGCCTTTCATCGACATGGCGGCAAACCAGACGGCGCTGGCCGAAAAGCTCCAGGAAAGGCTGGTGCCTGCCTTCGAGCGCTACGGCCTGTTGCTTGATTCATTTGTCGTTCAGAATGTGTCTCTGCCTGAGGAATTGCAGCAGCTGCTCGATAAGCGTATTGGTATCAACATGATCGGCGGCATGCAGGCCTATACGCAGATGCAGGCCGCCGATGCGATTCCGCTGGCGGCGCAGAACGAAGGCGGACTGGCTGGCCTGGGCGCGGGACTTGGCGTGGGGCTGGGAACCGGACAGATGGTCGGTCAGGCAATGGCGCAGGCTCTGCAAACCGGCGCAACTGCGCCAGCGGCTACGCCGGCAGCACCGGCGTCCCCGGCCACTCCAGCGCATGCCCCTGCGGCGGCGGGCGCAGCGGCGGCGATTTCGGCCGACGAGGTGGCTGCGACGCTGGAAAAACTGCACGGACTGATGACCAAAGGCATCCTGACGCAGGATGAGTTCAACGCCAAAAAAGCGGAGCTACTGGGTCGGCTTGCCTGATCCGGAGACTTCGATTTCCGCGCTCCTGCCGATTCAGGATTCCCCGTGAAAACCGCTCACTGCCCATCCTGCGGCGCGCCCGTCGTATTTAAGTCGGCGGCGTCGGTCTATGCTATCTGCGAGTTCTGCCACAGCACCTTGCTGCGCGATGGCGAATCGCTCAAGAACCTCGGCCGCATGGCCGATCTGATGGACGATCCCTCTCTGATCCGGATCGGTACCGAGGGGAAATACCAGGGCGTGCACTTTGGTGTCATCGGGCGCATCCAGCTCAAATACGAATTGGGCATGTGGAATGAGTGGTATCTCCTGTTCGACGATGGCCGTACCGCATGGCTATCGGAAGCGGGCGGAGAATTCGTGATCAGCGCGCCGGCCACGCCGGGTGGCGCGCTGCCTGCGTTCGAGTCGCTGAAGCCAGGGGCGTCGCTGAACATCGGCGGCCATACCTTTACGGTGAGTGTGCTGAACACGGCCCGCTGCATTGCCGGGCAAGGCGAGCTGCCCTTTAAGGTTGCCAGCGGCTACGACGTTAATACCGCCGACCTGCGCGATGGCCAGAAGTTCGCCACCATCGACTACAGCGAATCGCCGCCATTGTTGTTCCTCGGTGAACCGGTGAAATTCGACGCGCTGGCGCTGAGCAATCTGAACGAATCGCCGGCCGAATCATTTTCTACGGCGGACGCGGGTCAGCGCCTTAAGGTCGAAGCGTTCAGCTGCCCGAACTGCGCGGCGCCACTGACCATTCATTCGATAGCGATCAAGAGTATCGGCTGCCCTGGATGCGGAACTTTGCTTGGCGTCGAGAACGACAAGGTGCGGCAGCTTTCCAAGGCGGCGCAGAAACTGCGTATCCAGCCGTGGCTGCCGCTGGGCAGCAAGGGGCGGCTGGCGGATGTTGATTGGGAGGCGATCGGTTTCATGCAGCGCTTCTCCCGGGCGGGGGGTGAAAAATATTTCTGGCGGGAATACCTGCTGTTCAATGCCAAGGAAGGTTTTGCCTGGCTGACGGAATATGACGGGCACTGGAATTTCGTCCGCACGCTGTCCAGTCCGCCGACGGTGCCGCAGCAGAGCAGACGCCTGATCCGCTACGCCCAGACGAGGTTCGAGCATTTCAGCCTGGCGCAGGCCGAGGTCGATTATGTGCTGGGTGAATTCTACTGGCGTGTCCGTGTGGGCGAAACGTGCAGTGTCGATGACTTCATTTGCCCGCCCAGAATGCTTTCGCGCGAAGTTACGAAAAATGAGGTTACCTGGTCGGAAGGCGTGTATACCGAGGCGAATCTGATTCGCCAGGCGTTCGGCGTTACTGCTGATTCGCCCAAGCAGAGTGGTGTCTATGCTAACCAGCCCAATCCGTGGAATGCGGCATTCCGGAAGAGCCTGTGGCTAAATGGTGTGTTGATGCTGGTGGCGACGCTGATACAGATTGCTTTTCTTGTGTTCTCCCCCAGCGGCAGCGTTCTTAAGGAAGATTTCGTCCTGTCCGCAGATAACGCGGAGCCATTGCTGACTTCGCAGGAATTCGTACTGAAGGAACCGGTGCGGGCTTTGCGTCTACAGCATCAGACGGATATTGATAACAACTGGGTGGGCCTGTCCAGTGTGCTGGTCGAAAAACAGACCGGGGCGGCATATCGTGCGGACCAGGAGATCGGGTATTACTATGGTATCGATGACGGTGAACGCTGGTCGGAGGGATCGCGCTCGGCCACTGCCGTTTTCAGAAACCTTCCCGCCGGCACTTACTATCTCAACATCGAGTACGAATTGGGGGGTGACGTCAAGAGGGCGGACTATCGCGTTGCCGACAGGGTGTCGCTGACGTTCAATCCGGTGGGCTGGTCGAGCTATTTTCTGCTCATCCTGGCCCTGGCGGCTTTCCCGCTTCAGGCGCGTTTGCGGCGTTCCAATTTCGAGACGGCGCGCTGGGCTGAAAGCGATTATGCCGAAGAAGAAGAGGAGGATGACGACGAATGATCCGGCGGATAAACCATCAATCCGGTGGTGGCCCAAGCGCTGCCGTATGTATCCGGCGGGGAAACAAAATATGCGGCAAGGCGCTGCAACGCTGTATGGAAAAATCGGGCGTCTAGTCGAAGCGGCGGGAGTCATTGCAGATGTTCAAGACCAATATCGTGATCGGGCTGCTGATGCTGGCGCTTTTTTCCCATGCCCAGTACCAGGGCTGGAATTTATTTGAATCGACGGCCTCGCCTGTCCCGAGGCAGGCGGGCGGTTTGGGTCGGACGTACCACAAGTAATGGTGGTGCGCGGCGGTTTGAGGGGCAACGGCAATCATGCGGCGGCGCTGATGTGGCCGGTGCGCTGCTGTTGTAGGCGTCAGTCATCGCAAAACCCCTGGCGCTGTAGCCGACGCGATGCCCGATGCCGCACGGTGATCGTTGAGGGATGAGGCCGCCGTGAATCAGGCGCTGCTGTTTTCTGTCTTCATCGTCGCTTCCTGCGGACTGGCTTACGAGCTGATCGCCGGCGCGCTGTCGAGCTACTTGCTCGGCGATTCGGTCATGCAGTTCTCGACGGTGATCGGCACCTACCTGTTCGCCATGGGGATCGGTTCCTGGCTGTCCCGCTTCATTGACCGCAAGCTGCCGGTGCGCTTTGTGCAGATCGAACTCATGGTCGGCGTCCTGGGTGGGTTCTCAGCCGCCGCACTGTTCTTTATCTTTGTCTGGTTTTCCGCGCCGTTCAAGCTGGCGCTGTATCTGATGGTGCTGCTCATCGGCATCCTCGTCGGCATCGAGATCCCCCTGATCATGCGCATTCTCAAAAACGACCTCAGTTTCAAGGATGTCGTTTCACAGGTGCTGACTTTCGATTATCTCGGCGCGCTGGTCGTCTCCATCCTCTTCCCCGTGCTGCTGGTGCCGTATCTCGGACTGGTGCGCAGCGGGCTGTTGTTCGGGCTGCTCAATGTGCTGGTTGCCATATGGGCGTTCTGGCTGTTTCGTGAACAGCTGCACGGCGCGTTCGGCCTCAAGGCGCAGGCGGGCGTGTCGCTGGTGGCCCTGGCGCTGGGTTTTGTCGGCGCCGGGTGGTTTACGGATTTTGCCGAGGCGCAGCTTTATGCCGACGAGATCATTCATGCCGAAAGCTCGCCCTACCAGCGCATCGTCATCACGCGCTGGCGCGACGACCTGCGTTTGTTCCTCAACAACAATCTGCAATTTTCCTCGCGCGACGAGTACCGTTACCATGAGGCGCTGGTGCATCCTGGCCTGGCGAGCCTGCCGCAGGCGCAGCGTGTGCTGATTCTCGGCGGCGGCGACGGCATGGCGGCGCGCGAGGTGCTCAAGTATCCGCAGATCGAATCGATCACGCTGGTCGATCTCGACCCGGCCATGACCCGGCTGTTTTCAACCGCGCCGGCGCTACGCCGGCTGAACGCCGATGCGCTCAATTCGCCGAAACTGCGCCTCATCAATAGCGATGCGCTCAAATGGCTGGAGGAGAACGACGAACGCTTCGACTTCATCATCATCGATTTCCCCGACCCGTCCAATTTCGCCATCGGCAAGCTCTACAGCGCGGCGTTTTACCGTTTGCTGGCAAAACACATGCATGCCGATTCGCTGGCCGTCATCCAGTCCACCTCGCCGTTTTATGCCCGGCAATCGTTCTGGTGCATTGTGACGACGCTGGAGAGCGTCGGCCTGACGGCAACGCCTTACCACACACTGGTACCTTCCTTCGGCGAATGGGGTTACGTGCTGGCTGGCCGGCGCACCTACCGGCCGCCGGAGAAATACGACGTGGCGATGCGCTTTCTGACGCCGGAAACGACGCCGGCGCTGTTTGATTTTCCCAAGGACATGGCGCGCGTCGAGGCCGAAGTGAACCGCCTCAACAATCAGGCGCTGGTGCGTTACTTTGAACGCGAATGGGAGCAAGCGATCCGATGAGACGGTGCGATGCGCGACTTCATGAGGCGCCCGTCATGTGCTGCGTGTATTGCCGCTTCACGCCTATACGCCGATGTGCGGCCTTGACCGGGGTGTAAGCCTATGGATCGCCGGGCTTTCCTGACCTCGCTGGCGGCGGCCGGACTGTCGCCGCTGGCGGGCTGTTCGCGCCCGGCGCAGCAGCACTTGCCGCCGGGGAGGCTGTCCGGCGCCTCGGCAGATTGGGGGCATGCGCTGCGCGAGCCAGATAAACTGCCGCCGCCGTCGGAAACCCTGCGTATTCCCGTAGCGATCGTCGGTGGCGGCATCGGCGGTCTCTCGGCGGCGTGGAAGCTAGCAAAGTCGGGGTGTAAGGATTTTCTGCTGTTTGAGCTGGAGGCTGAGCCGGGCGGCAACGCGCGCGCCGGCCGCAATGCGGTGAGCGAATACCCGTTGTCGGCGCACTATTTGCCCCTGCCTGCGCCCGAAGCCCGCGCCGTGCGCGAGCTGCTGGCCGAGCTGGGCGTGCTGGCAGGCGATCCGTTTGCACGGCGGCCGCGCTATGACGAGCGCTATCTGTGCGCCGTGCCGCAGGAGCGGCTGTATCGCAATGGCTGGTGGGAAGACGGCCTGCTGCCGCATGTCGGCGTTGCGGCGGCTGAGCGGGCGCAATATCGGCGTTTTTATGCACTGATGGCCGCCTTTCGGCAGCGCAGAGACGACGGCCGCCCGGCGTTTGCCCTGCCCATGGAAAATTCCAGCCGCGCCAGCGATCTGCTTGCCCTCGACCGGCTGACAATGCGCGACTGGCTGCGGGCGCAGGGGTTCGATTCGCCGCATCTGCACTGGTACGTCGATTACGCCTGCCGCGACGACTATGGCACGGGCAGCGGCGAAACCTCGGCCTGGGCGGGCATTCATTACTTCGCCTGCCGCAGCGGCGAAGCGCAGGATGCGGCGGGCGATACGGTGCTCACTTCGCCCGGCGGCAATGCCTGGCTGGCGCGCGGGCTAGCCGATTCGATCCGGACACATGCCGGCGAGCGGGTGATGACGGACACGCTGGCCTGGCGCGTACAGGATGCGGGCGAGCACGTTGCGATCGACCTGTGGCAGCCGACGGCGCAGCGCAGCGTGCGCGTGCTGGCCGGACACTTGATCTGGGCAGCGCCGCTGTTCATCGTGCCCTACGTCTTCTCCGGCCGTGAACGGTTGGCGAACGCTGCCCGGCGTTTTACCGCCGTGCCCTGGCTGGTCGCCAACCTGACGCTTTCACATGCTCCGGAAGACCGGGCCGGCGTCCCGCTGGCCTGGGACAACGTGCTCTATGACAGCCCCGGCCTCGGCTATGTCGTCGCCACGCATCAGATGATCCGCCAGTGGCCGCAGCGCACCGTGTGGACGTACTACCGCGCATTGTCCGGCCAGGCGCCGTCAGCTGGCCGCACTCAGCTCGAAGCCATGTCTTACGCGCACTGGGCGGAACAGATTTTGTCCGATCTGGAGCGTGCGCATCCGGATATCCGGCAGGCGACGGAATACATCGACATTTACCGCAACGCCCATGCGATGGTGCGTCCTGCGCCCGGCCTGATCTGGGGGCCTGAGCGGCGGCTGTTTGCCGACAGCGGCAGGCGGGTGGGAGAACGTTTACATTTTGCCCATGCCGATGTCAGCGGTTTTTCGCTGTTCGAGGAAGCGCAATATCGCGGCGTGCTGGCGGCAGAGCGGGTGATGCGGCAGCTGGGCAGAAATTTTGTTTCATCCCTTGTTCCCGGCGCACGCGCAGATTCGCCAGCATCGACATAAAAAACCAGCAGCGTTATATCGGGGCAACGAAGGTCAAAAAGACGCCAGAAACACGAGAAGAGAACGAGAAAAAACGATATGCACGGATTGCACCTCATCGCCGAACTTCATGAATGCGCCTGCGCCGGCGATCTGCTCGATTGCGTCGAGACGCTGCGTGAAGTGTGCCTGGCGGTTTGCGCCAGCCCCGGGCTGACGCCGGTGGCGCAGGCTTTCCATCAGTTCATGGACGGCAGCCGTCTGGCGGGCGCGACCGGCGCGGTGGTGCTCGCCGAATCGCATCTGGCCGTGCATACCTGGCCTGAATTGCGGGCGGTGACGCTCGATCTTTACGTTTGCAACTTTAGCCGCGACAACAGTGCGGCGGCGCGCGCCGCGTTTGCGCAGCTCATCGCCCGCTTCTGCCCGCACCGCTGCGTACAGCGCGAGATCGTGCGTGGACAGATCGGCACGCCGACCGGATGAGCGGGCGCGCAGGCGATGTCTCCGCAAGTCGCAAGTGGGGGTAGCCGGCGGATAGGATAGTCGGCAGATAGAGCCGGCCGATAAGGCAGGCACGGTGTGCAAGGCGGCGGACAAGGCTATACTTACGTTTCCGGCATTTTTGAACCGTATTGACTGCATTTGCACTGACTGTTTTTGGAGTTTTCATGGAATCGTTGCGCTTTGTTTTGCCCCAGTCCGAAATCCCCACCCATTGGTACAACGTTGCCGCCGACCTGCCGACGCCACCCCTCCCGCCGCTGGGCGCCGACGGGCAGCCGGCCAAGCCGGAGCAGATGGCGGCGATTTTTCCGACGGCGATCCTGGAACAGGAGATGTCGTCGGAGCGCTGGATTCCTATTCCGCAGCCGGTGCGCGAAATCTATCGTCTGTGGCGGCCTTCGCCCCTGGTGCGCGCGGCTCGGTTGGAACAGATGCTGGGCACGCCGGCGCGCATCTACTATAAGAACGAAGGCGTTTCGCCGACCGGTTCGCACAAGCCGAACACGGCGGTAGCGCAGGCGTATTACAACCAGCAGGCCGGCATCCGGCGCATCACGACGGAAACGGGGGCCGGACAGTGGGGCAGTTCAATGGCCTTGGCCGGGCAAATGTTCGGTCTCGACGTGCGCGTTTACATGGTCAAGGTCAGCTACGAGCAAAAACCATATCGCCGTTCGATGATGCAAACCTGGGGCGCGGAAGTGTTTGCCAGCCCGTCAGAAATGACCCAGACCGGCCGCGATGCGCTGGCGCGCGATCCCAATAACCAGGGTTCCTTGGGGCTGGCGATTTCGGAAGCCGTGGAAGAAGCGGCTGCGCGCGCCGATACCAATTACGCGCTCGGCTCGGTGCTCAATCACGTGGCGCTGCATCAAACAATCATCGGTCTGGAAGCGAAAAAGCAGTTCGAGCTGGCCGAAGACTGGCCCGATGTCGTTTTTGCGCCGTGCGGCGGCGGCTCATCGTTCGCGGGGATGGCCTTTCCATTTTTTGCCGATAACGCCGCCGGCGGCCATCATGGCAAACAGGTGCGGCTGGTGGCTGTCGAACCGGCTTCGTGCCCGTCATTGACGCGCGGCAAGTATGCCTACGATTTTGGCGATGCCTCCGGTTTTACGCCGATCATGAAAATGTATACGCTCGGCCACGACTTTATGCCGCCGGGCATCCATGCCGGCGGCTTGCGTTACCACGGCGCGTCGCCGCTGGTTTCACAGCTGTATCACGAAAAGCTGATTGAAGCGGTGGCCGTGCCGCAACTGGCAACGTTTGAAGCCGGCGTCATGTTCGCCCATTCCGAAGGGATCATTCCTGCGCCGGAATCGTGCCATGCCATTCGTGCCGCCATCGACGAGGCGCTGCGCTGCAAGGAAAGCGGCGAGCCGAAAACGATTCTATTCAACCTGACCGGGCACGGGCATTTCGACATGGGGTCTTACGACCGCTATTTCTCCGGCGAGCTGGAGGACTTCTCCTATCCGGAAGCGGCCATTGAAAAATCCCTGAAATGCTTGCCGCAGGTCGGCTAAGCGGCTGACGCCGCGTCCTGAAAGACCACGTCAGACGGTCAGGGAGAGCGGGTCAAGGCGTCGGCGGAAAAGATCGGGAGGGTCGACAAATGCGTGCGCTGGTGTTTTTTCTAGGGGTGGCCAACCTGCTGTTTCTGGCCTGGACACGGGGTTATTTTGGCGATGAGGCGTCGATGAGCGCCGGGCAGATGCAGCGGCGGCAGCTTATGGCGGAACGGGTGAATATCATCGCGCGTGACGAATCCTCGGCCGCGCCGACGCCGAAAGCGCCGGAAAAACAAAACGAGCCGGTTGCGCCGCAAATGCCGGCGGACGGCGCAAGCTCCGTGCAGGGCGATCAGCCAGCTCGGGAAACGCCGCAAAGCACGGACAGACGGGCGGAAGAAAACGCCCCCGCAAAGCCGGCACCGGAAAAAACCGAACCGGGCAAGACGGAAAAACCCGTCAGCATGGTTTGCCTGACGCTGAATGATCTGAACGCCGACGAGCTGGCGCGCGTCACGGAGATCACCGGCGGCCGTTTCCGCGATTTTCGTGTTGATCGCCGTTCCTCTGCCGGCAGCCGGAGCTATTGGGTATTCATTCCGCCGCTGGGCAGTCGGCAGGCGGCCGATCGTCAGAGCGAGGTGCTCAAGCGGGCCGGGGCGCCGGAATTCTTTATCGTGCAGGAACCGCCAGCCATGCGCTTTGCCATTTCGCTGGGCGTGTTCTCGACCCGCGAAGCGGCCGAGGAACGGCGAACCGATCTGCGCCTCAAAGGCATCGATGCCGCGCGTGTGGGCGAGCGCGAGACGCGCTCGGCAACCTATCAGCTTGAACTGCGCGGGCCGGAACCCCGGGCCGGCGCCCTGCGGCAGGCCATTGCCGGCGCGCTGCCCAAAGCGCGGCTGGCGTCCTGCAAGGCAAAATAGACGCCGGCATGGGCGGGTAAATCGTGGGCTTTATCGTTGGCCTGACCGGCGGCATCGGCAGCGGCAAGAGCGCAGTCGCCGCCCGCTTTGCCGATCTGGGCGTTGCCGTCGTCGATACCGATGCCATTGCCCATGAACTGACCGGCGCCGGCGGCGCAGCCATGCCCGCGATTGCGGCGGCGTTTGGGGCGGCGGTCGTGTCGGCCGCCGGCGCGCTTGACCGCGCCGCCATGCGTCGCCTGGCCTTCGCCGACCCCGCCGTCCGGCAAAGGCTGGAAGGCATCCTGCATCCCATGATCCGGCACGAAGCGCTGGCGCGCTGCGAACAGGCACTTTCGCAGCATTCCCCCTACGTCATTCTGGCGGTGCCTCTGCTCGTCGAATCCGGCGCCTACCGCGCGCATGTCCGGCGCGTGCTGGTAGTCGACTGCGACGAGGCGGTGCAAGAGCAGCGCGTCATGGCGCGCAGCGGTCTGGCGGCCGATGAAGTGCGCCGCATCATGTCCGCCCAGGCTGCACGCGCCGAGCGGCGGGCGGCGGCGGACGACATCATCGACAACAACGGCGATCTGGCGGCACTCATCCCGCAGGTCGAAGCGCTGCATGATCGCTATTTAGCAGCGTCAGAAAAGCAGCCCTGAGCCCCGAAGAAATGAGGCAGAAAATATAAAATACCCTGAAGCCCTTTAAATACAAGGGGTTTAGGGCATCAAAAAACATAAACTGAAAAATAGCCGCTTACCTTTAAAAATACGGCGTTGCCGTATTGGCTTGGCCTTGCCGTACTGAATGGTCTGCCAGTGGCTAACCGCCTTATCTTTTGGCAAAGTCGAGCCGCTATGTAAGGGGATTAGGGCATCCTTCTGAAGCCCACGTGGATAGAGCGTTTCCCCTGTACCCCCTCTGAACCCCTTATGAATAGGTTATTTCCGGGCAGGTACCTCTGAAACCCTTATGAATAAAGGGCTGGCGGGCAGGGCGCCCGGAGATACCCTGTTCACAAGGGTCTCAGTGCGCCTGTTTTTGAAATCCTTTGTTTTAATTCAAGGGGAAGCCTCGCTACATTCAATGCTGACCGGCCGAATGATTCAATCTAATCACCCCGTTCCGATGCGCAGGGGCTAGAATGATTTATTGACATTTCATCATACGAATCAAAACGGGTCGAATGCCATGTTTTCTCTCCTGAAATTTTTGTTTCGTTTCATCTGTTGGTTGCTGGTACTGACTTTGTTGGTGGCGGCGTTTGCCTGGCTGGCGAACCGGAAGGACGAGGCGTTGCTGCCCGAGGTGGCACAGGCGCTCACCTTTACGCCGCCTTCTGCCGAAGCGATGCAGCGTAACGCGTACTTTGTTTTCCTGGGGCTGGGGGTCCCGGCCGATGAAGATGCTCAGGCGGCTGCGGCGCGTTTTTTTGTTGCGCAAATGAAAGAGAGCACCAATTATCAGAAGACGGGAGAAAGTAAATTTATCTCGATAGAGGCTTGGCCGTATCCGCCGATAGACAAGGGCATCTTTGTTTTGCTTTGCCGTAGGGGCAGCGATGACTGCCCGAAATACTGGCTGACGCGTCAGGCGGATGTCCGTATTGTGCTAGAACGGTACGCGCACGTACTCCAGCGTTATTGGTCGCAGCTGGATCGTCCTGAATACGAGGAAATTATTCCGCCCTATGCTAGATTGGCATTGTCTCAATATGATGATCTGACTACTGCGTCTGATCTGGTTCTGATGCAGGCGACCATGTTGATGCATGAAGGTAACGCCGCGCAGGCGCTATCGCTGCTGGAACGTAATGCGAGGTTGCATCAGCGCCTTATGGCGGGTTCGCGCCAATTGGTCGGCGCTATGAATGCATTGTCCATGCAGGTACGCCAGCAGCACATCGTTAGCCAGTTGCTGTTGCACCATCCTGCGCTGGCGCGTACGCATGCGGCGCAATGGCGCGCGGCGCTGGCAGCCAGACCGGCTGATCTCTCGGCTGCGCTGGCTGGCGAAGGGCGCTCAATGCTGCGCATGATAGACCATACGTACAAATCGCAAAGCAGTCAGTTTGCAAGTGTTTCCTCTGTGTTTGACGAGTCTTACCCCAACGCGCCCTTAAAAAAAGCGCTGGCAATAAGCAAAGATTTTTTACTCCAGAAGCTCGATCTGCATCACACAACGCTTAATCACTATTATCGTGCGTATCGTATGACCGCCGGACTTGCTGATGTGCCTGCCGACCAGTTTGATGCATACATGGCACGGATGATGCGGGAGCTACCCGTTACCAGCCAGCCGTGGTGGCGGCGGCCGTATTTCGGACTGCGCAATTGGAGAGGTTATATGACGAATAATATTTTTCTGGGTGTTGGAGTTGGCCAGCTTTACGTACGTAGCTATATCGAGCGTACGCATGACGCGGAAGGGCATCGCCGTCTAGTGCTGTTGCAACTGGCGGCGTATAGCGCAGGAATCGCGCCAAAAGATATGCCCGCATGGCTGGCAAAATCGCCCATGGAATTGCGCAACCCCTATACGCGCGCGCCGATGGGCTGGGAAACTGGCAATGCTCAAGTCAAAACCGGTGGCAGCCTGGTGTTTCAGGGGCGGCAAGAGCAGTCGCAGAATCCAGCGCGCTCGTCCGTTTATCGGGTGCCGATTTTTGCGCCATGATACTGGGTAGATGCTCTGAAATGCCCGTGGATAAAGGCGCTCAGAGCCCCCTCTGAAATAGCGTCTTCCTTTACCAAAATACGGCGTTGGCTTCGCCTTGCCGTACTACTCGTACTGTCAGCGGCTCGCCGCCTTGTCTTTTGGCAAATTCGAGCCGCTATAGATTGTCTGGCTTTTAAAAAGGGCTGCCCGCAACCCCTTGTGGATAGGGTGTTTGCAGGCAGGCGCCTCTGAAACCCTTATAAACAAAGGGCTGGCGGGTAGGGTGCCCGGAGATGCCCTAAATACCCGGGCTTCAGGGCATTCTTTTGGGAAGCCTCTGGCTGGCGCGGGCGCTTCGGGTTTTGCGGCGATCCCCCTTCAGTTGAGATTTTGCGCTAAATGCCGCAGAATGATGCCCGTGATACAGAGCCAGTAAGCGCATGATTATTTACGAATATCCTTTCAGCGAACGGATTCGCACGCTGTTGCGGCTGGAGGATCTGTTCGCCAAGGCTGACTATTTCCTTGCGCAGAGTGGCGCGTATGAACATCATGCGGCGCTGCTGGCGCTCTTTGAGATCATTGACGTTTCCGGGCGCGTCGATCTGAAGCTGGATCTGATTCAGGAGCTGGAACGCCAGCGCCAGGCTTTGCTCGGTTTCCGCAATAATCCGGCGATTTCTGAAGATGCGCTGTCCAGCGTGCTTGCTGAACTGGAGCAGGCATCCACCGCCTTGCTCGCCATGCCCGGCAAACTGGGGCAGCATCTGCGCGATAACGATTGGCTGATGGCGATCAAGAGCCGCTCGTCGATCCCCGGCGGCATGTGTGAATTCGATCTGCCGTCCTATCATTACTGGCTGCACCTGCCGCCGGAAGTGCGGAGCGAGGAGCTGCTGGGCTGGTTTTACCCCTTCCAGCCCTTGCGGCAGGGCGTGGAGGTCGTCCTCCGTCTGCTGCGCGGCAGCAGCGGTAAGCCTGAGCATCACCTGGCGCCGGGCGGGGCGTTCCAGCGCATGATGAGCGGCATCGTCTCCCAGCAGATGGTGCGTGTCATGCTCGACCCGCAGACCCCGTTTATCCCCGAAATCAGCGCCAACCGCTACGCGCTTAATATCCGCTTCACGCAGCTGGGGCTCAGCGGGCAGCGTTCCCGCCAGTGCGGGAGCGATGTCGAGGTGCCGTTCGATCTCGTGTTCTGCATTCTATGAAACGCTCTGAAAATTCCGAAAACACCTCGCCCGCCGAACGCATCGTGCGCTGCCCGCAGTGTGGCGGCGATTCGCGCTGGAGTCCGGAAAATCCTTACCGGCCGTTTTGCAGCCAGCGCTGCAAGCTGATCGATTTGGGTGCCTGGGCCTCGGAGTCCTACCGCATTCCGGCGCAGGCGCCGGCCGATGATCCCGATGCCGGGAATGCAGGCGATGGCGGGAATGGCATCTCGCCGGCGGGCGGCTCACCAGCCGCGTAGCATGGCGATGCCGTGCGCGCCGTGGGTACAGGCCTCGTCGAGCCGCGCCGGCGTCATGCCGCCGAGCGCAAAGACGGGCAACGGCGCATTTTCGACACGGCGGGCAAACGGCCGCCAGCCCATGCCCGTTGAGCCGGGGTGGGAGGGCGTTGGCAGCACGGGGCTGAGCAGCGCAAAGTCAAGGTCGAGCGCCGCGGCGCGGGCCAGTTCCTCGTCCGTATGGCATGAGGCCGCCAGCCAGGAGAAACTGGCACGCAGGTTGTGGCAGGCATCAAGCGCCATCAGGCGCGCGGCGGAAAGATGCAGGCCCTGCGCACCGATCTGGCGTGCCAGCGCCTCGTCATCATTGACCAGCACAATGGCGTCTGCGTAATTCCGGGTTTTCTGCATGACGGCTTGTGCAAAGCGCAGCTGCGATGCCGGCGGCAGCCCCTTGTCGCGGATCTGGATCAGGCGTAGGCCCTTGTGCAGCGCGGTTTCCAGACGGGCAAGCTCGGCGTCGATTCCGTTTTCTTCCGCATTCGTCAGCGCGTAAACCGGCGGCAGGCCGAGCGCGCGCAGAATCGGCCCGTTGGCGGGCAGGACAGGCGAAACGGCCGGGGAATCGCCGATGCGCGTCCAGGTGATGCCGCTGTGTTCGAGCGGCACAATATCGCCGCGCCAGGCCGTGATGCGGAAGAATTTCAGGCGGACGCGCGCGTGCGGATAAACGAATTCCCGCATCAGCCACGGCCAGGCGTGCGTGACGCTGATGCCCAATTCTTCACGCAATTCGCGCGTCAGCGCGTCGTGATAGGTTTCGCCCGATTCGACCTTGCCGCCCGGAAATTCCCAGTAGCCCGCATAGACCTTGCCTGATGGGCGCTGGGCAAGCAGATATTCGCTGCTTTTGTTTTCGTCTCGATCATTTTTTCCGCTGCGCAGAATGATTCCCGCCGAAACCTGGGTAATGCCGCTGAGCGATGCGTTCATGGCGTCTTTTTCGCCGTTTTCCCCGCGGCTTGGACAGCCTGTGCGCCGGCCCAGTCCTTGGCGAACTGCCAGGCAACACGGCCGCTGCGGGAACCGCGCATCAGCGCCCAGTTGAGCGCATCGCGCTCGGCGCGGGCAATGGCGTTCTTGTCGCAGCCAAAATGCTTGAGCCAGTGGGCGACGATATTGAGATAGGCATCCTGGTCGAAAGGATAGAACGAGAGCCAGAGGCCGAAACGTTCGGAGAGCGAGATTTTTTCTTCGATCGCTTCGCCAGGGTGAATTTCTTCGCCGACGCGGCTGGTTTCGAGGTTTTCCTCGAAATATTCCGGCATCAGGTGTCGGCGGTTCGACGTGGCGTAGATCAGGACGTTCTCCGGCGCCGAGGCCAGCGAGCCGTCGAGCGCGACCTTGAGCGCCTTGTAGGTGGCATCGCCGGCATCAAAAGAAAGGTCGTCGCAAAAGACGATGAAGCGTTCGGGGCGTTCCTCGATAAGTTCGACGATCAGCGGCAGGTCGACGAGATCGTTCTTGTCGACCTCAATGACGCGCAGGCCTTTTTTCGCATATTCATTGAGCAGGGCCTTGATCAGCGAGGACTTTCCGGAACCGCGCGTGCCGGTGAGCAGGACGTTGTTGGCCGGCCGGCCGGCGACGAACTGGCGCGTGTTGGCGTTGATGCGTGCTTTCTGCTCGTCGATGTCCTTCAGGTCGCTGAGGCGAATTCGGGAAAGCTTGCGCACCGGCGCCAGGAAGCCGGCGGCGCCCTGCTTGCGCCAGCGGAAGGCTACGGCATTGCGCCAGTCGGGGGCGGAGGAAGCGGGCGGCAGCAAAGGGTCGAGGCGATCAAGCAGCGTTTCGGCGCGTTGCAGGAAATGCAGAAAAGGGGCAAAGCTTTGGTCGGATCTCTGGTCGGTTTTTCGGGTGGTGTCGGTCATGGCGCAAATTGCCTTTTCAAATTGTCTTTTCGGTGTAGGGTCCTGTTTGTCTTTCCGCGATGGATCGGCGGCAAGCGCGTCGGCCAGTGGTTTTTTCTGGACGCTGTGTGGCCTGATCAATCGCGGGGGCGGCGATAAGGAATAAAGCCAAACAGGCGGGTGGCAAAGGGCGCTGCAAAAAGCGGCAATGCCGTAGGAAAACAGCGTGTTTGGCTATACTTCGTGCTTTCAGAAGAATCTTTACTCTATCAAATGATGCAAGAAAGACCCAAGCAGGCGATGCGTTTTTATGCCGCCGCGCTGGCGGCGCTGTGGCTTTCAGCGTGTTCGACGGCGCCGGAATGCCCGGTTTGCCCGACGACACTGGCAACCTCTTCGCCGCTGGCAAAAACGGCTTCTGATACGGCGGCTGATCTGCCGGCAGACGGCCCGATAAAACCGATGCAGCCGGCCAGCTGGCGTGATCTGCCCGGCTGGGAAAACGAGGATCTGTCCGCTGCCTGGCCGGCCTTCCTGCAATCTTGCCTGGCCCTGTCAAAGCGCCCGCAATGGCCACAATGGCGGGCGGCGTGTGAGGCGGCGAAACCGCTCGTGGCGACGGATCAGGCCGCGCTGCGCCGCTTTTTCGAGGCGCATTTTCGCCCTTATCGCCTGACCAATCCGGATGGCTCGACGAGCGGCCTCATCACCGGTTATTACGAGCCATTGCTGCAAGGCGCTCGCCAGCGCACGGCAAAATTCGCCTATCCGGCGCTGGGTGTGCCGGACGACCTGCTGACCATCGAACTGTCCGCGATTCTGCCCGACCTCAAGCACCAGCGTTTGCGCGGTCGTTTACAGGGCAATCAGGTGGTGCCGTACTACTCGCGCGCCGAAATCACCAGTCAGATGCAGAAATACGCCGATCATGCGCTGCTCTGGGTGGATGATGCGGTTGACCTGTTCTTTTTGCAGGTGCAAGGCTCCGGGCGTGTGCGCCTGACCGATGGCCGCATGGTGCGGCTCAGTTACGCCAACCAGAACGGGCATCCCTATCGCAGCATCGGCCGCGAACTGGTCGAGCGCGGCGAATTGACGGTCGAACAGGCGTCGATGCAAGGCATCCGCACCTGGGTGCGCGCCAATCCGGGCCGGGCGGGCGCTTTGTTCAACAGCAATCCGAGCTACGTGTTTTTCCGCGAATCCGCCGTCAATGGCGACGAAGGGCCGAACGGCGCGCTGGGCGTGCCATTGACCGCCGGGCGCAGCATCGCTGTCGATCCGCGCCATGTACCGCTGGGGGCGCCCGTTTTTCTGGCGACAACGCAGCCGGACTCGGCAGCACCGCTGCATCGTCTGATGCTGGCGCAGGATACGGGCGGCGCCATTCGCGGCGTCGTGCGCGCCGATTATTTTTGGGGCTTCGGCGCGGAAGCCGGCGACCGGGCAGGCAAAATGCGCCAGCAGGGGCAGATGTGGGTGATTCTGCCGCCGGGCGCCGCGCCGCGTACGGACTAAAACCTGGCCGGCCTTGGCGTTTGACGCCATATCGGAAAACGTGAATGATGCAGTTATTGCTGAATGAATAAAAATTCCTCTCAAGATGCGCGGTTCGGCGGGCGTTGCGCTTGCACGACCTGCTAAAGGTTTTGCGGAGAATCACTGATGAAAAAAATCCTGCCCGTCGTTCTCGGCATCATCGTACTTGCCGTACTGGTGGTGGGCGGTTGGCTCATTCACCGGCAGGAACAGCTTGGCGCGCCGCCCGACGGTCTGGCCCGATCTAACGGCCGGCTGGAACTGGAGCGTATTGATGTGGCGACACTGTATCCGGGGCGGGTGAAGGCTGTGTTCGCCGAAGAGGGCGATGAAGTGCGCGCAGGCGATGTGCTGGCCGAGCTGTCATCCGATACGGCATCCAGCCGTGTCGAAGCGGCCAAGGCGCAGAAACAGCGGGTGCAAGAAACGGCTGCCCGCGCCAATGCCGAAATCAAAGCCTACGAACAGCGGCTGCACGTGGCGCAAATGGAGCTGGATAACGCACACGCCATGCGCCGCAGCGAACTGATTTCCGAAAGCGAGCTGCGCAAGCGCCGCGCCGAACGCGACAGCGCCGCCGCATCGGTGGCTGCCGCCAAGGCAGCGCATGCCGAAGCGCAGGCGGCCATCAGCGCCGCGCAGGCGCAGATGAGCGAAGCGGCTTCGGCCAACGACGACATGCTCATCCGCAGCCCGATTGACGGACGCGTGGAGTACAAAATCGCCGATGTCGGCAACGTGCTGGCGGCGGGCGGCAAGGTCGTCAGCCTGCTCGACCCGGCCGATGCCAGCATGAATATCTTTCTGCCTGCACCGCAGGTCGCGCAGTTGAAGCTGGGCGACGAAGCGCGCATCGTGCTCGACAGCATCGATGCCGTATTCCCCGCCAGAATCAGCTACGTTGCCAGCGATGCCCAGTTCACGCCGAAAAATGTGGAAACCGTCAACGAACGGGCGAAGCTGATGTTCAAAGTCAAACTGAAAGTGCCGTCGGCGACCGCCCTGCAATATAAGGGCCTGCTCAAAGGCGGCATGACGGGCAACGGCTACGTGCGCGTGAATGAGCAGGCGCAATGGCCTGCCGATTTGGCGGTGAAGCTGCCGCAGTGACAGCACGGCGCTTTTCCGTTCAACCTGCCGCTCATCTGCATCTGGAAATTGGGAAATTGGGAAAGCGTGATCCATATCAGAAAGGACAACGATGAACTCCGAACCGACGCTTGCCGAAGCACAAACGCGCATCAATGAAATCCAGCAGCTTTACCGCGAATGGATGCAGTGGCTGCCCAAACTGCAAGCCGCGCAGAGCGATTGGCAGCACGCTGCCGCCCTCATGCAAAAGCTGGCGCAGTTTTACTTTGGCGGCGAATACAACCGCTATTACAACGCGCTGGCGAACGGGTTGGACGTGGACTTGCGCACCCAGGGCGAATACAGCGTGATGAGCGAAGACGCGCTGTGGAACGCCTTTGGCGAACAGCAGACATTGGCCTGGCAATGGCTGCGCGCGGCCGTCGCCGCCTTGGATCCGGAAGCCCAGCCGGCGCCAGAGGCAAGAAATCAGGAGTAAAGCGCCATGACGCTGAACGACATCCTCAACCGTCGCCGCTCCGTGCGCCACTACGATGAAGCCGCGCCCCTCGACACCGATGTCGTGCGCCACTGCCTGCGCACTGCACAGCTTGCCCCCAGCAGCTCGAACATGCAGCTTTACCAGTTCTACCATGTGACCGACCCTGCCGTACTGCAAGGGCTTGCCGCCGCCTGCCTTGGCCAGCAGGCCGCCACTACCGCGCAGCAGATGGTCGTGTTCGTCACCCGCCAGGATCTGCACCGCCGCCGCGCCCAGGCTGTATTGGAATTTGAACGCGGCAACATCGCACGCAGCAGCCCACCAGAAAAGCAGGCAGGACGGATCAAGACAAGTGAGGTGTATTACGGCAAACTCATGCCTTTCCTCTATGCCCGCTGCTGCGGCCTGCTCGGCGCATTCCGCAAAGTGCTGGCCTGGAGTATCGGCCTGTTCCGCCCGATGACACGCGACGTATCCGAAGCCGATATGCGCGTGGTGGTGCACAAAAGCTGCGGGCTGGCCGCGCAAACTTTTATGCTGGCCATGTCGGAAGCGGGCTACGACACCTGCCCGATGGAGGGGCTGGACAGCCGCCGCGTCAAACACATCCTTAAGCTACCGCGCGGCGCCGAAATCAACATGATCGTCGCCTGCGGCATCCGCAAAGCAGGCCACGGCATCTGGGGCGAGCGCTTCCGGCTGCCGTTTGGCGAAATTTATCGGGAGATCTGAAACGTATTTGCCTAAGCTGCCTGAACGCAACGCCTCGTTGCACTGCCGCGTGGACGTGCGGCGGGAAATCCATCATGAGGCAGGCATGAACGGTGACGCAGATCAGAAGCAAAGATGACGGGCACGATGAAAACCGCAACGCCTCTGGCTGTTTCCCTGCAAGGGGTTTCGCACCGCTATGGCAAAACGCAGGCGCTTAATGATGTGTCGCTGACCATTCCGCAAGGCGTAACGGTAGGGTTAATCGGCCCTGACGGGGTGGGCAAATCAACCTTGCTATCGCTGGTGGCGGGGGTGCGTGTTATTCAAACTGGCAGCGTGCAGGTGCTGGGCGGCGATATGGCCAATAAAAAAGCGCGCGAGGGTTTGTCGCTGCGTATTGCATATATGCCGCAGGGTTTGGGTAAAAACCTGTATCCCACGCTGAGCGTGCAGGAAAACATCGATTTTCACGCGCGGCTGTTTGGTTTGAACGCAGCCGAACGCAAGGCGCGCATCCAGCGGTTGCTCGATGCAACAGGACTGGCGCCGTTTCCGGATCGTGCGGCGGGAAAGCTTTCTGGCGGGATGAAACAGAAGCTCAGCCTGTGCTGTGCGCTGGTGCATTCGCCCGATTTGCTGATTCTGGATGAGCCGACGACGGGCGTTGACCCACTCTCGCGCCGCCAGTTTTGGGCGCTGGTCAACGAATTGCGCCAGGAAACCAGGAATATGACGGTTATCGTCGCCACCGCTTACATCGAAGAAGCCGAGCAGTTTGAATACCTGCTGGCGATGGATGCCGGCAAGTTGCTGGTCAACAAACAAACCCGCGAAGTGCTGGCGCAATACGGCACGGAGACGTTGGAAGAAGCGTATATCGCCATGCTGCCCCCCGAGAAACAGCAAGGCGCGGGCGGGCTGACGCTCACCCCTTTTGTTCCCGACGCGGACGCCCCGCCGGTGATCGAGGCGCATGGACTGACCAAGCGTTTCGGCGATTTCACCGCCGTGGATCATGTCAGCTTCAAAATTGAAAAAGGGGAAATTTTCGGCTTTCTCGGTGCCAATGGTTGCGGCAAGTCCACCACCATGAAGATGCTTACCGGCCTTCTCGATGCCACTGAAGGCACGGCCGAACTCCTCGGCCAGCCGGTCGATGCAGGCAACATCGCCACGCGGATGCGCGTGGGTTATATGTCGCAGGCGTTTTCGCTGTATGAAGAATTGACCGTGCGCCAGAATCTGGAGCTGCACGCCCGGCTCTACCAAATGGGCGACAAGGGCGCAGCGGCGGTAGAAGAAGCCTTGCAACAATTCGACCTGGCCGATGTGGCCGACACCGCGCCCGCCGCCCTGCCGCTCGGCATTCGCCAGCGGTTGCAACTCGCCGCTGCCTGCCTGCACCACCCTGAAGTGCTGATTCTCGATGAGCCTACATCTGGCGTCGATCCGGCTGCGCGCGATATGTTCTGGCGGCATTTGTTGAAGCTGTCGCGCCAGGACAAAATCACTATTTTTGTTTCTACCCATTTCATGAATGAGGTAGAGCGCTGCGACCGCACGTCGCTGATGAACAGGGGGCGCGTGCTGGCGGTGGGCACGCCGGCGCAACTGCTGGAACAAAGCGGGCAGGCGAATACAGAAGAGGCGTTCATTTATTATCTGGAAAAAGATGCCGAGCAGGCGCATGCAATGGGGGCAATAGACGTTTGATTCCCGGTGCTTTGCCTTTTCGGCTTTTCTGGGCGAACAGGAATTTCGATGAATACGCCGCGCTTTATCAGTCGCCGCGCCTTGCTCAAAGCGGGCGTTGCCGCCGCCGTTGTCTCGGGCATCGGCGCCCGCCCTACCTGCGCCCAACCCCCGGCCACGCAGGTTCAACCCATGATTTATTCAGAGAGGAGTGCCACCATGTTATCCCAGACGCTTGACTACCAGGGCGCACGCCTGCATTACCAAACCGGCGGGCAGGCGCAAGCGCCCGTAATCGTGCTGCTGCACGGTGGTTTGGGATCGATAGACGATTTTTCTCCGCTGCTGCCGCGCTTGCAGGAAAGGTTTCGCGTGATTGCCGTGGATACCCGCGGACACGGGCGTTCTACCTTCGGCGACGTCGCGCTGACCTATGCCCAGGCGGCCGATGACGTGCGTTGCATCCTGCGTCGGCTCGGCGTTGGTGCGTACAACCTGTTCGGCTTCAGCGACGGCGGGACAACCGCCTACCGTCTCGGCGCAGAAGATGAAAATGTGCAAAAGATCATCACCGTGGGCGCCGATTGGCACAAAGACCATCTGGCCGGAAATCGCCCGATGTTTGAAGCGATAGACGCAAAATTTCTCAAAGAAAATTTGCCCGATCAGCTGGCGGCCTACCAGGCATGCAATCCTGCGCCCGACGTGGACAAAATGGCGGCCAGCCTGAAAGCCATGTGGCTGGACGAACGCTCAAGCGGGTATCCAAATGAAGCCGTGCGCAAAATCAAGGCGCCTGTGCTGGCGATCCGCGGCGAAGTGGATTTTCTCTACGCCTTTGCCGATTGGGCGGCGCTTGCCGGCGAACTGCCGGATGTGCATCTGATGAACGTGCCGTTTGCCGCGCACGAAGCGATGAAAGAACAGCCCGAAATGGTGTGGGCCGCAGTCAAGGCGTTTTTTCAGGTTGCCTGAAATGTCCAGGCCCAGCAATCCACGATTCCGTTATCCCGTAGCTGAGCGCCCGTGCCCCGGCCGTTTCGCAAAACCGGGCAGCGCTGGGCGAGATGCCGGCTGGCCTGATGGAAATGCCGGCCCGGCGCCTTCATTTCACTTCATTCAAGGAGATTGCCATGCCTAAAACCCTGATCATTCTCGCCCACCCCAATCTTGCTCAATCCACCGTTAATAAACACTGGGCGGCCGCGCTCAAGCAGCACGCCGATCGCTTTACGGTGCACGAACTCTACGCTGTCTATCCCCAGGGCAAGATTGACGTGGCCGCCGAGCAGACATTGGTAGAAACCCACGATGCGCTGGTGTGGCAGTTTCCCGTGTACTGGTTTAACTGCCCGCCGTTGCTGAAGCAGTGGATCGATGAAGTGCTGACCTATGGCTGGGCATACGGCTCGAAGGGCAAGGCGCTGACAGGCAGAAAAATCGCGCTCGCCGTTTCGCTCGGCGCGCCTGCCGGAGACTACCGCGCAGACGGCGCCGTTGGCTGCACCGTTGCCGAGGCGCTGCGCCCGTTTGAACTCACGGCGAAATACTGCAACGCGGATTACCGCCCGCCGTTTACCTTCCATACGATAGACAGCAACGCAGGGTACAGCGAAGCCGCGCAGCAGGCGGTAGCGCGGAGCGCAGCGGACTATTTGGCCTGGCTGGCGGCGCTGTAATAGGCGTGATGCCGTCGGCAAACGGATTGGGCCGTCAGGCCGCCGGAAACCAGCCCTGCCGTTCGCCTGGTTTCAGCGATGCCTTTCCGCAAATGCCCAATTGACGCGGGTTCCAGCGATACCCCCTCTGAAACGCCCAAAGGACGCGGGCTTCCGGGCAGCTACTGCGGATGGGTATTCTCCGCGGATGTTCGGACGCCACAGACGTTCAGCGCCCCGTGCGCAGACGCTGCCGCGCTTAACGCGCAATGCAGGCAGACGCCGGTAGCGATGGAGCAGGCCCGAACCCCGCGCGGAATAAGGGTTCCAGCGATGCCTTCCCGCAAATGCCCAATTGACGCGGGTTCCAGCGCTGCCCCCTCTGAAACGCCAAAAGGACACGGGCTTCCGGGCAGCCGTCGCAGACGCTCAATCTGCCGCCGCAGACAGTACAGGGCGTACGACAAGGCAGCGCAACACTATGACGATTTTTAGATATGCGCGGCAAGGCCAACAATCCGCCTGCCTGTTCAGGCAAGCTGAAAAAATCCTGCTGACCCACGGACGCTGCAATCCGGAAAACGGCACGGCAGAACTGGCAGGCATTCCTCTGGCTGCAATGAAGCCCGTGGGTACGGTCGGCGCCAGCCCTCGAGCGGTCTGACCGTACGCAATGCCGCAATTTAAAAGTTAAGCGGGTGCGCGGGCGGGGCGCTGTCAGGCGAGCGTGCCGTTCATTTTCCGCCGTTTGGCGGGTGTTTCTGCCGGCGTCCGGTTCGGGAGGCGCAAGCGGGCTGACGCTGTAAATTAAAATATTGACTTCGATCAATCGGACTTTTTCTCAGGACATTGTTTGCTATGCACCCCATAGTCAAGTTTCTTCTCTTTCTGATGACCGCCGGCGTCCTTGCCTTTGTCGGCTTTTGGGGGATGGTGATGATCGTGTTTACCGGCCATCCCGAAGTCGCCGTGCCCTGCCTGGCCATTTTTCTGCTTGCGTTGCTGCTGTGCCTGTTTACGCGCTATAAAAAGCAGACGGGCATCGTCATGTTGCTCTCGGCCGTGATAGGCGGTGGACATTACGGCTACCATCTGTGGCAATACGAGCAGGCGCGCAAAGTGCCGCAGATGACGGCTGGCGACATCGATCTGCGCGTGTACGAACCGTTTTCCAAGAACAACCAACTGGCGAGGCTGGATGCGCCCAGTACCCTGCAAATCCCGGCCGGCGAGCGTCCGCGGCTGGATGGGGCGGTGGCGCTGTATCCGCTTTACGCCGCTTTTGTTCAAGCGGTTTATCCGCCGCCCGCTGCCGGAAATACGCGGGGATACGACCACTGGTCGTCCGACTTCGTGCGCATGACCAATACGCCACAGGCGTATGAGCGTCTGATCGATGGGGAGGCGGATATGATTTTTGTCGCCGCGCCGTCCGACGAACAGGTCAAAGCCGCCAAGGCCGCGGGCAAAACCTTCAAACTCACGCCGATCGGCAAGGAAGCGTTTGTCTTCTTCGTGAATGGGCAGAATCCGGTGAGCAATTTGACGACGAGACAGGTGGTCGATATTTATTCGGGCCGCCTGAAAAACTGGCGCGAAGTAGGCGGGCCGGATCAGGCCATTCGCGCTTTCCAGCGTAATGAAAATTCCGGCAGCCAGTCCACCATGCAGAAGATTATGGGCAATACGCCCCTGATGACGCCGCCGCGCGAAGACCGCCTCGGCAGCATGGGCGGCATCGTCAATGACGTGGCGGATTACCGCAATTACAGCAACGCGCTGGGTTATTCATTCCTGTATTACACGCAAACCATGCTGAAAAACAATCAGATCAAGTTGTTGAACATCAACGGCGTTGCGCCCACGCGCGACAACATCATCAACGGCACGTATCCTTACGCGAAAGCGTTTTACGTGGTGACTACAGGCAACGAGAGTCCGGCCGTGCAGCAATTCATCGCATGGATAAAATCGCCGCAGGGCAAGACATTGATTAATAGAACGGGTTATGTGGCAATTGAGGAATAACCGTGTTTCGGGCCAATAAAAGCCGCGCATCCGGTTGCGTTCCATGTGCCGTGCCGCCGCGCGGGAAAGGCGCCGGCTGGCATAAGGTTTGGGTGGTTTGGGCGGTTTGGCGGGTTTGGGCGGCTTGGGCAGGTTTCCGATGTGGGCGCGCCGCCTGGCCTGCCCGCTTCGCAAAGGAAGCGCCATGAGATACTGGTTTGCGACCATACTGACCTTTGCCGCGCGCGAAGCGAAGGAATTGCTGCGCGACCGCGTGCGTACATTTTTTGCCGTGTTCGGCCCCGTGGTTCTGATGGCCGCCGTCTCGTGGGGCGTGTCATTTGATGTGAACGGACTGAGTTTCGCCGTACTCGATCGTGACCAAAGTGTGGAAAGCCGTCGTCTGCTGGAGCAGTTTCGCGGTTCGGCCTATTTTACCGAACGCCCACCGCTGGCCGCCGATACCGATGCCGATTACGCGCTGGAGAGCACCGACGCCAAACTGGTGATTGATATTCCGCCCCATTTCGGGCGCGACCTGCTGCGCGGCGATCCGCCTGAAATCGGCCTGTTCATCGACGGCGCCGAGACTTTCAACGCCAGTAACATTATCGCCTATGCCAACGGCGCCGTAACGGCTTATCTGAAGGAATTTGCCCGTAAAAATGGCTTGCCCCCACTACAGTCGGCCGCCGGTATCGAGCCGCGTTTTATTTACAACCAGGATTTCAAAAGCATTTTTTCCATCGCACCCGGCGTCCTGATGATGGCGCTGACACTGTTTCCCGCCATGATGGCGGCGGTGGGCGTGGTGCGCGAGCGCGAACTCGGTTCGATTTCCAATTTCTACGGTTCGCCGGCAGGGAAATTGCAGTTTCTGTTTGGTAAGCAGTTGCCATATGTGGCGGCCAGCATGGCCAGCTTTGTTGCGCTATATCTGATGATCGTGCTGTGGTTCGGCGTGTCGCTGAAAGGCTCGGCGGCAGCGCTGGTGCTGGGAACGTTGCTGTTCGTCTGCACGACCACCGCGATGGGGCTACTGGTATCGTGCTTTATGCGTTCGCAGGTGGCGGCGATTTTTCTGACCGCCATCGTCACGTCCGCGCCGGCCCTGAGTTTCTCGGGCTTTATAACTCCGGTGACGTCTTTGCAGGGCAGCGCTTATGTGGCAGGCAGAATTCTGCCTTATTCGTGGTACAACACTATCACCGTCGGTACCTTTACCAAGGGGTTGGGGTTTACCGAACTTGCGCAGGAGCTGGTTGTGTTGGCGGGGTTTTACGTACTGTTTTTCACACTGGCGTGCATCTGTCTGAAAAAACAGGAGGCATAGCTTTCAGGCGAAGCGGATGTATGGTTTGCGGTTTGCAATCTGCATGCAGGCGGTCATGCAATCGACGGCCACGAAAATTTCTCAGGACATCACCATGGCAATAGCCTCAAAACCGATTGATTCAGGGGGTGCGTATGCGTTGGAAACGCAGCCTTCGCGATTGGACAGGGAAAACCACCCGGCCGGCAAAAATTGCGCGCGGATGCGGATGAAATCCGGCGTTGGCAAGGTTGCGCCCGGGGACGTGTCATTGCCCGCCATCTTCGCCATCTGAACCGAGCCAGGAAGCAACTAAAAAGCAACCAAAATCCAGCCAAGATAGAGCCTATGAAAACTTTTCTGACGAATCTGCACGCATTGATTCGCAAAGAATACCGCAGCCTGTTTGCCGACCTGACCATGGTTATCCTGATTGCCTATATGTTTACCGGCATGGTGGCGTCGCAAACAAAAGCCAGCTCGGAGCTGCGGAATGTCGCCGTGGCCGTGGTGGATTACGACCGTTCCATACTGTCCTACCGTATCCGCGATGCCATCGGCGCACCGTATTTCCTGATGCCTGAAGAGACGACGCCACAGCAGGCGGAAATCGGCATGGATAAGGGCGACTATGTGTTTACGCTGGAATTTCCCCCCAATTTCCAGCGCGATGTCCAGCTGGGGCGACGGCCAAAAGTGCTGCTGCAGGTGGATGCGACGCGGATGTCGCAGGCAGGCATCGGTGCAGGCTACATCAGCCAGATGTTCGAGCGTGAAATCCGCAATTTCATCGGCGTGCAGCCGCCATTACCCGTTACCCCCGTCGTGCGGATGCGCTACAACGCCAATGCCGATAACGCTTACCAGATTCCTACCGGCGCGATCAACGGCGCGATTATGTTGCTCCTGATGTTGCTGGTCGGCTCGGCGGTTATCCGCGAACGCGAACGCGGCACAATGGAACATCTGCTGGTGATGCCCGTATCGGCGGCCGAAATCATGCTGGCGAAAATTATCTCCAACGGCATAGTGATCTTGCTCGCATCGACGCTGTCACTATATTTCATCGCGCATCTGGCTCTCGGCATGCCGATCAACGGCTCAATCGCCCTGTTTGCGGCGGGGACGGCGGTGTATCTGTTTTCCGTAGCGTCAATGGCGATCATGCTTGCCACGTTTACGCCGACCATGCCGCAGTTCAGCCTGCTGGTATTGCCGCTGTATCTGACGATGATCATGTTCTCCGGCGCGCAGACCTCGCGCAACAATATGCCGCAGACGGCGCAATGGATCAGCGAATACTGGCCGAGCACGCAGTTTTATCAGTTCAGTCAAAGTGTCGTCGCCCGTGGCGGCGGCGTGGAGATCGTGTGGCACAATCTGGTGATCATGGCAATTACCGGCGCGCTGTTTCTTGGGCTGGCATTGGTGCGGTTCCGAAAAATGCTGGAGAAACAAGGCTAAGGGCATGCCAGAGCGCCGAAAGCCCAGGTTAGCCGCGAAGAAATTGCCATCGAATTCCCATGCGGCGATGTTTTGCCTGCTCTTTTTTCGATTCAGCGGCAGGTGAGGCGCCGGGTGATGAGTTGAGCCATATCGCCCACTTCGTCAGTCGCCTTGCCGTACAGGTACGGCCCTTGTCCGGCAACTGTGGATAGGGCTGCAGCACGGTCTGCGGATGCAACAAACGGCCGGCCGGATGTGCCGGAAACTTTTCAGGAAAACAGGAAAAGGCAGGATGACCCTGAAGGACATCATGAAATTCCACGCTTTTGAGGCTTTTGAGATATTTGGCGCCAGATGGTGCAAGCCGTCTGCGGGTGAATAGGAAAGGCGGACGGTGGATTTTGATGCCTTGTTGACGATGTTGGCCTGTACTGCCGACCCGGCGCGCGCCGCGCCCATGCGGGCTTACATGAAAAACCGCTTCGATTTTCTCGGCATTGCCAAACCGCAATTGATGCGGGTGTGCAAGCCGTTTTTCAAAGGCGCGGCCCAAGCCGATGTGGATTGGCGCTTTGTCAAGCAATGCTGGGCGGCCCCGCACCGCGAGCTGCAATACTGCGCGCTTGAGTACCTGCGCGCCGTGCAATCCAAGCTGACGCCGCAAGACATTCCCCAGCTGCAACAACTGATCACCACCAAATCGTGGTGGGACACGGCGGATTTTCTCGACCGCATCGTCGGCGGCATCGCCCTGCGCCATCCCGAAGTGAATGCGGTGTTGCTGGACTGGAGCCGAAGCGACAACATCTGGCTGCGGCGCGTTGCCATCGATCACCAGCTGTTGCGTAAAGAAAAAACCGATACCGCGCTGCTGGAGCAAATTCTGCGCAACAACCTGGGGCAGAGCGAATTTTTCATCAACAAGGCCATCGGCTGGGCGCTGCGCGATTACAGCAAAACCCACCCCGACTGGGTGCGCCGCTTCATCGCAGACTACCGGCAAGGCATGAGCCGGCTGAGTCTCCGCGAGGCGCAAAAATACCTGTGATGGGGCCTATCCATGCGGTTGCTGTTGTGTCCTGTACCAGTTTTCGTACGAAAATCCGCACATATCCGCAAATGCAAGTGCGCTGCGCAATCAACGTTAACCTGAATATATTGTCCCGGAAAAAACCATGAACCTGCATCCCTACCGTTTATTGCCGCTTGCCCTTGCATTACTTGCTGCCTGCCAGAATACGGTGATTTCGAGACCAAGCAGCGTTGCTTTGCCGGCAGCGTTTGACCATGCCCAAAGCGCCCGGAACAGTGCCGACATCGCACAGTGGTGGCGGCAGTGGCGCGATCCGGTGCTGGATGCGCTGATCGAACGCGGCTTGCAGCAGAACTACGACATTGCCATTGCCCGCAGCCGTCTGGAAGAAGCGCGCGCCGTAGTCCGTCTTGCACAGGCCGATCTGGGGCCGAAAGTGGGTGCGTCGGCAACATTCATGCGTATGGATGCGCGCATCGACAACCCGCTGGACGATCGTGCGCGTGATGCGCTGGGGCGTTATCCGCAAGCGGTGGCGCTCAATCGAGATCACTTCACCCTGGAGGGTTCCAGCCTCAGCGGCGGTTTGAACGCCGCGTGGGAGCCTGACATCTTTGGTCAAAAGCGCAGTGATGCCGATGCCGCCCGCTACGCTGCGCTCGGCGCGCAGGAACAGGCCTATGGCGCGCAGCTTCTCGTCGCCGGCGATATTGCGACGCACTACCTTCTGGCGCGTGCCGCCCAATCTCGCCAACGTGCCGCCGAGCGCAGTATTGTCGTCCTGAAGCGTCTGACCGACTATGTGCAGAGCCGCTTTCAGGCGGGGCATCTGAGCGCCTACGAGGTCGAACAGGCGCGCGCCCAGCTCTCTGCCGCGCAGGCGCGCGAAAGTACCCTGACGGCGGAATACGCCGCCCATGTTCGCGCCATTGCCGTTTTGACGGGGCACGTTCCGCAGGCATTCCGTCTGGCCGAAAGTCATAGCGATCTGCTGGATAAGCTTCCGGAGGCGCCGGGCGGACACACGCCGCAGGGCATGGTCGAGCGCCGCCCCGATATTCGCGCCGCCGCCGCGCAGGTTCAGGCATACGCGGCTAGGCTGGCCAGCGCCCGGGCCGATTTGTTACCGCGCTTCTCCATTAATTTTTTGGGGCAGGGCATGATCGGCATCGACGGCGAACGCAGTCTGAGCGGCTGGAGCAGTCTGCTTTCGGTCGGTCTCCAGATTCCGCTGCTGACCAATGGCCGTATCCAGGCCAACATTGACGCCGCCGATGCACGGCTGAAAACGGCGCTGTTGCAATATGACCGAACGCTGCTGCAAGCCTTGGCCGAGGTCGATACGGCCTATCACAACCAGAATTCTCTGGTGCGGCAGAATGCGTTGCTGGTGCAGGCGCATCGTCAGACGGACAAGCAAGCGGCGGACGCGGAAAAGCTTTTCCGATACGGCGGCAAAACGCTGGACAATGTTTTGACTGCACGTCTTCAAGAAATTCAGGCACAAGAAAACCTGATTGCCGCACAATTGGCGCGGGCTCAGACACTGGTCGGACTTTACAAAGCACTCGGCGGCGGCTGGCAAGGCGCTGACGGGTAAAAGGCGAATGCCGTAGCCGTTTTTTTAATTTGACAATGTTTTTCATGAAATGAAGTCACGCCGGAATGGCGGGTTAGGCCGCTTGAGAAAAGGGTGCCTCGCGCTTTGGGTTTTTCTGCTTTCGGCGTGTTCCGTCGTGCAGTTCCGCCCTGTGGAAACGATCAATCAGGTGCGCGCCGGCGAGGGCTATCGCCTGCAGCAGGCGATGGATCGTGCCAGGGAAAAGGAAAATTTCATCGTGATGATGATTTCCGGCGGCGGTACGCGGGCGGCGGCCTTTGGCTACGGGATTCTGGAAGCGCTGGATAGCCAACCGATTTACCTGCACGGGCGGCGCAGCAGGTGGCTGGACCATATCGATGTGGTGTACGGCGTCTCAGGAGGGGCGGTGCTGGCGGCGTATCTTGCCCTGCACGGCAGGGATACGATCCCTGACTTCGAGAATCGCTTCCTGAAACAGAATTTCCAGCGCCAGATCAGCCGGCAGATACTTTCGTTCGCCAATATGCCGCGCCTCCAATCGCCGGAATTCGGGCGCGGCGATTTATTGCAGGAGCAGTTCGAAAACACCCTGTTTGGCAAAGCGACGTTCGGTGATCTGGTGCAGAACCGCCGCGGCCCGTTTGCCGTCATTAGCGCGACGGATATGACGGCGGGGCGACGCATCGATTTTACGCAGGAGTATTTCGATGTTCTGTGCCTGAACCTGTCCACTCTCAGGATTGCCCGTGCGGTGGCCGCTTCCAGTGCCGTTCCTCTCGTTTTTGCACCGGTGACGCTCAACAACAATGGCGGCAATTGCGGCTATACGCTGCCGGAGCCGATGCGCGATGCGGTGATCGGCCAGGAAGCACATGCGCTGCAACGGCAAACCCGTCGGGAATACCTGGCGTATATCGGACACTACGCAAAGAGCAGCGAACGCCCGTATCTGCATCTGCTCGATGGCGGGCTGACCGATAATCTCGGTTTGCGGCATTTGCTTGAACTGAATGAAATTTATGCGCCTTTCACGCTCAACAACCGGCTGCTCGGCGGGAAGATTCGGCGCATCATCGTGATCGCCATCAACGCACAGAACCAGATCAATAGTGACATTGACCAGAGCGCGGTCGTGCCGGGGTTTGCCGATGTACTCAATGCCGCCATCAATATTCCCATCGACCAGAATTCCCAGGAATCGCTGCGGCGTTTTCGCAGCATAATCGACGAAGTCAATGCGTCGGCGTACAACAGGGATGGCGATAAGGTGAACGCGTACTTCGTCAGCCTGAATCTGCATGATTTGCCCGATTCGCCGTTGCGCCGCGAATTGCTGAACATCCCGACCCGCTTCTATCTGCCGCATGAAGATATCAACCTGCTGAAGTCGGCCGCCCCCATACTGCTCAGGCAATCGGCCGAGTACCAACGCCTGCTGGCCGATCTGATGTCAGCCCCCGATGCAGCGCAGGAATAACGGGCGGCGGTGAGCCGTATCGTTGCCGGACGTGAAGTTGTGCCTTGCGGCAGATTGTCTATTCCGCCCGTTTTCGGGGTTGTCTGTGTCGGTACGCGGGTATGGTTTTCGGCGACTGGAGGCATCCGGCCGCGTGCGATCACGATCGGTGGCCGGAATTTACGCGGGCAGGCGCGCGCGCCTGTTCACGATCCAAATGGCGTGCCGGGTGATTCGCCGAGAACGGCGTGCCGGATGATCGACAGTGCGGCGCGTAGATCTTCAATAGCGATTTGACCCGGCGCCGAGCAGCCCTGACCGATGGCAAAGGTGGCTGACGAGCCGTAGATCCAGCCCGCAATACGCGAAAGTGCGCCGAGGCCGCCCATGGCGATGCTGATCAACGGCAGATCGTGCTTCTCGCGGGCGCGGCGGGTAGCCGCCAATAGTTCGAGCACGTCACGGTCATTGTGTGGCATGACCGCTACCTTGGCCACGTCGGCGCCCAGGCGTACGGCAGCGGCGAATTTCTCGTCGAGCGTTGATGCATCGGGCGTCATCTGAAAGTTGTGGGACGACAGGATCATGCCGATGCCGTTGGCGCGCGAGACCTTGCGCAGCGCTTCAATGTCGGCGGGAGCGTTGGAGAGTTCATAGTCGATCAGCTCAATGCATTTGGCCTGGCAGGCGGCGGTGTACATGGCCGTGACGGCTGCCTCGTCGATCGCCAGCGATTGGCCGCCTTCGGCGGCGCTGCGGCGAGTCAGCAGTACGGGAATGGATGCAGCCTGGCGAATCGCCAGGGCCGTGTCGATGACGGCCTGGTGATCGCCGATGGCTTCAAAAAAGTCGATCCGCCATTCGAGCAGATCGGGTTTTTTGGGAGCGATTGCGGCGACTTCTTCGAGAATCATGGCGCGCGTCCTGCCGACCAGCGGCGTGATGATGGCGGGCATGGCGTCCCCGCCCAATGGGCGTCCGCCGATCAAAATCGGTATGCTGGCTTTCATGGCAACGTTTCCTTAAGTGTTTGGCGGAATGATAAGCGATGGAAGATGGCGGTGTCGCTGGGCCGTCAAGCATCACTGTACGCCTCACGCAATTGGGGCCCCTGATGTTGCCCTGATCCGCCTGCCAGAGACGCCTGGAGAGTGGCCTCAGTCGCCTGTTCCGGAGGACTCCGGGTTTTGCACGGGGATTTTCCCCGAATGACGGCGACGATGGCATGATGATTACGGCTATGCGAGAATCCACGGAACTTTTGTGTCATTGCACTCTCTGTCGTAATCATTGAGCGCTTATCCTGAGTCAGAGAGTTTTCAGCGTATGTGTATGTATTTCCATGAGTGATCTGTTCGGTTACTGGATCGTTCGCCACAAGAATGAGGTGCTGGCGGTCGGTGGCAAGGGCGCTGCCGGTATTTTTCCGACGGCAGCGGCGGCGGACTGGGGGCATCCGGCGGGTGTGCTGCGTATTGGTCAATGGCAGGGGAAACCGTGCTATGCCGTCGATCTGGACGTGCTGCCATCTGATGCGCCCGGTAGTTTGACGCCGGTGCGTGCGCTATATGGTCTGGGCGGTATGGAAGCTTTTGCCTTGGCCGGTCGTGCGACGCAGTTGCTGGACTGGCGGCGCAACCATCATTTTTGCGGTCGTTGTGCCACGCCGACGCGCATGAAAACCACCGAATTTGCGATGGAATGCCCGGCCTGCGGGCTGCTCGCGTATCCACGTATTTCTCCGGCTATCATGGTGCTGATATCGCGCGGCGACGAATTGCTGCTGGCGCGCAGCCCGCATTTCAAACCGGGCGTTTTCAGTGCGCTGGCCGGTTTCGTCGAAGCGGGCGAGACGCTGGAAGCCTGCGCCGTCCGCGAGGTGCGCGAGGAGGTCAATATTGAAATTACCAATTTGCGGTACTTCAGCAGTCAGCCCTGGCCTTTCCCGGATTCGCTGATGCTGGCATTTTTCGCCGATTACGCGGGCGGCACGATTTCGCCCGATCCGGCGGAAATCGAAGCCGCCGGCTGGTTTCGTCGGGATGCTCTGCCGCCGCTGCCCGATCCAGTCAGCATTGCCCGCCGGCTGATCGACGCAGCGTGCCTTCAGGGATGAAGCCCTGGGTGCGCACAGAGCGTGTACCGTTTCGTACTAAAGGTTTCGTAATGAAAGAAAAGGATGAAAATTGAAAATGAACACTTTATACAGGCAGTTGGCGCTGGCAGTAGCGCTGGGCGTGTCAGCCATGACAGCGCAGGCTGAAGTTGTCGAAATCGACGCCGCCGAGCTGGCGCGTCTGACGGCCAAAGGCATCCCGCTGATTGATATTCGTACCGAAAGCGAATGGAAAAGCAGCGGCGTGATTGACGGTAGCCAGCTGCTGACTTTCTTCGATGAGCATGGTCGGGCGGATCCGGCGCAATGGCTGGCCGCAGCACGCCCGATTGCCGGGCCGGAACAGCCGCTGATTCTGATCTGCCGCAGCGGTAAACGTACACGTGTGGCCGCACAGTTTCTGTCCGAGCAGGCCGGTTACAAAAAGGTCTATCATGTCAGCGGTGGTATCGGCGGCTGGGTGGGCGCAGGTCGACCACTGACGCCTTATCGTCGGTGAGATTGATTTCGTCGAAGATATACGGCAAATGGCGGGGAACATTGCGGCGAAGAAGGGAAACGAAAAAAGGGAATACGGGTGGGTAGATAGAAATGCCGAATGTTTTCAGAAAATGAGCGTATGAATGTGTTAGATTACGCGGCATCCGTATTACATTGAATTTACGGGATTTTTAAATTTAATTTTGCCAATGATGAATGAACTTGATGCGCTTGAAGACAAAGTAGCCCGGATCGTGGACTTGTGTCATAGCCTGCGCGCTAAAAATGCCGAATTGCAGCAACGGCTCGCCGCAGCCGAGGCGATGCGTGCGGCGCTGATCAGCCGCATGGATGCGGCGCGCATGCAGATCGAACAGCTTGCCGCACAGCTGCCCGATCTTTCCGATAATGAAGAATCTGTCTGATTTCCGACCATGACCAACGAAGCCAATTATCTCGATATCGTCCTGCTCGGCAAGGAATACCGCGTGGCTTGCCCACCTGAAGAGCGCGATGCTTTGAGCGCTGCGGCCGCCCATGTGAGCGCGACAATGGATGAAATTACCGAGCAAACGCGCAGTAACAGTCCGGAGCGCGTCGCCGTCATGGCCGCGCTCAATATTGCGCACGAGCTGTTGATGCAGCGCTCGGCAACATCGACGCCAGATGATTTTTCGCAAACAATGCTGGACTTTGCGCAGGCAAAGCGTAGAATCCAAGCCATGGAGGCGCAGATTGACACGGTGCTGCCGCCGCAGGAAGACCTGTTCTAATCTGCCTGTCTCCTCAGGGTGTTCCCTGCGGTGTTCGTCAAGGTCATATATTCCTTGAACCAATGCTGATAGGCATTGGCTGCTGACTTTAGAAACCGCTGTTGTGCCCGCCCCTTGCCGAGTGAGCCTGATGCGGAAAGGAGGCAGCCTCCTCTGAACCTCGGTTCAGGATGCCGGCCTAACGGCACTCGCGGGGAACCATGTATAGGGTGGTCGGTGTAGCGCGGAGCTTGTCTCCGCGCTGTTTTTTTTGTCGAAATTGTTGTTCGATTGCTGTTCGTCTTCCTCGTATTTCCTGTGTTATGGAAGCTTTTTTCGTTTCACTACTGGCGGTTGGTTTGGCCGAAGTCGGCGATAAGACGCAAGGGCTGACTGCCCTATTGACCGCCAGATATCGCAGACCCGCCGTCCTGTGCCTGGCGCTTGCCGCAGCTACGCTGATCAATAATGCGCTCGCTGGCGCGCTCTCGGAATTGCTGCGCTTGCTCGTGCGTGCCGACGCCTTGCCCTGGACATTGTGCATCGGTCTGATCGGCCTGGCGGCCTGGTCACTGAACGCCGAACATTGCAAGGAAAAATCGGGAGAGCAGGGTGCCGCAAATATTTTTTCCGCAACCTTTACCGACTTTTTTCTGAGCGGATTATGGGGGAAGGCACAAATTGCGGCGTGCGTGCTGGCGCTGAACAGTCAGGCGCCGGTCATGAGCGTGGCCGGCGCGACGCTGGGCGTGCTGCTGGCCTGTCTGCCCGCCGCACTGGCTGACGATCGCCTGCTCAAGCGCCTGCCGGTCAATACGGCACACTGGGGCGCAGCGGTGATTTATGCCGTGCTGGCCTATATTGCCGTCACCAAGGGCGGGATCGCCCTCTGGTTCCTGTCCGGAAAACACGTGAGCTGAAGGCCCCCTGATCGCGGCTTCCTTTGCCAAAATACGGCGTTGCTGTGTTGACTGGCCTTGCCGTACTGAATGGTCTGCCTGCGGCTTACCGCCTTCTCTTTTGGCAAAGCCGCGCCGCTATGTTTTGGGCGTCTCAAATATGGGTGCCCTGAACCCGGCGTGGATAGGGCGTTTCCGGGCAGGCGCCTCTGGAACCCTTATAAATAAAGGGCTGGCGGGCAGGGTGCCCGGAGATGCCCTGTTTACAAGGGCTTCAGGGCATCTACTTTGGAAGATGCCCTAAATACGCGGGGCTCAGGGCGTCCCGGCCTTGCCGGCAGGCTGCAGAATTATTGCGCCAGCGGGGTGAGCGTCGTGATGAATTCTTCCGCCTTCTGGAAGCCGACGATGCGCGGCGTGGTGATTTCCCGCCCATTTTTGTCGAAAAAGATGATGCCCGGCGGGCCGTAGAGATTAAAGCGTTTCAACAGCGCCTTATCGTCGGCGGTATTGGCGCTGACATCGGCGCGCAGCAGCAGCCAACCCGCCAGCGCTTGCTGAACCTGCGGTTGAGCGAAAGTCTTGCGTTCCATTTCCTTGCAGGCGGTGCACCAGTCGGCGTAAAAATCGAGCAAAACGGGTTTGCCGGATCCACGTGCGTACGCTTCGACTTCGGCAACAGTGCGCACGGGCGTAAAGGGCAGGTCCGCCGTCTCGTAGGCAGGCTTGCCGGAGAGCACGGCGAACAGTTCAGCGGCGCTCTTGCCGCCGGAGAGCGCGCTGACCAGCAATAGGGTGCCCGCCAGCAGCAGTATGAGGCCGATAAATTTGCCGGCGCGCTGCGCGCCGCGGGCGCCTGTCTGCGGCAAACGCCGGTGTATGCCGAAGAGCAACGCGGGCGCAATGAGCAGAAGCCCCCAGCCGGCGGTCGCCAGTTGGGGCGGGAGAAAGGGCGAAATCAGCCAGTGGGCGGTGCCGAGCAGAATGAAGCCAAAGATTTTTTTGACCGTTTCCATCCACGGCCCCGCCTTGGGCAACAGCGCGCCGGCGGAGGCGCCGATGAGCAGCAGCGGTACGCCCATCCCCAGTCCCATGGCGAACAGCGCCGCGCCGCCGAGCGGCGCATTGCCAGTCTGGCCGATATAGAGCAACGCGCCCGCCAGCGCTGGGCCGACACAGGGGCTGGCCAGCAATGCCGACAACGCTCCCATGAGCGCCAGGCTGGACAAGGAACCGCCGCGGATGCGCGCGCTGCCCGCCGCCAGCCGGTCGCGCAGACCCGCGGGAAGCTGGAGTTCGTAAAACCCGAACATCGATAGCGAAAGCGCCACGAAAATCAGTGCAAACGCACCGATCGCCCACGGATTCTGGAAAGCCGTCGACAGCAGCGTTCCCGTTAAACCTGCGGCAACGCCGGCGGCTGCGTAGGCCGCAGCCATGCCGAAGATGTAGGCAGTTGCCAGCGCCAGACCGCGGCGCTGCGAAACGGGCGCGGTCTGGCTGCCCGAGCGGACGATCATCGAGGAAAGAATCGGGAACATGGGCCAGACGCAGGGCGTCAGCGATAAGGCCAGGCCGAAGCCGAAAAAGCTGGCGATGATCAGCCAGAGGCTGGCCTCGCTGAACAGACGCCCGACGCGGGAAGTTTCGTCGTCCCCCGTGTTTTCCTGCACGGCACCATTGGCCAAGGGGTTGTCGGCGGTGGCGCGGTCGGCGGCGTGTACAGCGGCGTTCGGAACCGTATCCGTGAGATCGGCGGCGACATCCATGGCCGGCGGGAGCTTCGTCGCTTGCGCGATCTGTGCAATGCCCGGTAGGGGATTTGATGCTGTCGTCGCGGCCATGTCGGAATCCGGCAGGCTGACGGACAGACGGTGCGCCTGTGGCGGATAGCAGATGCCGCCTTCTGCGCAGCCCTGCGAGGTCATGAGAAGCGTCAGGGGCAGTGTGCCGGAACGGTTGCGGTTGATCGGCAGGCGGAGGCTGAGCTGTTCGTAATACACCTCGACATCGCCGAAATTCTCGTCATGTTTCTGTTTGCCTCTGGGCAGCGCGGGTGCGCCGGCGGGTAGCAACAGCGCGGGCTCGGCGGAAAAGCGGAATTTGTCGCGATAAAGGTAATAGCCAGGGGCGATGTCGAAATTGACTTCGACCGTCTGGCTGTCAAGCGCGCGCACGCTGGCGCGGAAGGCCTCTTCCGGCGGCAAAAACTCTTCTGCGGCCACCGGCAAAGAAAAAGACACGAACAAAAAAGCTAATAGCGGAGCCAATGCGGTGAGTCGCGGTGGGGTAAAACGAAAAATGTGGCGGATGAATCGGTCAATCATGGGTGGAACGGTGGTTTAACGGGGTGGTTTTTAGGAGGGTGATGAGGTTTCGGCCGCCAGCCAGGCCAGATAATCCGGCAGTCCGTGCGTGATCGGCAGGGCGATGATTTCCGGCGTTTCGTAAGGGTGCCGGGTGCGGATGGCCGCTTCCAGCGCCGGGTAGCGCGCGCTGTCGGTCTTGATGAGCAGCGGTATCTCCGTGGCGCGTTCGATGTTTCCCTGCCAGCGGTATACCGAATGGCACGGCGCGAGCCGGTTGACGCAGGCGGCCAGCCGCGCTTCGACCAGTGCCGTGGCCAATGCTTCGGCACTGGCCTCGTCGGGCAGGTTGGTGAGTACGAGCAGGGCGCGCGGGGTGTGTTCAGTGGTTTGCATGGCGCAATTTTATAGGCAAGTCAGCGCAAACTCTGGCGGCCGGTTGACGTGTTGCTGTAACAAAACTGTTCAACCGTAGATCGCCGTAACAAAAATTAACGCATACAGCATCCGAAAACGGTCAGCACGGCCAGTTGCGCCGGACGATGTCGCGGATCGTTTGCAGGCGGCCGTGAAAAAAGTGGTCGGCGCCGGGAATGACGACAATAGGTAGGTTCTGCGGCTCCGCCCAGGCAAGTACATTGGCCAGCGGCACGGTGTCATCCAGCGCACCATGGATGATGAGGCTGTGACTGCCGACAGGGCTGGCCGTGTATTCGCGGTCGCCGGTGATGTGGCCGGTCGCCGGCGCAACGAGGACGATGCGTTCAATCGTCTGCCCGCTTTCCGCCAGCGCCGCCGCGACGCGGGTGATGACATAGCCGCCGAAAGAAAAGCCGGCCAGGACGAGCGGTGTTTGACTGTGCGGCGCTGCGCCAGGCAGGGTGTCGCTAAATTGCACTTGCGCCTGGTCGATCAGCGCCAGCATATCGTCGGTTTCTCCTTGCCCGTGTGTGTGCGATCCCGCGCTGGCGCCGACGCCGCGGAAATTCGGGCGCAGGGTGAGGTAGCCGAGCGCAGTCAGCGTTTTTGCCAGCGTATGAACGACCTTGTTGGTATTAGCGCCGCCGAATAAGGGATGAGGATGGCAAACGAGCGCCAGCCCGCGGGGATAAAGCGGTGTGTCAACCCGCGTTTCGATGGCGCCGGCTGGGCCGGAAAAAATCAAGGCGTCTTCATGTATCGTCATGGTCATTCGCGCGTGGCGTGGGTATTGAAAGCGTTGGTTCAGACAGCGCCACAATAAATTAATTCGGCGTCATCGACAAAAAAGTGCTGCCAGGCGTCATGGCCAACATGGCTGCAGTCGGGATGATGGATTTCCTGCCGCGCGCCTTTCGCTACCAGGTAGGGCAGAAGCCCGTGTCAATAGGGCATCTCTGGGCAGGCACCCGGAAGCCCTTTATTTACGCGGGTTTCCGGGCATCTGTCCGAAGGTTCTTTATCTATGGTTTATGTTTTTTGATGCCATGAGGCCCTTGTATTTAAGGGGTTTCAGGGCACTTTATGTTTTCTGCCCTGTTTGCGCGGGGGCAGGGAATCTTTTTTGTGGCTAATTTAAATGCCGCGGTCGCTGGAGGAAAGTCAGGCAAGGCAGCGCGAGAAATGGCCAAAGACTGGCGATTAGCCGCGTCAGCCCATTGAAGTTGAGAAAGTGCCCCTGTTGCCAGGCGGCCATCGCGGCCTGTGAATACGGGTTCGGCGGCGCCAGATTGATCAGGACCGCGCCGGTCATGAGAAACAGTGCGGCCAGCGCTTGCTGCCAGCGCGGCGGGAGCAGCGGCAGAAGCGAGAGCAGTGCGCCGCCAATCATTGTGCCGAGCGCCGCGCCCGGCGTGAGCCAGACGATGGCCTGCGCCGGTTCGACGAGGATGGCGGTGGCCAGCGCACGGACGATCATGGCCAGCGCAAAAAATGCGATAAGCGGCCCAAGGACGCGGTGTTGCGGCGCGAGCAGGAAACGGACGATCAGGCCGATGGCCGTCATATTGCAGGCGATGATGGCGGTTTCAATGGCAAAAAAGGCGGAAGGGTCGTAATCGACGGGGCTGGGAATGTCGAGCAGGCCCCGCAGGTTGCCGGCGCCGAAGAGCAGCGTTTCCGGCGAAAGCTGGGCAAGCAGCCAGAACCCGATAAGCACCAGAATGATGTCCGCGTCGTGAATTGGCGCCAGCCATCGCTGGCAGCGCCGGATAAAGGTCAATAACCGCGCGCCGCCAACAACGGCGAGCAATGCGCCAAGCGCCGCGCCCGCCGAGTTGCAGAGCAGGTCGAGGCTGGAAGGAACGCGCGTGGGCAGCCAGGTCTGCGCCGATTCCATACAAAAGCTGAGCGCCGTGCCGATACCGGCGGCAAGCAGGGCGGCCGGCGATGGTGGCATGCGCTTTTCACTGCCGGAACGGAGCGCCAGTGCCAGCAGCAGACCGAGCGGCAGATAAGCGAGCAGGTTGGCGGCGATGTCGAAGAGCGTCCAGTAGCGCGGCCAGCAGGCTTCGAGGAACGAAAACGGCGTCAGGTTGCCGTCGCGCCAGCCGGAAAATGGATGCAGGCTGGCATAGACGATGAGTGCCGCGTATGCGAGCGCCAGATAGCGAATCAGGCGCAGGGGCGAGACGCTGCGCCTGTCGGCGTCTGCCGGAGCCGACATGTCAGGGCGCCGCCAGCGGGGCGACCCGGCCGAACTTCTGGGGAAGCAGCGAACCGGCCAGCATGCCGAGAATGGACAGGGCAAAGCCGATCAGTTGCGGCGGCACGGGAAAAGCCTCGCCGAACGCGAGTTCAAGACTGATCCAGCTGGCAACGCCGCCAAAAATGGCGAACAGGGCGCCCTGCGCTGTGGCGCGTTGCCAGTAGGCGCCGAAGAAAAGGGGTACGAAGGCGCCGGCAAGCGTAATCTTGTAAGCGCTTTCGACCATTTCAAAGATTGAGGCGTCACTGACCAGGGCGAAGCCGAGGACGAGGCAGGTGAAGCCGACGATGGTGATGCGCATCAGGCGCAGGAAAGCCCGGTCGCTGATGCCGGGGAAAAAGCCGCGAATGACGTTTTCGGAAAAAGCAACCGAAGGGGCCAGCAGGGTGGCCGAGGAGCAGCTCATGATTGCCGCCAGCACGGCGCCAAAAAAAATCGCCTGGGCAAAAACCGGCGTGTGTTGCAGAACCAGCGTCGGCAGTACACGCTGCGGATCGTTTTCCAGCAATGCGTTGAAAAATGCCGGGTCGATCAGCGTGGCGGAATAGGCGATGAACATCGGAACGAAGGTAAAGGCAAAATAAGCGATGCCGCCGAGCAGCGAGCCGTAAATGGCGATTTTGGCGCTTTTCGCCGAGGTAACTCGCTGAAAGACATCCTGCTGGGGAATCGAGCCGAGCATCATGGTGATCCAGACCCCCAGGAAGTTGAGCCATGGCATGACGCCCCCCTTCGGGAAAAAATCAAGTTTACCGGCCGCTGCCGCGTGGCTGACAACTGCTTCGACGCCACCGGTCATGCCGGAAATGGTATGCGCAATGAATAGCATCCCGCCCATGACGACGCCCATCTGCACAAAATCAAGAATGGCAACGGAGAACATGCCGCCGAAGGTGGTATAGGTCAGCACGATGGCCGCGCCCAGGATCATGCCGCCCGTCTGCGAAATGGCGTCGTTGGTGACGACACTGAATACAAGGCCAAGCGCCTTGATCTGCGCCGAAACCCAGCCCAGGTAGGAAACAACGATACACAGCGTTGTCAGAACCTCGACGGTGCGGTTATAGCGTATGCGGAAAAAATCGCCAAGCGTGAGGACATTGAGTTTGTATAAGCGCGAACCGTAGAACAGGCCGGCGATGATGAGGCACAGGCTGGCGCCGAACGGATCGGCCACGACACCGCCCAGGCCTTCCTTGACGAAAGTGGCGGAAACACCGAAGACGGCTTCCGCGCCGAACCAGGTGGCAAACACGGTCGCCATGACAACCGGCAGCGGCAGGCTACGGCCGGCGACAGCAAAATCCTTGGTGCTATGGACCCGTGTTGCGGCAAACAGGCCAATGCCGACGGACACGATGAGGTAAGCGACGACAAACCAGATCAGCATGGGCGTTCGTTGAGCGGTGTTGATTCAATGTGTTGAGAAGAAACAAGGGAACGGCAGGCCGGTGAGAAGCAGCGCATTATATGATTGTTGGCGGTGTTGTTGACAACCATTCTGTGCCGCGACTCCCGGTGCGGATGGTTGCGTCAGATGATGCCGTAAGGCGTTGCCCGTGGCTTTGTCGGATTCCCGTACTGACGCGGCAGTGAGCGAAGCGTAAAGCGTTTGGCGGAGCGAGCGGGCACGAAAAAAGCGTGCTGCCAGATGCCGGGCGACGGCGGGTGGTTTATTTGACAAGGCGAAATACAACCAGTAGCATCCGCCCATCTTTAAATCAGCCCGAGCGTTTCGGGCGTGTGTATTTGTTGTAGTCTGGCGCTCTTCCCAATATTTCTCCGCCTCTGGAGTGTCTCGGCAGTTCTTCGCGGAAGAGTCGTTCCCAAGCGATCTACGATCGTATCCCCGGGTTTTAACAGTCTGTTATCCCACCCGCCTGTAACCGATTGTCGCGCGGCTTGTCTTGTGCGATGACAATAGTGAAGGAGAGTGAGTATGTCAGCTTTGGCTTCTCCCAAGCAAATGATGTCGCGATGTACCAGTACGCATGTAGTACTGCATACGGCGCAATACTGCCTGCTGATCGCCGGCTTTATCTTTTTCATGAGTTTCATTCCGTCAATTTCGGGCCGTAGTACGCCTGCGTCTGAAATCGATCCGCATACCCTGGCAGCGATGGAAACGGTGGATGCGGAAACGGACAGTGTGGCAAGCTCCGGCACCGCTGAATCTTTCGCCAATGCCTCGCCCGGTGAGGCCAAGGCGGCAGAAGCGTTTCCGTCGTACATGAATGGCGCGCTGCGTTATGTTTCCCAGCGTTATAAGGTGTCGGCGGAGGCGTTGCGTCCGATCTTCGAGACGGCGCATCAGGTCGGACGGGAAAAGCATATCGATCCGTTGCTGATTGTTGCCATTATTGGCATCGAGTCGAGCTTCAATCCTTTGGCTGAAAGCTCTTTCGGCGCGCAGGGGCTGATGCAGGTGGTGCCGCGTTTTCATCAGGACAAGGTGCCGGAAGGCGCTGGCGGCCAAGTCTTTTTTGATCCTGTCGCCAATATCCGGATTGGCACCCTCGTACTGCAGGAGGCGATCGAGCGGCGCGGCGGCTTGATGGCGGGGCTACAGCATTATGCTGGATCGACTGACGGGTCGAGTTGGTACGCTGACAGGGTTTTGGCTGAGAAGGCGCGTCTGGAACAGGCGATCAAACGCCGCAGCGGCAAGCAGCAGAGCGCCTGAACTGCTCCTCTTTTATAGCGGCCTACTTTGCCAAAATACGGCGTTGGCTCGCCTTGCCTTTTGGCAAAGTTAAGCCGCTATATATTGGGCGTCTCAAATATCGATGCCCTGAATCCCGCGTATTTAGGGCGTTTTAGAGGAGGTGCCCGCTAGCCCTTGTAAACAGAGCATCTCCGGGTACCCTGTCCGCAAACGCCCTATTTATAAGGGTTATAGAGGTGCCTGTCCTGAAGTCCTTTATCCGCGCGGGTTTCGGGACATCTCCCCAACAGGGAGAGAATTGGAAAAACGCTGGGGCGGAAGCGCAGGTGCATCTCCAAAAAGAGCTAGCCTGAAGCCCACGTATTTATTAGGGCATCTCCGAGCACCCTGCCCGCAAACACCCTATTTATAAGGGCTTCAGAGGTACCTATCCTGAAGCCCTTTATTTATACGGGGTTGCGGACATATCCCTTTGCGTATTCGATCACTACGAAGCGCCCAAAACTCCCTTAGGCGCAGCCGCAGGCGCGGGGAACTTGGCGAAAGCAAGGGCTTGATTGCCTGAGCGCAGCGAGTTAATCAAGCCCGCCGCACAAGTACCACTCCAACCCGCGACAAGGAGTCTTCTGCGCCTGGAGTCGCCTTTCTTTGCTGACTTTCTTTGGCGAGATAAAGAAAGAAGGTAGGAAAGTCAGCGGGGCGCGCTGCCGCTCAGCGCAACGGCATCAAAAGAAGTTTCGTGGGTGGAGCCAGCACAGCATTGCCTGTCCTCGCGCGCAGAAACTGCCCAAAGAAGCCTCGCAAGCGGAGCTAGCGCCTACAAGTCAAACAATCCTTTCAATCCTTATTTTCAGGTTCTGCCGAAAGACTGCCCGCTAACCCGCGTATTTAGGGCATCTCCGAGAGGGGCGCTCTGAAACCCTTATAAATAGGGCTTTTCAGATGTACCTACCCGCAAACGCCCTATCCACACGGGTTTCAGGGTGCCTGCCATGAAGTCCTTTATCCGCGCGGGTTTCGGGTCATCTCCCCGACAGAGGGAGAATTGGAAAAACGCGGGGGCGGAAGCGCAGGCACATCTCCAAAAAGAGGTGGCCTGAAGCCCGCGTATTTAGGGCATTTCAGAGGGGACGCCCTGAACCCCACGTAAACAGGGCTTTTCCGGTATCCATGCCCTGAAGCCCTTTATTTATAATGGTTTCAGAGCATTCTACCCGGAAATGCCCAATCCACGCGGGTTTCAGAGGCGCTTACCCAGAAACGCCTTATTCACATGGGTGCCAGCGGAGGGGCTGCGCGGCGGCAAGTTGACGGCTTGTCGGGCGGCGGACAAAGGTTCACAATGCCTCGCCCATGAAATCCATTTATGTCGATGCGCGCGGCATCACGCTGCCGATGGGCTGCGTGAAAACCGTGAGGACGGCGGGTGCGGCGAGGGAATATCCCGGCGCTTTGTGCCGCGCCCATGCCTATGCGGGCGATACCGCGGAGATGCCCGTCCGGCGCGGGCTTCCGGCAGGCTGCGTGTGTGCGGGCGAGCAGTGCGGCGATGGCGGCATGCGGATATTCATGGCCGCGGCGCAGGCGGCCCGGGAGCCGGCATCATGAGCGGCGAACGCGTTAAATCATCCGAAACTGCCGCGGGCGCAAGTGATGGCGCAAGCGGCGCCTCGTTGTCACGGCGGGTCATTCTGGCGACGCAGCTCGTTTTCAATATCGGTTTTTATGCCGTCGTGCCGTTTCTTGCCGTGCACATGGCCGACGATCTGGCGCTGTCGAGCCAGCTGATCGGCGTGGTGCTGGGGGTGCGCACTTTTTGCCAGCAGGGATTATTTTTTATCGGTGGTCTGCTGGCCGAACGCCTCGGCAGCCGCTGGCTGCTGCTGGCGGGGTGCGCGGTGCGCTTCTGCGGTTATGCGGCGTTCGCCTTTTCCGCTTCTTTTAGCGGGATGCTGCTCGGCGCGTGCCTCACCGGAGCGGGCGGCGCGATGTTCTCGCCTTGTCTGGAAGCGCTGGCCGCCGAGGCGGAGCGGCAAACGCCGGCGGCGCTGCGCCAGCATGGCATCTTTGCGCTTTTTGCCGTCTGCGGCGAAGTCGGCGCGGTGGCCGGTCCCTTGCTCGGCAGTGCCTTGAGCGGCTTTGGTTTCCGCGTCATGGCGCTGGCCTGCGCCATGCTTTTCCTGATCATGATGGGGGTTCTCTACTGTTCCATTCCGGCCAACATGGCGCTGCCGGAGCGTCCGGTGGGCTGGCGCGGGGTGCTCGGCAACGCGCCGTTCCTGCGTTTCATCCTTTGCTACAGCGCCTATCTGTTTAGCTATAACCAAATGTACTTCGGCCTGCCGCTTGAACTGGAGCGGGTCGGCGGCGGTGCGCGCGAAATGGCCGGGTTGTTCATGCTGGCCTCGGTCATGGTCATCGTCATGCAGATGCCGCTGGCCGGCTGGTGCCGCAGGCAGCCGCCTAGATTGCCGCTCGTCGCCGGTTTTTCGTTGTTTGCCGCGGCGTTTGCGTGCGTTGCCTTGGCGGCGCTGTCGCCGTTATTTAATCCCGCAGATGCAGGCTGGCTACGCTTTGCGCCCATCACGGTGATGGTGATTCTGCTCACCCTGGGGCAGATGCTTGCCGTGCCGACGGCGATGTCGCTGGTTCCCGGCTACGCGGGGCAGGGCGCGTTGCCGGCGTATTACGGCGCGCTGGCTTCGGCCGGCGGCTGCGCCGTGCTGCTCGGCAATGTCCTGCTTGGGCGGATGTTCGATCTGGCGGGGGCTTCGGGCGCGGGAATCAAACTGGCCGTGGCAGCGGGCGGCGGGGATGTCGGGCATGCCGGTCGTTATGCGCTGGCCTGGGGCGTGGCGGCGCTATGGCCGGCGCTGGCCGCCGCCGGTTTTGCCGGCCGTTTCTGGAAACCGCCCGCCGTTTGATGTTTGCCGTTTGCCGCCTCGACAAATCGCTGCCGGGTAATCCGGCGCCGCCGGCGATGCACAAGGCTTCTATTGAGGCTTGCCTTCATCGGCCCTGGGGCGTGCCGTACATCGTCTGTGGATTTGGCTGATAACGCCTGAAAAAAACCGATAGTTGTCTCATTTATTTTCAGTTATTTTCCCTCTGCGTCCCTCCTGCTAGAAATGGCTTGCCCTGAGAATTATTTTTATATATGCTGCACCCAGCCTTGGCCCCGAAAGGGAAACGCGCCGTCTTCCGTCTTATCTGAGGGATTGACGGCATGCGCAAGGGAATCCAGGCGCGAAATCACGCAGTGATGATGTACCTGTGAACCACAGGTTCATTGACTATTCGGCGCGGTCGTCGCGTAAAAGGAACTGCCCCCGTAACTGTAGACGAGGAGTCGGCTCGACAAAAGCCACTGGATGTTTTATGCGTCCGGGAAGGCAAGAGTCCGGCGATGAATCGTGAGTCAGGAAACCTGCCAAGGCTGGACTGGTGTTGTGTGTGTTGTTTATGCCGGTTCATTGCTGGTCGAGTGTTCGGGAAGGAGCGCTCTCGTGAATTCTCAGTCGCCCATGCCGCTGGCTATCAGGTCAATGGGGCGGGGCGCGTGGGTTCGGGTTCAGGTTTCTTTCCGGCACAAGAAAATTTCAATCATGGAGAGAAATCATGCGTTTTCAACGAATCGTTCCCGCACTGGCGCTGGCTGCCCTGAGTTTTTCCGCTCACGCCACGACCTATCCCCTGAAACTCGAAAACTGCGGCCAAACCCTGACCTTCGACAAGGCGCCGGCTGCCGCCGTGACCATCGGGCAGGCCGGAACGGAAATGCTTTACGCGCTGGGGCTGGGCGACAAGGTGGTCGGCACCTCGCTCTGGTTCCACGACATCCTGCCGCAGTTCAAGGAAATCAACAGCAAGGTGCCGCGTCTGGCCGACAATGCGCCGAGCTATGAATCGGTCATCGGCAAGCGCCCGAATCTCGTTGTTTCGCAGTTTGAATGGATGGTCGGCAAGGAAGGCGTGGTCGGCACGCGCGAACAGTTCCACAAGCTCGGCATCATGACCTACGCGATGCCTTCCGACTGCGAAGGCAAGGACAACCTGACCGGCGCCGACGGCAAGCGCACGAAAGCCTACAACGTTGAAGCGCTGTACAAGAGCATCAAGCAGCTCTCCGAAATCTTCAACGTCGAAGCCAAGGGCGAGGCCCTGATCAAGGATATCCGCACCCGCGCCGCCAAGGCGGAAGAGAAGGTGCGCGCCGCCAAGATCAAGGATTTGTCCGCCGCGATATGGTTCTCCAGCGCCGATATGGAAGCCGACCCCTATATGGCCGGACGGTCTGGCGTTGCTGGCTACATGTTGAAGGCGCTCGGGATGCGCAACGTGGTGACTTCGGACGAAGAATGGCCGACCGTGGGCTGGGAAACCATCGCCAAGGCTAATCCTTCCGTGCTGATCATCTGCCGCATGGATCGCCGCCGCTTCCCCGCCGACGATTACCAGAAGAAGCTTGAGTTCCTCAAGAGCGACCCGGTGACCAAACAGATGGACGCCGTCAAGAACGACCGCATCGTTATCGTCGATGCCGACGCGCTGCAAGGCTCGATCCGCATGGCTGACGGGCTGGAGCAGATGGCTGAAGGTGCGCTCAAGGTCAAGGGCGCCAAGAAGTAAGCGCAGTCTTGTGCGATAAAAATGCCGGATGGGCGTGCTGCCTGCAGCGTGCCCGTCCGCTGCATTCAGGAAGTTCATGAATAGCTTTAATAAAAGATTTCGCCAGCAACTGTGGTTCAAGTTGCTGGTCGCCGTTCTCTCGCTGGTGGCAATCGTTGTCGCCGTCATTTTTGGGGTTGCCATCGGCGAGACGCCGATCGCCCCTGAAATGGTTTATCACGTGTTGAGCAACCATCTGTTTGGCGCGGAATTTCCGGTCGAGCCGCTTGATGACGGCATCGTCTGGAATTACCGGCTGACGCGCGCTTTGGTGTCGGCCTGCTGCGGCGCTGGGCTGGCCGTGTCCGGCGTCATTCTGCAATCGCTGCTGCGCAACGCGCTGGCCGAACCTTATCTGCTGGGCATTTCCGCCGGCGCCTCTACAGGCGCGGTGCTGGTGACCATTGTCGGCGTCGGCGGTGGCGCCATTTCAATGACCGTCGGGGCGTTCTTCGGTGCCGTCTTCGCCTTTGCACTGGTGGCGCTGCTGGCGCATGCGGCCGGTGGCGACGGGCTGCGCAACGGCGGACAGATCGTGCTGGCGGGGATCGCCGGCTCGCAGCTATTCAACGCGCTGACTTCGCTGATCATTACCAAATCCGGCAGCGCCGAGCAGGCGCGCGGCATCATGTTCTGGCTGCTCGGCAGCCTGGGCGGCGCGCGCTGGTCGGACGTGTCGGTCGCCTTTCCGACCATCATTGTGGGCGGGGCTATCTGCCTGGTGCTGGCGCGGGCGCTGGACGCTTTCATTTTTGGCACGGAATCGGCTGCCTCGCTGGGGATTCCCGTGCGGCGCGTGCAGATCACCCTGCTGCTGGTGGCAGCGATGATGACTTCGGTGATGGTTTCCATGGTCGGCGCCATCGGTTTTGTCGGGCTGGTCATTCCGCATACGGCGCGCATGATTGTCGGCGTGCGCCATCAGGTGCTTATTCCGGCCAGTATGGTGCTGGGGGCGATTTTCCTGATCGCGTCCGATGTGGCCTCACGCATTCTCATCATGGGCCAGGTGCTGCCGATCGGCGTCATTACCGCCCTGGTTGGCGCGCCGGTATTTGCGGTGATTCTCCTGAAAAGAAGCGGGCGGCGGTCATGACGAAGGAGCAAGTGAAATCTTCCGAAGCGCTGAGTGCACGGCAGGTCGTGCTGGAAGCGCGCAATGTCAGCTGGCGCGTGCGCAGTGCAAGGCTGGTGCAGGACGTGAGCCTGCGCTTGCACGCTGGGGAAATGCTGGGGCTGATCGGCCCCAACGGTTCGGGCAAATCCAGCTTCCTGCGTCTGCTGGCCGGCGTCAATGCGCCGAGCGCGGGCGAGGTCTTTCTCGAAGGTCAGCCGATGCATGCCATTCCCCGGCGCATGGTCGCGCGCCGGCTGGCGCTGGTTTCGCAAATGGCCGACACGGTCGATGCGATCACGGTGCAGGATGCCGTCGAGCTGGGGCGCACTCCCTGGCTGAGCGCCCTGCAAACCTGGTCGCAGCGTGATGATGAGATTGTCTCCAAAGCGCTGGCGCTGGTCGGCATGGAGGAAAAGCGCGAGCAGTACTGGAGCACCCTGTCGGGCGGTGAGCGCCAGCGCACGCACATTGCCCGCTCGTTGGCGCAGCAGCCGAGCATCCTGTTGCTTGACGAACCGACCAACCACCTCGACATCCACCACCAGCTGTCGCTGATGCATTTGATCCGCAGCCTGTCGGAAAGCATGTCCATCGCCGTGGCCATTCACGATCTCAATCATGCGCTGATGTGTGACCGGCTGGCTGTCATGTACAAGGGGCGTCTGGTGCGCATCGATGTACCGGAGAAAGTGCTGGAGCCTGAATTGGTGCGGGAAGTGTTCGAGGTCGATGTCAGCGAGCTGACCGATCCGGCGGACCAGGCGCGCGTGTTGCGTTTCATGCCCTTATAAAGCGGTATTCAGGGCGTTATACGTGCAGAGTGTTTTGTTTTATCTGAAGACAAGGAGAGCGTAATGAAATTCTGGAAACCGGCAAGCCTGCTGATGGCGCTTGTTATTTCGGCCCTGCCGTCAATGCCGGCGTGGGCGGAAACCTATGAGGTGAAGCTGCTCAACCGTAACGAAACGGGGCCGTATCCTTTTGAACCCGAGTTTCTGAAAATCAAGCCGGGCGATAAAGTCACCTTCAAACTCGTGACGACGGGGCATGCGCCCGCATCCATCGAAGCCATGATGCCGGCGGGCGCCAAGCCGTTCAGAACCAAGATCAACCAGGGGATTACCGTCGAGTTCACCGAGAAGGGGCTGTACGGCATCAAGTGCATTCCGCATTTCTCGATGGGCAGCGTCATGATCCTGCAAGTGGGCGATGAGGCGAGCCTGGACGATCTGAAGATCAGTTCGGACGTGCCGCCGATCTCGCAAAAACGCTTCAAGGACATCATCGCGCGCGCAAAAGCGGCGGGGGCAAAGTAACTATTTGATCCGTTCCTTTGCGGAACATCAAAACACATACCACGCTGGGGAGTGAAAATCATGCAGTTCAAACACCATCATCTGGCCCGCCTGGGCGCGGCGTGCGGCATGCTGCTGTGCTGCGCGCCGCTGGCTGGTGCGCAGGAAAAAGCCGTCGCGCCTGCCGGGGAAACGTCCGGCTCATCGTCGGGCTCATTTTTCTCGCCGGTCATCGACGATGCGCACTGGAATATCCTGACGCGCAGCGTGTATTACCGCCGCGATTACCTGAACGGCGCCAAGAGCAACGGCGGCCGCAACGCCTATCTGCCGCGCGCCCAGCGCAGCGATTACGCCGAGGAATGGGGCCTGGGCGTGATGGGCAATCTGGAGACGGGCTACACGCGCGGGCCGGTCGGCTTTGGCGTCGATGCCTTCCTGTACGGCGGGCTGAACCTGATGGGCGACGATTACCGGGTCGGTAAGATTCGCATGCTGCCGGTCGATAAAAACGGCTATGCGCAGGATAACCTGCTCCGCGGCGGCGTCGCGATCAAGGCAAAGATTTCGAAAACCATGCTCCGCTTTGGCGAGCAGCGCATCAAAACGCCGATCTTCAGTTCTTCCGATTCGCGTCTGCTGCCGGAATCGATGCGCGGCCTCTACCTCAACAGCAAGGAGTTCAGCACGCTGACCTTCCATGCTGGGCACTTTACCGGTTCGACGGACCGCAACTCGCGCAATACCAACCACGCTCTGACCGTCAACTATCTGAACCCGGCCTTCCGGCGTGGCGATCACTTTGACCTGGCCGGGCTGACCTGGACGGGCGTGCCGGGGCTGTCGCTCAGCGCCTTTGCCGGCCGTCTGGCCGATACCTGGGTGACCGGTTATCTCGGTGCGTTCTACAGCATGACGCTGGCCGACAAGTCCAAGCTTTCCTTCGACACGCATCTGTACACGAGCCGCGACACCGGCAAGGCCTACGCCGGCGATATCCGCAATACCACCGGCAGCATTCTGGCGTCCTACCAGACGGGCGTGCATAAGGTCGGCCTGGGTTACCAGAAGGTGGCCAGCGATACGCCTTTCGATTACGTCACGCGCGGCGCTCTCTGGCTGGGTAATTCCTCGCAGCTTACCGATTTCAACGCGCCGCACGAACAGTCCTGGCAACTGCGCTACGAGCTGGACGGCAAGGCCTTCAGCCTGCCGGGGTCGAGCCTGGGCGTGGCGTATATACGCGGCTCGGACATCGATGGCACGCGTATGCCGCGGAACAGCGGCTATCGCTGGCTGGGTTACGGCAAGGACGGCAAACACTGGGAACGCGACCTCTGGTTCCGCTACACCGTGCAATCGGGAGCGGCCAAGGGGCTGGCGATGCTGGTGCGTTACAACGTCCATCGCGCCAACGACGCGCAGGCCGAGCTGGATACCAACGAGATTCGCCTGGCGGTCGAGTACCCGTTCGGTAAATAAGCCGGAACGGGCGGCAGCCCGCCGCGCGGCCCCTCAGCGCCAGTCCGCGTAAAATGGGCTTCTCCCGGCGGTCAGGCCGGAGACCCGCGTAGAATAAGGGCTTCGGGGGTGCCTGCCTGCAAACGCCCGATTGGCGCGGGTTCCAGCGCTGCCTGGCCGGAAATGCCCAAAAGACGCGGGCTTGCGGCCGGCCGCTGCAACGGGTTGCCGCCGATGTTCAGCCGCTGCTGCACTTACTGGTAGATTCGTACCGGCATTTGTATCGGCAGACGCCGGCGGTGAGGGAGCGCCGGCCGGAGACCTGCGTGGAGGGTACTGCGTGGAATATCGTTGAGTTGAATAGATAAAAAAGCGTGACAAGGAAAAGCGTCACAGGGCGCGCCGCCGCAGACAGTACAAGGCGTACGGCAAGGCGGCGCAACACCGTGACGATTTTCAGATATTTGACGCTAAGGTCTGCCGGGGCGCCTACCCGCAAACGCCCAATTGGCGCGGGTTCCAGCGCTGCCTGGCCGGAAACGCCCAAAGGACGCGGGCTTGCGGGCAGTCGATTCAGCCGATCGATGCCGGCATTCAGTGCCCAGCATCGACAGAAAGCATTGATCAATCTGATATGGAAGCCGGTATGAAGCCGTAAAACCGTTGCCGGCCCGCCCTCGTATCTGTACCCGGAAATACGCCGTTCCGGGGCAAACCTTACCGACGCTGAAAGAGGGTTGAGTTGAGGGTTGCGTTTTTTGCGTTGCGTACTGCCTCACGAAAGGAATCCATCATGAACATCGCCGTTTTTCGCCGAATACTGCCATGCACCGCCCTTTGCCTTTGCTTTGCCGGCGCGCCGCTTGCACGCGCCGCCGAATCCGGCACGGATGCCGGCGGTTCCGGAAAGCGGGCCGCTTCGACCAATTCCACCACGTCCACCAAGGCGGCCGTTGCGCCCGACGCTGAAATTGCGCATACCGGCGGCCTGCCCGGTTACGAAGTGATCAAGGCGCCGGCGAACATTGCCAGGCTCCCGCGCGTCAGGCAGAAGCTCGTCGCCCCGCCGAACGTGCCCGAGCATAGTCAGGAATCGCCGGCCGCGCCGCGCCTCGTGCAAGTAGAAATGACCATCGAGGAAAAAGAGATCGAGGTTGAACCGGGCGTCTTCATGTGGGCGTTTACCTTCAACGGTTCCGTGCCCGGCCCGATGATTATCGTGCACGAAGGCGATTACGTCGAACTGACGCTGAAGAATCCGTCGAAAAACCAACTGGTTCACAACATCGACTTCCACGCTTCGACCGGCGCGCTGGGCGCGGGCGACCTGACCTACGTGCAGCCGGGGCAGGAAGTCACGGTGCGCTGGAAGGCGATCAAGCCCGGTGTTTTCATCTACCACTGCGCGCCGGGCAGTCTGATGATCCCCTGGCATGTGACGCATGGCATGAACGGCGCCATCGCCGTGCTGCCCAAAGGCGGCCTGAAGGATAAAAACGGCAAAAAAATCCGCTACGACAGGGCGTACTACATCGGCGAGCAGGATTTCTACCTGCCGAAGGATGCGAACGGCAAATACAAGCGCTACGCCAGCCCCGGCGAATCGATGGAAGATGACTTGGTGGTGATGGAAAAACTGATTCCCACGCACGTCGTCTTTGGTGACCGCAAGGATGCCTACACGGGCGAGAAGGCGCTGACGGCCAAAGTGGGCGAAACCGTCATGTTCTACCACTCGCAGGCGAATCGTCCCTCGTATCCGCACCTGATCGGCGGCCACGGCGAGTACGTGTGGGAACGTGGCAATCTGGCCGATAAACCGGCGCACGATCTGGAAACCTGGACGATTGCCGCCGGTTCCGCCGGCGCGGCGATGTACACCTTCAAGCAGCCGGGCGTTTATGCCTACCTCACCCATAACCTGATCGAAGCGTTCAATCTTGGCGCTGCGGCGCAGGTCAAGGTCGACGGCAAGTGGAACAACGATCTGATGGAGCAGCTCTTCGAGCCGCGCGCGTTCAAGGAGTAGGGGCGCGCCCGTTTTTCCGCTGTTTTGCCGTTCGCGCAGAGGGCATTGCCGTTGAACGCGGGCGGCCGGGCGGCGAGACAGGGAAAATGTCGAGCGAGATGTAGAAATGTAGCGCACATACGGTAAGAGGAAGCCGGCGCGGCAGGAAATCCGGGTTTATCGGCGGTATTCCCCGTATTCCGGCCTTCCGCCGGTCTTTGAATCTGGCAAGGAGTCGAATATGTCCAAGTATCTATCCGGGCGTTTGTTGCTTTCCGGTTTCCGGTGGCTGTTGTGCCTGTTTTTTCTGTTTTGCCTGTCCCCCAACCTTTTCGCCGCCAGTGCGGCGCGCGGAATGCCGCTCCATTTCGACCTGATCGGCGAGAAAGGGCGCGTCACGCAGGAGAGCTACCCGGGCAAATACTTGCTGCTGGCGATCGGCTACACCAACTGTCCGGACATCTGCCCGACGACGCTGTACGAATACAGCGAAGTGATGCGCGCCATCAAGAATCCGGACGCCATTCAGCCGCTCTTCGTCACCATCGATCCGGTCAGTGACGATATGAACTATCTCAAGATTTATACCCACCATTTCCATGAACGTATCGAGGGCCTGAGCGGCGAGATGGAGAACCTGCGCGCGCTGACCGATCAGCTCGGCGCAACGTTCGGCTACCGGCTGAACGGCAAGAAGATCGATAAGCCGACGCCGGGAACGGACTACAACGTCTATCACAGCGGCTTCATTTACCTGATCTCGCCCGAGCGCAAACTGATCGACATCTACGACTACCAGATTGGCCCCGCTGAGCTGACGAAAGCGCTCGATAAAGTGCTGGGCGAACCGGGCGGCCAAACCGCAAAAAGCGCCGCGGATGGCGGCGCGCCGGGGGCATCGGCAAAAAACGCGGCGGCTTCCGTGCCGCCGGATCAACCCGCACAAGCGGCCCAGAATGCCCAGACGACGCGGCCGGCGGCTGCGGCCTGCCCATTGCCCGTGGGCTTTTCCGCGGCGAAATCGAACACGGCGTTGAGCGACATTCTGCCGGAGATGAAAACGGGCGCGGAAGCGAAAAAACAGGGCGGCACGCTCGTACTGCTCAACGTCTGGGCGGCCTGGTGCGCGCCTTGCCGGATCGAGTTGCCGGCGCTGGACAAGCTGGCCGCCGCGCACAAAGACATTTCCGTGCAGACGCTCAATCTGGGCGATAAACCGGCCGATATTGCCGCACTGTTTAGCAAAATGAATATCCGGACGTTGCCTCAAACCGGCAGCAATGATGCCGGCCTGCTGGCGCGCCTGGGCGCGGTTGGCCTGCCGTTTACCGCCCTGTTCGTCGATGGCCGGCAGATCGCTAGCCGCAACGGCATTCTGGAAAGGACGGAAAGTATCGCCGACTTTGCGCGTTGCCGGGCCGCAGCGCGTTAAGCTGCACGGCTGAATCATGAGCCGACCGTGCTTGCGCCCGTGCCGGTTCAATCGCGAGCTTGGCCGTATGTCCGTTCCGGCGGTGCAAACCCTCCGCAGCGATTTTTTTCCGTCCGGGGAAACGGAAGAATTTATGAATGGCGTTCTTAACTGAAATCCACGAAAGAAAGGAGAAACGATGACACTGAAGACACTAAAAGCCGCCCTGTTGGCTGCCGCTTGCGCACAAACAGCCATGCTGGCGCATGCCGCTGAACCCGCCATTGCGGCGCATACCGAGCTGAAGGATTGCGTGATTCAGGAAGTGCTGCCGGGCAAAAACATGACCGGCGCGTTCGTCCGCTTCGTCCATCACGGCGCGCCGGTGGAGCTGGTGCGTGTTGAAATGCCCAGCGTCAGCCCGCGTATCGAGCTGCATAGCATGAAGATGAAGGACGGCGTGATGGAAATGGCCCGCATGACCGACCTGAAGCTGAGTGAAGGCGAGCGCCGGTTCAGGAAGGGGGGCGACCACGTCATGCTCTTTGACATCGCCCAAAATCCTGCCATCGGCAGTACGCATACGATGACCGTTTATTTCAGCGACAGCACCCAGGCCCATTGCCAGGCGGTGGTGAAGTCCGTGCGCGAGGTCATGAAAGACGCCGGCATCGGCGCTGCCCCAGCGCATGACCATAATCATGACCACGGGCATAAACATTAAGACATTAAGCGGCGTTCGCTGGCCTGACCGGCGCGGGTTTGCGAAGGGGTGCCCGGAGCCCCTTTATCCACGGGCATTTCTGAAGGGGCGCCCGGAACCCCTTGTAAACAGGGCATCTCAGAGCACCTGTCCGGAGATGCCCATTCCATCAGGGTTTGCGGGCACCCCCGCTGAGATGCCCACCCCATAAGGATTTCCGGGCAGCCTGATTGCAGGCGTGCGTAGGCGTCATGGTTGAAAGGATGAAAATGAAGCGGCGGAAATTTCTTTTATCAGCAACCGGCGCGCTGCTGGCGCTGCCCGGTGCGGGCGCATTTGGCGTGCCGGGCTGGGCGGATATCGACAGCGTCAAGCTTAAACCCGGACAAGTGGCGCTGAACGAGTCGCCGACCCGCTACGCTTTTGTCGCCGACAAATTCTCCAATTTCATCAGCATCGTCGATATCGTCAGTGGCGATTACATCGAGACGCTGGATTTAGGCTTCCGCCCGCAGGTTTTTGAAATGGCGCGCGACGATGCCATGATGGCCATCGGTTCGCCGGAAGTGTCCGGCATCTGCTTCTTCAATCTGACGACGCGCGAAAGGCGCTTCCTGCGGCTGCCGGCGCCGGTCTACCAGATTTTCTTCGTGCCGCAGTCGAAGCTGGTGGCCGTCGGCCTGCGCGACCGCGTTGGCATGATCGACTATGAATCGTTTTCCGTCCGTATTTTTTCGCGGCGTTTTGATTCGCCGCAGCGCCAGACTGTGCTCGACACCTTTTATTCGCTGCTCTTCAGCTCGTTCAGCCGCACGTTCTGGATTCTCGACGAGGAGCGCCCGCGCATCTTTCGGCACCACTTCGATCAGGCGGCGAGGAACCTCGATGCCGCCGAAGATGTAAAAAATGCAAAAAGCGGACAGGCAAAAAAAGCGGCAACAAAACCGCTGTGGAAAGAAATCGACTTCTCGCGCCGCATCAAAAGCCGCGCCGGCTTCGGCATCGGCATCGCCAGCCCGGAAGACCATCTGCTCGCGCTGACCGTCGACGACGGATCGGAAGGGCTGATCTATTTTCCGGAAACGGACACGCTGCGCTCCACCGGCCCCATGCGCACCGTCGGCACGACCAACGAGCCGATGATCCGCCCCTATATCGACGCCAACACGCAGCGCGTGATTTTTGCCGACGTGGAAGGCAATGTCGCGCTTTTCGACCTGACACGCGACGCCGCCAAGCCGCAGCGCTTCCGCGTTGATTTTTCGCCCCGCGTCATTCGCAGCGGCTGGCTGGAGAGCACGTGGCTGCTGGGCGGCGACAAGGCGTTGCTGTTCCAGTCGTTCGATGACCCGGACGATCGCAAGCTATTCCGCTTTCGGGCGCAGGTCGTCGATATGTGGGTGACGGGGGACAGCAAGACCGCGCTGGTGACGATCGACGAGCAGTTGCCGCAGATTTTTCGCTACGACATTCATACGCGCGAAATGCTCGCGCCGGTGCGGGTGCCGCGCATCACCATGGCCGGCAGCATCCGTATGGGCAGCAACAACAGCCTGTGCTACTGAGGGAATGCATCGTGGTGGGCGGTAGGATGAGCGCTGGGCACGCCGTGATGGCGGAAAGTTCGCCGATACGGCGGGTTTATTGCAGATTGGCCGGCGGCGCAACGCCGTTACGATTTTTTAGATGTTTAACGATAGATGCAGCCATCCGCGGAAGGTTTGCCTCACCGCGCAAGGCGGTATACGCTTAGCGCATTAATACGGCCATGACGGCCTGATTACGATGGAATCGATTATGAAAACTGACTGGACCGTTTGGGCGAAAAAAATATGCCGGCTGGCTTTTTCCCTGTGTTTCTGCGTGTGCACGTATGCCGTGGCGGCGGAGCCAGCGGAAACCTCCGATTTTTCACGCGCCGCCGTGCCCGAACCGCTCAAAACCTGGGTGCCGTGGGCGCTTGATGAGGTTCCCGATGCCGCCTGCCCACATCTCTTCAACCGGGATGCGCCGCGGCAATGCGTCTGGCCAGGCGTACTTGAACTGAAGGCGGACAGCCGGGGCGCCGCCTTTGCCCAGTACTGGCGCGTCTATCGCCCTACCTGGGTCGAACTGCCCGGCGAGACGCGGTATTGGCCGCAGGATGTGCAGGTCGACGGCAAGCCGGCGGTCGTGATCGGCCGCGGCGGCGTGCCTTCGGTGCGGCTGGAGGAAGGCAGCCACCGCCTCAGCGGCCGTTTTGCCTGGCGGGCGTTGCCTGAGTCGCTCGCCTTGCCGGCGCGTGCGGCGCTGCTGCATCTGGAAGTGGACGGCAAGATTGTTGCCCGGCCGGTGCGCGACGAGGACAACCAGCTCCGCCTGCAAGGCCGCAGCGAACGCGAAGCGGGCGACGAAGCGCAGATTCACGTTTATCGCAAACTGGCCGATGGGGTTCCCGTCACCGTCGAAACGCGCATCCGGCTGGATGTTTCCGGCAAGGCGCGCGAGCTGACGCTTGGCCGCATCCTGTTGCCCGGCACGTTGCCGCAGGATTTGCGCTCGCCCTTGCCGGCGGCGCTGACGCAAGCGGGTGGCCTGCGCGTGCAGGCGCGCGCGGGGCGTTGGGACATTACGCTGATTGCGCGCTATCCGGGCGCGGTCAAGGCGCTGACGCTGGCCGGCGAGGGCAGCGAAGAAAAGATTGCTGGCAAGGCTGATACAGTGGATAACCGCAACAATGGGCAAAGCGAACAAGGCGGACAAAACGAACAAGAGAACAGGCCGGGCGAGCCGCCGGCCGATGCGGTAAAAAATACGGAAAGTACGGAAAATGCGGAAGCCACCTCGACGGGCGAGGCGCCGCTGTTGGCCGACGAGGAGGCCTGGGTCTTCCAGGCCGATCCGTCGATTCGCAGCGCAACGGTCGAAGGCGTCGCTTCCGTCGATCCGCAGCAGACCGATCTGCCCATGGAATGGCGGCGTCTGCCCAGTTATCTGATGCGCCCCGGCGAAACGTTGACGCTCAAGGAAATCCGTCGCGGCGACAGCGACCCCGCGCCGGATCGCCTGAGCCTCGAACGTCAGGCATGGTTGAGTTTCGACGGCGGTACGCTGACCGTCAGCGACCGTCTGTCCGGGGAAATCGGCCGCGCCCGGCGGCTGGAGGTTGCCGCGCCGGCCAAGCTAGGCCGCGTCGATATCGACGGTGAGGCGCAATTGATTACGCGCAGCGGCGAGGCGGAAGACACGGCGGGCGTCGAGGTCAAACGCGGCCGGCTGACCATGGGCGCCGACAGCGAAATTTCCGGCGCGCCACACCGCTTTAGCGCTATCGGCTGGCAGCACGACGCCGAGCGTCTGAACATGACGCTGAACCTGCCCGCCGGCTGGCGGCTGCTGCACGCATCGGGCGTGGATCGCGCCGGCGGCGCCTGGCTGGCGCAATGGAATCTGCTTGATTTCTTCCTGGTCATGCTGACTGCGCTGGCAGCCGGCCGCCTTTGGGGCGTGGGCTGGGGCGCCGTGGCGCTGCTGGCTATGATGCTGGTCTATCAGGAAGCGGATGCGCCAACCTGGGACTGGCTGCTTCTGATCGCCGCCGTAGCGCTGTATCGCGTGCTGCCGGAAGGGCGCATGAAACGCGGCATGCATTTCATCCGTTGCGCCGGTGCATTGCTGCTGACGCTGCATCTGCTCTCCTTTGCCGTGGATCAGGTGCGGATGGCGCTCTACCCTGTGCTGGAAGGCGAGGGTTTGCGCACGGTGCAGGCCGGAACGGCGCAGCCGTACGCCCGCAATGAAATGGACGCCCTGCGGGAGGATGAGGATGCCGCCGTTCAGGAAGAAGCCATAGATGCGCGCGAAGCCCCGCAGGTGATGGCGATGCCCGCGCCGGAGGCGGTCCAGTTAGAGAAAGTGCCAGCCAAAATGGCTGCCGCGCCGCGCCATGCCGCTTCTTCCAGCAGCATGGCCGCCAAGAGTGCGATGCGCGCCCGTCAGCGCGAAACCCCGATGCAGGCGGCCAAACGCAATATCTACCAAATTGCCGACCCGGACGCCAAGGTGCAAACCGGTAACGGCTTGCCCAACTGGCGCTGGAATGTACACTCGCTGACGTGGAATGGTCCCGTTGCCCAGGATCAGATGCTCGATCTCTGGCTGCTTTCGCCGCTGGCCAATAAGCTGCTCGTTGTTTTGCGCCTGGCGCTGCTGGCCGGTCTGCTGGCGCGCATTCTCGACCTGGTGCCGCGCGATGCCGGAAAAACAGGCGGTATGGGTGGTCCGGGCAGCGGCCGGTCTTGGGGCTGGCTGGGCGGTTTCGCGCGGAAAGAAGGCGCGTCGCCTGCGGCGCAGTATGCACACTCCGGGCGCGCTCAGCCCGCCGTACTGCTGGTCGTGCTGGGCCTCGTGCTGACCGCCGGACTGAGCGGGCCGGTGCGGGCGGAACTGCCGAACAAGGCGCTGCTCGACGCCTTGCGTGAAAAACTCACGCGCCCGGCCGAATGCCTGCCGGAATGCGCCGATATTTCACGCCTTTCCGTTCATCTGGCGGATGGCAGCCTGCGTCTGATCCTCGATGTCGAGGCAGTGAGCGACGTGGCGCTGCCGCTGCCGGGCGGCGTCAAGCAATGGCTGGCGAGTGAGGCGCGCATCGACGGCAAACCGGCTTACGTCTATACCGAAAACGAAAATGCCTGGCTGCTGGCGCCGGCAGGGCGTTCGCGCGTCGAACTGTTTGGGGTTCTACCGGCTTCCGATGTCGTGCAGTTGCCTTTGCCGCTGCGGCCGCGCCGCGTCGAAGTACAGGCTGACGGCTGGGAGGTGGCCGGCATATCCGAAGAATCCGGCGTTGCCGATACCCTCCAGTTCTCCCGACGCGCCGAAAAAGACAGTGCGGCCGATGCCGCCCGGGCGGCGCGGGGCAGGCAGGAAGCGCAGAACGCGCAGGATGCCGCCGTGCTGCCACCGTTCCTGCGCGTCGAACGACGCTTGTTTTTCGATCTGAACTGGCGCGTGGAGACGACCGTGCGCCGCGTTTCGCCGCCCGGCGCGCCGGTGGTTGTGCAGGTTCCGCTGCTACCGGGCGAGTCGGTGACGACGGCGGGTATCGTCGTTAAGGAGGGGCAGGCGCAGGTTAACCTGGCGCCGCAGGCGACCAGTGTCGGCTGGGTATCGACCCTGGCGCCGCACGATGCGCTGACGCTGACGGCGCCTGAAACCGACGCCTGGGTTGAAAGCTGGATGATGAGCGCTTCACCGCTCTGGCACGTCGACGCCCAGGGTTTTCCGCCGGTGGCGCTGGGCACGGACGCGCAGGATGCCGACCTGAGTTTCCGACCCTGGCCGGGCGAGACCTTGCGGCTGTCGATCACGCGGCCGCAACCGGCGCCGGGGCGGACGCTGACCATCGACGCTTCGGCGCTGGCGGTAACGGCCGGCGCACGTTCGAGCGATTACCACCTGAGCCTCTCACTGCGCAGCAGCCGCGGCGCCGATCACACGCTTACCTTGCCGGAAGGCGCGGTATTGCAGCGCGTCGCCATCGACGGCAAGACGCAGCCGATTCGCCTGGATGGCCAGCGTCTGACGCTGCCGCTTGCGCCCGGCAAACAGGGCGTCGAAATCCTCTGGCGCGTCGAGCAGGACATGGCGCTGCGCTACGCAACGCAGCGCGTCGACCTGGGCCAGGACAGCGTCAATCACCGCGTGCAGCTGCAATTGCCGCGTGACCGCTGGTTGCTGCTGGCTGTCGGGCCGGGCATCGGGCCGGCCATTCTGTTCTGGGGCAAGCTGCTGGTGCTGCTGGTCGCCGCTGTGCTGATCGGCCGTTTCAGCGCCCGCAATGCAAGCTGGCCGCTGCGCAGGACATGGCAGTGGCTGCTGCTGGCGCTTGGTCTGACGCAGGCGTCGTGGTGGTCGGCGCTGATTGTCATCGGCTGGTTCGCCGTATTCGGCTGGCGCGCGCGGCAGAGCGCCGCCGTGCCGCTTAATCCGGCGGTTTCCGCGGCTGCCGGGGAAAGCGAAGCGGCCAAATGGCAGGCGCGGATGTCGTCCAGGCTGTCGCACTGGCCGTTCAACCTGCGCCAACTCGGATTGGCATTGCTGACCCTGGTCATGCTGTCCGCGCTGTTTTCCATTGTCGAAAGCGGTCTGCTCGGTTATCCGGACATGCAAGTCGTCGGCAATGGATCGCACGCCTTCCGGCTCAACTGGTATCTTGACCGCGCCGAAGCGACGCCCCCCGGCGTCTGGGTGGTGACGCTGCCGATCCTGGTCTATCGCGGGCTGATGCTGCTCTGGGCGCTCTGGCTGGCGTGGTCGTTGCTCGACTGGCTGAAATGGGGATGGAACGCCTTTTCTGCCGGTGGCTTGTGGCGGCGCAGGTCGAGGGTCCAAGCGTGAACGGAATGTCGGGAAAAATGCCGGCCGGGCGGCAGCGCGGGCGAAACGCCATAGTGTCCCTGGCGGGTGTGGCGTGCGCATTGCGCTACGCGTGTCGTGAGATACGCGAGATACGTGAGAGATGCGGGATACACCCGGTACGGCGCACCCCGTTCCTTTTCTGCGCTTCTTCCGCAGGCAGGTTGCGCTGTCCATGCGTTTTGCGGCGCGTGTTTCATTCCGTCTGCGCCGTGTTGTCCTCGAATGCTGCGCCCGTTGGCGCCTTGGCGGCCTATGCGGAATATCCGCCGGAGCCGTCGTTCGCGTTCATTCGCGCCGCTCTGCAATCCAACGGCCGGCGCTGCTGCGCACAGGCCGGAGGGCGCGTGTGATGTATTAAACCAAGGAGAGGAGTCTGCCATGAGTCTATCTGCCGAAACTACCGCCGCCCTGCGTGACATCGGCCTGCGCCTGCGTGCGCTGCGGCGCGTTCTGTTCATCACCGGCGCTGGGATTTCCGCCGACTCCGGGCTGCCGACCTATCGCGGCGTCGGCGGGCTGTATAACGACGAGGCGACCGAGGACGGCATGGCCATTGAGGAGGCGCTGTCCGGCGCCTGCTTTGCCGCGCGGCCGGACATTACCTGGAAGTATCTGGCGCAGATCGAGCACAATTGTCGCCAGGCCGCGCCGAATGCCGCGCACCGTGCCATTGCCGCGCTCGATGACAGCCATGAGGTCGTCGTGCTGACGCAGAATATCGACGGGCTGCACAGCCAGGCGGGTAGCCGCAATCTGATCGAAATCCACGGCACGCTGGCCGAGCGCTACTGCACGCAGTGCGGCGCTGCGGCGGATACCGCCGATGCCGCAATACCGCCGCGCTGTCACCAATGCGGCGGCATCGTCCGCCCCAATGTCGTGCTGTTCGGCGAAATGCTGCCGGAGCGCGCGATCAGCCGCCTCTACCGCGAGCTGGATACCGGCTTCGATATGGTGTTCGTCATCGGTACGACGGCGGTTTTTCCCTACATTGCCGAGCCGGTTCTGCGGGCCGTGCAGCGCGGCGCACCGACGGTCGAGATCAATCCCGCGCATACTTTCCTGAGCAACCGGGTCTCATGGCATGTCGCTGCCGGTGCGGCAGAAGCGATGACGGCGATCTACGAAACCTGCCGGCAGACGCATTGAGATAGCGGCTGTCTTTGCCAGAATACTGTGTTGGCCTCGCCTTGCCGTATGACTTGTACTGTCTGGCTCGCCGCCTTGTCTTTTGGCAAAGTCGAGCTGCTATTAAGCTTTCGGGGCACTTCTATGAAACCCCCGTGGATAAAGGATTTCAGAGACCCCCTCTCTGAAACCCGCGTGGATAGGGCGTTTTCTGGCAGGTGCTCTGAGATGCCCTGTTTATAAGGATCTCCGGATACCCACTTCGGAGATGCCTGAAATACGCGGGCTTTGGACGATGCCTGCAATACCTTCTATACTGGCGGCTGGTCGTTCAGGCAACGCCAGGTATGGCAAAGAATGTCATTCCGGGCTGAAGTGTTTTGGCCTTTATTGTTTATTTCACAGGGATTCGCACTATGGGTATTCGCGTCACGTATTACCAATCCAGCGATCAGAAACTGAAGGCGTACATAAACGACGAAGAAACGTCTGATGAACAAGAAAACGGCGAGAGACGCGAATGCGACGTTGATAAATCCTGGGATGTGCTGCATTTTGTCCTCATGGGGAAATCAGCCACGTATCCCATCCAGGGGATTGTTTGAGCGAAGCTATCGTCGGCCAACATACGATTTTTGGTGAGCCGGATGACATATATGTGGCGGGCACCTATTCCGGGCATGTGTGTGAGATTGCCAAAGTGCTGCAAGAAGTTGATTTTGGTAAATGCCCGGAAAAATTTGCGCTGCGCGATTTTTATCGTGAGATGGTGGAAAAAGGCTGTGCCATGATCATGTCGAGGAGTTGAGTTTTTTGGTAAGAGCAGGTAATGGGCAACTTTCAGGACGCAGCGCGTTACGAGCGCTACATGGGCGGCTGGAGCCGCGCCGCCGGGGCGGCATTCCTCGACTGGCTGGCGCTGCCAGCCGGGCAAAGCTGGCTTGACGTGGGCTGCGGCGGCGGGGCGTTTGGCGCACAAATCCTGCAACACGCCGCCCCCGCCACCCTGCACGGCATCGACATTTCTGCCGCGCAACTCGCCTACGCCCGCGCGCAGCTGCCGGCGCACGTCGTCCTGCAACAAGGCGACGCCGCCGCGCTTTCCTTCGACGCCGATACATTTGATGCCGTCGTTATGCCACTCGTCATCGTCTTTGTGCCCGACCCCGCCCGCGCCATCGCTGAAATGGCGCGCGTCTGCAAACCCGGCGGCACCGTCGCCACCTACATCTGGGATCTGCCGCAGGGCTTCCCCTACGCTCCCGCCTTTGCGCTCCTGCATGAACACGGCGTACTGCCGCAGCGCGACGCCAGCGACGACATCACGCAACTGCCGCGGCTGCACGCCTTATGGGAACAGGTAGGGCTGACCGACATCGCCACGCGCGCCTTCCACGTCGCCTATCGCTTTCCCGACTTTGCCGCCTACTGGCAAGCGCTGGCGGACAGCGCTAGCATCGGCGAGGCATTCGCCGCCCTGCCGCCGGAAACGCGCCAAAGCGTGCAGCAGGCCTTGCGCCGCAGCCTGCCGATTGCCGCCGACGGCAGCATCACCTGCCACGCGCGCGCCCACGCCGTCAAAGGCCAGCGCGTGTGATAGCGGCGAATACCGCATTGACCTTAATAGCGGCTTCCTTTGCCAAAATACTGCGTTGCTGTGTTGGCCTTGCCATACTGCTTGTACTGTCAGCGGCTCGCCGCCTTGTCTTTTGGCAAAGTCGGGCCGCTATGCAAGGGTATTCGAAATACCCCATCTGAAACCCGCGTGGATAAAGGACTTCCAGGCATCCCTCTACTTGCCCTCTCACCAAACCCCTCTCCCACAGGGCGAGGGGCTTTTAGGTGCTCTGAAACCCGCATAGATAGGGCATCTCAGAGCACCCGTCCGGAGATGCCTTGTTTACAAGGGTTTCAGGGTACCCCTCCGGAAATGCCCTAAATACACGGGCTTCCGGCCGGTTATCAAGCGCCTCGTTTTAGAAGTCCGCAGAAACTTCGAGGGCGCCGTGCGCCAGGTGCGTGGTGTCGGCCCAGCGGATGATGCGCCAGGCACTGGGAGTACTGGGTGCGCTGGGAGAAATATCCAGCCAGCAGATGCCGGTGTTCGGGATGGGAAAATCGCGCGCCTTTTCCAGCGGAATGCCGTTGGCGCGGCGGTAGACGAGGTCGAGCGTGCCGCCATGCGTAACGGTGACGACGGTTTCGCCCGCATGCTTTGCGGCCAGTGCGTCGATGCAGTCGTAGATGCGCTGCTGGTGCTGGCGCAGACTTTCGCCGCCGGGCAGTACGTAATCCGGTAGGCGCTCGCGCAAAGCGCGCGCATCTTCGGGATAGGTCGCCGCTACTTCTTTGCGCACCATGCCTTCGCAGCGCCCGTAGTTGCGTTCGCGCAGGGCAATGAGGCGCGTGGGCGTCAGCCCCAGCGCCGCCGCGATCGGCTGCGCCGTCTGCCAGGCGCGTTGCAGGTCGCTGCTGTAAATGGCGTCGGCGCGCAGGCCGGTGAACTGACGGGCAGCCTGTTCCGCCTGAGCGCGTCCGCAGGCATTTAGCGGCAGATCCTTGTGCCCCTGCATCCGCTGCTCGGCGTTCCAGTCGGTCTCGCCGTGGCGGACGAGACACAGGCGCATCGGCGGTGTTGCGGCTGGGTGGGCGGCGGGCGGTGTGGTCAGCGGGTTCATCGGGTTCCTTGATAGGCGTCATTCGGTGCGCCGGGCTGTAGTGTCGCGGCGGCGCAGCGTTTCATTCAGCACTACCGCATGGCGGCGCTGAATGACAGCATAACGCACCCGACGAAGCTTGTCTTGCCTGACGGCGGGGGCATGAAAGGCAGCGCGAGAGGCATGAAAAAGCGCGCGAAAATCAGCGCGGGCAGGCGTTTTCAGAACGATGCCGAAAGGGATGGAAAGCATCCGTCGGAGCGGCGGCAGGGTGGCCGCGAGCGTCAAGATAAGGCAAATACAAGGCAAATACACGGCAAGACAATTGGGCTGCGGGGCGCCGTGCCGCCGGCATGCGGCTTCTGCAATGTTCGTCACTGCAAGGAATCCGGCCTGCCGGGCAGGGTCAGCCAGCACTTATGAGAAATCGGGAGGCTGATCGCTTCGACTATACTGGCGCCGTTGCCGCCATTCATGTCTTTGGGGAGATCAGCCATGCCGGAAATTTTGCCGCTATCCATCGCTGCCGACGAATTGGCGCGCTTTCGCGCCAGTGCGCCGCTCGTCCATATATTGACCAACGAGGTCGTTCAGGAAATCAGCGCCAACGTGTTGCTGGCGGCCGGCGCCTCGCCGGCGATGATCGTCGCGGAGGAGGAGGTCGCCGCATTTGCCGCGCACGCCGGCGCGCTGCTGATTAACGTCGGCACGCTCTATCCGGCGCGGCTGTCCGCGATGCGCCTGGCCGTTGCAGCAGCCGTTCAGGCCGATGTGCCGTGGACGCTCGACCCGGTGGCGGTCGGTGCGTTGGCGTACCGCACGCAGTTTTGCCGGGAATTGCTGGCCAGCCGGCCGGCGGCGATTCGCGGCAACGCTTCGGAAATCCTTGCGCTTGCCTGCGAAATAGACGGCGCGGATAGTGCGGACGGCACGGGCGGGCGCGGCGTCGATACCCTCGCTCGCTCGGAAGCGGCAATCGACGCCGCACGGCAGCTGGCGCGGACGAGTGGTGCCATCGTCGCCGTCACCGGGCAGACGGATTACATCACCGACGGCGAAACCGTCTGGGCGACGCCGTGGGGCCATCCGCTGATGACGCGCGTAGTCGGCACCGGCTGTGCGCTTTCGGCCCTGGTGGCCGCACTGATGGCTGGTGCGCACAGCCGCACGAGCCGCCTCAATGCCGTCGCCGCCGCCTGCGCCATTGCCGGGCTGTGCGGCGAATGGGCGGCAGCGGAAAGCGACGGCCCCGGCTCGTTGAAGGGCGCTTTTCTCGATGCGCTGTACCGCCTTGATCCGGAGGCCCTGCGGGGGCGGGCGATATGAAAAAACTCGATCTTTCGCTCTATCTGGTTTTGGACCCCGATCTGTGCGGCAGCCCGGACGGCATGGTGCAAACCGCGCGGCTGGCGGCGGAAAACGGTGCGACGGCCGTGCAGTTGCGTGCGCCGCACTGGAAGAAGAAGCAGTGGCTGGAAACGGCGCGCAAACTCAAGGTGGCGCTCTCGCCGCTCGGTGTGCCGCTGATTATTAACGATCAGGTCGACGTGGCGCTGGCGGCTGACGCCGATGGCGTGCATGTCGGCCAGGATGATCTGCCGGCAGCGGACGTGCGCCGTCTGATCGGGCCGGACAAACTGTTAGGCGTCTCGGTCTCGGATTTTTCCGAGCTGGCGGCTGTGCCGGCCACGGGCGTGGATTATCTTGGCGTCGGGCCGGTGTTTCCGACCGGCACCAAGCCGGATGCAGGCGCAGCGCTGGGCATCGCCGGTTTTGGCGAACTGGCGGCGGCCACGGCCCTGCCGGTTGTGGCGATCGGCGGCATCCGTTCGGTGCATTGCGGCGAACTCCTTGCCGCGGGGGCGCGCGGCGTCGCCGTCGTTTCGGCCATCTGCGGCCAGCCCGATCCGGCGCAGGCCAGCGCCGCACTGTCCGCTGCACTGAAAACTGCGCCGGCTGCATGCAGGTTAAATGCAGGTTAATAAGGGATGCCCGGAGACCCTTGTAAACAGGGCATCTCAGAGGGATGTGCCCGCCAGCCCTTTATTTATCAGGGTTTCCGGGTAGGGTGCCCGGAAATGCCCTATCCACGCGGGTTTCAGAGGGGGTGCCTGGAAACGCCCTGTTGACGCCGTTTGCCGGAAGCCTGATGCGCGCCCATCGTCGCCCGCCCGATGCCGTGGCCGATTGAGCGCGTGAACCGCATGGCGCCTTGCCGGCCCATGACTTGCGTTTAAGTTAAACCGCCAGTCGCGCCAGTTGCGCGGCGGCGCCGGCGTGGTGACGTTCAAGCGCTTGAATACACGGGGCAAAGCGTGCGCTTAAACGCTCGTCCGCCTGCAATTGCGCCAGCCACTGCCGCGCCAGATCAAGCGCTTGTCGCCACTGCGCAGGGGGGATGTCGGCGCGCAGGGTCAGCGCGGGCAAGGCAGCGGGCAATCCGCCGCCGCTGGTGGGCGCAAACGCCATCGCCGTCATGTCATACACCGGTGCGAGGCGGTAGGGGGGCGCGCCGTCATCGATAAAAGAAAGATTACCGCCGTGCATATCGCTGTTGCCAATCAGCGTGCCAAATGCCCACAGCAACGCGGCGCGTTCGGCCGCTGCCGGCGTAATCACGCCCTGTTGCGCCAGCGCGCGCGTAACTCCTACCCAGCCTTCCGATGCGTTGCCGGTAAATTGCAAATCCAGCGCGGTGAGCGAATGCAGCCCCACGCGCCCCGTTGCGCCGACGCGGTCAAAGCGCGTGCTTTCCAGAAAGCGCTGTGCGGCGCTATCAATAATCGCGCTTGCCGCTGCGTCAAGCCCCGACGCGCGCAAGGTGGCAAGCGCCCAATATTCCGCCAGCAGCAAATCGCGCCAGCGCTCGCTCACGGAACCCGCCTCCGCTTCGCTGAATTTGACAATCACATGCCCGTCTGCCGTGTACGCTGTGAACTTCGGCTGCTCGCCACCCGCGGAAGAACCGGCTAACTCGCCCGTTGCCGCCTGCGCCGCCAGCTCGGGATAGCGCCGGGCTTTATCTTCAACCTGCTCAGGCGCTTGCATATGTAAAAAACGCGCGCGGCATGCTTCGCCAATCAGCAAATTACCGCTCATGTCCACGCCGTCCGCCAGCAGCGCGCGCAGCACATGGTGGTCGGCCCAGCGGCGAATATCTTCAGGAAAATCAAAACGCTGCGCATGCTGGCGCGCCCACGCCCGCCCCAGATACCCCTGCGGGCGCATATCGTACAGCCACCACGGCAGATCGTCGCTGCGCACACTACGCCCCGATGCCCCCTGCATCACAAAGCCTTGCGGATAAATCGCAAGTAACTGCCCCAAAAACAGCAATTTACCCGCGCTATCCACACGATAGACCGGCATTTCGGGCAACCCGTGGCGCCGGTCACGCAGCGCATATTGAATAGATTTTCCCTTGCCGATGCGCACCACATCATCGCCCAGCGCTCTCAGTTGGCGCGACAAGGTCGGCTGGCTAATTTTAATAGAATCAATTAGTTGCGAAGGAGTTGCTACGCCTTGCGTAAGCGTTTGGCGGATGGTTTCGGCGTAATCAGGCATGGTGATGAATAGAATTATGAATAGATTTCTGAATAGTATATTGCAAATAATTTGCTGTGGCTCCCCTTGCAAAAGCGAGCGATGGCGGCTTCCTTTGCCATGTAAAAAATAGGCAGCCCATCCTGTAGCCCTTCGGGTTGTTCCCCTTTAAAAAAGGGAGCGAAGAACGATTTATGTTTTTTGATGCGCTGAGCCCCTTGTATTTAGTGGGGTTCGTGGCGATTTATGTTTTCTGGTCTGTTTGAACGGTTTTTAGAGGAACGCTCCGAAGGCGCAAATAGCGGCTTAACTTTGCCGAAAGACAAGGCGGCGAGTTTTTGTCGGGCATTGATGCCCGACGGTCGTTCGTCTAACGATCTGTCGGGCGTAAAAATCTGGTTTATGTTTTTTGATCCCCTGAAGCCCTTGTGTTTAAAGGGGCTCCGGCCGTTTTATGTTTTCTGCCTTATCTGCACGGGTTTTGGCGGGTGGGGTAGAAGCCGCCATTGCGCTATTGCTGCGGATTGCGGGCAGGAATATCAGGCTGCGTTGGCGGATTGTGTAGAGGGCGTCGGTGGCATCGTCGTATGTGGCGGAAAGCCCTTGTTCGTAGGCGACGGCGGGCGGCGAGTCGAGCCACGAGCCCATGCCGCCGAAGACTTGCGAGCTTTGTAGCGCCCGCGTTAGGCGTTCGGTGGCGGACAGCGTTTCGTCATCGAGTGCGCGGCGCGCGGCGCGAAACGTGCGCGTCCAGCCGGGGAAATTCAGCGTGTCGGCAAGCGCGGCGATGTTGTCGAGCGCGCGGCGGAAGTCTCCGATGAGAGCCTCGTCGCCAGCGGGGGCGTCGGGTGTTTTGCCCTTTTGTTGATTCATTTGATGCGGCGAACTCCTTGCCGCGGGGGCGCGCGGCGTCGCCGTCGTTTCGGCCATCTGCGGCCAGCCCGATCCGGCGCAGGCCAGCGCTGTGCTGGCCGCTGCGTTCGCCGCCGGCCGCCGACCGGATGAATGGTCGGCCGGATAAAACCGGCGGCGGGTCAAGCGGCGATGCTTCCCGCTATGGTTACACCAGTGTCTTGATCAGCGTATCCCGATCACCCGGCAAAAGATCCATCGGCGCGATCTCCGGCACGGTGTAGGCGCCCGGTTTCAGGTGATGCGCGGCGGCGCGTGCGCAGGAGGTCATGACCTGAGCGGTCAGCGCCGGGTTATTGATGGTCATGCGGAATTCAAAGCGCTGATTTTGTGTGACGCCGCTGACGCCCTTGCGTGTCATGCGCACGCCGTGTCCCATGTCTTTGAGCGTATCGATGCACTCGACGGCAAAAACGTGCGTGTCGTCCTTGATAAAGTAGTCGTCGCTCTTGATGGCTTTTTCTACGGTAGAAAAATCCGCGCCGGCTTCCAGTTCGACATAGACCATGCGGCGATGCACGCCGGAACCGGCGGGAATCGTCATCGACAGGGCATCCTTGACGCCCGGCTTGGATTTGGCACAAACCGAGTGCCCCATGCTCATGCCCGGGCCGAAATCGGTGTACGTCAGCCCTTTCGGCGCCATCGCCAGCAGCAGCGTGCGCATCAGCGAATCGCTGCCCGGATCCCAGCCGGCGGAAACGACGGCAACGCTGTTGTGTTGTTTGCCAATGGCGTCCAGATTTTTGCGCAGTGCCAAAAGCGATTCGCCGTGAATGTCGAAACTGTCGACGGTGTGGATGCCGCGGCGCAGGTACTCGGGCGCGGTATCGGGAACGCTGCGCGTCGGGCAGCAAAGCAGCGCCACATCGACCTTGCCGAGCGCCGAAACGTCGGTAACGATGGGAATGCCCGCCAGTTCGGCGGGAACAGCTGCGGCTGCGGAACGGCGGACGATGCCGGCCAGTTCCATATCCGGCGCGGCGCGCACGGCTTCTACGGCACTATGACCAATGTTGCCATAGCCAACGACGGCGATTCTTATCAAACTCATGATGTCACTTTCAATCAGTAAAAACGAAAGAAAAACGCTCCGCATTCAGCGAACGCAAAAGCGCGTGCAGAATACCAGATATTTTTGGGCGTCCAGTTTTCGGGCGGGTCAGAAAAATAAGGAAGGCGAGTCATGACGCCTTGGAACGCCGCTCCCGCCATTGCGCGGCGAAGGCGAGCGCATCGGGCAGAAAAGCGCGGAAATCGGTGGCGAAGCCGTCCGGATCGGCGAGAAATTCCTCAAAACCGCCTGCCAGCGGATTGGCGCGTTTGAGCCGGTGGATCGACATCTGGTCAATCGCTCGGGCGACAGCGGCGGGGTTCCGGTAGTGCGTCAACCAGTCTTCCCGACACAGCCGTTCGGCGACAGCGCGGGCGGGTGCGGGCAGGACGTGAAGGTAAGCCGGCAGCGCGGCATAGATTGCCGCCGTGTAGACGGCAAGCGGCGGGTGGGCATCGCCGGTTTCTGTTGCCGTGCTGGAGGACTTTGTCCGGAAGGCGGGTTCGCCTGGCCAGTCGCGCGCCAGCAGGTGATCGTAGAAAAGATCGACCAGCACGCCAGCGACGCGCCTTCGCCGGGAGCTGACGCGCGCCCGGCTGGCGAGGAAAGCGGGATGCCGGTCGGCATAGCCGTCGATGGCGCGGTGCAGGGCGACCCCCGATGCCAACGCCGGCGGCAGGCCGGCGGGAAGCGGCCCTTTAATGAAGTCGCCGAGCAGACCACCGATGCGATCGGCCTCGTCAGCTCCCGCTAGTAGGGTATGTGCAAGAAAATTCATCGGGCGCTACTGCTGGTGGGCGTTGGCTTGTTGAGAGGCATTTTTCGGCCATCATGCCGTTTCAATGATTGCAAAGTCGTGGCTGATTTCAGCACTTTGGGCAAGGATGATCGAGGCAGCGCCGTACTTTTTCTGGGAAAGCGTGGTGGCGCGATGGCGCGGGCGATGACCTCTGGCTTGAGCTGAACATTGAGCTAAACACTTTGCCGCTGATAGAAAAATGAAAGTGAATTTTCGTGAAAACCGTGGGCTCGCTTGCGGAGCGCTCGGCGCACTCGGCGCACTCGGCGCTCAGGCTGACTGCGCAGGCATCGTGCTGCAAATGCGTTGATGATTGCCGATAGGCTCGATTCGCCGCCTGACTTCGGCGGGTGTCTGACCTGTCTGCGTTGCGTATGCGCGTATCCGATTGCGGCCTTGGCCGTGTGAGAGCCTGATCGTGTGCCTGATCGTATGCCTATGTCAGCGGGTTGAACCAGCCGCCCTGATTCATGATCAGCCGGTCGGCCGCGCGCGGCCCCCAACTGCCGGGGGCGTAGGGCTGCGTCAGCGGGTGCGATTCAAGAATCGGTTCAACGACGGCCCAGGCGGCCTCGACGGCATCTTGCCGGATGAACAGGGCGCCGTTGCCCATCATGGCCTCGCCGAGTAGGCGTTCGTAAGGCGTTTCGGCCGCCAGATATTCGTCGAGCAGGAACAGTTCGCGCTGTTCGCCGATAAATTCTTTTCCGCTGCGCTTGACACGCGCTGCCAGGGCGATTGCCGAACGCGGCGAGAGGCGGAAGCGCAGATAGTTGGGTGGGCCGTTGTGCTGCGAGTCGTTGAACAGGCGTTGTGGCGGCGGCTTGAGCTGGACGACTACCTCGGCGGCGGTTTCGGCCAGGCATTTTCCGGCACGCAGAAACCAAGGCACGCCGGCCCAGCGCCAGGAGTCGATGAACAGGCGCAGGGCGCAGAAGGTTTCGACGTCGGAATTGGGGGGGACGCCGGTCTCGGATTTATAGCCTTCGTACTGACCGCGCACGATGTCTTCGGCGCTCAGCGGGCACATGGACTGGAAGACTTCGGCGGTCTTGTCATGCACGGCGCCGTAGCCCCGATAGGCCGGCGGCTCCATGGCCAGCAGGGCGACGATCTGGAACATGTGGTTTTGCACGACGTCACGCAGGCAGCCGGCCGTTTCGTAGAACGCGCCGCGCCCTTCGACGCCGAATTTTTCCGATAGCGTAATTTGCACGCTGTCGATGTAATTGCGGTTCCAGATCGGCTCCAGGAAAGCGTTAGCGAAGCGAAAATACAGGATATTCATGATCGCTTCTTTGCCGAGGTAGTGATCGATGCGGAATATCGAGTTTTCCGGAAAGGCCGACAGCGCGATGCGATTGAGTTCCATCGCCGATTTAAGGTCGCGGCCGAAGGGTTTTTCGACGATCAGGCGGGCATTTTTTGCCAGCCCGGAATCGCGCAGGCCGGTAATCATCGTCTCGAACAGCGCCGGCGGAATGGCGAGGTAATGCGCTGGGCGCTCCGCCAGATCGAGCGCCTCGCGGATCATGGCAAATGTCGCCGGATTTTTGTAATTACCGCTGACGTAGCTAAGCTTGGAGAGCAGCGTCTGCATGGCCGCAGGATCGTCAATGCCGCCGTTTTCCATGATGCTCTCGGTGGCGCGCTGGCAGAGCTGCTCCTGCGTCCACGGCGATGAGGCGACGCCGATGACGGGGACGTTCAGCGCACCGCGCTTGGCCATGGCATAGAGCGAAGGAAAAATCTTTTTGCGGGCAAGATCGCCGGTAACGCCATAGAGCACCAGCGCGTCACAGGGGCTGGCTTTTTGCGGAGTAAAGTTCATATCGTCTTCCTGAATCGTCAAGTCGGTCTGTCCGGCGTGAACAGCGCGCCGCGCAGAATACCTCAATGCCGCTGCGCAGGGAAATGGCGTGCGCCGGAATACCGGGGCTGGCGCGTCCTCGGGCGCCAGCGGTCAGTGTTTTCGGCATCGGCTCGGCGTATTTCGGTATATGATGGCCTTCAGGCTGTTGGCCGGAGCAATGACGCCATCTTTGGGAATGGCCGTGTTTCCGGTACGTAAGCTGTTTGGCGTCAGGATCGGTGTGTGTGACGTGCAAGAAATGCTACCGTTTCGTGCGGTGTTCGGCGTGCCGCCAGCACTGGTGAACGTTTATCCACTGCGCTCACGGGATTGCAGGTGCTGGCCAATTTTTGATGTGAGGGAAACCATGAAAGCCGTCTGTCTCAGCGCTCCCGGCGAGATTGCTCTAGTCGATCTGCCCGAGCAGCGGCGCGGCCGCGACGAAGTGTTGATCCGCGTGCGCAGCGCCGGTATTTGCGGTTCCGATATTGGCGCCTACAAGGGCGTGAATCCCTTGGTGTCTTATCCGCGCATCATCGGGCACGAAGTTGCTGGCGAAGTGGTCGAAGTGGTGCCGGACGAGACGCTGTTCAAGGCAGGCGAACGGGTCATCATCGAACCTTATGTGTACTGCGGGAAGTGTTATCCGTGTTCGATCGGCCATACCAACTGTTGTGAGCATCTGATCGTGCGCGGCGTACATATCGACGGCGGCATGGCCGAATATATTTCGCATCCGCGTCATTTGCTGCACAAAGTGCCAGAGGGCATTCCGTGGCCTCTGGCGCCGCTGGCCGAACCGCTGGTCATTGCCATGCATGCGGTCAGGCAGGCCGAAGTCAAGGCCGGACAGCATGTCGTCATTACGGGCGCCGGACAGATCGGCCTGCTCGCGGCGCAGTATGCGCTGACGCTGGGCGCCATTCCGGTCATCGTTGACCCGGTTGATGCGCGATTGTCGCCCGCACACGCGCTCGGCGTAGCGCATACACTCAACCCGGCCGGCACCGATGTCCTGGCGGCAATCCAGACGCTGACACAGGGACGGATGGCCGAGGCCGTCATCGAGTGCTCCGGTGCTGCACCGGCCATTCGCAGCGCCCTGGATTATGTTTCCTACGCCGGCCATATCGCCCTGGTCGGCTGGCCAAAGGCGGAGATCCCTTTGCCGACGGCCCTCTTCACCAAAAAAGAGCTGACTGTGCGTGGTTCGCGTAATAGTGTCGGCCAGTTTCCGGAAAGCCTGCGTCTGATTGCCGAAGGAAAAATTGATGTCGGCGCGTTGCTGACTTGCACCGTCCCGCTGGCAGAAACGCCTGCCGTCGTGGCTGATATTTCCGAACATCCGGAAAAATATCTGAAAGTAACCTGCGTGTTTTGATACGCTAGCGCATGCGCCGAGATGCGCCTTTCGGCCTGCCTCTGCAGATGGGTGGGCGACTCGCGTAGCGATGTCGGTTGCTTGAAACCAGAAAATTGACAGGAGAGAAACATGGCAGCCAAAGACAGACTGGCCGTATTGACGGCGATTATTGAGCAAAGCGTCATCCCCGTGTTCTATCATCCGGATGAAGAGGTGTGTATCAACGTCATCCAGGCCTGCGCCAATGGGGGGGCGAAATGCATCGAATTTACCAATCGCGGGGATTTTGCTGCCGACGTTTTCCTGCGGGTGACACGGCATTTCGCCAAGGCCGATCCTTCGGTCATCATGGGTGTCGGCTCGGTGTGCGATGCGCCGACGGCGGGGCTTTATATCGCCTATGGCGCAAAATTTGTCGTCGGCCCCATGCTCAATGCAGAGGTGGCGCGGCTGTGCAACCGGCGCGGCATCCCCTACAGCCCCGGGTGTGGCTCGGCGACGGAAATCGGCGATGCCCAGGAACTGGGGTGTGAGATCATCAAGGTATTTCCCGGCGCATCGGTCGGCGGGCCGGATTTCGTTAAGAGCGTCATGGGACCGATGCCCTGGACGCGCATCATGCCCACCGGCGGTGTCGATCCCAGTGAAGATTCGCTGCGCAAATGGTTTGGCGCCGGCATCGTCGCTTGCGGTATTGGCTCCAACCTCATTACCAAAAAACTGCTTGAAGCCAAGGATTACCAGGGGATCGAGGAAAATTTCCGGCAGACGATCGCCCTCGTTAACCGCATCAAGTCCGAGCTTGCCGGTAAGCCCGATCAAAAATAGCCAAGAGAGCAAAGAAAGGATTTTCCATGAGCGAACTCATCGTCAAACCCGCCGGCGATGCCCAATGGGATTGTGCGGCCTTTGGTGAAATCATGCTGCGTTTCGATCCGGGGTTTGGCCGCGTGCGCAATGCCCGCAGCTTTCAGGTCTGGGAAGGCGGCGGCGAATACAACGTTGCCCGCGCCATGCGCAAATGCTGGGGCAAGCGCGCAATGGTTGCGACGGCCATTCCGAAGAACGACCTTGGCTGGCTGCTTGAAGATTTGATCATGCAGGGCGGCGTCGATATGCGCCACGTCATCTGGCGTGATTTTGACGGGCTGGGTAAAAACACCCGCGTCGGTCTTAATTTCACCGAAAAGGGGTTTGGCATCCGTCCGGCCCTCGGCTGTTCCGACCGCGGCAATTCCGCTGCCTCACAGATTCGCCCCGGCGAGATCAATTGGGAAAAAATCTTTGGCGAAGAAGGCGTGCGCTGGTTCCATACGGGCGGCATCTTTGCGGCGCTCGCCTCGAATACGGCCGAAGCCGTGATCGAAGCGGTTCAGGTCGCTAAAAAATACGGCACGGTGGTGGCCTATGACCTCAACTACCGCGCCTCGCTGTGGACGAGCCAGGGCGGCAAGGAGGCCGCCCGGCGCGTCAACCGCGAAATTGCCAGGTACGTCGACGTGATGATCGGTAATGAAGAAGACTTCACGGCCTGCCTCGGCTTTGAGGTCGAAGGCGCCGATGAGCATTTGACGAAAATCGAAACAAGCTCTTTCGCCAAAATGATCCAGAAGGCCGTCGGCGAATTTCCCAACTTCAAGGTCGCGGCGACGACGCTGCGCAACGCAAAAACCGCATCGATCAACGACTGGTCGGCCATCCTCTGGTACGACGGCAAAATTTACGAGTCGATGAAGCGCGACAATCTGGAAATTTATGACCGCGTGGGCGGCGGCGACGGCTTTGCCTCCGGTGTGGCTTACGGCTTCCTGGAGGGCAAAGGCCCGCAGGCCGCCGTGGAATACGGAGCGGCGCACGGCGCACTGGCTATGACCACGCCGGGCGACACATCGATGGTGCGCGTCGAGGAGGTCGAAGCCGCGATGAAAGGCAAAGGCGCCCGGGTAATCCGCTGATGCGGTGGCAGCCATCGCCGCGCCACCATAAACAAGCAGCACAAGCCGTCCGTGGGGCGGCTTTTTGTTGGGTGGGTTTTGTTGTGCTCCGGCGAAAGTTCGCTGCCGCCGGGCGATGCATTCAAGCCAGCATCGACCCATGCGCAGGCGGATGAAGCGTCTGAACCGCCCCAGTTGCAATATTGAAATTCAGGCATGTGACGATCCGTGGTCGGATGCTCGGCGTTGGCAGCTTTGAGCGGTTCGTCAAGGGAAACGGGATCTATTTATTACGGTACCATGCACACAAGGCCTCCTTAAACCCTCTGGCGCCGCCCGCACCGGCTAGGTTGAGGGAATTTAGGTAGGATGCGTGTTGTCAGTTTCCGCCATGTCGCCAATGGTCAAAGACGGTCGCCGAAGTGCTGGTCAAACACTGCCCCGTGCCGCAGGAATTTGTCGGCATTGAGGATACCTTTACAGAGTCGGGCGACTACGAGAAACTGCTGGCGAAATACGGTCTGTCGGCAGCGCATATTGCGGACAAGGCGGAAAAAGTCTTGCGCCGCAAACGCTGACGGACTGACCGGCGGCGGATTTTTTCAACGCTTCGTGCAGGCGTTCGTTTCACGGGGGGAGATGATGATGCGTATCGTCGTAGCGCCGGATTCATACAAAGGCAGCGTTTCCGCACCGGGCGTGGCGGCGGCCATGCAGCGCGGCATTGCACGGATATTCCCCGACGCGGCTATCGACCCGGTGCCGATTGCCGACGGCGGCGAAGGAACAGTCGAAGCGCTGGTGGCGGCAACGCACGGCGAGCTGCGCCATGCGCGCGTCACCGGCCCGCTCGGCGAAGCGCTGACGGCGCACTGGGGCGTGCTCGGCGATGGCCGGACGGCAGTCATCGAAATGGCGGCGGCTTCCGGGTTGCCGCTGATTCCGCCCGATCGCCGCAATCCGCGCGTGGCGACGACTCTGGGTACGGGCGAACTGATCCGCGCCGCGCTCGATGCCGGTCTGCGCAAAATCATCATCGGCATCGGCGGCAGCACCACCAACGACGGCGGTGCGGGCATGGCGCGGGCACTGGGGGCGCGCTTTACCGACGCCGCCGGGCACGATCTGCCGGAAGGCGGCGCAGCGCTCGCCCGGCTGGCGACGATCCATCTGGAGGGCCTCGACCCGCGTCTGGCGGAAGCGGAAATCGTCGTCGCCTGCGATGTCGACAATCCGCTTTGCGGCGCGCGCGGCGCATCGGCCGTCTTCGGCCCGCAAAAGGGCGCGACGCCGGAAATGGTCGCCGAGCTGGATGCGGCGCTGGCGCACTATGCGCAGATTGCCGAGCGGGCAACGGGGCGGCCCATTGCCGAATCGCCCGGCGCCGGCGCGGCCGGCGGCCTGGGCGCGGGGCTGCGCTTCTTCACGCCGGCGGTTTTACGGCCGGGCGTGGAAATCGTGCTGGAAGCCGTCGGCTTCGATGCGCGGGTCAAGGACGCCGCTTTTGTGCTGACCGGCGAAGGGCGCACCGATTTCCAGACGGCTTTTGGCAAGGCGCCGGTCGGTGTGGCCAAAGCCGCCAAGCGTTACCGCGTGCCGGTGTTCTGCATTTCCGGCGGCCTGGGCGAAGGCGCGGACGAAATTCTGGCGCAGGGCATCGACGCCGTAATGAGCATCTGCGACAAACCGATGCACATGGCCGAATGCATCGACGATGCCGAAGCGCTGATCGAAGCCGCCGCCGCCCGCCTGTGCCGCATCATCAAAGCGTCGCGGGCGGTCTAGCCGCGCCGGTGGCTGCCGGCCTGTTACCGCTCCGCCAGTAAAGCCGGCAAGCCACTTGCTGTGCGCCCGGGTGGGGCGGACATTTGCCGACGGCATGCCCTGCAGCCCGCGTAAAATGGGCATCTCCGGAGGGGCTGCCCGCCAGCCCAGTGTTTACGTGGGTTTCCGGCCGGCCTATCCGCCAGCCCACTGTTTACGGGCACTTCCAGCCTGCCTGCCGGCAAACGCCCAATTGACAAGGGTTTCAGAGGCGGCCGGGCTGAAATGCCCAAAAGACGCGGAGCACAGGCCGATGGATCATTTCACTCCGCTGTGGACGACAGGCGCGCTTTGGTAGGAGGCGGGCGGCGCGTCTTTGTTTTTCTTGGTTCGCGCTCGTCCCGCGCGCGTCAAACCCGGCCTATGGCGCTTTCTTCATACGCGCCGTGCCTTCGCCTTCCGCGCTCTCCTCAGGCGCCCGCCGAAAACGTATCGAGCAAAAACGGTACGGAAGCCGGTTACGCACCTTCTTCAGGCGCACGCCGAAAACGCCGGCTCTGCCAGGTGTCGCGTTCGCGCAGGCGCGCTTCCAACAGGGCGGGGAAGCGCGAGAGGCGCAAGCCCCAGTCGGGCGAGAGCCGCAGCCTGGGCGGCACTTCGCTGCCCAGCCGCTGGATTTTGACCGACGGCGGCAGGTATTCGAGCATGTCGATCACCGCGTCGAGATAGGCGGGCGGCGAAAGCAGCGCGATGCTGTCCGGCGCGCGCCGGTATTGCACGGCCAGCCGCGTGCCGCGCACGATTTGCAGCTGGTGGAATTTCAGCGCGTCGATCGGCAGGCGGGACAGCGCCTGGGCGCCCTGGATCAGGCCGGCCGGCGTTTCCAGCGGCAAGCCGAGCAGCAGGTGGCCGGTGATGAACAGCCCGCGCTGCGCCGCACGCCGGATGGCATCGGCGCTAGCGGCAAAATCATGGCCGCGCCGGCATGCCGCGAGCACCGCGTCATCGCAGGATTCGATACCGATTTCCAGCTCGACCGGCCGTCCGCGCGCCAGATCGGCGAGATAATCCAGCGTCGCGTCCGGCAGGCAGTCGGGGCGGGTGCCGATGACGAGGCCGCGGATGTCCGGGTGCGCCAGCGCTTCGCCGTACATCCGCCGTAACTGTTCGAGATCGCCGTAGGTGTTGGAATAGCTCTGGAAATAGGCGAGAAACCCGGCCGTTTCCGGGTAACGCCGGCGCATGAAGGCGATGCCGGTGTCGATCTGCTGGCGGATGTCGCGCTGCTCGCGCAGGTAGCTCGGCGTAAAGCCGGCGTTGTTGCAGAAGCTGCAACCGCCCCGCCCCAATGCGCCGTCTCGGTTGGGGCAGGTGAAGCCGGCGTCGACCGAAATCTTTTGCAACCGCCCGCCGTGATGCGCTTTAGCCCAGTCGTTGTAGGCATGGTAGCGACGGCCGCAGAAATCGGCGGGTATTTCCGACATATCGGATTCCGGCGTGACCGCCCGCTCGGCAGCGGACGGATGGCGGGACGATGCGGGCAGGGGGGCAAGCGTCATTTTGATTCGGTGAATAAGTGGCACGGGTATGGCAGCGCGGGTATTTTAGGGCATCCCGCCTTTTGAAACGCAGCCCAGCCCGCTCAAAGCATGGCGGCGCTGCCTGACGACCGTGCCCTGGGCGTGAAGATTGCGCGGGCCATGACCGACAATGGCGCAGCCTATCGGTCACGGCGCTTTGCCAGGCGGCTGCGGCGCCTGGAGATCACGCACCTTCGCACCAAACCTTATACGCCACGCACCCCTGGCAAGGCTGGGCGGTTCATACAGATGCTGCTGCGCGATTGGGCCGATGCTTATCGTTACCCCTCACCAGCGCATCGCGCTGATGAGATCGTGCCGTGGATGCTTTGTTACAACTTTCATCGATTTCTCTCGGCGGTCGGCCACTGGCCTCTCGCTACGCGGTTCGGCTTTGCAGGGAACGATGTGTTGGCAAATTACCGCTAGATGCCGGGATGCTTGCCGTTGTCCGACGGGTCAGGCAAGACGTCGGCGCATCGTCTGCGCCCATACTCATGCCATATCCATGCTATCCGCCGCCGCAGAGGCGCCCGGCCGCAGGCAGAGGCTTTGTTGGAAAGGCTTGGCCGGGATTCGTCAGGGAATAGTTAAGGGCGGGCTGGCCAAGGGCGGCGGTTGAGGCAAAGCCATAACCAAAGCCGTTGCAACGCTGGCAAAGTCATCGGTCGGAGCAAAAACGGCGTTTCAGGAAGTGCCTGGATAAAGGCGTTCACCGGAACGCGATGCCCTGCGTGGCGCATCGGAAGAAGCGTTCAGCGTTGCTGCCCGGTGTCGCCCGAGGTGTTATCGCTCCGGAAGAATGGTTGCCGTCGCACATGCCGTTTTTCCAGCCCGGCGATGTTCGGGACGCCAAGCTGGGCGAGGGTGCGGCTCAACTCGCTGGTGAGAATGTCCAGCGCCTTGTCGATGCCGGCGCGGCCGGCGGCGCCAGCGCCGTAGAGCAGCGGCCGCCCGAGCATGACGGCCTGCGCGCCAAGCGCCAGCGCCTTGGCGATGTCCGTCCCGCGCCGGAAGCCGCTGTCGATAAAGATTTCCGCCTCGTTGCCGCAGGCGGCGTGGATCTCTTCCAGCACGTCCATGGGCGAAACGCAGCCATCGAGCTGGCGGCCGCCGTGGTTGGTCAGCACAACCGCGTCGGCGCCGAGGCGAATGGCGCGGCGCGCATCGGCGGCGGTGAGAATGCCTTTGATGACCAGCTTGCGCGGCCAGGTCTCGCGCAGCCATTCGAGGTCGGCCCAGCGCAGGCCCATATGCAGTTTTTCGGCGATAAAGCGCGAGCCGCGCCCAGCGCGGTCTTCCGCCGAAAAGTAGCCGGCGAGATTGCCGAAGCCGGGCACGCCGTGCGCGCCGCCGACGATGTTGGCCGCCCAGACGGGGTGGCAGGCGGCATTCAGCATGGATTTCAGGCTCAGCTGCATCGGCCCGCGAAAGTAACGGCGTTCGTTTTCGCGGTTGCCGAAATGCTGGCAGTCGACGGTGAAGACCAGCGCCTCGCTGCCCGCGGCGTCGGCGCGGCGTACCAGGTCGCGGTTGATGCCGGCATCCTTGAACATATAGAGCTGATACCAGAAGCGCAAGCCGGGCGCGGCCTGGGCGACCTCCTCCATCGCCGCGTTGGACATGGTGCTCAGCGTAAAAGGGATGCCGGCCTGAGCGGCGGCTTGGGCGAGCAGCACATCCGCCCGGTGATAGAGCATGCCGTTAAAGCCGGTCGGCGCGACGATGAACGGGCGCTCGGCCGGCGCGCCCAGAATATCGACGCCCAGCGAGCGATGTTCCGCGTCGATCAGCGCATCGGGGACAAACTGCCAGCGCCGAAAAACGTCGCGGTTGTGTTGCAGGGACACGCGGTCTTCGGCGCCGGCTTCGACATAGGCCATGGCAAAGGCGGGCACGCGGCGATGCGCCAGGCGACGCAGGTCTTCGATATTCAGGGCGGAATCCAGGCAGCTCATGATGTTGGTGAAACGTAACGTGGGGCAAATGGGCGGATAAATATTGGCGGAGAATTGACGTCAACAAAGAAACAAAGGTCGGCCGACGGCCGGAAAACAGCGGAAAAACACGAAGCGCATTATAACGGCAGGCAGTTATGGCTCGCAGAAACGGTATGTAAAGGCGGGCGAGCAGGCCCCAAACCCATATGGAATCCCGCCTAGAATAAGGGTTTCCGCGACGCCTGCCCGCAAATGCCCAAAGGACGCGGGCTCCAGCGCTGCCTTATCTGAAACGCTCAATTGGCGCGGGTTCTAGCGCTGCCCTGGCTGAAACGTCCAAAGGACACGGACTCCGGGGCAGCTACTGCGGACGTGTATCCGCCGCGGACGTTCGGATGACACAGAGGTTCGACCTACCGCGCACAGATGCCGCCGTGCTTAACGCGCAATACAAAGCAAACACCGGCAGTGACGGAGCAGACTCGAAGCCCGCGTGGAATAAGGGTTTCCGGGGTGCCTGCCCGCAAATGCCCAATTGACGCGGGTTCCAGCGCTGCCCTGGCTGAAATACCCAGTTGACGCGGATCCCAGCGCTGCCCTGGCTAAAATGGCCAAAAGACGAGGGCTTCCGGACTGCCGACGCAGACAGTACAAGGCGTGCGGCAAAGCGGCGCAACGCGGTGACGGTTTTTTTAGATATTTGACGCTACACGCGCAAGCGCCTGCGCGCCGCGTACAACAGCCTGACCACATACCTGGTGGGCGTTTCCGGCCGGCCGTCCCGCAAGCCGTATGAATTAGGGTGATTGGGGCGCTCATGACCATGCCTGGGAATGCGGTCGGCGATACGGTCATGATTCTGCGCGGCCAAGCTGAACTCTGATCTGCGGGATGGCAGCGCCCTGGATTGGACCGGAGATCGGCGCGCTGTGTACCGATATTGTGCAGCCGATCGCCTATCTGCCGGAAGCGGAGGCGGCGCAGGCGCACGAAGACAGCATTGTGGCGTTTTTAGGGCGAGATTACGACGTGGTCGGCCTGGAGCCGGACGGAACCGGAAGGATCGGGCTGGCGCTGCGGGCGCGCTGATGTCAGGCGACTTGTGCGCGTGGCTGGATGCTAGGCAACACGTCGGCTAAGGCAATACGGGCATGAGCAGCATCATAGTCGGCCTGTAGCCCCAGCCAGAAATTTTCGCTGGTACCGAAGTAACGCGCCAGGCGTAATGCCGTATCGGCTGTTACGGCGCGGCGTTCGCGCACAATATCATTGATGCGCGGGGCAGGGACGTGTAGTGCTAGTGCCAGTGCGTGTGCACTGATGCCCATGGGGCGCAAAAATTCTTCGTGCAATATTTCGCCCGGATGGATAGGGCGCATACCGTTCTTGGCAATCATGTTTTTCATCCATTGATCAATGGTAATCGACGATCTCGACATCCAATGCATGCCCATCTTGCCAGATAAAGCATATGCGCCACTGATCATTAATGCGGATGCTGTACTGACCAGCGCGATCGCCTTTGAGCGCTTCTAGCCGGTTATTTGGCGGAATGCGCAGATCGGCTAACGTGTCTGCACGATGCAGCATTTGCAATTTGCGTTCCGCAATCACTTGAAAATTGGCGAAGCGCGTTGCGCGTTTGCCTTCGAACAGCGCTTGAGTCTGGGTGCATTTGAATGAATGGATCATGGCGCACAATAATATAACGCGACACATTAAACGTCAAACATTAAACTGATATATGAGCACGACAATTTCGATCGAGATCGATATCCTCCCGGCGCTTAATGATTGGTGTTGCGCGTGCGCTGAGGTGATCTGCAAATACCGTTTCCGGCAGTCAGGCTAGTGATAATTCGACAGTGCGCCCTGTACTGTCTGCGGCGGCGCACCTTGTCAAGCTTTTTTGTCTCTATTCAACGATATTAGGCTCCAGCCTGTTTTGCTTCGGTGCGGGCGCATAGAAATGCGGGTGTGGGAGTGTGAGAGTATGGGAGTGCGGGAAGGCGGGAAACCGACCGCTGCGGCAGCCGTCATGGCGTATAAAGTTACCGCGAGCGCGGAAAATCCGGCGGCCAAAAAGCGGTTTGGGGTAGAAAGTGACGATTTTCGTCACTTGGCTGCTCGAAATGGTCAACGATTTGCCGCCCAAAAAAGCCGGCCACGCCCAAAAAAGGAGATTTTTGAGCAATAAATCACACAAAACGTGCAAAAATGCGAGCTGGCACGGTTTGTGATTGTACTTAGGCAACGGGACTTCCGTTGTAGCACTTAACCAACCAACAAGGAGACTTGCAATGAAAAAGATTCAACAAGGCTTTACCCTGATCGAACTCATGATCGTTGTTGCGATCATCGGTATTCTAGCCGCCGTTGCCCTGCCGGCATATCAAGACTACACGGCGCGTGCCCAAATGACAGAAGCTTTCACTCTGGCCAGCGGTCAAAAGGCCACCATGTCCGAATACTATACGGATAAGGGTGCTTGGCCGACAGATAATTCCGTAGCTGGTGCGGCGGCAGCATCGGATATTAAGGGCAAGTATGTGGCGAGCGTAACGATTGCAGGTAGCGCAGTTACAGCCAAGATGAAGAGCTCGGGTGTCAATGTCGGTATCCAGAGTGAATCGCTTACACTCACGGGAACGGCTGGTTCTACAGCAGGTTCGTTTGAATGGGCATGTTCTTCTACGGCTAAGCCGAAGTTCCTTCCTGCTTCCTGCCGGTAATAGGTCAGTCGAACGGGCATCGGGGATTTTGATGCCGGTTTGCCAGGGCGCTTCGGCGCCCTTTTTGTTGAGGGGGAGACATGACTAAATCTACGTTTTTTGCTGAGAGGGGCTTTACGCTGATTGAGCTGATGATCGTTGTGGCGATTATTGGTATCCTGGCTGCAGTGGCGCTGCCCGCATATCAGGATTACACGGCGCGAGCGCAGATGTCCGAAGCGGTGATCCTGGCTGGTGGGCAAAAAGCAACTGTGGCGGAAAAGTGGTGGAACAGCGGCAGCGTACCCAGTAGTAACGCGGATGCCGGTATGGCCGCGCCGGAGGAAATCAAGGGTAAGTATGTGGTGGAAACCCGGGTGGGGAACGGTGGCGCAATCAAGGCAACGCTGGCGAGCACCGGGGTGGCCCATGGCATTCAGGGAAAGAGCATTACTTTGCAGCCGACTTTTCCAAGCGCAGGTAATTCGGTCGGCGCTATTGAATGGGCGTGTTCTTCCGATGCGGATGGGCGCTATGTGCCTAGTTCGTGCCGTTAGGATATGAGGTTGGAAGAAATATAGCCGGGCTGGATAGAGGCTGTTGTAAACTAATGCCCCTATGTTTTTCGCTCAATTGTTTCGCCCAAAACTCAAGGCTGCGGGGTTGCACATTCTGTGTAGTGTGCTGGTAGCAGCCTGTGTCGCGCTGCTGGTGTTTGTGCTGTGGTATCCGGAGCCTTATCGGGTGCTGTCTGGCGGTACGCAGCTTTTTCAGATGATTGTCGGTATCGACGTGGTTGCCGGGCCGATGCTGACTTTTCTGGTGTTCAACCCGCAAAAAACGTGGCGCGCACTGGCTGTGGATTTGGGGGTGATTGCCGTTTTGCAGGCGACTGCGCTGGGGTATGGCCTGTGGGTCGTTTTTGAGGCGCGCCCCGTGCACCTAGTGTTCGATGGACGTTTGTTGCGCGTGGTGCATGCGAGCGATGTCCTTCAGCCCGAGGGGGCGCCGCCTGTCCCTTTGCCGCTTGTCGGCCCAGAGCTGGTGGCGCTTCGGCTCCCGGAAGATTCTAAGCAACGCAGTGATTTATTGGTTGCTACGTTGAATAGTGGGGTGTTCGAGGCATATCGCGCAGCTTTATGGGTGCCTTATGCGTCGGCGCGTGTGCAAGTGTTGCAGCAGGCAGTGACGCCAGAGACGGTAGCTGAAAGGCATCCCCAGTCGGCGGAGTTAATGCGCCGCGCACTGGCGCGGGTGGGCATCGGCATTCAGGATGTCGTCTGTTTGCCCGTGGTCGGGCGTGAATATCTGACCTGGACGGCGTTGCTGGATAAGCGCAGCGCGTTGCCGGTGGCCTATATTCCTATTGACATGTCTTGAAAACTACCCGCCGATATCATGCATGACCGTTTGAACAGCCGCCTGCTCTTTTCCCTACTGATGGAATTTATGTTGCTGGCCGCGCCTATCGCGGCCTTTCTGTTTTATTACAGCCGTACGGGAACAGGCGTTACTACAGAAACTTATGTCAGCCATGTCGCAGTGGGAGCGGTTTTTTGGGGGTATGTGCTGCTTGCCAGATGGTTGCTCTGGCGTCTTTTTCCCCGTGGCGCCGCGTTTTGTTCTGCCTTGCTGTGTGCGCTGGCTTCACTGATACTTTGGTCGTATTATCTGATTGCGGTTGTTGGACTTGCGGGTTTTGGGAAAATCATTACCTGGCCGCTGTTGCGTCCGTATCTAACAAATCCCGGCGCGACGCTGGAGTACGCGGGCATTGCGCTGCCTTGGGGCCTGATGGGAGGATTTGCACTCATTGTCCTGTTGCTGCTTGTCTGGTGGTTGGTTACGGGATCAGGGAACTGGTTGGTTCCGCTGTCCAGGCAATGCGGAAAAGGGTTATTCGCTATTGTCAGTATCGGCTTTTTGTCCATACTCGGCGTATGTACTTTTGATTTTCTAGATAATCCGCCTGCGTTTTATCGGGAGCCTGTCAGCCTGACGTTTTTCCCTAAACCGCCGGATGTCCGTGATAACAAGACATTTCGCCATGATGCAGTGCTAGAGGCGGCGGAAAACAGTGTTCGGCAGGATTTTGCCAGGGCCGGGAGGCATGTGCCGGACGCCAAGCGGAATATTGTGCTGATTGTCAGTGACGCCTTACGCTTCGACCATACAAGCCTGTTCGGCTATGCGCGCGATACGACGCCATTGCTGGCAAAGCGCTTTAATCAAAATGCTGCGGCTGCGCCGATGTATGCTGTTGCCGTATGTGCGGAAACCATGTGCGCCATGCCCGGGTTGCTTTACTCCAAACCGCCCGAGCAAATGCATGACAAGGCAATCGGTTTGTCCGAAGCATTGCAGGCGCATGGTTATAAGTCCTATATCCTGCTGGCAGGCGATCATACCCATTATTACAATCTGGCAAGTTTTTATCGGCCGGCTGATATTTTCTTCGATTCAAGTACACAAAACCAGCGATTCATCAATGATGATTTGATGCTTATGGATGTTGTGGATTCGCTGCCGAATTTTGATGGAAAGGCGCCGGTTTTTATCCAGTTTCATTTGCAGTCGAATCACCCGCTCGGCATTCGCTGGCCCGATTCAAACTGGTACCAGCCTTTTGAGAACTATGCGCGATGGCTGAATAAGGAGTCAGAGCTGCCAGATAATCAGCGGAAAAAAGCCATCAATTACTACGATAATGGCGTCAGACAGGCGGATATTGTTATTGATCGGCTGCTGAATATGCTTGAGCACAAAGGATATTTGAAGAATACATTGGTGCTGGTGACCGCTGATCATGGTGAAATGCTGGGTGAGCATCATTTGCTGTCCCATACAATTGGGGTATTTGCACCCGTGCTGGATGTGCCGGCGATATTTCTGCGTTACGGTTATCAGACCCATAAGATTCCTGAGAGAAAATGGGTTTCGCAGATAGATCTTGCGCCGACTATTCTTACGGAATTAGAAGTCCCGCCAATTGCGACATGGCAAGGTGTTCCTTTACAGAAAAAAGATGAAAGGGATTTTTTTACATTCCAGCAAAAAAACGTATCTGGTTTATTATATTTGCTCCAGCCCTATGAAGGATATAAATACTGGATAGATATAAAAAATAAGAAAGAATATGTGTTTAATTTAAATAATGATCCGGATGAGATGGAGAATATTATTTTTAATATTCCAGAAAATGTTTTGCAGCGCTGGCGTCATATTTGTGTTAAAAATCTGATGCAAACTAGTAATTCTACTGAGGGAAAGCCATAAATTATTATTAATAAACTGGCTATTTGTGTTTATTTACGGCTGATTAATATATCTATCCAATCATTGGAATAAGATAAATTTATTATTGGGATTTCGGGAATCATGAAAAATACTAATTATTACCCTGATATGAAATTTTGGAGCCTCGTATTTGTCTTTTTTGCTCTAGTCATGGATGCAGTGCATTTTTTTATTTTTGGTCAGTTCTTTACAGAGCTTATTTTTGGCACTCATAATAGCTGGTCAAATTTGCTGATTAATGCAAGCGGAGTATTTGCCAATGCTACTTTGTTTATTATTTTGGCTGGCTGGAACCCTTTTTCAAAACGGGAGTGGTTTTTTCTGGGTGGGGCAGGGCTTGTCCTGGCGATATATTTGAATTTTTTGAACCCGCCAGATGATTGGTCGGCGATGCCATTGCTCAGGTCATTACTTCTGCCTGCTTCATATTATACGCTACTTCATGCTTTACTTTTTTGGTTACGTTCATGTGCAGATAAAAACCAGCCTTTGCCTATGTGGGTTCCCAGGTTTTTTTGTATTTCTTTAATGGTGCTTGGCCTGATTGTAGTACCACGATGTACTTTACATATTACACCCGTACTTTTGCCATTAACTTATGATGTGCATTTATATAAGGTTGACGCGGCATTTTTAGGTGTGGCGCAATCAGCTGCACAAATAGCAAGAGGATCTTCTTGGTTATATCAGGCCACCTATTTTATTTATGATTTACTTGGTTTGTTATTGTTTCCTCTGATGGCGTTATTGATGCGGGACAAGAAAATCAGGATTTTGCACGGATGGCGTGCTTTGTTGATTCCCTATATTATTGCTGTTATCTGTTATGTATGGCTACCGGCTTGTGGGCCGTTGTATGGTGTTGAAAATTATCCCTTTGGGCTTGGGCCGCAGGATATCAAGGTGCAATTGGTCTCTCCTAGTTTTGCACCCCGCAATGCCATGCCTTCGCTTCATTTATCAACGGCTGTTTGGTTTTTGATGTTGATTGCAGCATTGCGGCGTAAACGTTTATTTGCAGTGTCTGGTTTATTTATACTGGGTACTGCTTGGGCGACTCTGGCGCTGGGTGAGCACTATGTGATCGATTTGGTGGTGGCTTTACCCTTTTCTGCAGCCCTAGGCGTGTGGCTGATCAGTCCGCCTAATTGGAGAAATGATGATCGCGGTAGGCAAGTGCAGTGGGTTGCGGCCGCTACATTCGTGACATGGATGCTGATGTTACGCCTTGCGCCAGAATGGCTTGCGGGAAATCTGGGGTTTGTCCGGGCGTTCTCTGTGTGGAGCATTGTTGTGGCGTGCTGGCTGCTTGGGCGCTATTTACGTTGTGTATCGTTCAATGCGTTGCAGGATTCTGCGCAGTCTGTCCCGGAGTCGGAATGGAAAATCCCTTACTTTTTACCCAATGAGTTACGGGGAAACCGTTGGCTGGTTGGTATTTTCTTTTTTTCTGGGTTTGCGGGGCTGGTCTATGAGGTGGTGTATGCCAAGGCGCTTGGTGTAACTTTTGGGGGCACGGCATTAGCAGCCAATACGGTGCTGATGACATATATGGGCGGTATGGCATTGGGTGCGTGGCTGGGCGGTATTCTGGCCGAACGCAGCCGGCAGCCTTTACTACTGTATGCCATGTTCGAGGCGGCAGTTGGTTTATATGCCGTCATTACTCCTTTTTTGTTCTCCGGTATTCAAACACTTTATGTTGCGGTTGCGACGGATAGTCCGCCCGATGCGGCGTGGCTGACTGTATTGCGTATGGGGTTAGGCGCGGCCGTGCTCGGTTTGCCCACCGTATTGATGGGGGCGACATTGCCGCTCGTTTTTCAGTGCTTGCGTATGCTGGGTATCCCTACGGCCCGGGCAATTGCGCCGCTTTATGGCGCAAATGTTTTGGGCGCTGCGGTCGGTTCGCTGGTCGCCGGTTATGCATTGCTCCCGGCTGTGGGTCGTAACGGCGGAACGTTGCTGGCCGCCGTCATGAGCTTGATGGTGGCATTGTATGTCATCGAGAAAATCAAGGACGGGTTGGCGCAATTTAGTACTTCCGCTACCGATTCAGAAAACGTAGCCAACACCGCTAACACTACCGAGATAAAACAAATACCCCATATATCCGTCACGATTTGCCAAGGGGTAGGCGCTTTGGCAGTACTGGCTGTCGGCGGGGTGGTGACTTTAGCCTTGGAGGTTGTTTTTATGCACCTACTGGCTGTGGTAGCAGGTAACAGCGTCTATGCTTTTGGCTTGATGCTGGCTACTTTTCTGGCTGGGCTTGGTCTGGGTTCGGGTGTCGGCGAACGCCTCATGCTGCAGATAGAGCGGACGCGCTTGATCACGCTGGCTCAGTGTGGCATTGCACTGAGCATTTTGCTGACAGCGTTTGTCTGGGATGGTTTGGCCGATTATATGGGCAGCTTCGCTTATATTCAGTCACAAGGGCTGCATCTGACGTTTTCCGCACGGGAGCTGGTGCGTGCACTTGTATGCGCTTTGGCGATGATGCCTCCCGCGTTTTTTATCGGAATGAGCTATCCGGCTGCGATGGGCGTAGCTGCTGATTGGTTGGCGGTAGCCCGCTTTAACGGCACGGTCGCGAGAGGTATTGGTTTGGCAAGCGCCGTCAATACGCTGGGAAATATTGCTGGAGTGCTGCTCGCCGGGTTCTGGTTGTTGCCGTCTTTTGGCTCGCGCAACGTATTGCTGGGTCTGGCTGTGGTTGCCGTATTACTGGCTGGGTTGATGGTATGGGTCGGCACATTGGTGGGTTCCGTGACGGAACGGCTTTCCCATTGGCTTCCGGTAGGTGCAATGGCGGTAGCACTTGTGTTTTTCCCTTCGCAATGGAATTACACAGCCTTGTCACGAGGGGGCAATGTGTACTTTTATCCTCAAGCATGGGGGGATGTCATTGATCATGCCGAGAGCGTAGAAGGTGGATTAACGACCGTGACCCGTGCTCCAGGCAAAGGACTACTGACACTGCTGACCAACGGTAAGTTTCAGGGAAATAATGCAGAAGGTGGCGAGATGGTGGCGCAGGAATCTTTTGCATTGATTCCTCTGCTGCACACCACGCGACGCGACCGTGCCCTGGTGATTGGGTATGGGACAGGCATGACGGCGCGAGTTTTGCAGGCACAGGGGTTTAATAGCCTGGATGTCGCTGAATTGTCGAGTGATATTGTTGAAATGGCGGATAAATATTTTGAGAATATCAATGCACATATTTCCAGGCATCCATCTGTGAATATGTTTTATACGGACGGTAGAAATTATCTTCTGACGCAATCCCAACAATATGACTTAATTAGCCTGGAAATTACCTCTATTTGGTTTGCGGGAGCAGCTAATTTATATAATCACGAATTTTATAAGTTGGCTAATCAACGCTTGCGGCCGCAGGGTGTTCTGCAACAATGGGTACAGCTCCACCATATGCGACCCGTAGATTTTCTTTATATTTTGGGATCTGTGCGCTCTGTTTTTAATAAGGTTTGGATCTATATGAGTGGTGGACAGGGAATTATCGTGGCAACCAATTCGGATGTGGAGAAAAAAACAGAAGAGGCATTGACCAAACTTTTACGCAATAAGATTATTTCAGATATTAAGCTTGAATCTCTTCCAAAGAGTTTATTGGCAGGGCCAGAAAAAATTGATGCGCTATTGAAATGTTATGATCCGGCATTAAGATTTCTTGTGTCGACAGACAAGAATCTCTATCTGGAATATGCCACTCCCAAGGGGAATGCAATACTCGGAGATAGTGCTCCAGTACTGATAGATATGTTAAGCAATTTTCAGACATGTCCCATGAAATAAATATTGTCTAAATATTGCGTCCGGGACAGTAAGGTGGAGCTTTTATTTGTTATCTTTCGGTAATCATCATGTCCTTATTTCAAGGTAATCTGATCCCAGTTTTTAGGTAATTGTTGGGGCGTTTTTACTTAGTTGGAATAGCGGTGCATGCGGTGCACATCGCGTTTTATATGTTTTCCTGGCATTTTCTAACTTTATCTTTGTATGGATACAGTTTTTCTGGGTCGCCAATGTTTAATGGGGCGTGTCATTCCTGTGGTTCTCGCCTGTTGTTCAGCATGGTTGTCGACATGGCTGGGTCTTCGAATTGGGCGGAGCTTTCAGACAGGTGGACTTATATCGGTTTGTCGAAGTTGTGACGAGACTGTTTGTGCGTTCGGCTAGCGGCTAGCCGTAAACCGTGACGATAATGCGCCGCCGGTGTGGGCGGGCGCGGTGTTCCCAGAGATAGATGCCTTGCCAGGTGCCGAGCGCCAGCCGGCCATCGGTGATGGGAATGATGAGCGAGCTGCCGGCGAGCAGGGTGCGGCCGTGTGCCGCCATATCGTCGTCACCTTCGTCGGCATGGCGGTAGGCCGGGTCGCCGTCGGGCGCCCAGCGTTGCGCCAGCGTTTCCAGGTCGTGGCGTACGGAAGGGTCGGCGTTTTCGGTGAGCATGACCGAGCAGCTCGTATGTGGGACAAAGACATTGACCAGCCCGCAGGGAATGCCGGCGCGGGCGACGATTTCGGCGACGGCCGGGGTGATTTCACGGGTGCCGCGTCCGGGCGTAATGATTTCGAGCGTGTGCTGGAAGGCGGTCATTGTCGTCTGTCGGATTCCCGGCGTGGCTAAATCTTACCCGTACTGCCAAAGCCGCCGGCGCCGCGGGCGCTGGCTTCAAATTCTTCGACGATATTGAAGCCGACCTGAAGCACAGGGACGATGACCAGCTGCGCCAGCCGGTCGAGCGGGTTGAGGGTAAAAGCCGCCTGGCCGCGGTTCCAGACCGAAATCATGATTTCGCCCTGATAGTCCGAATCGATCAGCCCGACGAGATTGCCGAGAACGATGCCGTGTTTATGCCCGAGTCCCGAGCGCGGTAAAACCAGTGCGGCAAGCCCCGGATTTGCCAGATGAACAGCGATGCCGGATGGAATCAGTTGAGTGTCTCCCGGCGCGATGGTGAGCGGTTCGGCAATGCAGGCACGCAGGTCGAGTCCGGCCGAGCCGGCGGTGGCGTAACCAGGCGGGGACGCTTTGAGGCGCGGGTCGAGAATGCGCAGGTCGATGCGGCGGTGTGTTGTTTTTTTCATGACCGTTTTTTCTCCGGCTTTTCCGGTTGTCCCAGTAATTTAGCGATACGTTCGATCAGGGCGTGCGCCAGTTCAGCCTTGCTGCCCGGCGGCAGTTCCGTTGCGCCGGTTTCATCGAACAGCGTGACGGCATTGTTGTCGCCGCCGAAGCCTTCCTGAATCAGGTTGCCGACGATGAGCGGAATTTTTTTACTGCGGCGTTTGCGTTCGGCGTATTCGGCAAGCTTTCGGCTTTCGGCGGCAAAGCCGACGCAGAGCGGCGGATTGGACAGCGCCGCGACTTCCGCTAGGATGTCCGGATTGCGCACAAGTTCGATTGGCGGCGGCGCGCCGTCTTCCTTTTTGATCTTATGTTCGGCGGGGGCGGCAGGGCGGTAGTCGGCAACGGCGGCGACGCCGATAAACACATCTGCGCCCTGCGCATGGAGGCATTCCATGACTTTTGCGTGCATTTCGAGCGCGCTGACGACATTGATGCGGTTGATGCCGGCCGGCGCGGGCAAGGCGACCGGGCCGCAGACGAGCGTGACGGCGGCGCCCGCAGCGCGCGCAGCGCGGGCGATGGAAAAGCCCATGCGGCCGCTGGACAGATTGGTGATGCCGCGCACCGGGTCGATGGCCTCAAACGTAGGGCCGGCCGTCAGCAGCACATGTTTGCCGGCAAGATGCTTAGGCTGGAAATATGCGATGACCGATTCCAGGATTTCCGCGGGTTCCAGCATGCGGCCTTCGCCGATTTCTCCGCACGCCTGTTCGCCGGCGGCGGGGCCGAGAATCGTTACGCTGTCTGCGCGCAGTGTGGCGATATTGCGTTGTGTGGCCGGTTTTCCCCACATTTCACGGTTCATCGCCGGGGCGACAAGGAGCGGGCAGTTGCGTGCCAGCGTCAGGGTCGTCAGCAGATCGTCGGCGAGGCCGTGAGCGGTTTTCGCCAGATAATTGGCCGTGGCGGGCGCGATGAGCAGCAAGTCGGATTCGCGCGAAAGCCGGATGTGCGCCATGCCGCTGTCGCTGGAGCTGCTTTGCTGGTCGGTCAGTACCGGGTGGCCGGAAAGCGCCTGGAACGTTAGCGGCGCGACGAAGTGTGTCGCGGCTTCGCTCATCGCTACCTGTACGGAGGCGCCTGCCTTGACCAGAAGACGGACGAGTTCCGCCGCCTTGTAAGCGGCGATGCCGCCGGTGATGCCCAAGGCGATGCGCTTGCCTGCCAATTCTGCACGTTCCATGTGCGTTGTCCTTCCGTCCTGTCGAAAATTTAGGCATTATTGGAGCCGCATTCTAACCGAGTTTGATGATGGCGATTACTGACTGGCCGGAAGACGAACGACCGCGCGAACGCCTGCTACTGCAAGGGGCGGCGGCGCTTTCCGATGCCGAATTGCTGGCGTTGTTCCTGCGCGTTGGCGTCAAGGGCAAAAGCGCCGTCGATTTGGCGCGGGATCTGATCGGCCGTTTTGGCAGCCTCAATCGGCTCTTCTCGGCCAGCCAGGCCGAGTTTTCGGCCATCCCCGGCATGGGGCCGGCTAAATACGCGCAACTCCAGGCCGTGCTGGAAATGTCTCGACGCGCACTGGCGGAGAATCTTCAGCAGTCAAGTAGCCTGACGACGCCGGCGGCCGTGCGCGATTTTTTGCGCCTGCACCTGGCCGGGCTGCGGCATGAGGTGTTTTTCGCGCTGTGGCTCGATGCGCAGCATCGTTTGATTACGGCCGAAGTTTTGTTTTCCGGCACTCTGACGCAAACCAGCGTTTATCCGCGTGAAGTCATCAAACATGCGCTAGCGCATAACGCCGCCGCCGTCATTTTTGCGCACAATCATCCTTCCGGCGTCGCCGAACCGTCGGCGGCGGATCGCACATTGACGCACGAACTCAAGCAGGCTTTGGCGATGATCGACGTAAAAGTCCTCGACCATTTCATTGTCGCCGGGATGGGGGCGCCGCTATCCTTTGCCGAGCGGAGCATGCTCTAGCCCGCTGAAACAGGGGCTTCCTTGGCAAAACTACGGTGTTGGCTTTGCCTGATCTTTTTACAAAGTCGCGCCGCTATGGCGGATCGAATTAATTTTCGATACAAGGCAGCAAGCCGCAGACAGTACAAGGAGTACGGCAAGGCGCAGCAACGCCGTAGCGAAAGTTAAGTGAATTCGCTATATGAAGCTTTCGGGGCGCTCCCTCTGATATGCCCTGTAAAACTGAACCCCGCGCCTGTGGAAGAGGGCAAAAAAGAGGCTCCGAAACCCGCGTGGATAAAGGATCACCGGGCATCCCTTCTGAAACCCGCGTGGAGTGGGCGTTTCAGGGCGCCTGCCCGGAGATGCCCTGTTTACAAGGGTTTCAGGGCGTCCCCTCTGCAATGCCCTATCCATAAGGGGTTGCCGGCATCGCTGTGCGGATGCTGGGCGATGCGGCGGGGTGTGCATCAATGCGCCAACAGCGCGTAAAAAAGACAAAATGCTTGAATTTTCGGGGGTGTTTGCATTAGAATGCGCACTTTTCTCCCCAAGATCAACTGGAGCAAGCATCATGGCACGAGTCTGCCAAGTGACGGGCAAAGCCCCTATGGTTGGGAATAACGTTTCCCACGCAAACAACAAAACAAAGCGCCGTTTTCTGCCGAATCTGCAATATCGCCGTTTCTGGGTGGACAGCGAAAACCGCTGGGTGCGGCTGCGCGTTTCTACCGCCGGACTGCGCACGATTGATAAGAACGGTATCGATGTTGTACTCGCCGACCTGCGTGCACGCGGCGAAGTCTGAAAAGGAGTGCAGCCATGCGTGAAAAAATCAAACTTGAATCCAGCGCCGGTACGGGTCATTTTTACACTACGACTAAAAACAAAAAAAATACGCCCGGCAAGATGGAAATCATGAAATATGATCCCAAGGCGCGTAAGCATGTGATGTATAAGGAAACCAAGCTCAAGTAAGCGCTGGATTGACGTAACAAAAAGTCGATGGTTCAGGGAATGCCTCGCCCAAGTGATTGGGCGAGGTTTTTTTGCGTTCAGGATCTGGGTCTGGTTTTTAGGGCAGAAAACATAAATCGCCCGGAACCCCTTTAAACACAAGGACCTTGGGGCATCAAAAAACATAAATCAGAATACTGCGCCCGATGGATCCTCTGAAATCCGCTCGGCCGGCTAATAAGCTCAGGCGGCGTTTAGTGCCTGGTCGAGATCGGCAATTAAATCGTCGATGTGTTCGATGCCGACCGAAAGACGAATCATGTCTTCGGTCACGCCGGCTTTGGCCAGTTCCTCAGGCGATAGCTGACGGTGTGTCGTCGACGCCGAGTGACAGGCGAGTGTTTTGCAGTCGCCGATATTGACCAGCCGGGTAATGAGCTTAAGCGCATCCTGAAAACGTCCTCCGGCTTCGCGGCCACTACAGCGCGTACCTTTTACGCCGAAATTAAGAATGCCTGAAGCGCGGCCGCCCATGTATTTTTTGGCCAGCGGGTAATCGCTGTTGTCCGGCAGACCGGCATAATTAACCCAATTGACCTTTGGATGGCCGCGCAAAAATTGGGCGATGGCAAGGCTGTTTTCGCAGGTACGATCCATGCGTAGCGCGAGCGTTTCGACACCTTGCAGAATAAGGAAGGCGTTGAACGGGCTGATGGATGCGCCCATATTGCGCAGCGGGACGACGCGAGCACGGCTGATGTAGGCGGCAGACCCAAAAGTTTCGGTATAGATGACGCCGTGGTAGGAAATATCCGGCTCGTTCAGACGCCGGAATTTCTGCCGGTGCTCGGCCCATCGGAATTTGCCGCTATCGATGATGATGCCGCCGAGACTGTTGCCGTGTCCGCCAAGATACTTGGTGAGCGCATGCACGACGATGTCGGCGCCATGCTCGATGGGGCGGCACAGGTAGGGCGAAGCGACGGTATTGTCGACGATCAGCGGAATGCCGTGCGCGTGGGCGACGTCCGCCAGACGGCCGATGTCGGTAATGTTGCCGCGCGGGTTGCCGATCGTCTCGCAGAACATGGCTTTGGTTTTTTCGTCGATCAGCTTGCCGAAGGCATCCGGATCGCGGTAGTCGGCGAAGCGGACTTCGATGCCGTATTGCGGCAGGGTATGGGCAAAGAGATTGTAGGTGCCGCCGTAAAGCGTGCTGGACGTGACGATGTTGTCGCCCGCCTCAGCCAAGGTCTGGATGGCGGCGGTGACGGCGGCCATGCCGGAAGCAAAGCATAGTCCGGCGATGCCGCCTTCCATTGCGGCGATGCGTTTTTCCAGTACATCGTGCGTTGGATTCATCATCCGCGTGTAGATATTGCCGGGCACCTTGAGATCAAACAGGTCGGCGCCGTGCTGTGTGCTGTCGAAGGCATAGGACGTCGTCTGATAAATGGGTACGGCGACAGATTTGGTGGTCGGATCGGAACTGTAGCCGCCATGAACGGCGAGCGTTTCAATTTTCATGATGGGCTTCCTGGAATAAGGGGCGTTGCCGGAAGTCGGGAACACGGTGGTAAAAGCGCACCGCTTGTCTCTGTCTGCGGCGTTGGCTGGGGACGGGGCATATCTTCAGCGCGGATTTTTGATGCTTTTCTCAACTTCGGCACAAAGCCGGAAAAATATTTCATCAAAGGTGCCGGTGCCGTCAACCTTCACCAATCCATGTTGCTGGGCATATTTGGCGATGACCGGCAGGGTTTTCGATTCGTGTTCCTTGAGGCGCTCGATGATCTTGGCTACGCTGGAATCGTAGGACATGCCATGTCCGCTCCTGCCGCGTTCGTCCAGGCGGCTGACCAAATCGAGCAAAGGCACTTCAAGTTCGAGCGCAATGGAAATCGATCTGCCGCGTTTTTTCAACAAACCGTCCAGAATATAGGACTGAACGAGTGTGCGCGGTAAGCCTTTGAAGATGAAGCCCTTGGCATTCGCGTTGGCGTTAAGCCGTCGTTCGATCAGCTGTACGACGATCTCGTCGGGAACTTGCTGGCCGTTGTTGTAGAGATCAATGACCGTTTTGCCGATTTCCGTCTGGTTCCGGATCTCGTTTTCGAGCATTTCGTTGGTCGAGATGAATTCGAGTCCGTAGCGCTCGGCAAGCGCTTTGCCCTGCGAATCGCGCCCTGATCCGGGGTAGCCGAACAGGACGATGTTCAGAGGCTGCTTTTTCAGCTCGTTGGCGGCAATGGCATCCAGTTCGCGTGTAACTTCCTCAATGCTGCGCGTGCCGTCGATGTCGTAGCAGATCCCTTTTTCACGATAAAAGCTGAGGACGGGGATTGTCTTTTCGTTATATTCACGCAGGCGATTGCGGATCACCGTTTCGTTGTCGTCACTGCGTCCCGATGTCTTGCCGCGATTGAGTAGCCGCTCGACGCAGACTTCCTCCGGCAGATTCAGGCTGAGCAGGCAGTTCAGTGAGGTGTTCAGCTTGAGCATCAGCCCTTCGAGGATATAGGCCTGCACATAGGTGCGTGGGAAACCGTCGAACAGGAAACCGTTGGCTCCCGGATGGTCGATGATCGTCTTTTCGATGATCTGAACGATGATTTCATCTGAAACCAACCCGCCCGCGGCAATGATGCTCTGAGCCTGGATACCGAGCGGCGTCTGGTCGGCGATCTCTTGCCTTAACAGGTCGCCCGTGGAGATATAAAGCAGGTTGTACTCTTTGACGAGGTGTTCCGATTGCGTTCCTTTTCCCGCGCCGGGCGGGCCGAAGAGGGCAATGTTTAGCATGGCGGTTTGCTTCCAGGAAGTCGTTGAGTGGATCGGGCCGGCAGATATTTCCAGGCGCCGGATGCGCTGCGAATTGCCGGACATCACAAATGAAAACCGGATGCAGTATCCGCATCTTGCATGCGGGCGTCAATGACGGAAAATACGGTGTAACGCGCGGGCGGCCAATCATGCGCCTGCGCCTTATATACTTTTACCCTTCTACTTTTACTCTTCTCCGCCCGGATTTTTTAGCGCGCTTACGTACTCACGCCATGTCTCCGTTCAAAACGCTTCTGCTGATCATACTGGGGTCGCTCGTATCGACGGGCGCTGCGATCGCGTTGTACGACTTTTTTCTTGAACGCCACGAGCAGGAGCGGCGGCAGGAAATGATCCGGGAAATCAATGCAGGCATCGAAAAGAAACGCCAGAAGGCGCAAGAAGAAGCGGTGGACGCCGTCACGGAATACGCAGCCAGACGCGCGGAAGAGCAGGAGCAAAAGCGGCGGGAAGAGCGGCTGGCGGCGGTTGCCGAAGCTGTTGATCAGGAACGGCTGCGGCAAGGCATCGGCAGCGCCGCGGTTTTACGGGCGGGCATCACCGAATATTTTGCCGCCAACGGTGTCATGCCGGCCAGCCTGGATGCATTGGGTTATGACGCCGATTGGACACCCAGCAACGTGCTGGATTCGGTAGATATTCAGGCGGGCGGCGTCATTGTGTTACGCTTCGCTCCTCGGCCCCGCGGCGAGGTGGTGTTGATCCCCGACCGCGCGGCCGATTTAATTCGCGGCTGGCAGTGCGAGAGCAAGGACTTCCCCGGCATTGAGCAGATCGCCGATTGCCGCTTTACCGGAAGCATCTATTGAGCGGATTCTCCGGATGTTCATCAGATTGTTTTGCGTTAAGGATGGGTCGTAAGCATGGAAGCATTACTAGAAAAAGTCGTCGGCGCGGTAAATACCGTACTCTGGGATTATTTACTGATTTATGCTTTGGTGGGTATTGGCTTGTTTTTTACTATCTATCTGGGCGCGCCGCAGGTTACCCGCTTCTTCAAAGCTTTTTCCACGGTTTTTGGCGGGCTGTTCAACAAAAATAAAAGCAAAGGAGCGGATGTTCAGGATACGCAGTTACTGTCGCAATTTCAGGCATTGGCCGTAGCGGTTTCGGCGCAGATCGGCACGGGTAACGTAGCCGGTGTGGCGACGGCCATCATGGCAGGCGGGCCGGGGGCGATTTTCTGGATGTGGCTGTCTGCATTTTTTGGTATGGCGACGATCTTTGCCGAGGCCGTATTGGCGCAGAAGTATCGTGTTTTGAGCGACGGGAAATATATCGGTGGCCCGGCGTTTTATATTACACATGGCCTGGGTCCGAGGATCGGCATTTCAGCCGCCAAAGTGCTGGCTGGTTTTTTTTCCGTGGCAATTATTATTGCGCTAGGCTTTATCGGCAATGCGACGCAATCCAACTCAATTACGTCAGCTATAACGGTGGCTTTTCATTTACCGCCCTTGTCAACAGGCATCGTCATCGCTGTATTGGTGGGCATGATTGTTTGGGGCGGGGTTCATCGCATCGCCCAGTTTGCGCAACTGGTAGTGCCTTTAATGGCCGTGGTTTACATCATTTGCGCATTGATAATTCTATTTATGTTCAGTGAGCATATCCCCACCATGATCCGGCAAATTGTCGTGGGGGCCTTTGATCCAGCGGCGCTGGGCGGCGGGTTGGCGGGCATCTCGGTGCGCGAAGCCATCCGCTTCGGTGTGGCGCGCGGCCTGTTCTCGAATGAGGCCGGGATGGGTTCGACGCCGCACGCCCATGCGACTGCGCATGTGCAGCATCCCGTGCAGCAGGGGATGGCGGCATTCGTCGGCGTCTTCGTTGATACTATGCTGGTATGTACGGCAACGGCACTGATCGTGTTGGTGACGGATGCCAATTTACTCGGCCTGAAAGGCGTGGCCGTGACGCAGGAAGCGTTCCATATCGCTTTTGGCGGATTTGGTCAAAAACTACTGGCCGTTTGCCTGACTTTTTTTGCTTTTACAACGATCATCGGCTGGTATTACTTTGGTGAATCAAATATCCGTTATCTGTTTCAAAACAAGTTCCTGAATGTTTACCGCCTGCTGGTTTTGGTGGCCGTTGTGCTGGGTGCGCTGGGCAAGGTCGATCTGGTATGGAATCTTTCGGACATGTTTAATGGTTTTATGGTCATTCCCAACCTGATCGCCCTGTTTCTGCTGCGCCATGACGTACGGGCGCTGCTGGAAGATTATCTGCAACGCAAAGACTTGTAGCGAGGGCGTAAGCAGCCGGAAGATTTTCTGGATCGGGTTTGCATCATACGCCGGGACTGATATAATCCGCCGCTCACGTTTGTCAGGTTTGACGGATCGCCGCTGTAGCTCAGCTGGTAGAGCAGCGCATTCGTAATGCGAAGGTCGGCAGTTCGATCCCGCCCAGCGGCACCAGAAAACCTGATTGCACGGATTATTCAAAAAGCTCCGTGAATGAAAAGCAAGCCGCCATCGCGCGGCTTTTTCATTTTTTGCCGCCGGAACTATCGCTGGATCGTTATGTTGACGCGCGGATTCGGCGTCTCCGATGGAGGGTTCTGAACCCCGCGTAGATAAAGGCATTCCGGGTAGGGTGCCCGGAGATGCCCTAAATACAAGGATTTCAGGGCACCCCCGCTGAGACGCCCGGCCGGCGCGGGTTTGCGGCTGCCTCTCAGGAAATACAGTGTGAGTGAGGCCGCGTATAATCGCGCTGTCATTTACACAAACGAAGGAGTGCGTATGCGCCTGATTCTTGCTATTTTGCTGCCTTGGCTACAATTCTTTACCATCGGTAGGCCGATTGCCGGCATCGTTTGTCTGCTCTTGCAACTGACGCTTATCGGGTGGATACCGGCTGCTATCTGGTCGGTCTATGCGCTGGGTCAGTACAAAACCGACCAGAAAATTAAGAAGGCCCTTGCCAGCCAAGGCGAGAAATAAGGGGCGTCACGATAAAGAAAATAAGGCTGATCTTCGATCACCGAGCATTTTTATTGGGAAGGGCACCCCGGAAACCCGCGTGGATAAAGGCGTTCCGGGCAGCATTCCCGGAAATGCCCTAAATACAAGGGTTTCCAGGCAGCCCCTTCTGAAACGCCCTGTTTATAAGGGCTTCAGAGCATTCATTTTAAGATGCGCTAAATGCAAGGGCCGGCGGGCAGATGCTTTGCATGCATCATCGTCACTTCCACAGACCACCTGCGTTCCTACTAATTCCTCTACGCCATTGGGTAAAGCCATCCCGCTTCTTGTCTTGGCGTTGATGCAAGCAGTGCGTTGAGGAGCTCTGGCTCCCATAAAAAAGGCTGCGCGTTGATCGCGCAGCCTTTTGTGCTTGTGTGACCTATGGCCTACAGGCCGGCAGATAACGCTGAAGTTTATTCTGCCGATGGCGCAGGGGTGGGTTTTTGCTTGCGGACCAGCTTTTCCTTGATCCGCGCCGATTTGCCGGAACGCTCGCGCAGATAATACAGTTTGGCCCGGCGCACATCACCGCGCCGCTTGACTTCAATTGCCGCTACAAGCGGTGAATAGGTCTGAAACGTTCTTTCAACGCCTTCACCAGATGAAATTTTGCGGACAATGAAGCTGGAATTCAGGCCGCGGTTGCGTTTGGCGATGACGACGCCCTCATAGGCTTGCAAACGCTCGCGGTTGCCTTCTTTTACCTTGACCTTAACGATGACCGTGTCACCCGGTGCAAATTCAGGAATTGTTTTTCCCAGGCGGGCAATTTCCTCTTGTTCTAGTTGTGCTATCAGATTCATTTTTCATGCTCCTTTTTTAGTTGACTGACCGCATTGCTCCTTATACAGCGCAAGGAGTTGCGTTTCCTCTTTCGACAACCTGCGTCCCGTCATTAAATCGGGACGCCGCTGCCATGTTCGTCCCAGCGCCTGCATCAGGCGCCAGCGGCGAATCTGCTCATGGTGACCGGACAATAAGACATCCGGCACGCGCTGGCCATTGTATTCTTCTGGCCGTGTATAGTGCGGGCAATCCAGCAAACCCGCGACAAACGAATCTTCCTGTGCCGAAGCCGTATCGTTCAATACGCCCGGCAATTGCCTGACAATGGCATCGAGTAGTGCCATCGCCGGAATTTCACCGCCCGAAAGCACGAAATCCCCAATCGAAATTTCCTCGTCGACGCAACGTTCGATCAGACGCTCGTCAATGCCTTCATAACGACCGCAAAGAATAATCAGGCCTTCCTTGCCGACATTCTGGACAAAGGTCATGACGCGCTGGTGCGTCAAAGGGTTGCCCTGCGGCGAAAGTACTATAACCCTGCTTATACCGATGCCTGCTGCCTGCTGGCGCGCCCTGGCTGCCGTAATGGCCGATTCCAGGGGGGCTGCCATCATGACCATACCCGGACCGCCGCCGTAGGGGCGATCATCGATCGTACGATGCGTATCCTTGACAAATTCGCGTGGATTCCAAAAACAGATATCCCAGCGCCTTTCTTCCAGTGCTCTTCGTGTCACGCCCGATTGAGTCACTGCAACAAACATCTCGGGAAACAGCGTGATTACATCAGCAACTAGCATTTCCGGTACAGCTGCCGCGTCAGTCAGTGTTACCAATCTATTTCCCAATTGACGCAAAGTCGCTGCGTCGATAAATCAACATCCAAAACAACTGATTCGACAAACGGTAACAGACGTTCTTGCTCTGCGTCATCTTCGCTTTTGCCGACACGCAATACGGCGTTTCCAGGTGTTTCGATCAAACCCAGTACACGGCCTAATATCTGGTTTCGTGTATTGACCACTTCAAGACCAATCAGGTCAGCCCAGTAATATTCTCCTTCTCCAGTTGGTGGTAAGGCTTCACGGGGCACACCAATCAAAATGCCCCGCAGGGCTTCAGCAGCATCACGATCCTGCAAGGCGCCTAATTCTACGATCAGGAACTCTTTCTGCCGCCTGCAACGACGTACCTCGATTGGTTGCCAGCATTCTGCGGCGTTATTTTCACGCCTCAGCCACCATCGTGGTAATCTGCCCCAAGCCAAAGGGGCGTCGGCAAATGGAAAAACCTTGACGGCTCCGCGCACGCCGTAGGGCGCAACGATTTTCCCAAGGACGACCATCCGTGGCGCAGATACCTCGACAGACACGGACTGTTGTTGCTTCAGAAGTACTTAGGCGATCTGTACGCCGGCCTGTTTGGCAAGACGAGTGACGGTCATTGACAATTGAGCGCCGTGCTGACGCCAATGGTTCAGTCGATCCGCCGAAATGCGCAATGATTCCTCGTTTTCTGCGGCAACCGGGTTATAGAAACCAATGCGCTCAATGAAACGGCCATCACGACGTGCGCGTGAATCAGCGACGACAACACTATAGAAAGGGCGCTTTTTAGCGCCCCCGCGAGCAAGACGAATTACGATCATAAGATTTTATTCCAGCCTAAAAAATCGAAAAATTATAACGATCGCTCATTATAAGACAAATCCGTATTCAATGAATATGGTTTGGCATTGTTTCCGTGATTTTGAAACCGTATGGCGCCTAAAAATGAATCACGTTCCGCTGAATGCGCATACGCGTGCTGTGGTTGCGGTGTCGATGGTATCGGTTGGCTCGAAAGAGCGTTGCGGCACGGGCACAGATATAAACTGAGTGGTGAAATTTACCGTTGATTATTCTTTAATAAAATAGGCGGTGGAAATGCGATTTCCCTTGCCTTGACATCTACAAGCGGCATTAATATTCTTCCCTTGGGTGCCGATAAGAGGGCGGCTCCGCAGTCCATACAGTACGCTAGCGCGTACAACATATTGAGGCCAAGGCATCTGGGTGTTGGGATCGGTGGCGGTTGAGTGGTTGCGCCGGCAGGATGTGCCGAAAACGAACCGTCGTTAATCATGAAGGCTGTTGTACATCAAGGAGAAGCTCATGATTTTTGGACACATCAATGATTTTGAGAAAACTTTTTCCTGGCTCCCGCAGCCTTTGAAGCTCGCCATTGAGCACTTGAAAAAGACCGATTTCACCCGCCTGCCCGCGGGTAATTACGATCTGCAGGGCAAAGATATCTACGTACAGGTCATCGATATGACGACCAAGATTTTCTGCGAAACACGGCCTGAGGTGCATCGGCAGTATATCGATGTGCAGTTTCTGGTGTCCGGTCGAGAAAATATCGGCGTAGTGCCCGATAGCGGTAAAAATACGGTTGCCGAGAACTTGCTTGCCGAGCGTGATCTTCTGTTCTATTCCGGTGTGGAAAATGAATCGATGTTGTCCATGATGCCGGGCTGTTTTGCCATTTTTATGCCGAGCGATGTGCATCGTCCCGGTTGTGCCGCTGACCAGCCTGAAGCAATCCGCAAGGTTGTCATAAAAGTCAAGGTTTCGCTGCTGGCGGGAGGCTGATATGTCCGTGATTCGCTGGGGGATGATTGGTTGCGGCGCTGTGGCTGAAGTCAAGAGCGGGCCTGGGTTTTATAAATCGACGAATTCGGCGCTGCTGGGCGTGACCAGTGCTGATATGGCGATGACGCAGTCGTTTGCGCAGCGGCATGGCGTGCCGAATGCTTATGCATCAACAGAGGCGCTGTTGGCCAACCCGGAGATCGACGCCGTTTATGTCGCCACGCCGCCGTCTTCGCATAAACCCCTGGCCTTGCAGGCGGCACGGGCGGGCAAGCACGTTTATGTTGAAAAACCGATGGCGATGCGTTTCGGAGAGTGCCGCGAAATTGTCGATATTTGCGCTCAACAAGGCGTGCGCCTGTTCGTTGCGTTTTATCGTCGTGCCATGCCGCGTTTCCTGAAAGTCAAGGCATGGATCGACAGCGGTGCAATCGGCCAACCCCTATGCATACGCGCCGTGCAACACCAGAAGCCCGCGCCGGAAGATCTCTCGCGTGCTACATTGCCATGGCGGCTAAAACCGGAAATTGCCGGCGGCGGTAAATTTCTCGATATGGGGATTCATGAAATCGATATTTTTGATTTCCTGTTTGGCGCTATTGAGGAAGTGCACGGTATCGCCGGCAACCATGCCGGCCTATACGATGTCGAGGATACAGTGACGGCGGTTTGGCGCCATGCCAGCGGTGTGCAGGGCTATGGCTCGTGGTGCTACGTCTGCGATCATGGTGAAGACAATGTGGAGATCGTTGGCACGCGCGGGCGCATCGTATTTGAGTTTTTTTCCGACAAGCCGCTCAAACTGATTACGGCCGAAGGCTGCGTCGAGGCCGATATTCCCAATCCGCAGCACGTACAGCAGCCGTTCATTCAGAGCATCGTCGATGATCTCAATGGCGAAGCCTCGTGTCCGGGCGATGTCGAAAGCGCCGTACGTTCGACTTGGGTTGCTGATGAGGTGCTGAAAGCGTATCGCCGACAGAAAGGCTATTGAACAACGGCGTTGACTGTTGAACGTGCGGCTTGCATGAACGTGTCGGGAGGCGGGCAGGTGAGGTAATATCCGATGCGGCAGCGTGGCCGGATCAAATATATCAACCAGGAGGGAAACCAAATGCCGCGGGTTAGCTTTGAAACGCTGAAAAACGAGTTCAAGCGCGTTCTGGTCAAAAAAGGCTGTGATGAGGCGACTGCCGACCTGTCGGCGCAGCTGATGGCAGAAACGACGTGCGATGGCGTGTATTCGCACGGGGTCAACCGTTTCCCGCGTGTTGTTGAATATATCGACAAAGGGTATATCAAGCTCAACGCCAAGCCGACGAAGGTGGAGAGTCTGGGCGCTTTCGAGCGTTGGGATGGCCACCTCGGCCTGGGCAATGTCAATGCCAAACTGTCGATGGATCGTGCCATCGAACTGGCGCGCATGCACGGTATCGGCGGCGTTGGTCTGGCGAATACCAACCATTGGCTGCGTGGCGGCAGTTATGGCTGGCAGGCGGCTGAAGCGGGATGTATCGGCATCTGCTGGACCAACACGCAGCCGAATATGCCGGCCTGGGGGGGCATGGATCGACGCATCGGCAACAACCCTTTTGTGATGGCTGTGCCGCATAAGGACGGCCATATCGTTGTCGATATGGCGATGGCGCAGTTTTCCTATGGCCAGATGGAAAGCAAGGCGATGAAGGGCCAGTTGTTGCCTGTGCCCGGGGGTTACGACGCACAAGGCCAGCTTTCCTGCGATCCCGCTGAAATCGCCAAGACCTGGCGCGTACTGCCGATCGGCTATTGGAAAGGGTCGGCGCTGTCCATCGTGCTGGATCTGGTGGCAGCCGTACTGTCGGGCGGGCGCCCAACCGTCGGCGTCGGCCAGCTTGGCGAAGAATATGGCATGTCGCAAGTCTTTATTGCGATGGATGCGATGCGAATCGCGGGCGATGATTTTCTGTCGTCGGCAGTCAAGGCCGTGCTCGATGACCTGCACGGTTCAACGCCTGTCGACCCGGCGCAGCCGGTGCGGTATCCCGGCGAGAGTTCTTTGGCGATACGGCGCGCCAATAGGGCGAACGGCATTCCTGTTGACGATGCCGTCTGGGAAAAAATCAAATTGCTCTAGATTCTGGATAGTTGGTTGAATTTTTTAATGGGGAAAAACATGGAAACACGCGCGTGTGTGCTTTACAAACAGGAAGATGTGCGTATTGAAACCCGACCGGTCGGCGATGTGGGGCCGCACCAGGTGCTTGTCAGGGTGGGGGCTGGAGGCATTTGCGGCTCCGATATTCATTACTATTGGGAAGGCGGCATCGGCACCATTCGCGTGACGGCGCCGATCATCCTCGGTCATGAGGTCGCCGGTACGGTAGAAGCCGTGGGCGATAAGGTAACGCGCGTGCGTCCGGGCGATCGCGTCGCCCTCAGCCCAAGCCGTCCCTGCAATACCTGCAAATTCTGCCTGTCCGGCGAACAGCAGCATTGCCTGAACATGCGCTTTTTTGGCAGCGCCATGCTGACGCCCCATACGGATGGCGCCTTTCGCGATCGTCTGGTGGCCGAAGACTATCAGTGCGAACTGGTCGGAGATCAGGTTTCTCTCGGTGAAGCCGCCTGCGCCGAGCCGCTGGCCGTTTGCGTCCATGCGCTCAATCAGGCCGGAAACCTGATGGGGCGGCGCATACTGGTGACGGGAGCGGGACCGATCGGCGCACTGCTCATTGGGGCGGCGCGCGTTGCGGGGGCGCAGGAAATCATTGCCATGGATATTTCGCAAGCCCCGCTCAATGCGGCGCTGGCAATGGGCGCGACAGCGGTGATCAATTCGGCCAAAGAGCCGGATCGGCTGATGCACGATTACTCGGCCGAAAAGGGCTATTTTGACGTAGCCTTTGAATGCACGGGCGTTAGCGCCGTGCTCAAGCAGGCTTTCCCGGTGGTTCGTCCGCGCGGCACGATCGTCCAGGTCGGCATTTCGGGCGGCGCGGATCTGCCTGTCAATGCTCTGGTCGGCAAGGAGATTCGGCTGGTTGGCTCGCAACGCTTCCACAAAGAGTACGCGGTGGCGGCTGCCTTGATCCGTGAACGGCGCATCGATGTCAAGCCGATCATTACCCAAACGCTGCCGATGGAACGGATTGCCGAAGCCTTCCAGATCGCGCGTGACCGTTCGACACAATTGAAGGTCCAGTTGTCGTTTGCATGAGTGCCGCCGCCGCGTCCGGTCAGGGCGCGGCCGTCGGACTGTGTCTCAGAAAAACGCCCGTAGCGGTACCAGGCTGCGCGCTATCGTCGAATACCGGAATGGAGCTTGTTGCTTAGCCGCGTATTTACCGGCGTTCGATACGCTTGCACGGAATGGAGTAATGGATATGCCGATATTAAATGCCGCCGAGCGGCTGTTGCGCTGGATCATGGTACTCATCATTGCGGCCATGACGATACTCGTTTTTCTGAACGTCGTTTTGCGCTACGGGTTCAATTCGAACCTGACGATGACGGAAGAAATCGGCCGTTACCTCTTTGTCTGGCTGACCTTTCTGGGGGCTATTTCCGCCTTTGTCCGGGGGCGGCATGTGCGCGTAGATACTTTTCTGAACCGTTTTCCCCCGATGCTCAAACGTCTGGTTTCGATCGCGGGGGATGTGGGCATGCTCGCCTGCTGCATAATGATCGCCGTCGGCTGCTGGCGTTTGACGCTGCTCAATACGGCCAATTACCTTCCGGTCAGCGGCATTCCCGCCAGCGTGCTGTATTTTTCCGGAATCCCCTTCAGTGTGTGTGTCGGCATCGCACTGCTCGTCCGCTTGTGGCGAAATATGACGACACATGTTGAAGAAGGGGCGGCCCCATGACGGTTTTTATTTTTCTCGCCAGTCTCTTAGGCTGCATCATCATCGGTGTTCCCGTCGCTTTCTCTCTTTTGTTATGCGGCCTGGCGTTGATGGTGCATCTGGATATGTTCGATATCCAGATCATGGCGCAGAACCTGATCCATGGCGCCGACAGCTTTCCGCTGCTTGCCATCCCGTTCTTTGTGCTTGCAGGCGAAGTGATGAACGCGGGTGGCATTTCCAAGCGCATCGTCGATCTGCCGCTCAAACTGGTAGGCCATAAGCGGGGCAGACTGGGGTATGTGGCGATCATCGCTTCGGTTTTGATGGCCAGCCTTTCCGGTTCGGCCGCCGCCGATACCGCGGCGCTGGGGATGGTGCTGCTGCCGATGATGGCAAAGGTCGGTTATGCGCCCGGTCGATCGGCCGGGTTGATCGCAACAGGCGGCATCATCGCGCCGATTATTCCGCCTTCGATTCCGTTCATTATTTTTGGCGTGGCGAGCGGCGTTTCGATTTCCAAGCTCTTTCTTGCCGGCATTGCTCCGGGGATTCTGATGGGCGCGGTGCTTTCGTTCGTCTGGTGGTGGCAGTCGCGTGCGGTCGGGACGGCGGTGAGTGAGAAAAGCGCTTCGAGCGAAGTCTGGCGTTCGGTCAAGGAAGGCCTTTGGGCGCTGATGCTGCCCGTACTCATTGTGGGCGGTTTCCGCAGCGGGATGTTCACGCCAACGGAAGCGGGCGCCATCGCCGCGATCTATGCTTTATTTATCGCGCTTTTCATTTACCGGGAAATGAAATTCAGCGATCTGTTTGAAGTCTTGTTTTCTGCGGCCGAAACGACGGCGGTCGTGATGCTGTTGGTGGCGGCCTCGGCGATTTCCGCTTTCCTCATTACGCTGGCTGAATTGCCGGACATGGTCGTTGCGATGATGCAACCGCTGGTCGGTTCGCCTGTGCTGCTGATGCTGGCGATTATGGTGTTCATTATGGTGGTCGGTATGGTGATGGATTTGACGCCTACCGTGCTGATCCTCGTGCCGGTGCTGATGCCGCTGATCATCGATGCGGGGATCGATCCGGTCTATTTCGGCGTGCTGTTCATCCTGAACTGCTCGATCGGATTAATTACGCCGCCGGTTGGCAATGTGCTGAATGTCATTGCCGGCGTTTCCCGTCTGCCGTTTGAAGAGTGCGTCAAGGGCGTGCTGCCTTATCTTTTGAGCATGCTCGGATTACTGGTGCTGATGACCGTGTTCCCGCAGCTGATCTTGGCTCCGCTGCGGTGGATTTCATGAGCGCCTGATTGACATGCGGTTGCACGTTTGGCTGGCCGGTTTGAGCCGGTATATGCGTAATGTGTGCATCACCATTTTTTACCAGGAGGATCCTTTATGAAACTCAAGAAACTCGCCCTTGTTTCACTGATGTCCACCGCGCTCTTTGCCGGTGCGCTGGGAGCGGCGCAGGCCGAAACACTGCGCTTTGCTTCCGAAGCGCCGCGTGCCGATACCCAGTTCAAAGCCGGCCAGAAATTCAATGAACTGCTCAAAGCCAAGACCAAGGGCGCGCTCGACCTGAAGGTCTTTCCCGACAGCTCGCTCGGCAAGTTTGACGCGGCGATCAGCGGCGTGCGCGGCGGTACCATTGACATGATCGTCTCCGGCTCAGGCAATTACAGCGGCCTCGTGCCGCTATTGGGCGTGCTCGATATTCCCTTCATCTTCAAGGACACAGCACATGCCTATCGCACGCTGGACGGCAAAATTGGCCAGGATCTCCTCGACAAGATGGAAGCTTTCGACATGAAAGGACTGGCCTATTGGGACAATGGCTGGCGCGAGCTGACCAACAACAAGCATGCCGTCAAAACCCCCGCGGATGTCAAAGGCCTGAAAGTGCGCACGACGGGCAGTCCCGCGCATATCGAAGCGTTCAAGCTCATGGGCGCCAATCCGGTGCCGATGCCGGTGGCCGAGCTGTACACGGCGCTGGAAATGAAGACCGTCGATGCGCAGGAGCACCCGCTGGGCGTGCTCTGGTCAGCCAAACTCTACGAGGTGCAAAAATACCTGAGTCTGACCAACCATGCCTACAGCCCGCTGATCGTCGTGATGAACAAGAAGAAGTTTGACTCGCTCTCGCCCGAAAACCAGAAGGCGATCATCGAAGCGGCGCGCGAGGCTGGGCAATACCAACGCCAGCTCAATAACGACAACATGGCGAAAATCGTTGCCGATGTTAAAAAGGCTGGCATGCAGGTCATTGAAACGGTTGATCCCGCGCCTTTCCTCGAAGCCACCAAACCGGGGCGCAAGACCTTCACCGACAAGTTTGGCGGCGAAGACATCATCAAGGCGATCGACGCGCTCCGCGATGCGAAGTAGCGCGCCTGGATAGCCCTGTAAGTAGGCGGTTTTCACCAAGCCCTCCGGATTTTCCGGAGGGCTTTTTCGTATGCCTGGTGAAGAGGGTTGAATAGATAAAAAAGCCCAGCAAGGCGCGCCGCCGCAGACGTTCAACCCGTCGCGCTTAACGCGCACTGCAGGCAGGCGCCGGCAGTGACGGAGCGCAGGCCCGAACCCCGCGTAAAACGGGCGTTTCCGGAGGGGCTGCCCGCTAGCCCAGTGTTTACGGGGGTTCCGGATGGCCTATCCGCAAGCCCAGTATTTACGGGCGCTTCCAGCCTGCCTACCGGCAAATGCCCAATTGACAAGGGTTACAGAAGCGGCTCGGCTGGAACGCCCAAAAGACGCGGAGTATAGGCCGACGGATCATTCCGCTCCGCTGCGGCCGACAGGCTCGCGTCTACCCCATACAGCCGCTGACGACCTGCCCCGAACCCCGCGTAAAACGGGCATTTCCGGAGGGGCTGCTCGCCAGCCCAGTGTTTACGCGGGTTTCCGGGTGGCCTATCCGCAAGCCCACTATTTACCTGGGTTCCCGGCCGGCCTGCCGGCAAATGCCCAATTGGCGCGGGAATTGGTGCGGGATTCAGCGCCGCCCTGTCTGAAACGTCCAAAGGATGCGGACTTCCGGGCAGCCGCTGCAGACAGTACAAGGCGTATGGCCAGGCGGAGCAACGCGGTGACGATTTTTAGTATTTGATTCTATGCGTTCCGTGCCAGGCGGCGGGCTGGCGGGCAGCGGGCAGCATAATGTGTGCGGCGAGGTGAAACCCTTGCCAATGCTAGCGGGCCTGGCCGCGTATCGATCATCAATCGGCCTGAACGACGCCATATTAAGGCCACGGGTATATCATTCTCCGTCAGGCAATTCCGTACCGAGACGCGGAGCCGTCAAGCACGCAGCGCTCGGATGCCGCGATGTGTTTGCAGGCCGAGCGGCATGCGGCACGGATACGTATTTTTAACGATTCGATTTCCCGTGTGTGGGGAGAAATTCATGGAGTTCAAGGATTACTATCAGACGCTGGGTGTGGCGCGAACGGCGACGGAGGATGAAATCCGCAAGAGTTATCGCCGGCTGGCGCGCAAGTATCACCCGGATGTTTCCAAGGAAGCCGATGCCGAAGCGCGCATGAAAGAGGTGAATGAAGCCTATGCCGTGCTCTCCGACCCTGAAAAACGCGCCGCTTACGACAGCCTGGGACAAAGCCGGCAGGCCGGGCAGGATTTTCGGCCGCCGCCCGGCTGGGACACGGGTTTCGAGTTTTCCGGGATGGGCGGCGCTTCTGGCGAAGCCGCCGATTTCAGCGAGTTCTTCGCGCAGATGTTCGGCCGGGCAGGGCCTCAGGCGGGAGAGCGCACTGCGCGCGGGTTTGGTGGGCGCAGCGGGCGCGGCGAAGACCACCATGCGCGCATCGTCATCGACCTCGACGATGCCTGGGCGGGCAGTACGCGCCAGCTGACCCTGCGTATGCCGCAGCGGGATGCCGATGGGCGCGTCGTGCTGGCGGAACGGACGCTCAACGTCAAAATTCCGGCCGGCGTGCGCGCAGGCCAGATGATCCGGCTGGCGGGTCAGGGGTCGCCGGGCGTTGGCGGCGGGCCGGCGGGCGATCTTTACCTTGAAGTGAATTTCAACCCGCATGCGCGTTTCCGCGTCAATGGCCGCGATGTGCATCTCGACCTGCCGCTCGCGCCCTGGGAAGCGGCGCTGGGCGCAACGATCACCATTCCGCTGCCTGCCGGGCAAAAAGTGAATGTACGGATCCCGCCCGGCGCGCAAAGCGGCCGCGTAATGAAGGTCTCCGGCAAAGGCATTCCGGGCAAGCCGGCGGGGGATCTTTATCTGAATTTGCAGATCATGCTGCCTGAAGCCGATAGCGCACAGGCAAAGTCCCTGTATGAAACGATGGCACGCGAATTACCGTTCAACCCCCGCGCAGGCTGGGGAAGCGACGATAGCCAGACTAACGGGAGTCAAGCACGATGAACCATCAGGAGATTTATTCTGCCGTGATTATCGACGAGCAGATGATAGAGAGCGCCGAATTTGCCGCGATCTGCGGTGTATCCGCCGAATGGATTGCGCTGCATGTGCAGGCGGGCGTGCTGCCGGCGAGCGGTGAAAACCCGGCCGCCTGGCGCTTTAGCGGCAGCGAAATTCGCCGTGTGCATCGGCTGTTGGCGCTGGAACGCGATTTTGATGCATTGCCCGAACTGGCGGCACTGGTTCTGGATTTGCAGGATGAGATCGCCCGACTGCGCGCCAATCAGAGAAAAATCGGGGCATTGTAGGAAAACCGGCCGGGGGCTGCCGTCGGCGGCTTGTTGTCTGGAAAACGGGAGCGTTAAACCCGCGGGCGGAGCGCCGTGAATCGCGGACAATGTGGCGCGTAGAGATGAGGCAATGGCTCGGTGGATAAAATCATTACCGTACATAAAGCGGCCAAGTCGCTTCTGCAGCCCTTGTCAATCGGGCACTTGCCGGCATGTAGGCTGGAAACCCGCGTAAATAGTGGGCTAGCGGATAGGCAATCCGGAAACCCGCGTAAACACTGGGCTGGCGGGCAGCCCCTCCGGAAACGCCCGTTTTACGCGGGGTTCGGGGCAGGCTGTCAGCGGCTGTATTGATCGGCGCGAACCTGCCGGCCGCAGCGGAGCGGAATGATCTGCCGGCCTATACTCCGCGTCTTTTGGGCGTTCCAGGCGAGTCGCTTCTGAATCCCTTGTCAATCGGGCATTTGCCGACAGGCCGGGAACCCAGGTAAATAGTGGGTTTGCGGATAGGCAAATCTGGGACGCGCGTAAATACTGGGCTTACGGATAGGCCGGCCGGAAACCCGCGTAAACACTGGGCTAGCGGGCACCCCCTCCAGAAACGCCCGTTTTACGCGGAGTTCAGGGCAGGCCATCAGCGGCTGTATCGGTTGTACGGCGAGACGCGCCAATACACGACGGTTATTTTTGGGATGGGTCTTGGCGCTTGCTTTGGTGAGATGGCGGCGGATGGTTTTCGGGCTGCATGCATGCTGTTCTGCGAATTTTGAGAGGCAGAGAGGGATTCTTTGCGTTCAAAGGTTTTTGGCTCCTGAGAGCCTTACAGCGTACGGGTTACAAAGATTTTCAGCATGAATTTTGCCCAGCTCCCCGCTCGATTCGCGTTCTTCCGCTTCTTCAAAATGATGGATCGGGCAGCTGCCCGCCCTGAAACGGCCGCTATACGCGGAATAGAGAGGGGCGTTGCCTATGAAGCGATAGGACGGAACAGGTGGCGGAAGGCGAAAAAATAGAGACAAAGGCCGGATGGGTAGAAGAAAAACGGCGGCGCAGGCTGTCAGGCTGTCAGTCCGCCGAGAAGAACTCCTTAACCCGGTCTATCCATGAGGAGGCACGCGGGTTGTGGCGATTCCCTTTCCCCTCTCCATGCGTGCTTTCTTCGAGTTCGCGCAGTAGTTCCTTCTGGCGTTCGGTGAGATTGACCGGCGTTTCGAGGACGACATGGCAGAACAGGTCACCGGGAGCGTGGCTGCGTACGCCTTTGATGCCTTTTCCGCGCAGGCGGAAAGTTTTGCCTGACTGGGTTTCCGCCGGAATCTTGATTTTGGCGGCATTGTCCAGCGTCGGAATCTCGATTTCGCCGCCCAATGCCGCTGTGGCAAAACTGATGGGCATTTCACAGTGCAGGTCGTTGCCTTCGCGCTGGAAGACCGAATGGGGTTTGAGCTGAATCTGGACGTAGAGATCGCCGGGCGGGCCGCCATTGATGCCGTGTTCGCCTTCACCGGAAAGCCGGATGCGGTCGCCCTCATCGACCCCCGCGGGAATTTTGACCGACAGCGTTTTCTGCCGCTTGACGCGCCCCGCGCCGCGGCAGTCTGTGCAGGGATCGGAAATCATCTTGCCGGAACCGTGGCATTGCGGGCACGTTTGCTGGATCGAGAAAAAACCCTGCTGAATCCGCACCTGACCGTTGCCGTGGCAGGTCGTGCAGGTTGTCGGCTGCGTCCCCGGCTTGGCGCCTGTGCCTTTGCAGGTTTCGCAGGTTTCCATGGTGGGAATGCGAATTTTGGTCTCGGTGCCGAAAGCGGCCTGTTCGAGCGTGACCTCGATGTTGTAGCGCAGGTCGGCGCCGCGATAGGCACTGGTGCGGCCGCCGCCGCGACCGCCGCCAAAGATTTCTTCGAAAATTCCGCCAAAGGCGTCGGCAAAACCGCCGGCGCCAAAGCCGCCGAAACCGCCCATCCCCGCCTGCGGGTCGACGCCGGCATGACCGAACTGGTCATAGGCGGCGCGTTTCTGTCTGTCCGAGAGCACTTCGTAGGCTTCCTTGGCTTCCTTGAAGTTGGCTTCGGCCTTGGGGTTGTCGGGGTTGCGATCCGGATGGTATTTCATGGCCAGCTTGCGGTAGGCCTTTTTCAGCTCATCGTCGGATGCATCGCAGTTGACGCCGAGCGTTTCGTAGTAGTCGCGCTTTGACATTGCTGGTGACTGCGTAAATAAAAAAATAATTTCCCCGAATCCGGTGCCTACGCGTGATTCACGATCAACGTTTCATCGATCATTTTGCTGCGTGCCGCCGTCGGGCAGGGCAAAGATGCACAAAAGCAAAAGGCGGAGCGAATGTTTCGCCCCACCTTTTAGCTGCCGCGTTGTGATCTCAATGCTTGTCTTTGACTTCCGTATATTCGGCATCGACAACGTCGCCATCGTCCTGATGGGACGCGCCGCCGGAGGAATCTCCCGCCGCATCTTGCTGGCTGGCGCCGGCAGCCTGCTGCTTGGCGTACATCTTTTCTCCAAGCTTTTGGGCCGCTTGCCCAAGCGCTTCGCTCTTGGCCTTGATGGCGTCGATATCATTGCCGCGCGCGGTTTCTTCGGCCTCTTTGATGGCGGCTTCGAGCGCCGATTTTTCCTCGCCGGAAAGTTCGGCGCCATGCTCGCTCAGCGATTTTTTCGCCATATGGACCAGTGCGTCGCACTGATTGCGTGCTTCGGCAAGCGCGTGCGCCTTCTTGTCTTCCTCGGCGTGCTGCTCGGCATCCTGCATCATGCGCTGCACTTCTTCCTCGGACAGCCCGCTGGAGGCCTGGATGCGGATTTTGTTTTCCTTGCCGGTCGCCTTGTCCTTGGCCGAAACGTTCAGGATGCCGTTGGCGTCGATGTCAAAGGTGACTTCGATCTGCGGCATACCGCGCGGCGCCGGCGGAATGTCGGTCAGGTTGAACTGGCCGAGACTCTTGTTGCCGGAAGCCATCTCGCGCTCGCCTTGCAGAACGTGGATAGTCACCGCCGACTGGTTATCGTCGGCCGTCGAGAAAACTTGTGAGGCTTTGGTCGGGATCGTCGTGTTCTTCTGGATCAGCTTGGTCATCACGCCGCCCAGCGTTTCAATGCCGAGCGAGAGCGGAGTCACGTCGAGCAGGAGCACATCCTTGACATCGCCTTGCAGCACGCCACCCTGGATGGCTGCGCCGACGGCGACGGCCTCGTCCGGATTGACGTCGCGGCGCGGTTCCTTGCCAAAGAATTCCTTGACCTTTTCCTGTACTTTGGGCATGCGTGTTTGCCCGCCGACGAGGATCACATCGTCGATGTCGGATACCTTGAGGCCGGCGTCCTTGAGGGCGGTGCGGCATGGATCGATCGTGCGTTCGATCAGGCCGTCAACCAGCGATTCAAACTTGGCGCGCGTGATTTTCAGCGCCAGATGTTTCGGGCCGGAAGCGTCGGCCGTAATGTAAGGCAGGTTGATTTCGGTCTGCTGGCTGGACGACAACTCGATTTTGGCTTTTTCCGCCGCATCCTTGAGGCGTTGCAGCGCCAGTACGTCGGACTTCAGATTAACGCCGGATTCCTTCTTGAATTCCTCAATGATGTAGTCGATCAGACGTTGGTCAAAGTCTTCACCGCCGAGGAAGGTGTCGCCGTTGGTTGAGAGGACTTCAAACTGCTGTTCGCCCTCGATGTCGGCGATTTCGATGATCGAAATATCGAAGGTGCCGCCGCCGAGGTCATAGACGGCGATTTTCTTGTCGCCCTGTTTCTTGTCCATGCCGAAAGCAAGCGCGGCCGCGGTCGGTTCGTTGATGATGCGCTTGACCTCCAGCCCAGCAATGCGGCCGGCGTCTTTGGTTGCCTGACGCTGGCTATCGTTGAAGTAGGCGGGGACGGTGATGACGGCTTCGGTCACTTCTTCGCCGAGATAATCTTCGGCCGTCTTTTTCATCTTGCGCAGCACTTCGGCGGAAACCTGCGGCGGCGCGATTTTCTGATCGCGCACTTCCACCCAGGCATCGCCATTGTCGGCCTTGATGATTTTGAAAGGCATCAGACCGATATCCTTCTGGACTTCCTTTTCCTCGAAGCGGCGCCCGATCAGGCGCTTGACCGCGAACAGCGTATTTTTGGGGTTCGTGACCGCCTGCCGTTTGGCAGGCGCGCCAACAAGAATTTCGCCGTCTTCAGTGTAGGCGACGATGGAAGGCGTCGTGCGTGCGCCTTCCGAATTTTCAATCACCTTCGGTGTGCCGCCTTCCATGATGGCGACGCAACTATTGGTGGTGCCGAGGTCGATGCCGATGGTCTTTCCCATATCTCTATCCTTTACAAAACGCAATGAAATCCAGATGAAGTCTGAAGAATGTCCGGAGAAACGCCGGGTCGTTGCCTATATGCGGTTTAGTGCGGCTTTTTCAAGCTTTCCGGTTATTTAAGGCTGGGCCACAGTGACGAGCGCGGGGCGCAGCACGCGATCGGCGAGCAGATAACCCTTTTGCAACACATTGACGACCGTATTCGGTTCCTGATCCGACTCGATCATGCTGATGGCCTGATGAAAGTGCGGATCGAATTTCTCGCCTACCGGGTTGATTTCGCGGAGCTGGGATTTTTCAAACGCCGCGATGAGCTGTTTAAGCGTCAGCTCAGTTCCGGCGCGCAGACTGTCCACGCTCGGGTTTTCGGCAGCCAGTCCGGCTTCCAGGCTATCCTTGACGACAATCAGCTCTTTGGCAAATCTTTCAATGGCAAATTTGGAGGCTTTGGCAATGTCCTCCTGTGCGCGGCGGCGAACGTTTTCTGTCTCCGCCTTGGCGCGCAGCCAGGCATCGTGATGTTCAGCCGCCTTTTCCTCGGCCTGACGCAGTTGCGCCGCCAGTGCATCTTCCGTCGGCGTCTGTACCTCTTCCATTGGTGGCACGCCTGCCGTATCGGCAACTTCTTCCGCCGCTACGTCGGGTGGAGCGGAAGGCGTTTGCGCGTCGGATGCGGCGGCCTCGTGGCCGTGGTGATGTTTGTGAAGGTGGTTTCGCATAATGAAATTTCTCCGGAATTTTCCTTCCAGCTGGGGGCGCTGTCCGGTTTTTCAAGGGGTAGGAAAAATTTTTGAGGCAATGCGGCCGCAGTGATTGAGCAGCGCATTGGGCAAGTGTAGCGGAGCATCGACCGTGCAGGGCATTTGTGGCATTTCTTTGACGGCCTAGGTAATATGATGGCTGAAAAAATTCACTTGGCGCAATAGCTGCCGTGATGACGCGATAATGGAAAAAATCGGCAAATACGAAATCATTCGTCGCTTGGGCAAGGGGGCGACGGCGGTTGTATACCTCGCGCGTGACCCGAAACTGGAGCGCGAGGTGGCGATCAAGCTGATCCGTTTCGAGGGCGACAATGAGGCGGTATCGCGCCGTCTGCGCAAGCTGTTTCAGACGGAAAATTCGATCGGACGCCGGCTCAATCATCCGAATATCGTCAAAATCTACGATGCGCATATCGAGGAGGATTACGCCTATCTGGTCATGGAGCCGGTCTATGGCGAATCGATCGAGCGCTTTTGCGCCATCAATCAGCTCCTGCCGATGCATCGCGCCATAGAAATCATCTTTAAATGCTGTCTGGCGCTGGATCACGCATTCCGGCAGGGCGTTGTGCACCGCGACATCAAACCGGCCAATATCCTGATCGATCAGGATGGCAATCCCAAGATTACCGATTTTGGCCTGGCGCTTAATTTGAACAAGGATCGCAACAAGGATTCGACCTTCGTCATGGGGGTTGGATCGCCGTCTTACATGTCGCCGGAGCAGATCAAGAATTACCCGCTCAACCAGAAGACGGACCTCTATTCGCTGGGCGTCGTGCTTTTTCAGTTGCTGACCGGACGCCTGCCGTTTCGTGCAAACAATGCCGGCGCGCTGGTTTATAAGATCGTCAATACGGATTCGCCTTCCGTCTGTGCGCTCAACCCCAATCTGCCGGAAAAACTCGACCCGATCCTGCGCAAGGCGCTGGAAAAGGACCTCTACAATCGTTACCGCAACGGCGCCGAATTTGCCAAAGATCTGTCGGCAGTGCGTTACAAGATTTTCGATGAGAACGATACCGAGCTCGATCTCTCCCGCTTCGGACAGCTGCGCCGGCTGGCCTTTTTCACCGAATTTGAGGATATCGAGATTTGGGAAGTGCTGCGCATCAGCGTCTGGCGCGACCTGGCTGAGAGGGTGACGCTGATCCACGAAGGAGAACAAAGCCGTCTGTTCGGCATCATCATTGATGGACAGGTGGAAATTTCCATCGAGGGCAAAGCGATCTGTCAGGCGGGCGCGGGCGAGGTAATCGGCGAAATGGCGTTTTTGCACCCGCGCGACAGCACGCGCTGGGCGACGGTGACGACACTGGCGCCGACGCTGTTTCTGGAAATCAACAGCGCGGCGCTTGAGCTGAGTTCCGAAGAGGTGCTGGCGCGCTTCCGCGATGTGCTCATTGCCAAGGTGCTCGATCGCCTGCGCACGGCCAATACGGCGCTTGCCCAATATGGACAGCCCGCCGTCAAGGGCAAGCAGAATCTTTGCGTTGATCTCGAACTGGCGCCGCTCTAGCGGCGCGTGCGCTTGCCAGCCTTGCCGCCCATGCCGGCAGCCGATGGCGCTTGTGGCCGTGATGGCAAAATAGCGGGCAGCCGGTGTTTGGCGCAGCAGCCCATGTCTTTCACGGCATACTTTTCACATCCTTTCGCATTAGCCTGCTGTCCATACCGGGGATGCCGGATTGTTGTCCGGCCATCGTCGGTAAGATTGATGTGCCATCAATCGGACACATTTTGATGACAATCATGGCAAAGCGGCGGGTTGCAGACTGAAAGACCGTACAGGGCAGATACAATGCGATGAATTCGGCCGGGCGAGTCAATGCCGCCGGAGAAGAACGCGCCGGAACATGCCGGAGTGCGCCGAACACGCCGGGAAAGCCCCGGCCCGTTCATCAACGATAAAAACAGGAAACAAGAAAGATTTTGCCGCTGCCATGATGTATTCCCTGCTTGCCATTGTGATCTGGGCCAGTTCCTTCGTCGCGGGCAAATATTCCTACACCGTTGCCGACCCCGTACTGACGGTGCAGTTTCGTCTGGTGGTTGCAGCGCTGATCGTTGCGCCCGCCTTTGGCGAATGTTATCGCGCCGTTCCCGTGCATTTACGCAGGCGTCTTTGGCTGCTGGCGTTCATGAATTTTCCGTTGGTGTACCTCTTGCAGTTCATCGGCCTGAACTACACTTCGGCCGCCAGCGCGGCGACAATTATCGGCGCCGAGCCGGTGCTGTCGACGTTGATCGGTTATCTCTTTTTCAAACAACGCACGCATCTGCTGAACTGGCTGAGCGCGGTGGCAGCCTTTGCCGGCATCGGGCTGATCGTTCTGGGCGGAGAACGCGGCGGTGAAATCAGCCTGTTTGGCAGCCTGCTGGTTCTCGGCGCGGGGATTAGTTTTGTCTTCTGCCTGTATCTGGGGCGGGATATCATGCAAAGCATTTCCGCCAAGACCTATACCGTGACGACCCTGGTACTGGGGGCGTTGTTCTGTCTGCCCTTTACTTTTCTGCTGACGCAAAACTGGCATATCACGCCCAATCCCGGCGGGGTCTTCGCCCTGTTTTATCTCGCCATTGCCTGTAGCTGGCTGGCGATCCTTTTATGGAATAAAGGATTGCGGGCGATTCCTGCCAGCGTGTCCGGTATTCTGATTGCCCTGGAGCCAGTACTGGGCGTGCTGTTTGCCATTGTGATCCTGGGGGAAAGCCCGTCGTCGATAACGGCCTGCGGCATGCTGCTGACGATGACCGCTACTGCCGTATGCGTGTGGTACGGGCAAAGGCGATAGTGGCTTCCTTTGCCAACATACGGCGTTGGCTTCGCCTTGCCGTACTGTCAGCGGCTCGCCGCCTTGTCTTTTGGCAAAGTTAAGCCGCTATATATTGGGCGTCTCAAATATGGGTGCCCTGAACCCCGCGTATTTAGGGCGTTTCAGAGGAGCTGCCCCTAAACCCCTTGTAAATAGGGCATCTCCGGGGGGCTTGCCTTGAAGCCCTTTATTGATAAGGGTTCCAGAGGCACCTGCCCGGAACGCCTTTATCCGCGTGGGGTTCGGAGCACCCCAAAAAACCCTTACCCTTTGGGAGAGGATAAAAAGGCAAATAAAGCGCAGGAGAAAAATCAAATCCCATCTGAAGTAACAGAAGCCAAGCCTTTGGCGTGTTGCCCTCTCTGCCCCTTTGGGACATCTCCCCCACAGGGGGAGAATTAAAAACCCATCGACCGCCGATGCGACGGTTCCGTGACGCCTTCTCCAAAAGGGGCTGCCCGCCAGCCCGCGTATTTAGGGCATCTCCGAGGGGTATGCCCTGAAACCCTTATAAATAGGGCGTTTCAGAGGTTGCTGCCCGGAAACGCTCTATCCACACGGGCCTCCGGGCAGCCTCTTGGAAACGCTTTTTCCACGCGGTAAAGTGGCGGCTCCGGGCAGTGACAGCCATTTCATCATCCATAACAAGGAGTCTGTGATGCGCACCATGAAGATCGGGAAGTCGGGCGTGGAGGCATCCGTTGTCGGGATCGGCAGTTGGGCGATTGGCGGCGACAGCATGTGGGGGGCGAGCGATGATGCGGAGTCTATCCGCACCATCCATCGCGCCCGCGAACTGGGCGTCACCCTGCTGGATACGGCGCCGGTGTATGGCTTCGGCCATAGCGAGGAGGTCGTCGGTAAGGCGCTGGCCGGGCGACGCAGCCAGTACGTCCTGTCGACCAAATGCGGTTTGCGCTGGGATATTCAGGAAGGCGGGCTGCATATGGAGCGCGACGGCGCGCGTATCGTGCGCAATACCCGCCCGGAGTTCATCGCCCAGGAAATCGAAGCCAGCCTGCGTCGCCTGAAGACTGACTATATCGACATTTATATCGTCCATTGGCAGGCGCAGCCGGAATATCCCTGCCCGATTGCCGACACCATGGGCTGTCTGCTCCGGCTCAAGCAGCAGGGCAAAATCCGCGCCATTGGCGCCTCGAACCTCGACGAAGCACACTTCAGGGAGTACGTCGCCGCCGGACAGCTCGATCTGATTCAGGAAAAATACAGCATGCTCGATCGCGGCGCCGGCGAGCGCCTGTTCGGCTTGTGCGATGAATATGGCGTGACTTTCCAATGCTATTCCCCGCTCGAACGCGGCATCCTGACCGGCAAGATCACACCCGAATTGCCCGTATTCATGGGGTTGGCGCGCAGCAAGATCAAATGGTTCGCGCCGGAAAATCTGGCGAAGATCGGCGCCTTGGCCGAAAAATGGGCGCCGCTGTGCAAAAAATACGCCTGCACCATGACGCAGCTGGTTATTGGCTGGACGGCGGCGCAGGGCAACGGCCGCAATATCAACGTGCTATGCGGCGCCCGCAAGGCTTACCAGATTGAGGACAATGCCAAAGGCGGAGATGTGGTGCTCAATGCGACGGATATTGCCGCCATGCGCCGCGATGTTGAAGCCATCGCCTGAGGCCTGATCGTTGCCGATCCAGCGGTTCGGCCCGTTAAGCCGGCTATGCATGGGGTATGGGGGCGGGATGCCCTATACCCTATGTCCTATGCTTCTGCGATCACCGCCCGCCGCCACCCGCCATCCGTTCGATGATGCGGCGTTGTGCATAGCCGTAAGGCGGCGTCTCCGATGGTTGGCAGGCTGCGCTGCTGATGGCTTGTCGCGCGGCTTATAGACGCCGGATTTTTTCCAGCAGCGCGGTCGTTGATTTCTGGTGGATAAAGGGGATGGAGACCGTACGCCCGCCCCAGGCGGCGACTTCGGTGTGGCCGACGATCTTTTCCGTCGGCCAGTCGCCGCCCTTGACCAGGACATCGGGGCGGCATTCCAGGATGCGTTCGATAGGCGTGTCTTCTTCGAACCAGGTGACGAGCGAAACGCTTTCCAGCGCGGCGATCACCGCCAGCCGGTCGGCCAGCGTATTGACCGGGCGGTCATCGCCTTTGCCCAGCCGCCTGATCGAAGCGTCGGAATTGAGCGCGACGATCATGGAGGCGCCCAGTGCCCGCGCTTGCGCCAGCAGGGTGACGTGACCGCGGTGCAGGATGTCGAAGCAGCCGTTGGTGAACACCAGCGGGCGCGGCAGTGCTGCGAGCGCGGCGGGCAGGCCTTCTGGCGCGACGATCTTTGCCTCAAAATCAGGCGCAAGAACGGGGGGTAGAACGGGCACGGGTACGGGGCGCGTGGGTAAGTGAATGAATCGGCTTGCCGATCGTCTAGTTCTTGTTCGCCGCGTCTTCTCTGGGCCTGTTCTTGTCGCGGCTTGCTTCAAGCTCAAGCTCCTTGACTCGTTCGACGGTGACAATTTCCATCAGGTTGACCACCTTCTTGACGCCCGAAGTCGTGCGCGCGACCTGAACGGCGGCATCGGCCTCCGACTGGGTGACGATGCCAAGCAGGAACGCCGTACCGGCCTCGGTGACAACCTTGACGTGCACAGGATTGAACTTGCCGGTATCCACCGAGCGGCTCTTGATCTTGGAGGTGATGAAGGCGTCATTGCTGCGATTGACGAACGAGGACGAGGGCGCGATGGTGAGTTCGTTATACGTATTTTTCACGCCGGGAATGGCGCGGACGATGCTGTCAACTTCGGCCTTGGCCGCTTCGTTGTAGGCTTCGCCGGTCAGCAGCACCGCATGGTTGTAGCTGGTGACATTGACGTGCGCGCGATTACCGAGTTTTTCTTCGATGCGGGCGAGGGCTTTCCATTCAATGGCTTCATCATCGGTCTGCGTGCCGACCGAGCGGCGGTCGATGGCGGCCAGCACGCCGACGGTCGCGCCCGTGGCGACCAAGGGGATGCAGCCTTGCAGGGCAGGCAGAAGAGCGGCGCAGGCGGCCAGGGAGAGTAACAGTTTCCGTTTCATGCTTCGACTCCTAACAGAAGAGAATCAATGGCATCGCACAGGCAATGCACGGTCAGCAGGTGAACTTCCTGAATGCGTGCGGTGCGCTTGGCCGGCACGCAGATGTGAATATCGCCCTCGCGCAGCATGTTGCCTATCTTGCCGCCGCCTTTTCCTGTCAGCGCGACAACGTGCAGATCGTTGTTATGCGCGGCGCGGATTGCCTCGACAATGCTGGGCGAGTTGCCGGAGGTGGAGATGGCCAGCAGCACGTCGCCCGCTTGTCCCAGCGCGCGCACCTGGCGTTCAAAAACCCGGTCATAGCCGTAATCGTTGGCGACGGCGGTCATGATCGAGCTGTCGGTGGTCAGGGCGATGGCCGACATGCCTTGCCGCTCGACCTCAAAGCGGCCGACCAGCTCGGCGGCGAAATGCTGGGCGTCGGCAGCCGAACCGCCGTTGCCGCAGGCCAGTAACTTGCCGTTGCCGACCAGGCAGTCGGTCATCAGCTTCGCCGCCTGGGCAATCGGGCCGGCCAGCGTTGCACCGGCCTCAAGCTTGATCTGGGCGCTGTCGGTGAAATGCTGTCCGATTCGGGAAATCAAATCCATGATGAACTCAAGCTGATACGGGAGCCGTTAGTCTAACACCATCTTGCCGACAGACCGGCGGGATTGGCGGGCCGGCATGGGATGACGGAAAGGGAAAGCCTGTACTCGGCGTGGCTTATCCGGCGTTCATCTCCGGCGTTCATCTTTGTTTGGCTTTTGCGGCAGGCGCATCGTGTTTTTTCTGAAGGTCGGTATCCTGGCCAGCGTCGCTTTTTGTGCTTTCCTGCGCGGCCTGTGCGGCGGCCATCGTGACCGGCAACGGGGTGGCCGCACGCAGATTCACATCGCGCGTCGGGAAAGGAATGTTGATGCCGGCTGCGGCAAGCCGCTTCTCGATCATGAAGCGCAGGTCGCTGTCGATGCGCCGTCCATTCGTATGCGCGCCGAGTTCGATCCAGAAAGTCATGGCGATGTCGAGGCCGCTGTCGGCGAAACCGTCGAAATAGACTTCGGGCGCCGGGTTCTTGAGTACCTGCCCATGCGCCTGTGCGCATTCCATAATGATATTGGCGGCATCGCGCACTGGCGCGCCGTACTCGATTTGCAGGCCGATTTCGCGGCGCAGACGCGGGTCGGAATAGGTCCAGTTGATGACCTGGTTTTCCAGCACGTTGGAGTTGGGGATCAGCGCCTCGGTGCCATCGAAGGCTTTTACCGTCGTTGCGCGCAGGTCAACGTTGGTGACCGTGCCGGTCACGTCGCCGATGACGACAATATCGCCGACGCGCACCTTGCGCTCAAAGAGCAGAATGATGCCGCTGATGAAGTTTTTGATGATCGTCTGCGTACCAAAACCGACGCCGATCGCCAGCGCGCCACCGACGAAGGTGAACACCGTCAATGGAATTCGCGCCAGATTGAGAATGGAGACGGCGAGCAGTACCGAGACCGAGATCATCAGCCAGCGGCGCGTAACGGAAGCAACCTGGGCATTGACATTGCCGCGTTCGACGAGCAAAGCGAGGATGCGTTTGGTGATGCGCGCAAACAGCCAATAACCGAGGCCGAACAGAAAAATGGCGCCGATGCTTTTGCCTACGGTGATGCCATAACTGATCGTGATTTTTTGGCCGTCCGCCTGCGAAATGTCCTCGACAGTGAACAGCTCGTAGTTCCAGACGGAGTAGGCGACGCGTTTGGCGCTTTGCCAGAGATCGTTGAGGCGCAATCCGCTGAGCGCGCTTTCATTGTCCTCTGCCCCCGTGAAATCGCCAATCCAGCGCGCTGTTTCCTGGTTGATCCTGCGTGCCAGTTGGGCGATGCGGTCGTAAATGGTGAGCGCATTGCGGTACAGCGAAAGCACTTCTTTCTCCGCCGCGATTTGTGCCGACCCGCCCTGCATCAGGCTGGTCGTGCGTGCTTCCAGGTCGGCGATTATCGCGCGCAGATTTTCCTGGTTTATGGCAATTTGCTGCCAGCGGTTGTCCTTTTTATCTTTCGTGTTCAGGCTGGCGGCAATCTGGCGCAGGGCGTTGAGGGCGCTCTGGCGCACCTCGGCGGTGCTGTCGGCGGCCAGCAGGAGAATGCGCTGTTCCCAGGCATCGGCGTGAAATTGCTCCAGCAGTTGCAGGGTGCGCAGGCCTTCCAGCGCCATGCTATCGGCGCGCAGCGCCTGGTCGATGAAAGCAAGGCGCGAAGCGTCATTGCCGTTTTTCGATGCAGCAAGCAGGCGCTGCCGCTCGGCCAGGCGTTTGGCATGACGGGCGGCCACCTGGTCGACCTCGGTGGATGCCTTGTCCTGCGCGGTGCGCAGGGTGTTCCGGATTTCATTCAGGTTACTTTCCGAGAGTGCTTGCGCCGGCAGGACGCGGGCGACGATGTGCTTCATTTCTTCGATGCGCTGCCTGACGCTGCTGATCTGCGCCTGCAGATAATCCTGGTCGGCGGCGCTGGCCGCCAGTTCGACTTCGGCAGCCTGTTTTTTCAGTTCGGCGATTTCCTGGTTGCGGCGATTGGCCTCGGTTTTTTCATGAGCGGCCTTGTCGCTGGTCAGGCGCACTTCTTCATTGGCCTTGCGCAGGCGTTCGCTGAGAAACTGTTTTTCCGCTTCCCGCATCTGGACGCTGTTTTGCAGCGATTGAAGATGGTCCTGCTGCGTATCCAGTTCATCGCGCAGCGCATCGACGCGCAGGGCCGAATAGGGTGGCTTTTCACCCAATGCCTTGACGGACGGCAGCGTATCTACGGGGGTTGATGCGGTGTTTTTGAGTGCGGCCAGATCGTTGAGCCGCCAGAGCTTTTCATTGCGGAAATAGAGCTGGATGTCGAGCAGGCGCTGACGTTCTTCCTTGTCGGCGGCTGCGGCCGCATCAGCGGGTTGGAGCGCGGCGTTTTCTTCCAGCTTCTGCCGGACTTCGTCGAGATCGGCTTCGGCCTGTCGGCGTAATTCATCCGACGATTGGTCAGTCGCCGCCTTGTCTTCCGTCTGATTGTCCTTTTTGACAATATTCAGAAGCGATGCCTGTGCTGCCGCAGGGGCAATAAAGGCAGGCGTGAGCAAAACGGTCAGTGCGACCAGACAAACGGAAACCAGCAGGCGGAAAGGCTTCATGGGCGAATGGCGTTGGCGTAAGAACGCAGGCATGAAAATGAGACGATGGAATATTAAAACATGATTGCGGAGTAGGCGCGGTTGCTGCGGTGCATTGATGGCTCGACTCTGAATTGCGTCTGGCGGGGAGCGCGCTTGCCGCCGCGTTTGTCAGAACATAGGTTTCACTAAAAAAGCGCGTCAGAAAGGCGCTACAGGACTTTGCTCAGGAAGCGCAGGGTGCGTTCTTCGCGCGGGTTATCAAAGATCGCTTCCGGCGTGCCTTCCTCGACCAGCATGCCTTCGTCCATGAACAGCACGCGGTGCGCCACGCGCCGGGCGAAGCCCATTTCATGCGAGACGACGACCATCGTCATCCCTTCTTCGGCCAGTGTCTGCATGACGCTCAGGACTTCGCCGACCATCTCGGGGTCGAGCGCCGAGGTGGGTTCATCGAACAGCATGATCGCCGGTTGCATGGCCAGCGCACGGGCAATGGCGACGCGCTGCTGCTGTCCACCGGAAAGCTGGTTAGGATAGGCGTCGATCTTGTCGAGCAGGCCGACCTTGATAAGCAGGTCATGCGCCCGCGCCCGAGCTTCTTCTTCCGCGAGGCCGCGTACCTTGATCGGGGCAAGGATGATGTTTTCCTGCACCGTCATGTGCGGAAACAGGTTGAAGCGCTGAAACACCATGCCAATTTCCGAACGCAGTGCGTCGATATTTGTATGGTTGTCATGCACCGAGACGCCGTGAACCAGCACACGCCCGCCGGAGGCTTCTTCCAGGCCGTTCAGGCAGCGCAAGAAAGTGCTTTTGCCCGAGCCGGAAGGGCCGATGACGCAGACAACTTCGGAATTGTGTACCGTACAGTCGATGCCGCGCAGCACCTGTAAGGTACCGAAGCGCTTGGTCAGGCCTTCAACGCGTATCGCCGCGTCCATAGCGCTCCTCCAGTTTTCTGATTCCCCAGGCCAGCCCGAGCGTCAGCAGCCAATACATGAACGAAATCGTGAGATAAGGCTCCCAATAGCGCGAATAGGCGCCGGCGACGGTGCGTGCGGTATAAGCCAGTTCCGCCAATCCGATGGCCGAAATGAGCGAGGAGTCCTTGAGCAGCGCGATGGCATTGTTGCCCAGCGGCGGCAGCATGCGGCGGAAAGCCTGGGGCAGCACCACATGGTACAGGGTGCGCGAGAAGGGCAGGCCAAGCGAGCGCGCCGCTTCAATCTGCCCGCGGTCGATCGACTGGATGCCGGCCCGGAAAACTTCTGAAATATAGGCGCCGGAATTGAGCGTCAGCGCAATGACGCCGGAAATGAGGGCGCCGTAATTCTGCTTCAGACTGCGCGCCATTTCGCCGGAAATCAGCAAGCCGTCGGTTGGGTTGATGAAGACCGGCAGTACGGCAAAATGAATCAGCAGGATCTGCACGAACAGCGGCGTGCCGCGAAAGAAACTGACGTAGACAGTGGAAGGCCAGCGCAGCAGGTAACGACAGATTTGCCGCGCCGGAGCGTGGCGCGCATCCGCTAGGCGCGCCAGTCCGATGAACAGGCCGAGCACCGTGCCCTGTACGATGCACACGACAGTGACCAGTATGGTCATCTGTAAGCCGTGCCAGAACATCACCTTGTATTCGGCGATGATGTCGGCGCGGAACCATCCAAACCAGAGTACGGGGTCCATCAGTTACGCCGCTCCTGTGTTACTGGGCCGGCAGTACAGGCGCTTCGGCGTGGAACCAGGTTTTATAAATGCGGGCGTAGGTGCCGTCGGCTTTGATGGCGGCAAGACCGGCGTTGAGCTTATCGAGCAGCGCCTTGTTGCCTTGTTTGACGGCGATGCCGAAATATTCCTTAGGAAAATTCGGGTCGCTGACCGTTTTCAACTGCTTGTGCTCCTGCACGCGGTAGGCGATCACGCCATTGTCGCCGATAACGGCATCGACACCGCTGTTGGCCAGCTCGGAAACGGCGACCGGCGTACTTTCAAAACGCTTGATGTTCTGGCTGGTTTTGCCGAACTCGCGCGAGGCGATGTCGTCGCCCGTGCTGCCGGTCACCACGCCGATCTTCTTGCCGGCCAGATCCTTCAATCCCTTGATCGCGCTGTCCTTGTGGACGCCGATCAGCTGGCGAGCCTCGAAATAGGGCGCGGTGAAATCATAGGACTGTTTTCGTTTGTCGTTGATCGTTACGCCGGAGATGATGAGATCTACGTCCCCGTTGTTCAGCGCGGCAAAAATGCCGGTCCACGGCGTGTTGACGATCTTGATTTGCAGCCCTGCTTTCTGAGCGATGGCCTTAATGATGTCGATATCGTAGCCGACGATCTCCTTGCTTGGACTTTCATAGGCAAAGGGGCGATAGGTTGCGCTCGACCCGACCGTAAGTTCCTTCTGCTGTGCGCTGGCAACGCCGGCGAATACAGCGGCCAGACCCAATGGGAGCAGTATTTTGCTGAACAGTTTCATATGTTTTCTTCCTGAAAAAATCGCCATCTGGCGGACGGCGAAACTAAAAATCTTCGCGTCTTTCCGTCAATTTTGCTGCGGAGGTAAAGCGCAAAAGCGGCATTGTATGCGAAACCGCACGCCACTCTGGAAAATTTTTAACGGCTGTCTTGAACAATCCGGTAAGCGTTTTTCCGCAACCCAGGCGTTGGCGGCATTTGAATATGGTATGGCGAAGTCAGAAGGCTGCATTGCTGAATGCCGTAGCGCTTGTCAGTATGAATAAATAAAATTCACGTCCACGTACTTCGTCTTCCACCCTGTACTTGATTTTTCCGAACGTGTGGGCAGTGAGCCTTCTGGTCAGAACTTTGCCGACATCCAGCAGAGTATGTTGCCTTGGGCGGGGAGTCCGGATACCGCCAGCTGGCTGGCATGAAAAAAATCGCTTAGGTCATGGTGTCCGGGGCGTCTTCGCCAATTGACGCCGCATTATGGGGCGATGCACAAGCTTTTCTTCCCGGCATACATGCTAACTCGATGGGGATTAACGTCTTCTGTTAGTCAGTCGTGGCATCAAATGCGTTGCGTACCCAGTCGATGTTTTCGCCGTCGATCAGTACGCAATCGATGCGGCACGCGGCGTCGGGACGCTTCTCACCGGTCAGATAGTGGCTGGCGGCGAGAAGGATGCGCCGCTGCTTGGCGGGCGTGATGCTGGCGGCAGCGCCGCCGAAACAGCGGCTTTGGCGCTGGCGGACTTCGACGAATACCAGCGCGTCGCCGTCACGGCAGATGAGGTCGATTTCTCCGCCGCGGCAGTGATAATTGCGCGCGATGACGCGCAAGCCTTGGCGGGCAAGGAATACGGCGGCAGCCTGTTCGGCGCGCCGGCCTTTATCGGTGGCCTTCTCGGCCGCAGTGTCGCGGGGTGTGGGATTGGTGCTATTGTTATCGCGCATTGCACGGGGGCTGCGAACAACGAATATGGTCATGACGGAAAATTCACCCGCATTATATGTAGTCCCGACCCCGCTGGGGAATCTCGGGGACATGACGCAGCGCGCCATTGAGGTGCTGCGCAATGTGCCGTGGGTGGCGGCCGAGGATACGCGGCATAGTGCGCCGTTGCTCCGGCATTTCGGCGTGACTGCCCATTTGCTGGCGGCACACGAGCACAACGAGGAGGCCGCGGCGCAGCAGATTATCGTTCGTCTGGCGGCGGGCGAATCGGTGGCCTTGGTGACGGATGCGGGGACGCCCGCAATTTCCGACCCCGGCGCCCGGCTGGTGGCGCGTGTGCGCGCCGCGGGGTTTCGTGTGGTGCCGCTGCCGGGCGCGTGCGCGGCGGTTACGGCGTTGTCTGCGGCAGGGATAGAGGCGCCGCATTTTCTGTTCTACGGATTTTTACCGGCCAAAGCGGCGCAGCGCGAGTGCGCGTTACGCGATCTCGCCGGCTTGCCGTTCGCGCTGGTATTTTATGAGGCGCCGCATCGCATTCTCGCGTCGGTCGCCGCCTTGACGCAGGAACTGCGCGGCCAGCGGACATTGGTGATCGCCCGCGAACTAACCAAGGTGTTCGAGACAATCCATGTCGGCCCGCTGGCAGATGGCCTGACCTGGCTGGAGGCCGATCCCGACCGGCAGCGGGGCGAGTTCGTCCTGATCGTTTCCGGCGCCCCGGCCAGTGACGGTGCCGATGATGAAGGCGCTCGCGTGTTGCGTGTGCTGCTGGCCGACGGACTGCCGGTCAGGCAGGCCGTCGATCTGGCGCGCGCAATCACCGGCGCGGGCAGGAAAATGCTGTACGGCCTGGCATTGTCGATGGTAGAAGCCAGGGACTCGTCGATCGACTCCAAAACCGAATCCGGCAGGCCGGATGGCCGGTGATTTCTATCCACACTGAAAGGACGCTCAAGCCATGCAAATCACACTGACCCGACCTGACGACTGGCATCTACACCTGCGTGACGGTGAGGCGCTGAAAGCCGTGCTGCCGCATAGTGCGCGCCAGTTTGCCCGCGCCATCATCATGCCCAACCTGAAGCCGCCGGTGACGACGGTCGATGCGGCGGCGGCTTACCGCCAGCGTATCCTGGCCGCCCTGCCGTCAGGCAGCGGGTTTTTGCCGCTGATGACGCTGTACCTGACGGATAACACGTCGGCAGACGAAATCCGCAAGGCCGCCGACAGCGGTTTCGTACATGCCGTCAAGTTGTATCCGGCCGGCGCGACGACCAATTCCGACGCCGGCGTTACCGACCTCGCCAAGTGCGATGCGGCGCTGGCCGAGATGGAAAAAATTGGTATGCCGCTGCTGATGCACGGTGAAGTGACTGATCCGGCGATCGACCTGTTCGACCGCGAAAAAGTATTTATCGAGCGGGTGCTGCAACCGCTGCTCCGGCGTCGCCCGGGGTTGCGCGTGGTCTTTGAGCACATTACGACCCAGGAGGCCGCCGAGTTTGTCGAAGCGGCGGAAGACAATGTGGCTGCGACGATCACCGCCCATCATCTGCTGTATAACCGCAATGCCATTTTCCTCGGCGGCGTGCGGCCGCACTATTACTGTCTGCCCGTGCTCAAGCGCGAGCGGCACCGCGCGGCGCTGGTGAAGGCGGCGACTTCAGGTAGCCGGAAATTTTTTCTCGGCACCGACTCCGCGCCGCATGCCCGTCACACCAAGGAGGCGGCCTGCGGCTGCGCCGGGTGTTATACGGCGCTGGCGGCGATCGCCCTGTATGCGGAGGCCTTCGAGGCCGCGGGCGCGCTTGATCGGCTGGAGATGTTTGCCAGCTTTAATGGCCCGGATTTTTACCGGCTGCCGCGTAATACCGAGCGGATTACGCTAGAGCGCGCCGAATGGCAGATGCCGGTGGAACTGGCTTACGGCGGCGAGGAAACGCTCGTTCCCCTACGCGCCGGTGAGGCGGTGCACTGGCGGCTGGCGGAGTAACCTGGCGGAGTCAACGGCCACCGGCTTGCGGGCGCAAACCGGCGCCGCCCGCTCGTTCGCCCTGTTGCCCTGAAAGCCGGCTACGGCGCATCCCTGAAGGCGGGTGTCATTTAACGCCATTTAACAATTCGTAATTCATTATCAATATGCCGCAATATTTTTCGTATTGTCCGCCTCTATAATTACCCGCCGATCAAATGGCATAAAAACGGTAGGGGGATAGTGTTTCATGAGCGAAAAAACGGACGACAAGGCAAACGAAAAAGCAGACGAGAAGAACCAGAAAAATGGCGGTGGCGGCGGTAATGGGCTTCGTAGAATCCATCGCGTTATTTTTAGCAAGTTCGGGCGCGGCGCGCGCGTTGTGCTGGTCGTATTGCTGCTTGTTGCCGGGTACGGCGCTTACGCCTGGTATGCCGCCAGAAAATCCGCCAGTGAAACGCCCAAGCACATTACCGCCGTTGTCAGCCGTGGCGACATTACCCGTTCCGTTCTTGCCAGCGGTGCGCTACAGGCGTTCAAGTCGGTCAAGGTCGGTGCGCAGGTCTCGGGAAAAATCAGTGCGCTCTACGTCAATATCGGCGATCGCGTCAAGGCGGGCGACCCGATTGCCGATATCGATGCCAGCACGCAGCAAAATGCGCGCGATAGCGCGGCGGCAGAGCTGGCATCGAGCAAGGCGGCGCTGCTGACCGCGCAGGCCAAGCTGGAGGAGGCGCGGCAGCGTCACGATCGACAAAAAACGCTGGTTGACAAGGGCGCGGCGGCGCGCGAGACGCTGGAGTCGGCCGTTGCCGCGCTGAAGTCGGCAAAAAGCGCGGTGGCCCAGGCGCGCGCGGATATCCAGAAAAGCCAGCTGAACCTGGACAATGCCGGCGTAACGCTCGGCTATACGCGCGTGACCGCACCCATGGATGGCGTGGTCGTTTCCGTCGCTGTCGAAAAGGGGCAGACGGTCAATGCCGTGCAGGACAGCCCGACGCTGGTCACCATTGCACAGACGGACACCATGACGGTGAAGGCGGAAATCGCCGAGGCGGATGTCAGCGAACTCAAGCCCGGCATGTCTGCCTATTTCACCCTGCTCGGCGCCGATAAAAAACGTTATGAGGGCGTTCTCGAATCGATCGACCCGGCGCCTCTTGCCACGTCCAACAGCACGACGGCGACTTCTGCGGCGACGACTTCTTCTAATACGGAGACGGCTGTTTACTATTACGGAAAAATGGATGTGCCCAACCCGGAAGGCAAGCTGCGTATCGGGATGACCGCCAATATGGTCATTACCGTCGGCGAGGCGAAGAATGTCCTGATCGTGCCGATGACGGCATTGCAAGCGCGCAAGGAAGGGAAGGGGGAAGAAGTCCTGGTGGCGGAGCATGGCAAAACCCGCACGCAGCCCGTGAAAACCGGCCTGGAAGACGGCGTTAATGTGGAAATTCTCGAAGGTCTGAACGAGGGTGAGGAAGTCGTCGTCAGCACGGCCGTGAGCGGCGCGGGCAGCTTGCCTCGCGGTGGCCCGGGCGGCCCGGGAGGCCCGTTCTGATGCCGTCTCCGCTCATCCGCGTCCGTGGCCTTTTCCGGCGTTTCCCCAGCGGCGATCAGGATATTACCGTTCTCAAAAACATTAATCTCGATATCGAGGCGGGGGAAATGGTCGCCATCATCGGCCAGTCCGGCTCAGGTAAATCGACCCTGATGAATATCCTGGGTTGCCTGGATCGCCCCAGTGAAGGCGAATACCTCATCAACGGTCAGAATACGGCCGACATCGACCCGGCGGCGCGCGCCAGACTACGCCGGGAAAATATCGGCTTCATTTTCCAGCGCTATCACCTGCTCAGTGACCTGAATGCCTGGGAAAATGTCGCCATTCCCGGCGTTTATGCGGGCATCGGCGCGGAAACGCGCAGCGCACGCGCCAAAAAGCTGCTTTCCCGCCTGGGGCTGGCAGATCGTCTGGAACATAAACCCAACCAGCTTTCCGGCGGCCAGCAGCAACGGGTTTCCATTGCCCGCGCCCTGATGAATGGCGGACAGATCATTTTCGCCGACGAACCGACGGGCGCGCTGGATAGCCGCAGCGGCGAGGACGTGATGCGGATCCTGGGCGAACTGCATGATGAAGGCCATACCATTATTCTTGTCACGCATGACCGCGATATTGCCGCACATGCCGAACGGATCATTGAAATCCATGATGGCGAGATCATCAGCGACCATCGTCGGTCGCCGTCGCCGCATCATGCACGCCGCCAAGCCCCTGCCTTGCAGCTGCAGGGCAGCCGGTTTGGCGCCGACCGCCTGCTTTCCGCCGTGAGTATGGCCTGGCGCGCCATCCGCGGGCACAAGCTGCGTGCCTTTCTGACCATGCTCGGCATTATCATCGGCATTGCTTCCGTGGTGAGCGTGGTGGCGCTGGGCCAGGGGGCGCAACAGCAGGTGCTGGAGAACATCAGCGATCTGGGTTCCAATACGATTCAGGTTTTTCCGGGGTCTTTTGGTGATCGCCGTTCTGCGCGCATCCGCACCCTCGTTCCGGCGGATGCTGAAATTCTCGCCCAGCAAAATTTCATCGACAGCGCGACGCCTACGGTTAACGCCAGCCCCACGGTGCGCTATGCCGGTAAAGATTTGACCGGCCAGCTGACCGGCGTCGGCGAGCAATATTTTCAGGTGCAGAACATCCCCATGTTGAGCGGGCGCGTTTTCAGCAAACAGGATGTGGATGATTATGCCGCTGTTGCCATCCTCGACCAGGCTGGCGAAAAAAACCTGTTTGGCGAGGAAAGCGCGTTGGGCAAAATCGTCTTGCTTAACAATGTGCCGGTGCGGATCGTCGGCGTTGCCAACACTGAAAAACAAGCGCATCTGAGCAACAGCAACAACATTAATGTCTTTATGCCCTATACGTCGACGATGAACCGTCTGCTGGGGCGTACCTACGTTTCCAGCATTACATTGCGCATCAGTGACGGTATCGACACGGCGGTGGCTGAAGATGCCATTACCCGTATTTTGACGCGGCGCCATGGCAGCAAGGACTTTACGTTGTTCAACAGCGACAGCCTGCGCAAGGCCATTACCCAGACAACCCAGGTCCTGACGCTGCTCATTTCCACGATTGCCGCGATTGCGCTCGTTGTTGGCGGCATCGGCGTAATGAACATCATGCTGGTTTCAGTGACGGAACGCACGCGTGAAATCGGCATCCGCATGGCCATCGGCGCACGGCAGGGCGACATCATGATGCAGTTCCTGGTCGAAGCGCTCATGCTCTGCCTGCTTGGCGGCGCGTTTGGCATCGGCCTGGCCTATGGGCTTGGCTGGGTACTCAATAAGGCCAGTACGGAGTTCAAGTTGATTTATTCCGCCGCTTCCATTGTTGCCGCCTTTTTATGTGCCAGCGGCATCGGCATGATTTTTGGCTTTTTACCGGCGCGCAATGCGGCCCGTCTCGATCCGGTCGAGGCGCTTAGCCGGGAGTAGGCGCATGCGTGGTGACAGGAAAATGACAGGGAAAATCATAACGTCGAAATGGCCGGAAGCGGCACGGATTGGGGATTTGCCATGAATGTCAGCGCCAAGCTTCTGCCCATCGTTCTGTTTTTGGCCGGCTGTGCCATGCAGTCGCCGGGGGATTTGCGGCGTGACATCGAGACGACGACCGACATTCCGACCACATGGATGTTTCACTCGGCCATTCAAAGCCAGGCAGGATCGAGCCAATGGTGGCGGGACTATGGCAGCGTTGAACTCAACCGCCTTGTTGAACACGCGCTGGCAAAAAACCAGAGCCTGGCCGCCGCAGGGTTTGCCTGGCGCAAATCCCGCCTGGCCGTAGACAATGCCCTGCAAGATCGCTTGCCCAGCTACAACGGCACGGCTTCGGCCAATTTCAGCCGCAAGCTCGATGACGACACGCAGCGCACGACCTATAACTACAGCGCCAGTCTGGGCATCAGCTATCAGGTCGATCTGTGGGGAAAACTGTGGCTGGCGCAGGATAATGCCCGCTGGGGCCAGGAAGCCAGCGCCGAAGACCTGCTTGCCACGCGCCTTTCACTCATCGGCGACGTCATCGCCCGCTACCTTGACTTGGTGTACGTGGCCGACCAACTGACCCTGAATCGCGCCTATCTTGGCTATGCCGGACAGATTCTCGCAATCACCCGCGCCAGATACGAGGCCGGCGGCGCCTCCCGCCTCGACGTGGCCGAGGCCGAGCAGAATCTGAGCATTCTGGAAAGCAGCCGCGACAACCTTGAAAACCAGCGCCAGCAGCATGAAGTCGCCCTGTCTATCCTGCTGGGCAGTGCGCCCAGACCGTTGCCGAAGGTGCAGGAAACGCTCGCTGATTTCAAATTGCCCGCTGTCGATGTGTCCGTGCCGGCGCGCCTTTTGGCGCAACGCCCCGATCTGCGTGCCGCGCAGTACCGTCTGCAACAGAACCTGGGCAATATTGCCATCGCCGAGCGTGACTTTTACCCGGAACTCAACCTCGGCGCCAGCCTGGGCTCCAGCGCCGAGCGTCTGCGGAAAATTTTTGAAAATCCTGTGGGGGCGTTGACCGCGGCCATTGCCCTGCCTTTCCTGAACTACCACCGCAAGGAGATCGCCCGAAAAGAGGCCGAAGTGGGCTACCAACAGGCCTTGGCGAATTTCCGCCAGACGCTCTACAAGGCGCTGGGTGAGGCGCAGACAGCTCTGTTGGGACTGGGTCTGGCGCAAACCGACGCGGTTCACCTGCAACAGCGTTTCGCGCAGGCGCGGGAAATCGAAAATCTCACACTGGCCCGCTACCAGGCGGGCGCCGTCGATTTGCAGAGCTACCTCGAAAAACAGAATGCGACACGTAATGTGGAAGAAAGCCTGCTCACCAACCGCTACCAGCAGCTCAGCCGCAGCCTTGCGCTGCATCTGGCGCTGGGAGGCACGGCCGGCGATCATGAAGCAGCGCGCCCGCGCGCGGATGACGATAAAGCCGACGGTAAGGTCGACGATAAGGCTGCCGATAAGGCCGACAACAGGGCTGCCGATAAAGCCGACAACAGGGCTGACAATGCGGCGGGCGGTCAAACCGGCAACTCGGCCGGCAATTAATACCTGGCAGACCGGATGGCTGCCCGGGAGCCCTTATGGATAGGGCGTTTGCGGGCAGGCACCTCTGGAACCCTTATAAATAAAGGGCTTCAAGACGGGGTGCCGGAGATGCCCTAAATACGCGGGCTTCCGGTTACCTATTTTTGGAGATGCGCCTGCGCTTCCGCCCCAGCGTTTCTCCAATTCTCCCCTGTCGGGGAGATTCCCCGAAACCCGCGCGGATAAAGGACTTCAGAGCACCTGCCCGGAGATGCCCTAAATACGCGGGCTGGCGGGCAGGTGCCCAGAAGAAAACAAAGGATTGAAGGGTTGTTTGACTGTAGGCGCTGGCTCCGGCCACTAAACTTCTCTTGATGCAGTTGCGCTGAGCGGCAGCGCGCCCCGCTGACTTTCTTTGCCTCGCCAAAGAAAGT
>ERZ773010.5-NODE-5-length-181787-cov-8.826250_pt1 | contig 181787 bp, 170 predicted proteins | sample MGYA00580842_ERZ773010 | MGnify/ENA primary metagenome ERZ773010 (study PRJEB29015, sample SAMEA2737982) | human oral metagenome | biome: human oral; feature: human-associated habitat; material: dental | place: China | collected 2107 ... | reverse complement strand
GGGGGTCATTCTTGCATCATCGACCTGTCCGACACCCAAATCTGGGCTCATTCTTGCATCATCGACCTGTCCGACACCCTAATTTGGGGGTCATTCTTCTATCACCGACCTGCCCGACACCCTAATTTGGGGGTCAAGCTTCCCGTCCCCCATAAACTTCACACCCCGCTCCTCCCAAAACCAACGAACCAAAGCGAATCCCCGCATCTATTTTTTGCCGTCCCAAGAGGCTACCACAGAGAGTCCTCGACGAAACGAAGTGAAGGTCGGGAGGAGCTGGCACGAAGTGCCTGAGGGGTTGTGTGGAGGTCAAGAGGGAGATGCCAAAGACAGCAGGAATTTAGCCCCATTACCACGATTGCTGTTTACCTTTAAACTTCATTCTCTACCCTAGAGGTAGGGATTCCTCCCCAAAAAGCAAGACAAAATCCAAAAATCCACACTTTCTCCTCAAAACGAAAAAGCCCCCAGAGAAAAACTCTGGAGAGCTTCTAAGAAGCATTGCGAATCTCACGACCAGCAAGCTTAGAAAAATACTTTTTAACAAATGAAAACAGCTCCAGGATACAGATCTCCTCCCGATTTGCAAGAGAAAAACAGAAAAATCTGATCCCTTCCCCCGATACGAAAAAGCCCCCAGGGAAAAACCCTGGAGAGCTTCTAAGAAGCATTGCGAGTCTCACGACCAGCACACTTAAAATTCCTAAATAGACATGATAGAAGTACCCCTAAGATACGGATCTCCTCCCGATTTGCAAGAGAAAAACAGGAAAATCTAATCCCTTCCTCCCAATACGAAAAAGCCCCCAAGGAAAAACCCTGGAGAGCTTCTAAGAAGCATTGCGAGTCTCACGACCAGCGCGCTTAAAGACATTAATTCCACTTAACAGAAGTGCCACTAAGATACGGATCTCCTCCTCATTTGCAAGAGAAAAAGAGAAAAATCTGACTCCTTCCACCGAAACGGAAAAGCCCCCCAGGTAAAAAACCCGGGGAGCTACAACCAAAAATACGCGACCTCTCATGAAAAGGAAAAGAATTATGGCATCAAAACCGAGAGGTGAGTAAATAAATAAGGATTCTCTCCTCAATTGCAAGGGAAAAGAGAGAAAAATCAGATTTCCTTCTTCTCTTCCTCCCCTAGCAAACAGCAATTCTCCCCTTCCCCAGCAAAAGGAAAAAGCTCCCTCAGATAAACCAAGAGAGCTTTAGTAAAGCCACAAACACTTTCTACCACGCGGAGAGAACAAGCTCTCCATAATTATGATAAAAGGGGAAATGACTTAAATCTGTTTTACAACCAGACAGTTGTCTACCGGTCGGAGCCTCTTCGTAAAGAGGCAACTCCCCGAGATATACACGGAATCTCCGTTCTCTCGGCACCGAAAGATACTGGGACATATCCTTCTCCAAGAAGGTATAGACCGCTGAATCCCCATGCTTTGAATCGAGTTGCATAGGGAGAATGGCATAAAAGTTGTCAAAAGGATCATAAACCTGGATGTAGATACGTTCATCACGCCTAGGTTTCTCCGTAGTCTTGACAACGAACTTCGCACCATCACCAACCGGAACAATGCGCAGGGTGGTTTGATGCTTAACCGGCGATTTCTGCACACGAACAGAAGCGTCTGAATCATTCTCCTTGAAATAGACCGAACTCGGGAAGCCAGTCAGTTGACGCCCTCCACAAGGACCCCACTGATTAACCCTAAAGAGGTAGATTTCCTCGTTTTTGAAGCACGAAGCAGGACAAGTAACCTCAAAGCGGACATAACCATCAGGAGAAGTGACCCCTTCAACCATTTCACCATAGAACACCAAAACCCCAGATTGACCATCACAGACAACAAGCTCTATCTGACCAGCCTGAACAAGTGATTCATGCACATCAGCCGACACTCTAGCACCTCGTGAAGAGGATTCAATCCTCGCAAAGACCTTCGGTAATGACGGATCAATAGGAGGAAAGGCAGGAGGATCCAAAGCCTGAATCACTCTTGACTGAAGAATCCCATCCCGCACCTGAAGATTTTTTGCTTTTGGACGAGAGGGAGACTTGCGGGTTGTAGATTTAGTCCTCTTTGAAGAGCTTGATTGACGTTGAGTAAGAAGCTTCGAATCTTTTCCCGAAGACTTTCTTTGTCCAGCATCAGACTTCTTCGCCTGTGCCGGAAGAGAATGCTGCCGAGCAAGAGTCATTTTTTCTCTGCCTGGATCAACACCCTTCCGAAGAGAAGGCTGAGGAGCTTTCTTGTGGCTTGGCCGTTGTTGAGCTTGAGACTTTCTCTTTTCCGCTGGGGTAGGCTTCTTCCGAACTACAGACTTTTTGCCTGTAAGCGGAGCAGAAGCTTTCTGGACAGCAGATTGAGAAGCTTTCTTCTGAGTCATCCCTTGTTGAGCTTCTGATTTTTTCTTCTCTGTCTGAGCAAGATCATATTCTCGAAGCTCGAGATGTTTTTTATAGGTGTCCTCCTGAACAATCTTCATACATTCCTCAGGGCTTAAGCGCTTAGAACGAACAGAAGTCTTGTCTGAAACAGTGGAGGAAGGTGCATCCGCCTTCTGCTGAAAAGCAGCAGCAGAGCTTGTCGTTATTTTCTCCTGAGTCCCTCTATCAGTGCCAGAAACTGAATTCTGACCCTTCGCCTTGAGAGGCAATAGAAGGAGAAGAGGAAGAAAAAACGAACCGAACATCTTAAGTGCACGAAAGCACTTCATACCGGAAGGAGATTGAACACCTCCTTTGTGAGCAAGTCCAGTTGGCGTTAACTCACTAAAATCCTTTGTCATAATATAATATAATTAATTTGTTTATATTTATATAATTATTTTGTATTCACGATAGTAATATACATATTTTCCTCCACAATTTCAAGAAGAAATTACGTTTTTTACTTTTTTCATAAAAGTCAAGTATAAAGACAGTCTTATAATAGCAAATTCACTTCTTTCTCCTTCTTAAATACAAAGAAAAAGGGGGAAAATCAGAATTTCTCCCTCTGATTCTCTTCGCATCAACCTAAAAACTTCCACCTCCGACAAAGCCGCCCCTCTCCAACGATAAAAAACTTACTTCTCCCCCGTCAGAAAGATAACTTTTCTTGCTACTTTATGTTGCTCTCTTTTATAAAGCTCTTGAAGCGAACCAAAACGAAAGCCCACCTGCTCGGCCACTTCAATAATTGCCTTTTCTAGCAAATTCTCATAGCCCAAATACCGAGGAATAGTAAAAACCATCGTCGGTTTCTTAGGGAAAGCATTCGCCATTTGTTCAATCCAAGGACGATAAACATTTTTCACCCATCTTTGATATTCCTTGACCTCCTCTGCCGTTGTGCTCGCCTTGATTACAGGTCAAAGCCACCCTTCAGTAATAATAATCGGAGTCTTTCCAGCAAAAAGCTCAGGATTTTCAAAGCTTTTTGTAGCGTCATGTAAGAAAAAATCAAAAATCTGATCAGGTTTTGACCATTTAGAAGCGAGCCACCAAGGTTTATTCTGGTTCGCAAAGGTAAGCTTCAAATCTGAACCTAAAAAATCATAAGCAAAATAATTTGCCAAAAAACCAGTCGTTCCACTTCCAGCAAAAGGATCATAAATCAGCGGTTTCTCCTGTGATTTTGAAAGAGAAAGTCCGATATTCATCAAAGTATGCGTTAATTTCGCTGGCATCATCCCCATTTGCATACTCCTCCCAGGCTTTTCAAAATCCACCACCTCATAAAGTTTAATCTGCTGATAACCCAACACCTGTCCCCACCGCGATCAGATTTTTATGAGTTCGACCCCCCTTTGCTTAACTTCCAAATCCGTATGAAAAAGATCGACCTGCTTAAATCTCTTGAGTCCATAACGTTTTTTGAGATTGATTCCCTGATTTTTATCCGCTACCCCGAGGATTCTCTTTTCACAAGAAGAAAAAAAGTCTGACAAATCACCATCAATCAGCTTTCCCCACTTAATAATCCCAGCGAGTTGGGCAAGCTTAGCCTCCTCACAATTTTCAAAAAGCACAATCTGCTGAGTAGTTCAGGATTGCAGCTTGGTTGGTTGTGCGTATTCAAGCTCTTTCAAGCTAAGCTCTTTATTTTTTCAGAGGATCGCGAAATACATAATAAACAAAAAGGAATAAATGCAATTGTATATATAGAAAAAGCCTGAATTTGCAATCAGACTTTCTTTTTTTGATTTTATTTAGTCTTTAGGAATGATAATTTCATAAGCAATACGATTTTCTTTGGCTAGTGGACTAATTTTCATATCAAATCCCCAATATTGAGCTTCTGAATCATTTAGATTTGAAAACACCACCACATCTTCTTCAGATATTATAGCTGACTCCCCTGCTTGAATAATTTTTTGATTTGTAAGTGGCGGATACATGATTCAAATCGGAGGATACTCATTTCTATTATCAAAAACGATTCCTGAATATAGTTTATCATTTAATGGTGCGATACTATCGCTAGTACATGAAGATTTAGTTTTTGTGCGATAATGAGCTTCAGTATTTACTTCTACCATTCCTGTTAAAACAGTAATTTTTACTTTTACTCCAGAATAGATTTCCAAATACGAAAGATCAAAACTCAATCCTTCACCATAATCTAAACGCAGATTATCATTTTTCAATTCATCAACATTATGGTGTCAAAACTCTCTTCCGTTATCACAGACTCCTTTTGGATTCTCCATCACTGTGCAATCCTTGTATTTGCAAAGCTCTTTAAGATTGCATGACTTTAATCCCAAAGGGAATCAAGTCCCTTTTAATTTTTCTTCATAGCTATAAACCTTTTCTGGCTGCTTTGGAGGACAAACAAGTTCTGTTGGTTTTCATGAACATCCAGCAAGTAAAAACACTACCAATAACAAAGGTAAAACTCTCTTCATGATTGCACAAATAAAAAATAAAACCAATCAAAGCATAGTCATCCTTAAGGGCATTTCAAGATTAAAAAAATCTGACCGCTCGGATCAGATTTTCTCCTTTAAAAAGATTAATGATGAAGTTCTGCAAGCTTAATATCAGCTTTGACTTTCTCTAATTCACAGATCAGCTGACTAATCTCTTCCACGCTTCCAAAGCTTTTCACTTTTTGAAGCTTGAGTTCAAGAAGTTGTTGATTTCCACGAAGCTCCACCAGTTTCGCCAAAGGTTGCATCGTAGCCACAGAAACAGTAATCTTAATCATAGTCCCATCAACCAAAGCAATCCCTTTGGAAATACTCAGACTCTTACTTGTTTTCCCACCAGAAGAAATCTGAATCACTCCGGGAACCAGTTTCACCACCGAGGGAATATGATTTTGAAAAACCGTTAAAGTCCCATTTTCAGTTGGCAAATTCACCTGATCTATAGTTCCCTCATAAACAGTCGTATTTTGTGTCGTAGCTATAGTAAGTTGCATAATTCTTAACATTAAGAAGATAAACTCGCCTAAGTATAGTCGTTTAGTAATGAAAAAGCAAAAAATCTGATCTTTTTTGTGAGTAATTATGTCATTGCGAGCGTTAACGAAGTAATCCAGAGCTACTTTCTCCTGGATCGCCACGACTTCCCCACTTAAGTATTACCCTTGCTGTTTCATTTGTCTTCTCAAGAACGCTGGAACTTCAGTATCTTCCTCAGGTTCTTTTACAGTTTCTGGTTCTGGTTTAGTTTCAGTATTTCTAAGTCCTCTCGTGATATAATTTTCAGACTCTCTTTTAGGAGTTTCAATCTTCTGTCCAAGGAAATTTCTCTGAACAGGCTTCAAAATCGGTTCTTTGCTCTGCTCTTCAAATCCTGTCGCAATAATCGTAACCTTTACTTCGTCTTCAAAAGATTCATCAAAGCTCATCCCCCAAATCATATTCACATCATCATCAAGGATTTCTTCAACAATCGCAGCAGCTTCCTGCACTTCAATTGGTGTCAAATCCATTCCTCCAGATACCGCAAAAATCACTTTCTTCGCTCCATCAAGATTAGTTTCAAGAAGCGGATTTTCAATAGCTTTTCTCGCTGCATCCACTGCCCTCTTTTCTCCAGCTCCGTATCCGATTCCGAGCAAAGCGTTTCCAGAATTAAGCATCACCTCTCTAATATCTGCAAAGTCAATGTTGATATCTCCAGGCTTGGTAATCAAATCAGAAATACCCTGAACTCCAAGATAAAGCACCTTATCAATCATCGTAAAGGCTTGTTTGAAGGTCGTTTTTTTGTCTACCAAAGTATAGATTTTATCATTTGGAATTACAATCAAGGTATCTACAACTTCTTTCATTTTTTTAAGTCCTTCTTCAGCATTGATAGACCTTTTCTTTCCTTCAAAGCTAAAAGGCTTCGTAACGATACCAACCGTAAGGATTCCCATACTTTTTGCGATACTTGCAACAACTGGAGCGGCTCCCGTTCCAGTTCCTCCGCCCATTCCAGCAGTAATGAAAACCATATCAGTATCTTGCATTACTGATTTGAGATTCATTTCATCTTCTTCTGCTGACTTTCTTCCGATTTCAGGATTTGCTCCAGCTCCGAGTCCTTTCGTAATATTGAGTCCGATATTTACTTTCTGCTGTGCAAGGTTGGTTGCAAGATCCTGTGCATCAGTATTTACTGCAACAAACTCCACTCCTGTCAATCCTTCTTGGATCATTCTATTGAGGGCTTTATTTCCGCACCCCCCTACTCCAAAGACTTTAATCTTTGCTCCTGGGATAAACTCAGGCATAATTTCATTGATAACCATTAGTTAGATAGTATAAGATATAAAGAAAAATCTGAATTAATATTTAAGTTTTTTATTGACTAAAAGAGATCCTTAAAGAAGTTTCCAATCTTACTAAACGCTTTCCCAGCTCCCCTAAAGGACATTTTCTTTGAAGAGATATCAACATACTTATTAGATCGATAGTAAACTCCAAGTAAATTAACAAACTGGATATTAAGAGACAGATCGCCAACATTCACCATGAGATCCTTCCCAAAGAACGTCGCAAGTTTGAAAACATTCTTTGCAAGATAGTCAATATTCATCATCTTACTTCCACCACCAATCAAAAGAATTCCTCCTGGCAATCTTCAGTCTTTTTCTATCCTTTCTAAATGCTGATTGACTTTAAGGAAGATTTCCTCATATCTTGCATTAATAATATCAGAGAGGAAGACGAGATCAAGTTGACTATCAGACTTAATCCCCTCAGAAAGAACCGCCATACCATGAGTCTTCTTAATTTCTTCAGCTTCTTTGATATCTACCTGCATTCCAATAGAAATATCTTTCGTAACATCTTCTCCTCCCATAGGAATCGTCCCATAACCAAGAGGATAACCATCTTCGTAAATCACATAAGAAGTCTGATTCTTTCCAATATCCACAAGCACGGTTCCAAGATCTTTATGATCATAATCTATAGCAACTTCTGTAGCTGCAATAATATTAGGGATAATATCAGAGATGGATAACCCAACCTTATCAAAGGCATCTACAAGCCCTGTATAAAAATTCTTAGGAAGCATAAAGACATCGGCCATTAATTCAAGTTTTTTACATTTCAGACCAATAGGATCTTTTTCTCTTTTATCCTCATCAATAATCCAGCAAACTGGAGCAATTTTAATGGTTTCATAATTATTTTTCATAGAAATCTCAGAAACAATTCTGGAAAGATGATCAATATCATCATTTTCTACTTCATCTTGCATAATTCTCTTCCCTTCAATAATCCTATGCACAAGCATCTCAGGATGAGAAACACCAACAACAACTTCTTCAATAAAATCTCAGCCTAACTTCTTGATAAAATGCTCAATAATCTTGTTGATTGTAGTAGTAAAGGCTTCTGCATCAAGGATTTTTCCTTTTTTTAGTCCAAGTGCAGGTTCCATCTGTTTAGCAAGAATAATGTCTTTCTCATTATCCTTTCAAAAAACAACCGCCTTAATCATATCATTCCCAATATCGAAAACCGCTTTGATATCTCTCATCAGCATCTGGATATAAAATAAAATTTTTCTACGACCACCACTTTAGGAATACCACAGAAAAAGACAAGAGGATTTTAGAAGTTCGTGATATACAATAGTTATCAGAGAAATTAACAAAGCTAGCAAATAGTTATCAGGAAAGAAGATGGGCGTGGAAACAGAAAAGAAAGCATTACACAAAAGAATTAATTGCCAAAATTTGCAATATATAAAAAAAACGCTACAATTATATCAGGTTTTATATCTTTTGCATCACAAAACATGAGTTTATCAAAAGCGACAAAAGCTTGGAAAACCCGCTATTATCTACTTCTCATTATCTTTATTTGATGATTAGGAGCTCTTGGATATTTCTATGGATTTTCATATTTACAAGAGCAAACAATAGCAGCTAAAGAGCAAGAAATCCAGAATGAACAGAAAAAAATTGAAAACTTCTATCAAAATACGGGATTAAAAGAATTTCTTGCTGTGAAAAAACTAGAAACAACAAGAAATCACCTACCACGAAGTGATCACATAGAAAAAATCCTTTCTATCCTATCCAAAGTAAAACACGTAGAAGAAGGAAGAGGAAATATCCTCCTATCTGACTTCAAAATCAACCTTCAAGAACTCTCTCTGAATGGAGTCGTAGGAAACTTAAAAGCCTTATACTTAGCACCTGGAGGATCAGGATTCTCTGTTTTGGACGAATTCAATCAGTTAGAATTCCTCTCCGATATCGCAGTAAGAAATTATGAAAGAAACGAAGATACCAGATGATTCAAATTCACTTTATCTGCTAAAGTCATAAACGATGCAAGAACAGAATCCGCAATTAATCAATAATCTGCTTGAGCAGCAAAAAAACACAGCATACATAAAAGAACTCTCAGAAGATACGAGTGAAAACCAATTAAGCATTACAAGAGTTGTAACCGCAAAATATAAAGTATATGTCATTATTTTGCTTATTTTATGAGTCTTGCTCGGGACAAGATATCTCCCACAGGCCTACCAATATTTTGAGGCAACTCAAGCTCTAGAAGAGAAAAAAAATAAAGAGCTTAATGACCTAAAAGCAGAAATAGCAAACCTGGAACAATCAAAAGTTCAGCTAGAGGATCTGCAAAATAATAAAGATCAAATAATAGCTTGTGTAAACGAAGAAAAGGAATGTTCGTCACTATCAGAAGGTTTAAAGTCTGACTTTTGAAGCGTAGTTTCCTACTTGCAAATGGGAAATCTAAATTCGAAAAAAATGAAAATCGACGAAAAGAAAGTTCTCAAAAATCTCGACCAATACCTTATAAAAAATAATCCAAGAGAAAAGGTATCTAGTCCAAACGGAGTCATCGAGGGTATCGAAATAGGAGAACCAGAACCTGTTGAAAAAGATTCTGTATTTATGAAAGTACCAATTCTTATCAAAGTAACGTTTTCTGACAAAGATGATCTGATTTCTTTTGTTGATAACATTGAAAAATTCATCATTTCCAATACCGAAGACAGTATTCTATATAAGATTGAGGAACTTTCCTACGACATGATGGCCTATGATGAAAGTCAGACTACTGATATAGTTTTAACAGCATACTACTTTAACTAACGTATAATTCCCCATGACAACAGAAAAAAAATCAGAAAAAATTGAATGAGGTCTGTTTGAAAAAATTGTGATCACCACAATGCATGGTTTGGATAAAAATTCATTCTCTGCAAAAGATAAAATTTTATTTTACAAAGAAATCGTTTACATGCTACGTGGAGGGATTTCAATCCTCCAAGCGATTGATACGATCAAAAAATCCACAACAAACTACGCACTAAAAACAATCACTACAAGCATTGCCCACCATCTCAATGAGGGAAAGAGTTTTTCTTATGCCATAGGACGTTTACCCGAATATTTCGATGAATCTGATAGTGCAATCATCAAAACCTGAGAAAATACAGGAAATTTAGATATAGTATTACAAGAGCTAGCCAATGAATACAGCTATCTCAATGCCATCAAAAATAAATATACCTCAGCACTCACCTACCCTGCTATTTTGATTATTATGTCGGTTGCTGCAGTATTATTTCTCTTCTCTTCTGTGCTTCCAGGAATTTTGGAAATGTTTACTGGAGATATGGATAAACTCCCATTAATCACTCGCATCCTAAAATCTACTTCAGATTTCTTTGTCCTCTCCCGAAAAACAATCCTAACAGTACTAGGAACTATTGGACTTATACTCGGAATTTATGGGACAACTGAACAAGGAAAGAAAAACTTCTCTCAAATGCTGATGTCTCTACCCTTGATAGGTAAAATGACAAAAACCTACTATCTTATCAAGCGAGCAAGATATACAAAACTGATGGTTGGATCTGGGTTAGACTACGTTCAAACCTTTCGTTTACTAAGAGGTGTTCTAGCAATCCCTGCATACCAAGATATGATTGAAAAAGTAATGGCTTGACTACAGGTCGGGAAAAGCATTTACGACTCTATCAAAGAAGAATCTCAGATCATCTACCCAAACGTCGCAGTAATGATCAAAGTTGGGGAAGAAACCGCCCATCTTGAGGAATCAATGCAAAACATCATTTCAATGTATCAAGAAGAACTCGATAATACAATTACTCAATTCTCGAAAATATTAGAGCCGATCATCTTAATTTTCATGGGAGTTATCGTAGCTCTCGTTGCGTCAGGAATTTTTGGAGTTGTATTCTCCATTATGGAAAGTATTGGAAGCACAAACTAGAACAGTTTGAAAGCTCGCTTATAAAGCAAGATTATGATAAACTTGATCTACATCTTCATCGTCATGTAAAACCTCCAAAATATGCTCAAAAGTTTCTCTATCCTCACCAGTTAGAGAAATCTGATTTTCTGCGAAAAAATGGATATCCGCCTCAGAAATGTGATACCCAAGCTCAACTACCGCCTTTCTTACAGAAACAAAATCTGATTTAGAAGTATATACCTCAGCTATTTGTCAGTCAATACTTAAATCTTCAATTGGTAAATCCATCATCTCCATCTCTAATGTTTCTGCATCAAAAGGAGTAATCTGTTCAATCTGCCTTCCTTTATCTTCTACCATTTGGGATTTTCCATCAATGACGATAAATCCTTGCTCCTTAAATTGTCGAGCTACTGCACCAATTTCAGCCATAGAACCTCAAGCTTTTTGTAAGGCAGTTCTGAGTGATTGAGAAGTTCTATTCGTATTTGAGGTTACTGTTTTGATCAAAATCGCAGAACCATTAGGCCCATACCCTTCATAAAAAACTTCCTTCATTTCTTCTCATTCCAGTTGCCCAGAACCTTTCAAGATCGCCCTTTCCACAACATCTTTTGGCAATCCATGATAACGAGCCTTTTCAAGCATCATCTCCAATGAAGGATTCATCTTTGGATCTGCTCCATTTTTAGCTGCAATTTGAATTTTCTTTCCAATAATACTATACATTCTGGATTTATTAGCATCTCCAGAAGCCTTTTTCGCTGCAATACTATGCCATCTTCACATCAGAATAATCAAAAAAGATAAAAAAACTGAATCAGTATACAGATTTTTCCCTCTTTTTCTAGAAAAAATCAATTTCGGAAACAAAAGAGAGAATCTTATGCCTTGAAAATATCCGAAAGTTTTGCTAATTCATCCTGCGAAGCCATATCCCCCACTTTAGTAGTCAAAAAGCCAGGATAGCGATCAAAGAAAACCTTTTCAGAACTAACTTCCGGCTCTCGCTGTTCAGAAAGCCCCCACATTGGATAGAGCTTAATATGCAAATGATTTACGCCCATTCCTTCCATAATCATCCCGACTCTCACCACATTTAATTTCGACTTTAAAAGTTCAACGACTTCACGAATCGCCAAAAAATAGCGCTGAGCAAAGTCCGAATCGTCAATTAAGAAAAAATCTGAATCAAAATGCTCTTTAGGGATCACCAAAGTCTGCCCTTTACAGTTAGGGAAGAGGTCAAGAAACGCATAAAATTCTTCATTTTCCCAAACTTTATAAGAAGGGATTTCTTTCGCTACAATCTTACAGAATAGACAATCTGATTTTTGCATTTATTTAAGAAAAAATTTAAAAATCTGTATAACCTCTTATTGGCAAGTTATCATCTTTAGTTTACAATACTCTTGAGCAATTTCAAAACAAGCTTGACTAGTCCCTCTCGAACGAATAGAAAAAGTCAAGTGAGAGAAAGCTTTCCCTTCATGAGAAATAGAGCATTCCGGAGAAAAAGGAAGATAGAGCAGCTCAACAGAAGAAAGCTGTTCTCCATCACCACCCAATGCAGCAATTTCAAACTTTCCAGCAAAGGTTCAGCTTAACTCATCTCCTTCCCTCAATCAATAAGCATAAGGAATTTGGCTTTCTCATACAGAAAGCTTTAATGTGATACCAGAAAATGGCTTTCACTGATAATAGTTTGAAGCATTTACCTGCAAAAATAACGTATCAAAAAAACCAGCAAATTCTTCATTTACAGCTTTTACTTTAAGTTTTTCCAAGCTACTCCAGCTCAGTCCCATTCCAACTGCCGTCAAAATTCCAATCACGACAACCACAATCAACATTTCTATCAGTGTAAATCCTTTTCAAAAGCTTGTTTTCATCAGAAAAGAAAAAGATAAATCAGACTTTCCGCAAAGAATATCGTAGCAAATCTTAGCCATTCCTCTCCCAAAAGCAAGAAAATCTTCCAAAATAAGAAAATAAAAAATCCTCACACAACAATTTCCCTTGACGAGAAAGAGCAATTTTGACTTGCTTTTTACTCTGACTTTCCTAAACTGAAAGCTGAATAAATTACTTTTTTAATTAAAAAAGAAAAACTGAATGACCACGCCAGAAAACAATCATGAATACGATGCCTCACAGATTAGAGTGCTTGAGGGGCTAGAACCAGTAAGACAAAGACCTGGAATGTATATCGGAAGCACGGATTATAGAGGGCTTTACCATATGATACAGGAAATCGTAGATAATGCAGTAGATGAGGCACTTGCGGGCTACTGTAAAGATGTAACCTCTATTCTCAACGAAGATGGTTCTGTGACGGTGCACGATAATGGGCGTGGAATACCGGTTGATATCCATCCAAAGACTTGAAAATCAGCTTTAGAAACGGTTTATACCGTGCTTCATGCCGGAGGAAAATTTGATAAAGGAGCTTATAAGATTTCTGGAGGACTTCACGGAGTGGGAGCTTCCGTGGTAAATGCACTTTCTACCTGGCTTGAAGTGACCGTTTACAAGAACGGGAAAATCCACAAAATGAGATTTGAAAAAGGAGTTCCTCAAGGAGAACTTCAAATCGTTGGAGAAACTGACAAAACCTGAACTTCAGTGACTTTTATGCCTGATGGGACAATTTTTGAGACCCTTGAATTTAGTGAAACCGCGGAAATTGCGAGGATGAAGCAGGCAGCTTACCTCACTCCAGGGGTAAGTTTTACCTTCAAAAATATGAAAACCTGACTTGCCAGCAGATTTATGTATGAAGGAGGGATCAAGACTTGGCTTAGAAACCTCGTTGGGAATCAGCAGATTTTGAGTTCGGCTCATTATTTCAAAGCGGAGACTAAAGATTGCCAAGCAGAAATTTCTTTCCAATTTGTGAATACCAATAACGACCATACCTTATCTTTCGTAAACAATATTCCGACCAGAGATGGAGGAACCCACATTCTCGGCTTCAAGTCAGCTTTATTGAAGATTATGAATGAAATTGGGAAAGAAAGAGATAAAATAGATAAAAAAATCTGAGAATTTCAATATTCAGATGTGACGGATGGACTCTATGGGATCATCACCGTAAAAATCCCTGAACCTCAATTTGAGGGACAAACCAAAGGAAGACTCGGAAATAGCTATGTTCGTGGAGCAGTTGAAGAGCTTACTTACAACTATCTCAAAGACTATTTTGCAGAAAATCCAGAAGAATTTGATAAAATCTTCGCAAAAATTGACCTCGCTGCGAGAGCCAGACTTGCTGCAAAATTCGCAAAAGAAACCGTCCTCAGAAAAAATGTACTTGCTGGTGGCGTGCTTCCAGGAAAACTTGCTGACTGTAGTAAAAGAGGAAAACATGGAACGGAACTTTACATTGTGGAGGGAGATTCTGCGTGAGGAAGTGCGAAATCCGGTCGTGATAGCAAATTCCAAGCCATTCTTCCACTCAGAGGTAAAATCCTGAATACCGAACAAGCGATAATCCAAAAAATGATGGCAAATAATGAGGTAAAAGCCCTCATTACCGCGATTGGTTGCGGAATCAAAGATAGCTTTGATATTGAGGGACTCAGATATGAAAAAATCATCATCATGACCGATGCCGATGTTGATGGTGCCCATATCAGAACGCTACTTTTGACCTTCTTCTTTAGGTTTATGAGACCATTAGTTGAAGGCTGACATATTTATGCGGCTTGTCCTCCAATTTATAAATTCAGTAAAGGAGCAAAGCAAGTGTATGTTTACAATGAAGAACATACGCCGGACATGTACGGATTTAATGCTGATGATAGTGTAGAAATCCAGAGATATAAAGGTCTCGGAGAAATGAATGCAGAACAGCTCTGGGAAACGACAATGGATCCAGCAACGAGGCAACTCAAGCAAATTACCGTAGAAGATGCAGAAGAAACCGATAGGCTTTTCAGAATCCTAATGGGAGAAGATGTGCAATCCAGAAAGCATTTCATCCTCACCAATGCAAAATCAGTAAAAGGATTAGATGTGTAAAAACATCCTTTTTCTTAACTTAAGATTGATCAGAAAAAAATAAATCTGAATAAGTTTTCCTTTTATCATAGTGAAATTTCAAAATCCCATCTTGCACAAGGACTCCATGATGAAGATCAGGATTCTTTTCTCTTAAGGTTTGGATACGAGGAAGCCAAATCAGCTTTATAAGCTTTTCTAATAAATCTCAAAGCTTCCCCATAAAAATACATTCTATGAAACGACTAAATCGCCACTTCCCCTCAAATACCTTTAACTTTCCAAGAAAGATAGCCTGTTTCAAAGGGGCATTCGGTAAAAAGCGTCTAATCCGAGAGTTCACTTGAAAAAAATGCTCACTCCTCGCTCTCTGATAAAGAGGCACCAAATGTGCAACCCAATAAGGAAGATAAATATCTTGTTCATCTAAAAGCAAATGCTCAAGACAAAGATGATCCACATCAACGAAAAAACTCAAACAAAATCTTTTAAATTGACATTTTTTCGTCCTTTTAATACCAAAACACCACATCAAAACGCTCATAAAAAACCTTGCTGTCCAAATTCTTCACTTCTGTGTAACAACAAAAAGATCAATATCAGAACGAGCTTTCAACGCATTAAAACATAAGCTATTTGCCAAAAAAATCTGATCCACAAACGGAAAATTTGAGTAAAGCCATCACCATTTCTTGATAAAAGCCAAAAAATCCTGAATCAAGTCCCCTTTTTCATCCCAAGAGAAAGCCTGATCTTTGATACTTTCCTCTAAATACGAAGAATCGTCTGTTTTCATAGGAGAAAATCAGTTTTTTGAATACTGAAAATACTTCCTTAACCTTGGAATAGGATAGCCCATAACTTGATAGAAACGAAAAGAAAAATCACTAGAATCCAGTTGTTCGTTCCTTACAGGTTTTCCCATTTTCTGATGTTGATCCATCTTTTGGCAAATAACGCTTACAAAATCTCTTTCTTACCGCTCCAATTCTCGCATCAAAAACAATCTCTCAAAAGTCGTGACAATCTGTTTCTGCTGCAGGAGAACAAAACTTCAAAACAATCGCTCAAGTCGCTAAAGAATCTAATCCTGAATAAATAGTAAATCAATTTTCTATTCCCGAAGGACGAAGTGAAGGCAGCATACGAATCTCTGAAAAATCAAAAGTCGCTTGGACCCTATACTTAGCCCCTTTTTGACAATAAGAAATATCAGGCAAAGAAAAAACACTATCTGCTATTTCTCCAGCATTTCAGGTATAATAGAGTCCAAAACCAGATTTTTGACTATTAACTTTAATAAGATAAGCATCAGGAACCACATCTCACGAGATAACTTTACCAACCGAAGCGGAATAAATCCGGTTGGAAACCGGACCATATAAAGTATTCACGCAGCTTTCAGCATAAAACTTGTCTGCTCCAGCAGTAGAAATCCCATAAATCCCGCTCCCTATCAAAATCGCAAGCACAAAAACAACAATAAGAAGCTCAAACAAAGTAAATCCTTTTTTTTTCTGACTAAACATAGAAAAAAATCTGAAATTAAATGTTAGTAAGTGGTCTCACAACATATCTGTTAGAAGGATCGTCCTTATCCATCAATACCAAAGGTTTCTGCCCATTCACAATATTAAAGATCAAGGTATCAGAAGACATCATTCTAATAAAATCCATCACATATCTTCCATTTACGGCAAAAGTAAGTGCTTCTCCATCTATAATTGCAGGAATCTCAGTAGTTCCCGCTCCTTTATCTGTCTTTCCTGAAGAAATAATAACTTTGGTCGCCTGAGTTTCAATCTGAACAAAATTATTGATATCCTTAGTCAAAATTCAGATCTTTTTGATGGCATTTTCACAGTCTCTCTTATCAAGCATCACTTTAGTAGAAAATTGAGTTGGCATCACTTCCTCTCTTTCATATTCCGGAAAATTCCCCTGAATAAGCAAAGACGTCGCAACGATCCTAACTTCTCACAAAGTAAGTTCAAACGCAATCAAATTATCTGAATACTTAACTGTCATTTCTGGAACTTCCTTATCAATAGCAAAATTCACCAAATATTTAATATCACTAATGGAAACTTTAGGGATAATCAGAGAAAAATCCTGAGAAAGAGAACTTGTAACCTTATATTCAGAAAGTCTAAAACTATCCGTTCCCACAAAAATAATTTTATGCTGTGCGTCTTCCGTTTTTGATTTCATAAGGACTCCGGTCAAAACAGGTGAAAAGCTCTTTTCCGTAATAGCATACTCAACTTTCTCAATTCCTTTTGAAAAAATCATCGTATCTAGCATTAAAGTATTGTCCTGAGGAACCTCTGGAAGAGCAACATATTCAGAAGCAGGGATTCCATTAATATCAAAAGTATCTTTGGAGGTTTTAATTGTCATTACTGTTGTCTTTTGATCAACAGAAAACTCTACCGTTTCACTATCAATCGTCTTAAGAATATCAAGGAAGGTCTTGGCATTAACCGTTACAGCTCCTTCAATCTGAACCGCACACGGAAGTTCAAGTTCAACATATTTTTCCATATCCGTTGCTCTAATTAGCAAGGTATCAATTGATGCCTTAAGATAGATATTCTGAAGGATCGGAAGCGTTGAATTTTTAGAAACAAATCTCGCAGCAATATCAAGCATTCCAAGAACCTTTGGAAGTTCCAAACTAATTTTCATCACAAAAAAAATTAAGTGAATAAAAGCCTGAATCTAGTGTATGGTTTTGGAATAATTTTGCAAATGGATTTTTCAGGAAATCATAAAACACCCAAAATCTGATGCCGTTCATCAAAAAACACCAAACAATTCTACCTAAAAGCTACCAAACCTCGCAAAAAACCGATTTTCTCTTGAAAGCAAGCACTATTTCCCTACAGTAAGAACAAGTTTTATTTTAGAAAACTTCATATGAAAAGAATCCTTACCTGAATTAAACCAACCTGATCTGAACTCCACCTTTGAAACTACTTCTGAGCTTTGAAACCGTTTATCACGATGCAAAACGAAAATACTGATTCAGAATTTTTTCTTTTTCTCGCAAATATGCACGGCTTTACGCAGACGCAAGAAGCGGAAATTTTGAAAAAAAATAGTATGACGATCGTAAAGCTCTATCTTGCTTGTGGAGCTGATATGAAGAAAACCCTGATTTACAATCCGGCAGAAATCCCTGGACATGCGCAACTCAACTGGGCTTTAACCTGCTTGACGATTATGGGAACGATGGAGAGAATGCACAGCTACAAAGACGCTTTGGCAAAGGGAAAATCTGGAGAAATCAGCGTTGGAACTTTTTGCTATCCGATTTTGATGGCAGCGGATATTCTGCTCTACGATGCGGATTTTGTGCCGGTTGGAAAAGATCAGAAACAGCATGTAGAATACGCCAGAGATATTGCTCAAAAATTCAACGCCAATTACGGAGAGACCTTTAAAATTCCAGAACCTCTCATCAATACAGAGGTTGCAACAATCATCGGGACCGATGGAAGGAAAATGTCTAAATCTTACAATAACTATATTGGGCTCCTTGAAGAAGAAAATAGTATGCTCAAAAAAATAAAGCAGATTCCTACGAACGCAAAAACCATTGAAGAACCGAAAAATCCTGATGAATGTAATGTCTATCAGCTTACCAAGCTCTTTTTGACACCAGAAGAAGATCAAGAATTAAGGAGAAAATATGAAGCAGGAGGACTCTCCTATAAAGTAGCAAAGGACTACCTTTTTGAAAAAATGAGAGAAACATTACAGCCGATCCAAGCAAAATTCAAAGATATATCAGAAAATGAGGTCAGCAAAATGCTCCATGAACACTCAGAAAAAGCAAATGCTATCGCAAAGAAAAAGATTCAAGAAGTCTATAAAAGAATTGGGTTTTTTCTCTAAATATTATCTTGACTTTTGCTATAACTTTGTCTATAAGTAGGGGATAATAAAAATTATATAAAAATAGTATGAACGACATTGAAAGTATTTATAAAAAATTGGGAAGAGAGTCAAAACCAACCTCAGGAGGTGAAGCATACAAAGCCTATAAAGAGGAGAAATTCAAACTACGGCTAAGGATATGTCTCACACTCCATAGCAAGGGTTACAATTGGAATGACCTCGTAATCAAAATCGGTCAACTTGATCCTGAAGAACGAGAGCGCCTTTTGCAGTCTACCAGCCCTAGGGATCTATTAAACCTCTTCGTAACACGGGAAGGAGGAACAATCTCCTCTGAGGAAAAAGGCAATCGAATAAAGTTCGATGTTCGGTATAAGGAAGAGCACCTTTTTCAAGAGACGCTAAGCTGCGAAAAACCTAAAAGACTTCGTCGCCTAGAAATCCTCGAAAAGGAAAACGAACTCAGTCTGAGAGTCTTGGAAGATATGATCAAACAAGGCATCATCCGTCTCTAAGACAAAAGACAGGAACATTGAGAAAAGTCAGACTAGAAACGCTAATCTGACTTTTTTTATTACTTTATTGCTCAATCCAATCCACAAAAACCCTGTAATCATGCTGAATCTCAGAATCAGACTTCAGTTTTTTTTCTATCGTATTGATCGCATAGATCGCGGTTGCGTGGTTCTTCCCACCGAAATAATCACCGATCTTTTCCAAGGTCCGATTGAAATACTTCTTGGCAAGGAGCATCAAAATCTGCCTCGCCTGGGTGATTTCCTTTTTCCTGCTGTCAGATTTGAGTTCTGCGATAGAAAGCGAATAATACTGGGCAACCATCTCTACGAGTGTAGAAAAGTTTTTGCTAGACTTTTTATTCTGCTGCATCACCTGCTCAAAGTTGATCTGATTTTCATCACAGTAATAGCCGAGCGTTTTCAGGCAGCTATACACATCTTCCTCACTAATTTCCGCCTTGGAAAGCTGCTGCCTCGTGATCAGAATATTCAACGCCCCTTCCAGCTCCCTCACATTACTCTTGATATACTGCGCAATCAAGGACAAATATTCAAAATCAATACTGATCCCTTTAGACTGGAGTTTTGACTCCAAGATCGCGATTCTCGTCTCAAAATCTGGAGCCTGCACATCAGCAACCAACCCCAGTGCGAATCTGCTTTTGAGTCTTGGTTCTATATGGAGAAGCTCTTTTGGAGGACGATCGGAGGAAATAATGACTTGCTTTTTCTTCATATGAAAATCATTAAAGAGATTGTGAAAAATCTCCTGCGTCTTGTCCTTATCCGCGAGAAACTGAATATCATCAATCAAAAGCACATCTACCTCATCAAACTTTTTCATCAGATTTGCCATTTTATTCATCCTCAGCGCCTGAACGATCTCCTCTACGAGCTTGGTTGCTGGCAAATAAATCACGACTTTTTCAGGGAAGTTCTGCATAATTTCGTTTCCTACCGCTTGCATAAGATGCGTCTTTCCCAGTCCAACATTCCCATAGAGAAAGAGCGGATTATATGCCGTTCCTGGAGCATCAGCCACCGCTTTCGCAGCAGAAAAGGCAAACTGATTATTCGCCCCTGCAACAAAAGTATCAAAACGATAACTCGGCTCAAAGAGAATCCCAAAATAATTGCCTAATTCTGATTTCAGATTTTTTTCCAGTTGAGGAGCTTTGGACGCTTTGCTTTCCTGGATATTGAGCAATTTTTTGAGATCAGTAAGAAGCTCATGCTGGGCATTCGCAAAAGGAGGATAGACGACAAATCTGACCCCAAACTGCGAATTATAAGTCGCCATAATGGCTTCTTTGAGTGCCTTTTGAAAGTTTTTCTTGATCTGGGTAAGGATAAAATCATTAGAAACTCAGATCACGACTTCTTTTTTGGTTTCATCAATATCTATGATCCCAACCTTCCCGAGAAAAGTCAGAATTTTTTTATGATCAAATTGATTGGCAATCGCCAAAATCGTCCTCTCTCGAAGATCAAGGAGATAGTGTTTTTTCTCGTTATCGTATTCAGAAACCGTATCAAGAAGCATTTTGTTTTTTTGGGAGAGGAGAAGATAAAAAGGCTAAGTCTGATTTTCCTTATTTAGCCACACTCGGAATATTTTGAAGTTCTAGTCTCCATTTTTGAGCAACATTAGGATATTTTTCATGATCAACTTCACTGAGAAACATCTCAAGTGGCCTAATATACAAACTCGTATCACCATAAAGAGCCCTATACACGACATATTTTTCTTTCGTTTCAGAATGCGTAGCGACATCTTCCACCAAATAAAGATCCCCCTTAAAATGTCTGTAAATACCATGAATTTTCAGTTCTCTCATCACAAGCATACAAAAAAAATAAAAAATCAGAATTAATTCCTTTGTAAAATAATAAATCAAATTTTATACTCTTTATTGATTCAAGGAGCAGGATTGGAATAGTCCCCAAAATCCTTTACCGAGAAGCTTCCTTTAAATAATTTAAAATCATCAAGCGTATAATGTACAATCCCTGCCTCTTCTTTTAAGAGTTCAGAATCCGAATGATGATAGGTCAAGAAGAAAAGTCCTCCTTTATTGAGATGTTCATAAACCGAAGGAATCAGCCTCTCCAAAACATACTTTTTATCCATATACATCACAACATGTTTTGCAATAACAAGATCGTAGTTTTTGGTAATTTCAAACTCATCAAGTTTACTTTCATAAAAAGAAACACTAGGATGAACCTTAAGATAATCTGGATAAAGATTCCTAATACTCGTATCTTCTACAGCATCTACCTGAGCTCCATAACTCGCGGCCAAAATACTAAAATACCCTTTCCCAGCTCCCAAATCTAAAATAGTTTTCGGTTGATATTTTTCAATCAATCCACTCACTAACTTCGCTCCTTCCATAATCATCTCTATAATTAAATAAAACACCTAATCTATAAACTTTTCCAAAGGCAAAATCGTCAAACCAGACCTCGTATCTACCAAATCTTGCAATGTCGTATCATGCAATTCCTCCGAATAAGTTACCGTCAAATCGTCGATCAAAGCAATCCTATACTCTCTATCGTAAGCCTCCTCTACAAACATCCTAACACACAAATTCGTCAAAGCCCCACAAACAACCAGATTTTTCACCCCAGTTAACTCATCCTCAAGTTTAGTCTGATAAAAGCTACTTACCTTATATTTAGGAATAATAATATCATCCTTCTCAAGAGCTAATTCCGGGATAAAATCAGAAAAAGGACTTTTTTCAGAAAAAACTCCATCCGTTTCGTGATGCTTGACAAAAACAATTTTATAGCCAAGTTCACGAGCATAGGCAATTAAGTAGTTCATTTTTTCTACCATTGCATCAAGATTCCCAAGATAGTATTCAGAATCTTTATCTGTCCATGCCATTTGCATATTGATAATCACTAATGCTGTCTCTTGCATAACCTTTCTCTCAAGATAAAATAAAAAATATTCCTCCTCAATCATACGAAATCTCTCACAACTTTCAATTTAAAATAGTTAAGAATTTTTAAGTTTGATTTATCGCACAAAATCCCTATCTTAATGCAGATATTTTTTTAACTCATCACCTCAACTATGTATTCACTCTATCAAAGCCAAATTCGAGAGACACTACAAGCAAAGATCTATCAAAAAAGCCATAATTTCACGCAAATTTTCGGTCAAAAAACCTTCTATCTCATTAAAGAAAAAAAAATCTGACCCTTTACCTTCAAAGAGTTTCAAGCCATCGGAATCAAGATGCCTGAAGACTTTTGAAAAGTCAGAGATGAACTCAAAAATCTAAAAAGAAAATTCTGATCACAACGAGGGAATATCTTTTTCCAATTAGGATTTATCAACGAAATCAGCCATTTTGACAATAAACACCTCAAAGACGAAGATTTCCCAGAGAAAATCAAAGAAATGAGAGAAGAGACCCTCAATAAAATCACGAAAGAAACCAATCTCAAACCAGCATTTAAAGAAAACATGCCACAAACAACAATTATCATTGATCTAAAGAAAACGGATGAAGAGCTACTAAATGATATGCAAAATGGTTCAGCAGAAAAAATCAAAAAAGCCATTAAAAAAGGTATAAAAATCAGAGAATGAACAGCGAAAGACCAAGAAACCTTTTTTCAAAAGCGAAAAATCATCGCAGGAGAAAAAGGCTTCTCAACCATCACAAGAAAGCAATACAATAATCTTTTAGACGCTCTCCAAAAAAATCATCAAGGAACCTTCTTTGTAGCAGAACTTAATGGCGAAATTATCGCTGGAAGCATCTGTATTTTCCACGAAAAGAATATCGTATACCTTTACGGTTTCTCTGACAGGAAATATGCAAATATAGGAGGACACCACTATTTAAAGTATTGATTATTCCAGCGAGCAAAAGAACATTGATTTGAATATTGTGATCTAATGGGAGGTGCTCCAACGGGATTTCCTTCTCACCCCCTTGCCTGAGTCAGTAGATTCAAAGAATCTTTAGGAGGAGAAAAAATCGAATTTTACGGGAATTATGATCTTATTCTAAATCCAATACTATACTATTTATTCAAGCTTTTTTATCTACTAAAAAAATCTGAAATATTCCAAAAGATACACTCCCGACGAAAAAAATAAAAGCCAGGCTCATACGCCTAGCTTTTTTTGATTAACACACTAACCATCTCATGAGCCTCACGTAGAAGACTCAACTCCCCTGCTTCATAAAACGATTACATCTAGAAATCATATCAACAACTTGCATCGAAAGAGGATAATTTGAAGGATATATTTCCTGCACCTCTACACGAATAATTTGCCGATAAAGCCCTTCAAGCTCACCTCGAAGCTTTTTCACATGATCACGAGAAGCAGTGTCCTGCGGTCCAAAAATCACTTGTTGAAGAACCAGTTCCTTCGCAGTTACTTCAAGTTGCAAGCGACTAACCTGATCTAAACAAAAAATTGTCTTTTCCATAAATTTTTATTTTTTTTGTTGCAAATGCAATATATATTCATATCCTTTCAAAAAACAACCTAAATGATGACATTTTTCAGAATTTATTTTTTTATCATAAAGAATGCAGATTAAACTCTACAACACCCTCACTCGTGAGAAAGAAGACTTTATCCCACTGATGCAAGACCCAAACTATCAAGGAAAGAAAAAGGACTTTGTCGGAATGTATTCCTGCGGACCTACCGTCTATTATACTCCGCATATTGGAAACCTCAGAGCGACATATACTGCGGATTTGATCAGGAATGTGCTGAAGTATTTTGGCTATCCAGTGAAAGCGGTGATGAATATTACCGATGTAGGGCATCTCGTTTCTGATGGTGATGAGGGCGAGGATAAGCTTGAAAAAGGAGCGAGAAGAGACGGAATCTCCGCTTGGGAAGTCGCAAAAAAATATGAAGAAATCTTCCTGACTGCGATGAATGAGCTGAATATTCAGACTTTTGATGTGATGCCAAGAGCGACTGAGCATATCGCCGAGCAAATCGCACTTGTACAAAGCCTAGAAGCAAAAGGTTACACTTACGAAGTTCCGGGTGATGGAATCTATATGGATACGAGTAAAGTAGAGGACTATGGGAAACTTATGGGACCAAACTACAAAAAAAGGCTTGAGGACTTGAGAGCAGGGGAACGTGTTGATATGAAAAGTAAGAAAAATCCGACAGACTTCGCTTTGTGGAAATTCTCTCTGACCGATGAGAAAAGGGAAATGGAGCGAGATTCACCATGGGGAGTTGGTTTTCCGGGTTGGCATATAGAATGTAGTGCAATGTCCAGCAAATATCTCGGTGAACAGTTTGATATTCATCATGGGGGAGCGGATCACATCACGATTCATCATCCAAACGAGATTGCTCAATCAGAATGCTGATTTTGAAAGAAGCCGTGGGTGAAGTATCGGTTGCACAACGAATTTTTGCAGGTAGATGGGGGGAAAATGAGTAAATCACTAGGAAATATCTACTCTTTAGAAGATATTAAAGCCAAAGGCTATTCTCCGCTTGATTTGAGATATTTCTATTTCAAGGCTCAGTATGGTAATTTTCAAAACTTCACTTGGGAAGCTTTAGAGCAAGCTAAAAATGAAAGAGCAGGTTTGATCAAGAAAATCCAAAATCTGACTCAAGCTTCTCAGCAAGCAAACACTGAAGATTGGAAACTTCGCTTTGATGAAGCCCTCGCTGATAATCTCAATACGCCAAAACTCCTTTCCGAGCTGCATTCTGCACTTTCCAAGTCAGGAACTGAGCTTTTACCTCTTCTTCACGAATTAGAAGAAAAAGTTCTAAAAATCTGACTCTTTTCTACGGAAACTCCAACATCTCAGGAAGTCCCAGAAACAATCATTTCACTCGCTGAGCAGAGAAAACAAGCCAAAGCTGAGAAAAATTATGCCCTAGCTGATGAACTTAGAACTCAAATTACGCAAGCTGGCTGGGAAATAAAAGATACAAAAGAAGGGTATGAACTCTCAAAATCATAAAAAGGGAAAATCAAAGCGAATAAGAACCTTAAACTTTTAATAGGCAAAGTAAAAAATGAGAAAAACATACCTCTTCATCTCAATAATCGGACTTGCTATACTACTTTCCGCATGTGGCACAAAAAAAACCAAAGACTGAATATCTACAGGCAGCACTAGTGCTGAAAACATAGGATCCTGATCCACAGAAATTGCCCTTTCCTGAGAACTACCATCCTCTCTCTCTGGGAATGCTATGGTAAAAGAGCTTAACTCCTGAAACACAGCATTACTCACGTGATCACAAAATACCTGAACGAATACTTGAACAAAAACGAGTGAAAAAACATGAATTTTCCCTGTAGAACTATGCAACCAGATCGTAGCCTTCAATCAATGCATTATTTCCAAAGCTCCGGTAGAAAATCAGCCAATAATGAAACAGCAGCTAGCAAAAGTTATTGAACCTCGACATTTATTGGTCGAACCCCAGCTTCAGGAAATCTGCAAAAGCATCACTTCTGAAAATAGTTTTATTGAAGTGGTATCCCATTATAAGGATCAGGGATGTGAGTTTTGAGCTAAAAACTAAAAAAATCTGATGAGTAACGAACGATACAAAATGTAGTAAAAATGGTTTGTATTTTACACATCAATCAGTATATATATGTTGTTTTATTTAAAGAGAGAAGATGAGTAAGTGCATTTCTTGACTTGAGAACCTTGAGGAATTCAGTTTACTACTCCAATTAATTGCAGAACCACATAGGCTAAAAATTCTCTGTCTCCTGACAGAACGCCATGAGAACGCTCTATGAGGCATCTGTGTATCTGAAATAGTAAATAAGTTCCAAGAGCCTCAAAACCTAATCTCCCACCACTTAAGTATGCTCAAGAGAGCTCAACTCGTAGTGACCAAGAGAGAAGGTAAACATATCAAGTACAGCATCAGCTCCGCCGTTTATGACAAGTTTAAAGACTCGTTAAAAACCATCTTCCACTTTAAATAATCAGCCTTTATCCTTCTATTTAAAAAACAATATGGCAAAAATCATCGCTTCAAAAGCAGAATTTGAGCAAATTCTTAATGAGTTTCAGGGAATTATCGTAGTTGATTTCTTTGCGACACGATGCGGACCATGTAAAATGCTCTCACCAGTTATGGAAGAACTTTCTACGCAATATGATGAAAATCAAGTAAAAATTCTGAAAGTAGATGTAGATCAGGTTCCAGAACTGGCAGAAGAATACGGTATTGTTTCTATACCAACAGTCTTTTTCGGAACAAATCACAAGCTTGAAGAGGGCGTAATGTGAGTAAACCCAAAAGAATTCTACGAAGGGAAAATCGCAGAATATCAAAAAAAATCAGCTTCTCAAGAAGGGAACCTCATTGCTTAATGCAGGTTCTCATTTTGATTGCTTATATCAATTTCCAATAGATAAAAATACTTTTTGAGACATTTTAAAAAAGGGTTTTTGTGTTACAGATTTTTTACTTTTGCAAAAACATTGATGCTTATTTATCTCGAATCCAAAGCAAAAGACTACCCTCTTAGCAAAAAAATCCTCAAAAAATTATCTCATGCCAACATTCTAGAAATAGATCATTACAAGAATATTTTTGATAAAAACATAGGGAATCAAAAAGTAGAGCCAGCTATTATCTTAGCCAAACAAGAACACCCTAAGCTAATTCCTGTCCCAAATCATTATGGCTATCCAGGGAAATCGTTTTTCTTCAAGACAAGCCTAAATTGTGTATTTGACTGTGATTATTGCTATCTTAAAGGGAATTTTAAAAGCCCATATCCTACAATTTTCGTAAATTATGACGACATAAAAAATCAGATAAAAAGCTCAATCTCAGAGCTCAGAAATCAAGGATATAACTGACAAATCACCTTCTATGCAAGTAATTATTCTGATGTTCAAGGTTTAGACCACCTGACCGAATTTAATCAGAATTTTTTTCCTTTTATGGAACAATTTGAAAATACATTGATGGAAACAAGGACAAAAAGCTGAATGATTACCTCGATATTAGAAGCAAACCAAGGAAACCCTCCTCAAAACACAGAAATTGCATTCTCGCTCAATCCTCAAAACATCATCTTAAAATACGAAAAAGGAACAGCACCACTAAAAATCAGGATAAACGCCATAAACACACTCCTCGAGAAAGGTTATAAGGTATGACTCAGATTTCTTCCGCTCTTGCCAGTCAACAACTACGAAGTACACTATCAAGAATTTTTAGAAGAAATTAAAAAAGAAATCAATATCTCAAAAATCAATTCCATATTCATTGCCTCGCTCATTTATAACCAGTGAGATTTCAAATTAATGCAGAAAAAAAATCCAAATTCTGATCTTTGGAGTTTCGTTCATCCAACAGATAACGGACTTATCAAGATTCCAGATACATGCTTTGAAAATTTTATTACAATATTTCAAGAAGCATTCCCCCAGCAAAAAATATATTCCGACTTCAGCTAAATAAAAAACTCCCCTTGCTATTAAGGAGAGTTTCTCTTTCCCTTTAAACTTTCTACTTAAATCTAGTCAGCATCAATCACTTCCCCATCAGCTGGTTTTCCTACGTCAGAAGCTTCAGCTTGAGGCTGGTCTGGGGTAGGTTGTACCTGATATTTTTGATAAAGCTCCTGAAACTGCCCTTGAATCCTCTCAATTTCAGAATCAATATGAGTTTTTTCTGCATCTTCCTTGTCTTTCACTACCTTTCCATCAGCAATCAGCTTTTGGATTTTTTCTTTATCTTCCTCAGAAATCTTATCTTTTTGATCAGTGAGGAGGTTTTCCATCTGATAAACAAGAGACTCTAGTTTGTTCTTAGATTCTACGACTTCCTTCCTTTTTCTATCTTCCTCTGCGAATTTTTCTGCATCAGCCTTAGCTTTTGCAATATCTTCATCAGAAATATTAGTAGAACCCTGAATCGTCACTTCCTGAGATTTTCCGGTAGATTTTTCCTGAGCATGCACCTTAAGGATTCCGTTCGCATCAATATCAAAGGTTACCTCAATTTGTGGCTGTCCTCTTCTCATTGGAGGAATGCCTTCAAGATTAAACATTCCAAGTGATTTATTATCTCTTGCAAACTGTCTTTCTCCTTGCGTCACGTGCACGGTTACAGCGTTTTGATTGTCCGCAGCTGTGGTATAGATATTAGACTTTTTCGCTGGAATAGTGGTATTTCTCGGGATCATCACATGAGCAATTCCTCCTTCAACTTCAACCGCAAGAGAAAGTGGAGTCACATCCAGTAAAAGAATATCTTTTACATCTCCTTGCACGATTCCACCTTGGATTGCCGCACCTTGAGCGACAGATTCATCAGGATTTACGGTAGATTTAGGCTCTTTTCCGAAGATTTCGTTTACGATTGCCTTCACCTTGAGCATTCTAGTAGAACCTCCCACCAAAATGATGTCGTTGATTTCAGATTTTTCTAATTTTGAATCTCTCAAAGCATTCAAAACAGGCTCCTTACATCTTGTAAACAAATCTGAAGTAATATTCTCAAATTGAGCCCTAGTCAACGATTCATCAAGATTCCTAGGAAGTCCGTCGGTTCCTGTCGTAATAAACGGAATAGAAATATCTACTCTTTCTACAGAGGAAAGCTGCTTTTTTGCTTTTTCAGCCTCATCTTTAATTCTCTGCATTGCCATTGCATTTCCTTTGAGATCGATTCCTTCCTTGGTTTTGAAAGCATCAACAACATAATCAATAATTCTTTGATCCCAATCTGCACCTCCAAGCTGCGTATCTCCAGAAGTAGAGAGTACCTGGAAAGTCCCTTCTGATCCGATGTCAAGCACCGTTACATCAAAAGTTCCTCCTCCAAGATCGAATACGACGATCTTTTCATCAGCTTTCTTCCCTTCTCCATAAGCAAGAGCCGCAGCAGTCGGTTCGTTAATGATTCTTTCTACCTTGAGCCCTGCAATTTCTCCAGCAGCCTTGGTTGCATTTCTCTGAGAGTCGTTGAAGTAAGCAGGAACAGTAATCACCGCCTGAGTAATCGTTTCTCCAAGGAATTTCTCCGCATCAGATCTGAGTTTTTGGAGAATGAATGCAGAAATCTGTTCAGGTTTATATTCTTTTCCATCAACAACGATTAAGATTCCTCCATCACTTCCTTCTTTAGTTTCATAAGCCATATTAGCAAGTTCATTTTTTACCTCAGAATGTTTTCTACCGATCCATCTTTTCACCTCATATACAACATTTTTTGGCTCCAAAATCGCCTTTCTCTTTGCCAAATCTCCAACGAGCAATTCATCCCCCTTGATATACACGATAGAAGGCGTGGTTCTATTTCCCTCTGCGTTTGCGATCACCTCTGACTTATCACCGAGCATATAGGATACACAAGAGTTGGTCGTTCCAAGATCAATTCCAATAATTTTTGCCATTTTAATAACTATGTAAACAAAATAAAAGTCTGAATAGTTCAGATTATACGCCCAGAAAAGTCAGATTTTTTCTTTTTTTTCTTTCTGCGTAGCACCTAAAGTATATAGATGCTATCAAAAAATGCAAGAGATTTTTTATTCAAGAGAAAAAATCAATCTAGAATTACCTTTTTAGTAAAAAATACTCAACAAACGAAATTTCAAAAATCATAACATCAAACTCCTACTTTTTTATTACCCTATCAAAGGCAAGGTAAGGAAATTGATCCATACCACAAATTCCATATCTCTCATAAATCTGAATAGTATTTTGGGAGGTATAATCAGAACGATCAAGCCCCAAAACCTGCAAAACCTTGAGCACTTCTTCTTCAGAATTCCCCTCAATCTCAAGATAACTTGGAATCAAAGGTCGAGAATCTATTTCCACTGCACAATCCATAAATACATAACTCTCACGCATATTTTCTTGATAGCTCTTTGCCTTATATCCTATTTGCTCAAGAAACTGATTCGCAACGACAAAATCTCAAACCTCAAACTCCCATTCCTTTACACCATCTATTGCATCTGGATCAAGAATATGTTTATAGGTTAACGTCGAAACAGATCCATCCGTCCTTAACCTAATCCATTTCGCTGGTTGAGGTGGATGCATATCATAGGTATATCTGCGAAAAAACTTTTTTCCCAAATAAGAAGCTCCTAGATTTGATAACTTCTCCCTCACCTGCTCCACATCAATATCCAAAACTTTTAACTCATACTCTATATGCATAACACCACCTAAGAAAATAAAAAAACATATAAACCAATATAAAGAATACAAAAATACCAACCTTCCCTAGATCTAAACCGAAACTCCAAAGTTTAACAAAAAAATAAAAGAATGATAAAAAAACTAGTTCTTAAATCAAGAGAAATACTCCCCTCGATAAATTCCAATAGGGAGAAGAACTTGAAACTTTCATATAAAAAAATATAAGTTAATCTGCTTTATTTTTGCTAAAGAGCATATGAATCTCCTAATCACATGTCCATTTGGACTTTGAAGTTTACTTGCAAACGAACTAAAAAAAATCTGACTAACTCCAAGAGATACCTTTCAAACAGGAACTTTTCTCACGACTGATATGTATAATATGATGAGAATTAATTTTTGGTCAAGATTAGCAAATAAAGTTTTCATCGAACTTGCTTCCGGAGAGGCAAAAGACTTCAATCAGCTTTTCAATCTGATAAAATGAAGCGCCTACGGACAATACCTTAGCAATACAAAATTATCACTCAAGATCCAGACAAAAAACTCAATGCTAAGTGCAAGCAGAGCAATCCAATCTGTAGCACATAAAGCACTTCTTGAAAGTATAGCCAATTTTTGAAAAGGAGAAAGCTTTACCACTGAGCTCCTCTTGAGTATTGAAAACAACAAAGCTCACCTTTATCTAAACAGCTCATGAACAGCACTTTACCAAAGAGGCTACAAAACCCAAGCCTGAGAAGCACCCTTAAAAGAGAATCTCGCGGTTGCTCTACTTCTACTCGCCAACCGAAAATTCAAAAGCCCATTAATCGATCCCTTTTGCTGATCTGGAACCATCGCTATAGAAGGAGCACTCCTTGCCAAAAATATCGCACCATGATCACGGAGAAACTTTGCTTTTGAGAAGTTCAAAAATTTCGAAGCCAGAACTTTTGAAAAAATGAAGCAAGATGCCAAAGCGTGAATCTTCAAAAACAAATATACAATCTTTGCCTCGGATATCGACACTCAAATGATAAATATTGCACAAAACAATGCAAAACGTGCAAATGTAGGAGATATCATCTCTTTTCAGCAAAAAAACTTTTTAACAAGCAACTTTCATACAGAAGAAAATACTCGAATCATCACCAATCCTCCTTATGGCAAAAGAATCAAAAATCAGAATTTAGAGAACATATACACGAGATTAAACGATACTTTTGAGTGAAATATCTTCTGAGGCTGGATCAGCACCTATTCTATTAATAAAACAAAAGAAGAAAGGCGAAATGAAAAAAAACTCTTCAATGGCAGCGAACAATGCTATTTCCAATGGAGAAAATAAAAAAACTTTTAAACTACTCTATCAGACAATACTGGATCAAAAGATTTTTTTGCCTCAACAAAGCTAAGAATTGCTTTCTTAATACGAACTCATTCAGACCTCTTTGCCACAAATCAGATCCAAACACAAGGTTTTCCATCTTTGTCATAAGTAAAATCAATCTTATAACGGACTCCTATATAACTTTTAAAATAAGAAACCTGAGATGCAGCTTTAATTGGCATCAATCCAAGAAGAAAAGCCTCTAATTCTTGAATAAATTCATCGAAAGGAAGTAAAAAATTTGTACCATCATACACCAAAGTAAGGGAATGTTTAGTCACATTATCTAGAGAAAGATCAACCTTAACAACCGGATTGGTCCAAATTTGATGATTAGGAATGATATAAAACTCTCCCGTATTTTCACCAAAATCATTTTTCCCAGAGATACCCATATAGAGCGATTTAATATACAAAATTTCTCACTGATACTTTCAAGCTCCTACACTAACGGTATCTCCAACATTATAGTTCCTCACTAGGATAAAATAAGTAAAAAAGGAAACTGTAAACGTCTGAAAGGTAATCAATATCGCTCAAATTCCAACTGCCAATACCGTTCATACGATCTTATCTTTAGTCAAAAGATACGTAAAAAACAAAATTACAACAAGGGCAACCCCAAATACATTAACATACTGACTTCTCCTGTAATACTCAATATAAAACTGCTTATTTTGAGTATTTTTAGAACGTTCATATGGGTCAATATATTTTTTCTTCAGAGCAGATTTTATAAAATGAGAAATAATCGACCAAAGGAGCAATAAAGCAATAATAACAAACAAAAAAGGTTGCTCAGCAACAAAGCTCGTCAAACTCGACCAAGCGAACATAAATGAATGGCGAAGACTCTCAATCATTGCTCTAAAAAATAAGAATAAAATCAGATTTTAAATAGTAATTATCCCAAAAACTTCTTATAAAGCATTTCAAAGCCAAGTTTAATACTGTTGCTGTTTTTTTGCCCTTTTGAAAGAGAGTATTGAGTATAACGAATATAAACAGGCACTTCTACAAACTTGAGCTTATGAATTCAAATTTGCTCATTCAGCTCGTTAGCATAATGCATACCATCCGCTTCTAAAGTAATCTGTTGTAATGCAGGGATAGTAAAAACTCTATATCCATTATGCGGATCTGAAACACGAACCCCATAAAAAATCCTCGTAACCAATCTAGAAATAGCCAAAATACATCTCCTCATTCTAGGCATTGCAAGTGTTTTCGCTCACTTAATAAATCTCGAACCCAAAAAAAGATCAGCCTCAGGATGCTTGAGAATAGCTTTTTGAAAAGCAAGCATATCCTTAATATCCATCTGCCCGTCAGGATCAAACCCGACCATCCATTTAACCTGCAGAAGTTCAGCATATTTCCTGATAAATGCATATCAGGTCTTATTCGCAGCTCCTCAACCTCTGTTGATCGTATGGGAAAGTATAATAAAAAGTAAATCTGGATGTTCCCTCCTTTTTTCCTCTAAAATCGAAAGAGAGTTATCCTTTGATCCATCATTGATAAAGACAAATTTTCTAATTCCAAACTCAATCATTTCATCGAGCGCCTGAGATAATACTCTTTCTTCATTAAATACTCTAACATTAAAAACAAACTCATCCCAAGAAGAACTATTTTTTCGTGCCAGCATTTGTGCCTTATTCTCAAGAAAAGCCTTTTCAATCGCCATTGCAGAAATCAATCTTGTAAGATCGGTTCACGACTTAGAAACCGTATTTAAAAGATAAAAAATCAAATAGAAGAGGACCATTACAGAGAGATAAACGATCAAATCCGCTCCTCTATTAAGCCCAAAGGTAATTCCTATCGCATTAAGTCGCTCAATCTTTAGTGAAAAAACTCCAACCGCAAGAGAACCTAAAAAAAGAAAACAAAAAGTAAAAAATCAGATTTTTTTTCTCTTATACGTCTTTAGTGAAAAGATCATAAAAGCAATGCTTACGAGAAAGAGCAGCATCTGTAGCTTAGACATAGGGAAGAAAAAAAACAGAAACTCAGGAATCATGAAAATACAAACAAACTAAATCACAGTGCATAGTATATTTCTTTTCCTCCAATGCAAGCTAAAAGTCAAGTTAGTCTTGTATTTTTAGAGAAAAACCATATATTAACGCCGTTTTATTTTACATTTTATTGGCATATGAAAGGGTTTTTGACGACAAAAAGACTCACACTCGCAATCCTATTTGTGATCAGTCTTTTTTTTGTATTTTTTGTAGGAAGGACCTTTAATTCTGAAACCTTTAAAAGGGATTGGATTCTTACCACAAAAGGAATTACTCATTTTAGAAAAGGGCTCGATATCTCTTGAGGGACAAAACTAACCTACAAGATCGACTATTCAAAATACAAAGACCTGTATACAAGCAATGAATTCCTCCAGGTCAAAAAAGATATCGAACAGATCATTCTAAAAAACATTGACTCTAGAATTTCAGGACTTGGAGTAAGTGACTACGTAGCAAAAACACAAACAATCGGTGATGAGACGCAAGTAGTCGTTGAAATTGGAGGAGTTGCAGATCTCGATCAAGCAAAAGAAATTATCGGAAAAACTGTAGAACTTGAATTCAGACTCCAAAATGAAGACGCCGTAACTGAGGAGACTATTGCCCAGAGAAAGGCACTTGCCGAAAAAATCAGAACCGAAGTTCTCGCCAATCCTACAAAGATGATAGAACTGTATGCAAATCAAGGAGCAGAAAATATCGCAGCAAGAACGATCACCTGAACCTTAGACCAGCTTCCAGAGATTTACAAAGACAATAGTGAACTCCTAAATACCATCCCACTCAACCAAATTTCCAACGTCGTAGAGGGAGCATATTTGAGAGAATCTTACCAAAATGGTTCAGGAGAAGAGGTGCCTATCGAAATTGACGGATTCCTCGTCTTCCGTGTAACAGCTAAAAACGAAATCTCAGCTATCGCAAATACAGGGAACAACTCCTCAGGTAATCAAACCCTCTACACCATTGATGAAATCTTCATTCAAGACAGACTCTCTCGAAAAATCGCACAGGGAAACGATGGAACCCCACTCAATGGAGCTTACTTTACCATCGCAAGACCTGAAACCACACAATTCGGACAGGCAGGAGTGAGTATTGGTTTTAATACCAAAGGAGGAGAGCTTTTCTGCCAAGTTACTCAAAACAATGTAGGAAAAAGTATGGCAATCTTCGTAGGAGGAGCACTTGCAACCCAAGCAAACATTCGTGAAAAAATCTGCGATGGGAAAGCCCAAATCTCTGGAGGATTTGGAAAAGATGAAGCAATCGCAATGGCAAAAGAACTCAATGCTTGAAATATGCCAGCTCCACTCATACTTCTCCAAGAGGAAAAAGTTAGCCCTTCGCTAGGAGACTCAGCATTTCAGGGAGCACTAATCGCTACTGGAGTAGGAACACTCGCTATCATTATTTACATGTTCTTCATCTACGGACGAAGAAAGGCTGCTGTAACAACAGCAACGATGTTCTTCTTTTTCATAGTGCTCTTAGCTACACTCAAGCTTATTGATTACGCATTATCACTCAGTGGAATCGCCGCTATTATCCTTTCTATTGGTATGGCAGTCGATGCGAATATCCTCATCTTTGAAAGAATGAACGAAGAAGTAAAGAGTTGAAAATCTTATAGTGCCGCTATTGAAACCGCACAAAAAAGAAGCCGATCTGCCATCAGAGATGGTCAGATTTCTACCCTCTTGATCTGAGTTTTGCTCTTCGCTTACGGAATCAGTATTTTCAAGGGATTCGGATCAATGATTATTCTAACCGCAATTCTTACTTTAGTGCTCAATGTACCATTTATCGAGGAGGCTTTACGCACTATCTACAAAAATAAAAAGGATTAATCCTGATCCTACCGCTCATAGCCATTAAATCAACCGGAAATCAAAAAGCCGGTTGATTTTTTTAAATACTCAACCCCCAGCAAAAAAACGCCCGATAAACTGCATCCTCCATCATCAAAAAATGGGGAGAAAAAGAAAATCTGACCTTGAAAATCAGTCTTCTTTTTTTATTATACAAGCGTTTTTATTCCCTACCTTGACCATAACCATGCAAAAACAAGATTTTTTTAGTAAACAGCCCAAAAAAGCAGATTTTTCTGGAGGAGTCATCAGGAACCCTCAACAGAAAAAAAGCTGAGCTTGGATCCGAATTGTGATTATCCTTTTGATTTGAGGAGCTGGATATCTTATGAAGAATAAACTCTTCAATCCCTCCCTTCCTACCCCCGCAGTAGAAAACGGCTATACCGTGGGAAACCCCATCGAAAAAGAAGGAAAACTGACTGCAGATGGAGATTTGCTAACCTATACACATACGTTAACGACGGCTGATGGAGAAAAGTTCCTTCTCAAAAGCTCAACAATCTCGCTCAATAATTATACTATTATGACAGGGGATATTTTCAAAATTGAGGGAACAATCGAAGCCATCTACCAAGGACAAGCTCTCGTAGAGGTAAAAACAATCGAAAAGAATAGTAGTAGTAAGAGCGAAACCGATTCTCCTTCCGAGAACAGCGAAGAAACCACCAATCCTGGCGTTTATCTAAACCAAGCAGGGATCTGATTTCCATCTAATTTCTTCGATCAATATGCTTTCGTAGGTGAAGCGGGAGAAAATAGTAAAATTAGCATCAAAAACCTCGATAACGAGAAAATCACCACCATCAATTACTTTACTTGCACGAGTCAAGGCGACACCAATTGTAAAGAACTCATAAGAACCTTTGAAAATATGTCTGCCAAAAAAGTTACAACCCTTAATGGCGATACCTTTTACAAGCTCCCTGAAGAGAAAACCCGATTCTTTCAAAACGGAAACCGACGAGGCTACTTCATCAACAACGCAGAGGACGAGGAAGTAGAAAAGCTCAAAAATCTGATCATTATCGCTAATGCAGAGCTCATCAAAAACGTTGTAAATCAATACGGAGTAAAGACCTGCCTAGGAGCAGACGCAACTACCGAAAGCATCACCAATCATACCACTACCAAAACCAGCGATGGCTTGAAGATCACGATGGAAGGGAAGGGAGAAAAAACCTTCACTTGCGAAGCAATGCTCGACCTCAGCAAACCAACGAAACTCAAATTCCTTGATCTCAAAGTCAAAGAAACCGCTCAAACAGCAGAAGCAACCGAAACTGGCTCCAAAAATAACGAAACAACCACCAGCAAGAGCGAAACAAAAGTCGAGCCAAAAAAGGAAGAACCAACGAATACCTCCAAGGAAACTTCAAACGCAAATAAGCTCCCAACAACCCCTAATGTAAAACAGTTCCCTGTTAACCTTGAAAAAACTATGAGCTTAAGTTCAAGCAGAGGAGAATATACGATAGTCTTTCCATCTCCAAACATTGCATATTCTATAGATAGTGCAGACGAAGATTTCGGACAGGCAGGCGTTCGCTGTAATTATGCAACCAGAGTGATCCAATATACCGACGAGGAAAATCTGCAGTCCTCTCCAAGCGTGATCATCTACGAATGTAGTTTCAAAAAAGACTTTACCCTTCCTGGTGATAATTATCTCCTCAAAGAGTTTAGCAATAAAAAATTCGTTATCGAAGTCAAAAATCCAGCCCGATTTGACTTTGCAAAACAAATCTCGATCGAAAAACTCTAAACAATCATAACTATAGCTCTAAAAATCTGAAAGAACCTGATGAATCGTCAGGTTTTTTCGATTATCAATCCTGAGCTTCCCAAAACCTATCACTTTTGCTAGAGCTTTTCCAATTACGAGAAAGATGCTATCAGAGGCTGAGAGTGCTTTGAGCTTTTTGGTAAAAAAATATCATATTCTTGGATCACTTTCTACTTTTTGATGAAATATTAGCATATTCTTGGACCACTTTCTGCTTTTTGATGAAATATTAGCATATTCTTGGACCACTTTCTACTTTTTGATGAAATATTAGCATATTCTTGCATCACTTTTTACTTTTTGATGGAAAAATATCATATTCTTGGACCACTTTCTACTTTTTGATAGAAAAATATCATATTCTTGGACCACTTTCTACTTTTTACTCAAAAAATACGCAATTCCAAACAAAACAACGGAAAAAAGTCAGCTTTTTCTTTTTTTTCTTTCAAAAAAAATCTGAGCATACCACTCAGATTTCTTAGATATGTAGAGTATTGAAAACCGCACTAGAAAGTAACGTCATCATCATCTCCCATAAAAGCATTTACCTTTGATTCATGTTGATATTCAGATCTAGGGACTCTGTTAGGGTTTTCTTTAGCAAAATCGACCTTAATCATTCTCCCCCAAACCTCTACACCATCCATCTCAGCTTGAGCTTTAGCAGCATCCGCAGCATTTGAAAATTCTACGAATCCAAATCCTCTACTCCTTGGAGGTTTTGTTGTTTGATCAAGATTTACTCTTGCTGATACAACTTCTCCAAATTTAGAGAATTCCGTTTTGAGGTCATTTCCCCTCATTTTCCAGTTCAATCAACCCACGAATAATTTTGTCTGGCTGATTACCATTTCTTCTGTCATTTAACCGAAAGAATAATAAATTAAAGAATCGCCTAAGAGCGATAACCAGAGTATATGATTTAGTCTTCATAATACAAATCTTTTTATCAAAAAACGACAAAAAAAGAACAATAATTTGCTTTATAAAGCTTTCTGAATATAATAAAAATCGTTTTAGATTCTTCTTAGGCAAAGAAATGGCAGATGCAACTCAAACCCCAAATACTACAGCAAATACAGTTTCTCAAAATCAAGAATCCTGAACCAAAAGATCGTTTTTCTGAGGCAACGAAAGTGTCTTTGAAAACCTAGAAAAATTTGAGCAAATTTCCAATCCAACGGGAGCAGATCAAGAGTTTGATTTTTCATTTGAGGAGGAAGAATCAGTCCCTAATGAAGGAACCTCCACAGCTTCATCAGCTGAAACATTCCAAATAGAAAACCCTTCTTTCACAAGAAATTCCCAGCCAGCAGAAATTGCACCAGAAGAAAAAGCTGATCTTATCCCAGAATCTCCTCTCAACGTTGAGATTCTCCCACCAGTTGAAAAGCCTGCATCCGAAGAAACCGAAGAGGAGGTAGCTTTTGAGACTCCATTATACGTAGAGCCACTCAATCAAGAAAAAACAAGCACTACCACCTCAGAAAAAAAAGAAGAAACTGTTGAGCACCAAGAAGAGCAAGCAAAAACTTCCGAACAAGAGGCACATCATCAGATGGAATCTGAACCAAAGTCCGAGCTTTCAAAGCTTATGCAAGCCTATACGAATCTCTTTACTCTGAGCAAGGAAATCTTGACCTTACAAAACAAAATTGAAAAGGCAACCAATGCTGACTTTGAAATTCTTGGGAACAATACAGAAAAAAGTGTAGTTCGCTACACCATTTCGCCACAGCTTGAGGAAAACGGAAAAATCAACAGTCTCCTCCTCCACAAAAAGATAGAAGATCTGGTTCATAACGAAGTAATAGAACACGAGCTCCTCTTTAAACCGGAAGAAGCCAACAAAAATCTCACCGTTAATATCAATGGAGCACTTCTTTACGAAGAAAACAAAGATCTTCAAGATCCGCTCAAAGCAACCCAAGTCCTAGAAAAAATCAACAAATTCAACTTCCTATTCGAACAAAAACGCACAGAATTAGAAAAGAAACGAGAAGAAATTGAAGCGGAAAAAGAAAAAATGAAAGCAGTCCGTGATATTTTCAGAAACTTCTAAACACAGTGAAGTTATAATTCCACATTAATCTTAATTCTCGATCTCACATCGGGAATTTTTTCTGAATGAAAGAAACCCAAATCTATCTTTACACTAGCAATTTCTGAGTATTGGAGGATATACTTCCTGGCTTCCTCTACAGTCATTCAAGAAACAGTATTCTTGATAGTAGGGAGAATCCCCTTCACATCTTTTCCAAAATCATAGCCCTGCAAAATAGTCGCCTTCGTTGGGATAATAAAAACATTATCACTCGTAGTGTGCTTAATATCCTGGATAAATGCCAAGGAATTAGGATTAATACTGATGAGTTGAATACTGTCAGCTTGCCTTTCCTTTACATAAGAAGTAAAAGCCTGCACAATATCAGCCCATTTCAAGTAAAGAAAATCAAAAGAAACCTCAGCATGCCCTCTCAAAGAGGTTGCCTTTTCTCCGATCTTTCCATCTACAGAAAGCGAATGAAAAGTCGTCTTAATCAAAGAATCAAACATCAAAACAAGGGCTCCTGGCAGATTAAACTCTCTAGTTACAATATTTAATTTATCAGCATAAACTCAATCTCTAATCTTAGCAGAAAGAAGCTCTTTATCTTTTTCAGAAACCATTCCAACAGAAGTAGTGCTCCCTCCTGTGAAAGCTTCTATACTTTCTGCCCAGATTTGCCCAAGATAAAAGCTATCTTTAATATTTTTTATCGTCAATTTTGTGCCTTTAGAAATATTCCCTCTAACCCCCATCATCAGCCCTTCTTCATCAACATCATTCGCATAAAGCGTAATCCTCGTCTCTGAAGGATTATCTGCTAGCCCAGCAGGAATCGTAACCGGAATCTTAGAAAGGAAAATGAGTCCATTATTCGTAACAAATCTAGTATTGGCTAGAAGATTGATAGTATTCGATGTCTTATTATATACCTTCACATAACCAGCAGAAGGATTAATAATATGCTGGATATTTTCCGTACTAATAGAAAGCTGATATGCGTACTGCAAATTCCCTGTATAATAAGGAATACTGATCTGTTTAATTAGACCAAGATGCCCACTCTCCCCTGCAGGATAATAACGAAAGTTATAAATAATATCTTCTGTATTTTGAGCTACTTTAAGCGTTATTTTCGCACTCGGAAGAATGAGCAGAAACAGAAACCAAAGGATTCCAAGCCCCGCTAAAATTTCAGCTACAAACACAAGATAAAAAAGATATTTTTTCCTATCATAAGCATGAAGATGAAATCTCTTAATATCAAAAAGAAATAATGAAATCGTTTTCAAAATCTTAATAATAGGCTTCTCTTCCTCAAAATACACCTTTAAACCGAGCTGACGAAAATAGTTTCTACTAGACTCCTTCTCCGCCAGAAAAGTAATATTCAGATTTCTTTCTTTAACAAGATCAGAAAGCTGTTTCCCCCATCGCTGATTTTCAAAAAAAGGATGTTCAGGATCAATAAAGATCTGAACAGGCTTCTGTGCAGGGATTTTCTCCAAAGTTTTGAAAATCTTATACAAACTATCAGTCTTGAGGAAAAAAAACTTCATCGTATCAGTCTAAATAAATCTCTAAAGTCGACCCCAAAGTCCTTAACCACCTTCCTCAATTATTTTCATATCTCAGACAGCTCCCTTCTTTCCATACAGCTTCTCAATCAAGAATAAAACTCATGCTTTTACTCGCATTTTATATTAACAATCACCCAAAAAATCGAGCCAAATCCATCTTTTAATAAGGCTTTTTCAACCTCCTATTCCAAAGTAAGAAATAGATAATGAGGAATCAAAACACATAATAATTGAGATCTAAGGTCCATAAGCCAAATACTGACCACACTCCATGTGCAGGATAGTTCCAAAAAGGAAGTAATCCAATAAAAAGCACAAAAAGCAGAATAAATCCCCAGATTCAAAGCCCAGCCTTCTTTGCTATAAATTTCCAAAACGTAATAACAACATTAAGAATCAACGCCCCGAGCGACAGAAAAAGCCCAATAGGATAAACAGTTCCATACTTTACCAAACTACTCTCAGCAATAAGGGCCCTCACACCTAAAGCTCAATCATACGGTTTTCCTACAAAATTATCTCCTAGCAATAAACCAATTCCCAAGACAATTATGCCATTCACAAAAGAAAAAAACAGAATATCAAGCCAGACTTTCTTCGTTTCACTCCTTCTAAACTGTTTCATAAACAATACAACGAATCAAAAACAAGCAAGAATAACTCCAATGAAACTAAAATGATACCCATAAGGACTTAAAAAGCCAAGGGAAGTCGGAATAATCCTTCCATTCTCCAATACAAAAGAAAGATAAAGCCCCCCGACATAAACAGCAACTAACAACCAGGGCAAGCCATTAAACAACCTAAGGAACTCTTGATTATATCTTTTACAAAGGAAATAAGCTGTTATCAAAAAAGCTAAGCAAGAAAGCACAATCCCAAGACCTGTTGAATAAATCTTTGTTCCAAAAAGTTCAAAATACGGATACATACTAGTAAAGATAATATAAAGTAGTCTGCAGAAAAGCTTCACTCTTCTAGTAAACTATTTAATAAATACTTATCTCAGATATTGTACAAGTTTTGTTTCTCTCAACGCAGTAATTCTAATAATTCACGGATAATCAAGCTGTTCTTCAATCTTTTTTCCAATAGTCTCCAAGAGTCCTTCAACCTGAGTATCTGAAATCATTTTTGGATTCACAAAAACCATAATCTCCCTACCTGCCTGCATAATATAAACCTTTTCTACACCATCAACCTCAAGAATCAATTTCTCAAGTTCTCACATTTTTTCAATAAAAAAGTCCTTAGTGTCAAATCTTGCACCAGGTCTCGAAGCAGACATAGCATCTGCAGCAGCAACAACTCGAGAATGAGGACTCGTCATCTCTACATCATAATGATGAGATTCTGCAGCGTTGACAACGATAGGATCAAGCCCCCACTTACGAAGCATATCTGCTCCAATTTTAGTATGAGATTCTCCAGCTCCAGCAATCACTTTTCCGACATCATGAAGCAATCCAGCTTTCTTAGCAACCAAAGGATCTAAACCAAGCTCTATCGCTATATTTTCACAAATTTTAGCAACCTCCAAAGAATGTATCCACAAATTCTGCCCATAACTATATCTCAAAAAAAACTGACCAATAGTCCTTACAATCTCAGGGTTCATCATTGGAAGATTCAAAACCGTAAGAGCTTCTTTTCCCTTATCCATCAACGTTACCTCAAGATCAGCAACTACTTGATTATATACCTTTTCAATATAAAAAGGATTTATCCTACCATCTTTAATTAGAGTTTCGAGGGTTTTCCCAGCAATAAATCTTTTTTCACTATCAAAAGATGAAATTCTGACTGACAATGGCGTATCATCAATCAAAAGTTCAACTCACGTCAGCTTCTCAAAAAGTGAAATATTTCTCCCCTCACGCCCAATCAGCTTCCCTTTAAATTCCTCACTCGGAAGATCCACCACTTTAGAAACAAATTCACTCACAGTATCTGCAGCAAGCTTTGGCATAGCCTGAGCAAGAATTTGAGCTGCCTCTTTCTGCGCTTCCTCTGACTTAATCGTCTTAAATTTTTCAATAAATCTCACAATCTCTTTCTGATTATCTTCCTCTACTCTCTTAAAAATCAGCTCCCTAGCATCCTCCCACTTAATTTGTGCAATTTCAGAAAGCTTCTTATTCTGCTCCTCAATAATTTCATCGACCTCTCTTTGTTTATCAAGCACCTTTCTTTTTTCTTCTTCAAGTCTCTCTAATTTTTGATCCATTTTTTCCTCCCTAATAAGGAGTCTATTTTGAATCTCTTCCATCTTTGCTAACCTCTGATCTTCAATTTTCTGAGCCTTTACGTCAGCTTGTTCTAAGACAGTTTCTGCCTTTTTCTTCGCCTCTTGGAGAAGCTCTTCCTCAAGTTCCTTCACTCTCTCCATTTTTTTCTTAAAGCGAAGCTGCTTTTCATTAAGCGTCCTCTTATACCCATAAAACCCAGCAAAACCTCCGAGCGTCAGCGAAACAGCTGCTGTTATAATCAATCAAGTTTCTGGTGTCAGCATCATTTATTTATATTCATAAAAAACTATGTAAAAGAAAATCCAATACCCAAGAAGTATAAAATTCTGAATGTTAAATGCAACCAAAAATAGTATTCCAAGTTTTCATCGATGTTTTTTCAACCCAAAAACCGTAAGAGTTGTCATTTTTCCCCAAGAACAAAAAAAGATACAATCCTGATTCATAAATTTCAGGAAAAAATAACTCAAAAATCAGATTTTACAGCCCAATCACAAAAAATATATTAATCTTCATCACTTCCACTAAAATCCACATCCAAGTCAAAATCATCATCGTCATCATACGAAGCATCATAATAATCATCGTCATCATCTTTTTCTACTTTTGGAGCAGGTTTACGTCCCCTTTTCTTCTTTCCTCATTCACTATTCATTTTTTCTATATCATCCTCAATTCCCAACATCTTTTGGAGTCCTTGATGTTCTTTCAGTTTCTGAATAACCTTTTGTTCAATCTGCCTTACTCTTTCTCTTGTCACATCAAATTCTTCTCAAACTTGCTCCAAAGTAAATCTCGGTCCATCAATTCCATACCTCATCTTTACAATCTTTGCCTCTCTATCATCCAACATTCACAAAATTGCATCAAGATTATTTCTCAACGCAGCCCTTTCGGCAATTTGATCTGGTCTCAGTGTATTTCCATCTTCCAAAAGATCAGCCAAAGTATCCCTTCCTTCATCACCGACTTCTCTATCAAGAGAAACATTTCCAAAAATCACCTCTTCAAGCTTCTTGATTTTTTTAATAGGGAATCCTAATTTTTGACCGATCTCTTTACTTGTCGGTTCACGACCAAGTTTTTGAAAAAGAATTTGATAAGCCTTATTATAAGAGTTCATTTCATCAATCAAATGCACCGGAATCCTCACATGTTTACTCATATCAGCAATCGCTTTAGTAATAGACTGTTTAATCCACCATGTTGCATACGTAGAAAACTTAAATTCTTTATCTGGATCAAATTTTTCTATAGCTTTAATAAGACCAATATTTCACTCTTGAATCAAATCTGAGAAAGTCAGACGAGAACCGAAAAATCTCTTAGCAATAGAAATCACAAGCCTGAGATTAGACTCAATCAGTTTTTTTTTGGCCTCTTCATCTCCTTTTTTTATTTTTCTCGCTATTTCTTTTTCTTCTTCATAAGTAAGAAGCGGAATTTTAGAAATATCATTAAAATAGAGCTTTATAAAATCCTTATGCTGCCCATCAGCCATCAAATCTGGCTTCCCATAGAGACTCACTCTTCCAAGTTTTGATTCTTTTTTACTACTTTCCTGCTCTTGCTCAAGAACCTCTTCTATCGTCAAAATTTTGATTCAAAGCTTATCCGCTAAATCATAAAATTTTTCAAGCAGCTTAATGTTCCCCTCCATGTCATCAATCTCAGAAATCACATCTTCTTCCTCGATTGTTCCCTTATTTACACCTTTCTCCAACAAGTCCTGAAGCCCCTCATTAAGTTCACTAATATCATCCTGAAGTTTGTCTCGTAGCTGTTTCTTTATAGCATCCATTATAGTATCACATATTTACAAAATAAAATTGCTCTATCCCTAGGAAAATAATTATTTTTTTGACAAATCTCTAAAAAGATATATAATAAACTTTGTGTAGTAGAACCTTGTAAGTGGAATAAGGTAGAAGTACCATACTCCGCGAGAAAGCAGAACCCCTTGAAGGATTCTGTTTTTTTTATTTGGAAGGAGAATACTGCTTGATAATATAGGTCTCTTTACTCTGACTTCTACAACTAATAGGCTTAAAAACCTTTATATTCTTCCCTCAAAACCTCTTCTTCAACTTTAATACAAATTCTTCAAAACCTGGTCCCATAAAGACTTTAATCACAAACACACCGGTATCACTCAAAAATTCATCATAAATCCAATACGTTTGTTCCAAGAGATCTATTGCTCTCATCGCATCAATATCCTTTAAACCAATAGTATTCGGAGCCATATCAGATTGAATCAGATCAAACTTTGAAATCTGATGCCTCTGCAAAAGGGCTCTTACCTGCTCTTTTTGTGAGATATCTTGCACATAAGTAAACAAGCCAGGAAAATGTAATTCAACAGGCTTTAAATCTAAACCAATCACCTGATAATTTTCCACCCTAAATTTCTTGAGCTGTCCAATCGTATACTGAAGCCAACTTCAAGGAGCACATCCAATATCAAGGACATACTTTGTCGTCTTTTTGATCAAAAAAAACTTCTCTTGAATTTCTTCAAGCTTAAAAGCACTTCTCGCCTTGTATCCTTCCTGCTTCGCTTTTTTAAAATAGAAATCGTAAGGATTATACATGAAAGAACAACTAAGAGATGAAAAACAAACTTATACAGACCACCAAGGGAACAAAAAAGAACAAACACTTAAGAAATAGCCAAAATCTTGATACTCTTTCTTCCGCTTTCATGTCTCATTTTAACAGTTTCTCCAGATTTTTTACCTCTAATAGCCTGTCCAATAGGAGAATCAAAAGAAATCATCACTCCATCGTCTATTCCAACTTCTCCTGTTCCCACAATCCTAACCTGATATTCTTTATCATCATCTTCAATTTTAAAAGTAACGGTCGAACCAAAATCCACAACTTTATCAGACTTAGATGAATCTTTATCCTTATCGATAATCTCAACATCATTGATAAGATTCTGTATTTCTACAATCCTAGAGTTGATAAAATCCTTATCCTCCATTGCAGATTTATACTCAAAGTTTTCAGAAAGATCTCCCATAGCCTTAGCCTCAGCAAGTCTTTCCAAAACCGCAGGTAGTTTCTCCTGTTTTAGCTCTTGAAGTTCAAGAATAAGCTTATCATATCCTTCTCTCGTAAGAAAATTTTTACTTGCCATAATGCAGCGTCATAACAAAAAAATAAAAGCTGAATATTTCCCCAGATTCACCCACAAAAAGTGAACTATTTACTCAAAAATCCCCAAAAACCGAGCACTTTTCTCTTCCATTTATCAAACGCATGAGTAACAAGATCTGAAGCAACTTTAAACCCCTTATGATTTTCAACCACAAATCTCTCTCCATTATAGGTAAAGACAAAATCAGCCTCATAAAGTCAGCTTTTATTCTTTATAATAGTATAGTCAATAATCACCTTAGCATCAATATTTTTTGAATAAATCTTCCTAAGAATGGTTTGTCCCTTATTTGCAATTTGGTGATCTACTGCCTTCTTCAATTCTGCCTCCATTACCTCAGAAACATTCACAAATTTAAACTTGATGTCGCTTACTTGCAAGAGTTCTTGTGTCATGAGTATATTTAGAATAGAATATAAAATCACTTCCTTTTACTGAAATGCAAAGAAAATGCAAGCCCTGCTCAAAAAAATCCCCACTAAAGCGATTCTTGAAATGGTGACTCAAGAAAGCGAAGCACCTTTTCATTATGATCATAAGTAACCAAAGCATTATAAGGCAAAATGCAGCGAGGATATGCATGACCAAAATTTACATTATAAAGAATCGGCAAATCAGGATTATCAACTACTTCACATAAAACCTGCTTATATTCTTGATAATAAATTTCATTTTGAGGCTTACCTACAAAAATTCCATTGATTTGATCAAAAATCCCTCTCTCCCTAAAAATCCTCAACATCTGTGTATAAAATGCAGGAGTAGACCTTTCGTCCGAAGTTTCTATAAAAAGAATTTTTCCTTTTCGTTCTTGTAAAGTTGGGAAAATCTGATATTTATCATAGGTCAACTTTTGATCAGGAAATCCGCCTCCAACCAGCATTTCATAAAGTGATTCTATACATCATCCCAAAAGTCTCCCTGAAAAATTCTGAGTCCCCTGCAAAAGCTCAAATCCATATATTTCTTCATGAGGATTTCTGGGAGTTCCGAGCTGATCTGGAGAAAACTTTTCTCTCTCCTCATACCACACATCACTACTACGAATCTCTAAAGGCCCCTTTCAAAAAAGTATCTGCAAATGATGCTGAGTATAGGGAAGCATCTGATGATCCATTTCTGCAAAATCAGTCAAAAAAGCTGGTCCATAGAAACTTTGCATTCCTAAGCGATAAAACATTAGATGATGATTAGTCGTATCCGAGAATCCCATAAAAACTTTAGGAGAAGTTCTGACAAGCTCTTTAAAGTCAGAATCCTCCATAAGATATGGAAAAATTTTAAATCCATCAATTCCACCAATAGCACAAATAATTCCAGAAATTGTTGTGTCTTTGAAAGCAAGTTTCAGATCACTAGCTCTCTTTTCTGGATGTTCCTCTAAATCGGCAATTCCATTAAGCGCATTCGGCATAAAAACAACCTCAAGTCCCATTTCTTCAATTCTTTTCTTACCAAGCTCAAGCTGATGAGCACAAAACTGCTCTCACAAAAGCCCTCTTGATAAGCTCACAATAGCTACTTTATCTCCCTGTTTAAGAGCAGATGGTTTCTGAAGATATGACATCATAGCAAACGAAAAAGAATAAATACAAGATGTAGTTTCTGGTCTTAAAATCAAGAGAAACTTAGTCTTTAGTTAATAAAACCAATCCCCTACTTCCCATAAAAAGTATAAAAATCTGGCTTTGCCTTGAGTTTTTCTTGGATTCTTTGTTGAGAGATCGCCAGATCGGCTTCTGAAGGTGTAAAATCCTGACAATAGACTTTGGGGAAAGCTTGTAAACTAATTTTTTCAGTCTTAGAGAGCTTAAATCCCCTTTTCTGAGCCTCTTCCACTAAAGACTGATGCCTTTTTTGCAAAAAAAGCAATTTATCATAAAAGAAACGGACATGCCCTGTCCCCATCGTATACTTTACTCAAGGAAGAATTGGCTTTCTCTCTACCAACTTTTTCTTTACTAATCCAAAAATCCTCGGCAATTCCCTCCATTCGGCAATGAGGTGCTGATCTGCGAGTTCAGAAGGCGGTAAAAGGTTGATTCTGGTCATAGGCTTTTGTGAGTAAAAGAAAACTACTCCTTGACTTTTCTGTGGTATCAGAGTAGTTTTCGGCTTATTTTAGTCTTGTGGATTTTCAACATTTTCAGTATTTTCAGGAGTTTCTATAGTTTCTGCAATTTGAGGGGTTTCTTCTTTTTCTTCATTAGCAGGCAGATCAAAGAGTCCTCATTCAGCTTTTTCAGCCTTTTTCTTTTCTTCTTTATACTTCATATTTTCAGACTTCTCTTCCCAAGGACGATACACGACATCAATCTTCTGATCTACCATCTTGTAAAGCGGAGTTTCTGGCTCATCAAGCGAAATATCGTTAGAATGCAAAGTCTTGAGACTACCATCAGCAAAACGAATTCTGACCGCACCTTCAATGATTGAGATTCCACCCTCAAGTTTTTCATTTCCGGTCATCACGACTTGTCCTTTTCTCGCTCTCTTTCGGATTTTAAGGTCTTCTAGTGAGAGAAGTTTTCCATTTTTATCAGAGTAGATCAAGATAAACGGCTCATCATTGTGCAAAAACATATTGGCAACCTGATCTCACTCTTGAAGCTCAATCGCTTTCACTCCTCCAGCAGTCTTTCCCATTGGTCTGATATCATCGGACTTGAAAAGGAGCATTCGTCCCTGCTGAGTAAGCACTCCGACATTATCTCAGTCATTGACTGGCAAAACTCTACAGATTTTTTCCCCTGCTTGAAGTCCCATAATCGTGGTAGGGAATTTTTTGAAGCTCAAAACAAGTTCTTTTTTGGTCTTTTTGATACTATTTTGGTTGGTAAGGAATACGAGGTAGTCATATTGGAAATGCAAGGTCTTGGCAAAAACGATCTTTCCTTTGAGTCAGAATTGTTCTTTGAGATTGATCGCAGGTTTCGCCATATTTCCTGCACCAAAATCCTTGAGCCTCTGCACAACAAGCTCTCCAATATCCGTAATCACGATGAGTTTGTCCTGATTGTGAGTATAGATGAGATCAAGGGTTTCCTCAGGGATATTCTGAATTCTCGTCTGATACAGCACTCTGAGCGAAAAATCATTTCCGATCCAGCAAATCACATCTTCCTTAATTCTATCCGCTGCTTTTTGAAATTCTTTGAGGCTTCCACTGATATTATAGACACTAAGATCGTTAGAAAGTTCAGTTCTTCTCTCATCTCCATATTTTTCCTTCATATAGAGGAATTCCTTAGTTACGACCTCATCAAGCTTCTCTGGATCAGAAATAATGCGTTCCAATTCCTCAATAAGTCTGATCTTTTCTTCAATTTCATCACTAATCTTCTGAATCTCAAGTCCTACAAGGGATTGCAATCTCATCAAAAGAATGTATTCCGCCTGCTTCTCAGAGAATCAGAATTTTTCCATTAAGTTAGTTCTCGCATCAGCTTTGGATTCTGACTTCTTGATCGTATCAATCACTTCATCAATGATATCAATTGCTTTTCTCAGTCCTTCCAAAATATGGAGTCTGTCTTTAGCCTTATTGAGCTGAAAAACCGATCTACGATACACGACTCCTCTACGGAAAGTCACAAACTCCATCAAGAGATCCTTGATATTAAGCAGTCTTGGCTGGGTTCCTTGGTCAATCAGGGACACATTATTGAGGTTGAAATTAGTCTGAAGCTCGGTGAATTTGAAAAGCTGCATCAAAATCGCATCTGGATCTACCCCCTTTTTGAGATAAATCGCAATTCTGATCTTGTTTTTATTGGATTCATCACGGATATCGTTGATCCCCTCAATCTTCTTGTCTACCACAAGTTCTCCGATTTTGGAAACGAGATTGGCTTTATTTACGAGGTAAGGAATCTCATCTACGACAATCACATGAGCTCCATCATAGACTTCATCGTGAGTCTTCCCACGAACAACGATTCAACCTTTTCCCTTTTTGTAGACTTCAGTGATATTATTGCTATCAAAGATCATTCCTCCTGTTGGAAAGTCCGGTCCTTTGATGATTTCCATAATCTCCTCCACAGAAACCGAAATCGGTCTTTTGATCTCAGCACCGTTTTCATCAGTCACGACCTCCTCTTTTCCCTCCTTTTGAAGCAAAAGCAAAGAAGCATCCAACACTTCATTCAGATTATGCGGAGCCATATTCGTCGCCATACCTACAGCGATTCCCATCGTTCCATTACAGAGATGATTTGGGAATTTAGTCGCAAGCATCACAGGCTCTTTGAGCGATCCATCAAAGTTATCTCTCCAGTCTACCGTATCTTGTTCTAAATCTGCAAGCATCTCCTCTGCAATCTTGGTCAATCTCGCTTCAGTATACCTCATCGCAGCTGCTCCATCACCATCAATAGAACCAAAGTTTCCCTGCCCATCAACAAGCGGATATCTGAGCGACCATGGTTGCGCCATACGAACCATCGCTTCATAAATAGAAGAATCACCGTGAGGATGGTATTTTCACATTACATCTCCGACAATTCTAGCAGATTTTTTGTGCTTTTGGTTGTAGAAGTTGTTCATTTGATACATTCCAAAGAGGATTCTCCTAAGCACCGGCTTAAATCCATCTCTCGTATCTGGCAACGCACGAGAAACAATCACAGACATCGCATAATCAATGTAAGACTGCGTAATTTCTTTTTCTATCGGATGAGTAATCAGCTTTTCATTACTTGGCTGAAGAAGTTCTTTTTCGTCCATGAAGAAAGTTTGAAAAAATAAAAAAATCTGACTCATTTTCACCACCATATTAGAAATCCTAGGTCTGATTGCAAGCAAAATTGCATTTAGAATCTTGACTTATGAAAAATAGTGATATAGCATCTATGCGCATACGCCTAAATACTGTACAAGTAGGTTTTTCTAAGGGGAAAGATAACAAACATGAATTTTTACGACACGTCAGATGAATTATATAGCCGTGTCGTGTTAGCAGGAATGTAAAAGCTCTTACAAACATAGTACCGCAATATAGTGCAGATTATTATTTCTATCGCTAAATCTACCGAAAGGTAGATTAAAATTCGGAGATAGTAGAAATTCAGCACTATTTCCGAGTATGCTTGCTATTTTTTAAAATCAGTTTTATTTAGCTCATTTATAAAATGCAAGAACTAGAAACCCTACTTAATTTACTGATTACGAGAGGCTGGAAAGCTTGGGGGATGTTATGAAAAATATTCATCACAGAAAATGAATTGAAATTAATAAGATGAAATATCCTATAAGTTATTTAAAAGCTAGGGAAAGTGGTTTATGGGACTTTTTATGCCTTGAAGGTATATTAAATTGAGATAAATATATTAGATTTGAGTACGATATGAAAATTTATCACGAATATGAGCCAGAATTCTGGATTCTTAGTACATGTTTATTATCAGAAAAGGATTTTATTGGTCTATTATTAGATAAAATACAGATTTAAAATTAAAACAAAGATTTTAATGTCTGAATAACTAGATTTCGAGCAATATCGGCGTTTTCCTGTGATATCTTTAAAATTTCATATGCCTTTTTTTTCTCTTCAAACGCAGGATGAATTAAATTTCTCCATCCTTTTAACAGCCCAAAAGAGTGTAAAATTTGACTTTCTGTAATAAGACCAGATTCTTTTACTATTTCTAACAACGAAGAGAGATTTAAATCCTTCATTTTAAATGTTTTAGTTCATATTGTAAATTTTCATGGATATTCTTTTTTGATCATCATATAAAGAACACTCTCTATAATACTTCAACATAAAATAAGAGTTGTTTTATGTTGTCTTGTGAGTCTAGACATTGCACACTCATGAAGATCTTTATACAATAATAATCCTTGCTCATCTCAAAAAATATTACAACATCATTCCCTTAAGTCTTCTGTTAGTCAAAGTTTTTCAAAATTTTCAGAACATATTTTATTAGCTATATCTATATATTCTCTATCTTTTTGTAAAATATTTTTATGTTTTTCTAAATATTGTTCTATTAAAGGATTGATTTTATAAACTGTTGCTAATGTATCTAGATTATGATCTTCTACCTTGAATACATATTTTTTTTCAAGAAATCATTTCATAGTATCATATCATATATGAGAAGGGACTCAAAGATATTGTCATAATTGTTTCCCAGGACAAATAATAAAACTATTAACTTCTTTAAATGACTGAAATTTTTCCAATCTGCTTAATATATAACTAATACCACTATCATTTTTTATATTCTTTAGTCATTCCTCGTTCTCATTATTTTCTTGTTGTTGAGCTTCGAATTTTTGAGATGTTTGAGTAAGATTTTTTTTATATAATTTATCTTGAGGATCAATTTCATTCGCTTGCTTATAAAAGTCAAGGGCCTTTTCTAAATTAAAAACAGGATTTGCTTTTCGTGAATAAATACATCAAAGATTATTTAATATTGCACAATTATGGGGACTCTTTTCCAAAAGTTTTTCATATATTTTAAGCCCTTGATGTCTTATATCCCAAGTATCTGATTCATTTAAACTATAAGCAACCTCAAATAAACAAAAATCTTCTTTAAATCAAGTACTATAATACAATGATGTAATAGTTTCATAGTCCTTATTACTGAATAACCACTTAACTATTTTATCTACCATATTTTTATCTCTAGAATAAGTAATATGATATCTTAAAATAGATAAAATCTCATCATAATATTTTCTTGTTTTTATATCGCCCAAATCTAAACAAAAATCCACTTGATCATTGCCCCAAAAGTTATTGATATAACATTTCGTTAATAAGTATGCTATTTTTTCATTTCCATATTTAATTGAGTAGTACAACAGTTCCTGAAATAACTCTACTAATTTATGTTCTACTATTCATGAAGATTCTATAAAATGAACTATATTTTCAATCTCCTTTAAACTTATTTTATGATCTCAATGTAATAAGTGATCATAATAATTGATATATTCACCTATTTGGCTATCCTTATACATTTCTTTAATTTTTCACCTCAGAATTATTTCTAAATCATTAAAATATGTACATATATGTTCTCCTCCTTTAAACTTATAGAATATATCAATAGGTTCATTTATGCATACTATATCATATATCCACTTTTCCTTATTAATATCAAAAGTGGATAAATATACCTTAGATAATGCGAGTCAAAGCTGATTGATCTTTAGATATTTTTCTATAACATCTTCCTCTAATTGTTTTTTAAAAAAACTTAAAGATAATTTTTCTTTTCAAGAGAAAATACAAGAAAAATAGTAAACGTAATTAATAATCGGATTATTATATAATTTAATAAGGTTGTTATAGCTTTCTATAGTTTTTTTATACTCTCACAAATCAAAATAAGTAACTATTCTTAATGTTTCAAAATATTCACTTCTCAAAAAAGAAGGTATATTATTTAATATATCAAGAATATTGTTTTTATTTTTCTCTAAAGCAAAATAATAACGATAGAGTTTTCAAGCATTTTCATTTTTTCATGAACATTGTACACCTCTTTTTAAAATCTTTAGTTGTTTTTTATAATCTGATTGGAGAAATATATCAACATAGAATGTATATAATTGTGGATTATCATATCCTTCTTCTATTAAATCTTCTAAAATTTGTTTTCCTGCGCCATTATCGGAAATATATTCTTTGGGTGGCTGCTTTTCTGATTTAAATAAAAATATATAAGCAACCCCCAATAAAAATTTTCAATATTGATCAATATTTTTTATTTTTTCTAATTTAGTTATCGCTTCTTCATACTTTTTAGCATTAATTAGTTTTCTGATACCTATATGTTTTCTCATGATCTTTTTTTAAATTCTAAATAACTAGTAACACAACCAAAATATAGCTACTAAATTATTAATCTCTCTAGATACTTATTATTTTTTTAGTAAGAAAAATTTATATCAATATAATGTTTTGAGGGAATATTTCAAATAAAGCATAAAATAATAGGCAAATTTTGCCGTTTTTTGTAGAAATCAATCCTCTTGTAATCCCACCCACTAATCCCGTACTTTGTCCCCACAATCGTGGGGATTTTTTCAAACAAAAAGAAACCTGACCTCAGCCAGAGTTCCTTTCATTTTGAGAACTTTCTCTTGCATTTCCTGATTTTTTGAGTATAGTTTCAGTTGTAAAGATTAGATCAGCGTCTCGGGCGTAAGGGTAAGGCACATTTGTGATTTACTGCTAATCTTATTGCACCATAGATTCGTTTCTATGGTGCATTTTCGTATTTACTGGATATTTCCAACTAGGGAAAAGATGTCTAATTTCTTTATAAATCTTTTCCCCATATTGATCATCGAGTATCCAACAAATTTGCATATCATTTATTCTGAGTAAAACTCTTCCTCAATAATCTCTAAATCTTCTCTATAAAGTTCTAGTATCTCATCGATATTCTCTCTATATCCTCCAAAGAGAGCCAAAATTGTTGGTATTGGTTTTCAGATTTTTTTTGAAAGTTCTTTAATCCGCCTACAAACAATCTTTGTGCACTCAAATCGCTCTTCTCTTGAGAGTATATCACCTCAAAAAGCGTCTCATTCACAGCTATCACTTCCATGTGCATAGACGACATATCAAACCTTGCCTTTTATGATGAGCATTTCTAATACTTGAAGTTTGGTTTTTAGTGATGTTATATATTCCTTATGACTTCACTCTGGATTGATGTTTGCTCAATCAGGTAGTGCTCTATCCACTATTTCGCTGAAGCCTCTGCTTTCATCCATCGCATTCCCGTAATGGGCATCTAAGTCAATATATGCACCTCAAGTTCCCCATTTTTCATAGATTTTACAAGAAGCAATTACTTGTCCATTTAGTCAGCAGAGCATTCTTCAGCCAGTAGGTCAAGCATGATGGACTCAGCATACGAGGGAGTGGGTAATTGTTTTGGGGTGTTGTAATGCGTAGTTTATAGCATGATACAAAGCTGAGGTTTCATACTCACAAGATATTAAATACTGATTACTGAGTGGTATTCCGATACTTGCCTCTACTCGTGGATCTTTTGAAAAAAAATCGTCAAGATATTCTTCAGTATGTCCTAACCGTAAGTCTTCCCTTTCTAGCCTCCCCCAATCTGATTTTTCTTCAAAAGAAAACTGATGTTTTTTGAGATATTCGACAAACAATTTAGGTTTTTGCCTGTTAATAGAAAATTGCCTTGAAGAAGTGTCATCAAAGCTCATTTCCTTTCTATGAAAAATAACTAGAGGTTTTTGATATTGCATAAAATTAATTCTATTTATTTAGCAACCAATTTCAATCGCTAGCCTTCTTGGCTCCTAATTTTTCAAAAATATGGTTCATAACCTCTTTATCTCGAAACTTATCAACAAGTCCTATGATTCCTTTTTTATCAGCTGGAAGTTTTTCCAGAGCTTTTTTGATAAGAGCAGTCGCATTGCCTTTGTTTCTTGAGGATCAATCAATGAGGATTTTTCCAAACATTATTTTAATATGTTCATAGAGCTAAATTGCGGTAGTTCTCAATCAATACCGCCCTTACTTTTTCTGTAAAGGTATTCATGTCGCTTTCGCTACCAATATGTACATCTCCAAATTGGAGAGTGATCTGAGGACTGGATGGACTAGGAGATCTACTGATTGTTCCATTAACTGCAGGGCGGAAGTATTCAGTTCCAAGTTCATTGATTCTATACAGCTGACCAGCCAGCACTGTTCCTCAGCTGGCACGACCTCCAACTGATCTCCTCACTACTGGTGCTTGTTCTCCTCATCATCACCAAAGGCTAGCAATTGCGTCTTTCGCAGATTGAATTTTATCCCAAATTGCACTGATTTTATCTGATATCCAACCAATAGCTCAGCTTGCAATATTTTTCAATCCATTAAACATTCCATCCCAAAGATTGGTGATTGTTGTTTTTATAGTTTCTATGATTCACGGAAGGTCGATATTAAAGGCTGAGAATAGTCAGATGATACTATTATACCACGAAGAAAATATACCTTTTAAGCTTTCCCAGGCTCACGACCAGTTTCCAGTAAAAACATTTACAATGAAATCTATGATTCCCCCCAGAATATCTACGCAGGAGGAAATTGAGTTTCAGATTGCCTTAAAGATTGATGCAACAAGATCTCATACTACAGGCAATATTGCAGACATAACCTCTCAAAATCATTCTCGCAAAGGAATAAGAATCGGTTCAAGCTTTGCTCGAACTTCCTGTACAGATTCCCGTATAAGTCCGAAAGCTTCAACAAAAGCAGTTCAAATTTCTTGTAATATTGGCTGTAAATCTTCCCAAAGCTGATTTATAAAATCTCTAAATCCTCCAAGATTGGTTGCATAAGCCACACCAAGAGCAGTCAATACTCAGATGATAATTCATATAGGTCAGGTAAGGGCTGAGAATATTGGTCAAAGAGACGATAATCATCAACTAATTGCTGGTAAGATACTGCCAAGGGCTCAAAATCCCTTTCCTAAAACATTTATTACAGTTCATATTGGACCTATAGCAAGTCCCAGTGTACTAATTCCAACTAATAGTCAACTAATAGCACCGACAACCATAATAATTCACTCTGCCAATCTTGGATTTTCTTCAACTCGCCTTGTAATTTTTTCTATTATAGGAGTTATATAATCCATCAACTTTTGAACAATAGGAATAAGAGCACTTCCTATTCTATCTTTCATATTTTCGATTTGAGCAGTAAGTTTAGCTTTTTTCTCAGCCGTGGTAAGCTCAATATCTCCCATAGCCTGCATTTCCTTTCTACCATCCGCAACTACTTTATTTATCAGAGCTTGTTTCTTCTCTGCATCTGTGAGTTGTGACACAGTTTTCCCTATAGATTTCGCATATTCTTCATTAGCTTCAGTTGAATTTACTACAATACCTAGATTATCGAGAATCATAGCAGATCAACGACCAAGCCCCGTAACAATATCATTATAAGCCTGAGTAGTCGTAATACCCATATTCTTTGCCTTGGTCCTTGCAATTTCCATTAATGTTGTGAAATCGTTGGTGTTTTTTGCAACACCGAGCGACATTGCTTTATTGGCGGCAAGAATAAGATCATAGTTGGCTACAGTTCACTTTGATGCATTTTGAAGTCCTGATAAAATATCTTTCGAATTAAGGTTGAGGTTTTTTGCTAATCTATCCATAGCATCTCCAGCTTCTTTTGTGTTACTTGCCTTATCCGTGAAATCGGAAACATACTGAGTCATTTTAGAGAATACTTCCTTTCAGATACTATTCATTCTGCTGAGAGAGTATTCATTCTGGTTTGACCAAATCTGCATCTTCTCAGACAGCTTTTCAAACGATGAAGCTGTTTTTCAAAAAGTAGCAGAGGCTTTGTCTACCGCAGAGATAACTATTTCAATAGCACTTTTTGCTGCCATTCTACTTGCTTTTTGATATAAAAGAATTATAATTCAGCTGTTTTATATATTAACCTCTATGCACAATGAAACGAGAAGACATTCAGGCACTTCCTCCAATTCTTCGTGCTCAAGAAGAGAGGATATATAAGGGACAACCAGAACCAGAATCTCCAATGATAATTTGAGTGTTATCAATTCTACTCTTCATTATCATAGGTATTTTGCTATTTTTGATTTTCTAGCTCCATCCTAACAATAATCGCTTGCACTATGTCCATAGGACAATCAAGGTAATCCTGATAACTCCATCACATATACTTCATAATTTCTATAGCCTTGATTTCCTCTAATATAGTTCCTCATAATCACTTAAAGAGCTTAGAGTATTCATACTCTAGCTCTTTTTTTTTGACGGATTTACGAGCTCATCTATCTTTTTTGCTACTGCTTCGTTAAGAGCCGTATAGTCTTCAATGCTTCCCATATCTAGAATCAGATTTAGGATTTTTTCCTTATCTGTTTCCTGGTTGATTGAGTAAATAATAAACTTTGCAAGTTGGTTTCAGAGTTCTATTTCATCAATTTCTTTATTTTGAAATTGACCATTGATTCTTGCAATCTGCTGAAATTCTCTCACAGTAATCTTTTCTAAGAAAGTAATGTTTAGATCGCCAATCTGCATGATAATAACGTAAAAAATAAAGCTATATTCTGTATAAACTATCAATACTAGAAAGCAAAAAACCACCCTTATTTAACTGCAAAATTGCAGTCTTGATTTCCTCACCCAAAACTCTATATTATTCTTATTTTTTATATTTTTCTTTTTTATGATGAAAAAACTTCTTGCACTTCTCTTAGTAGGATTTTTAGGATTCCAGTCCATTTCTTTCGCGGCAACTCCAGCAGAACAGAAAGCTGACCAACTCAAAGTAATCGTGAAAATGATTTTGGATCAGTCCAAAAATAGAGAGAAAGACACCACCATGATCAAAACTCTTTTCGCTGGATGTGAAACAACTTGTAAGGATCCAGTTGTAAAAGAAGCAGTAAAAATCCTCAATAGCACTTTTGATCAAGATTTTGGGACAAAAGAAGAAAAGAAAGCTGACTTGTTGAATTACACACTCCTTGAAGTTATTGATGGAGATACAATCAGAGTTAAAAACCCTGAAGGAAAAGAACAGTCTGTTCGTATGATTGGGCTTGATGCTCCAGAAAGCACCACCATGAGATATGGTTATGCGGAATGTTTCGGGAAAGAAGCAGCTAATCATCTTAAACTCCTTTTGAAAGACACAAAAGAAGTGCAAATTGAAGTTGATCCTACACAAACCGCAACTGATAAATACGGCAGACTCCTTGGATATGTAATGGTAAACGGAGTAAATCTAAACCAAAAAATGATTGAAGATGGATATGGGTTTGAATACACCTACAATCTCCCATACAAATATCAATCAGAGTTCAAGTCTGCTCAAAAAGCAGCCTCAGAAAAGAAAATTGGGCTTTGGGCTGATTCAGCATGCAAAGGAGAAAGAAAAGCTATTGAAGAGAAAGAAGAAAAAAAACCTGAACAAGTAGAAAAAGTTTATCATCGTGGACCTAAAGGAGGATGCTACTATCTGACAGATAATGGAGAAAAAGAGTATGTAGACAAGTCTTTTTGTAAGTAAGTTTTATTTATTTTTCTATATAATGAACAGTAAATATGTAGCCCCTACTCTTGACTCTAATGCCTTTCACTGCCCTCACTGTTGAGTCTTAACATCACAAAATCGACATCAGCTAGAATATGGATTTAATTATCATCATTCTCTTTATGACTGGAAAGTATGTTTTTGCGACAATTGTAAATTATATTCAGTTTGGTTTGAAGAAAAAATGATTTTCCCTTCGGGTTCGACTATTCCAATGGCTCATACTGATATGCCAGAGTCAGTTAAAGAAATTTACGATGAAGCAAGAGAAATTGCAGGACAATCTCCTAGAGCAGCAGCTGCTCTACTAAGGTTGGCTTTGGAAAAACTTACGGAAGAACTATGAGAAACTGAATGAAAACTTAATACTAGGATAGGAAATCTAAAGAAGAAATGATTACCTGAAAAAGCAATACAAGCACTTGATATCGTAAGAATAACAGCAAATGAATGAGGTTCTCATTTAGGTCAAATAAATCTTACAGGTTCAGACAATACAGAACTTGTAAATAAACTTTTCTTCTTATTAAATTTTATTGTTGAACATGTCATTACAGTGAATAATCAACTTGATGCGATGTATGATGCTCTTCCAGAGGATAAAAAGAAGGGAATAGAAAATAGAGATAATCAATCATAATTAAAAAAGAGCTTTTGATAGCTCTTTTTCTTTTTACTCAATCAGAGGAATCATATCACACCTGCAATTTGGATGCAGAGGACTACCAATCACATTTTCATACTCCAGCTTCAATTTCCCTCCATTATTTCCAATTATTACCGATCCTTTTTTGAAAAAATCCTCTTGTAGTGCGACTTTCTTTCCGTGCATCTTTCAGCAATGTTCACACACTCTCTCATCAACAGCAGTTCGCCATTGCTTCGCCTTTACTACTCACGATTGCTCTCGTGCAGATTGTTCAGCATAAGTTCCAAACCTGATTGCTTCAGTTCTTACGATTGTTTCTAATCTTTTTCATTGCAATTCATCAAAGACTTTTACGAGTTCTTTTTTGATTTCTTCAGGTTGCATATTCCCCGCAAGCCCCATTTCTACGACCTTTCCAATCTTCTCATCGGTTATTGCATCTACATTTTTTGCGATAAACTGGATTTTTTGCTTCAGCTCTTTTTTGATTTTGTCGGTATTAATATTGAACTCTAGCTCTACATCCAGCTCACTCATTGCTCTAGCTCATGCTTCAGAGATTAGATGTTCTAGCTCTGGTCTAAGGTAAATATGGTAGAGAGCATAGTATTTGAGCAGAAGCTGATAATCATATTTTTTGAAGTCTTTCTTGTGTTCTTGATCAAATTTTTTCAAGATATCTTGTTTTTGCTTTTCAAAAATTTTCATAAATCAGACTTTTAATCTTTTTTCATATTCAGCATTTTTTTTCTGTTTTTGGATCCATCTTTTTTGCATCCATTCTTCAGATCGCTTGATATTTTCCTTAACGATTGTCTGGAAATCTACCGATTTCATACTCATTCAAATGCTTTCTTTTTGTGCTTCTTGTACTATTTCTGCATCTGTTCCGTCCACAAAGACATCTCCTCATTTGATAGGCTTATATCAAAGTTCTTGCCTGTACTCATTTCTTGTTATTCAGCCTGCAAAATAATGATTCCTGATTTCCTCCTCGTCCGTTGGTAATACATTTACAAACTCGAAAATTCAGATTCCATTAAACAGCTGGTCATTGAATACACGAGCAATCTTTTTGGCTAATGGTTCGATGCAACGAGATGCAAAAACCTGATTGAAAGCTTTTACGTTACCAACATTTACTCCTCCTCCGATACCCAAAACTGCTTTTGGGACTTTATAAATTACGAGAATTTTATCTCTATCTCGAGATTGCTGAGCAATAAATTCCATCTCTTTTGGAGAGGACTGGAGATTTGCTGGTTTGATACCAAACGGCAAAATTGCCAATTTCCCCGCATTATCAGCTCCACTATGACGAGCCTCCCGAGAAGCCCTAACTTTTTCTATTTGCTCCTTACTCATTGCCTGTTCTGTTATGAGTATCATACCAGGAGGAGTGTCGTGATTAAGGAGTGCATAATTCCATTTTTCAATCTCTTTTTCCCCCCTGATTGTCATTGCGATTGCTTGAATTGGACTATAACCTCTAGTGATATACGGATACCTTTGGCTAGGATTGAACTCAGCAAAGACCATAACTTCTTCCGGTTGGAGGATGATTTGATTACTTCACTCTCGATAAATCCAATTTTTTAAGTATCAGTTACTATCTATTTGAGGGCTGATATTCCATGGCAAAAGCATACTCAAACCAAGTACCCTTCCATTATTCATTACTTTCCATATATAGGACGTTCCCGCCATCTTCATAAAAACTGCTATATTGTTGATAAGTTCAGGGGTAATATATTCTAGGTATTCGTGCTGGATTGCTTGATCTTTTTTATTTGCTAATCTCCAATTCAGACCAGAAAGACTATCTGCAATTGCAGTAATCGCTGCATATTGTCGCCCCACAAAAAAGTTTACATACTCGTGATCTTTAATCGCTCTATCTCCATCAAATCCTCCCTGGCAGATGGTAAGAAACTTGAGAATAGGGGGAGAATCGTCCATCCACGAGGGATGGAGAAAATAGAAGACTAAGTTAGATTTATTAATTAGGGAAGAGAATGACCGAAAAAGAACTCATAGCCGTAGAAGTGCGTTGATGGGCGGATGCCATCAGTCATTATGTAGATAAAAACTGAAATAAATTCTCAAAGATTGCAAAACTCCCCATGAAAGAGAACGAGCTTTGCAAACACTGAAAGATTTACGAAGTTGAAGAATACAAACCTTACTATTTTAAAATCTTATCAGAAAGAGATGATAAATAGCATAATCCCCCACACCGAAATAGTCCACCACCCCGTAGGACTCACAGAATACAGACTCAGAACAGAGACCTTTAGACAGTTTCTCCAGGTATTTGTCTGAGGCATAGGAGAGGAGAAGCATAGAAAGTTTTTCAAAAAAATGGGAATATCTGAACCCCAATATTATCTTAATTGATTTTATACTTTTGAAGTTGTTTGAACAAATATAATACGATTGAGAGCCTATAATCTCAGTTCACTTATTCACGAACTAGTTCATTTTATAGCTCATCAATGCGGAATTATTGGTTGTGACTTCACAGAGGAAATACCTGCTTATATCATGGAAGAAATGATAACTAAGTTAATGATTATATCTAAAGAGAAATTCAAAGTAGAAAGGGGATTTTATTAAAAGGCTACCTCGTATCATGGTAGCCTTTTGTTATTTACTTTTCTTTCAGCTTTTTTTATCTGAAGCCTGTGTTAACACTGAACCAGCCAGTGATTTTGCCGTTTTGGTAGCACTTTTTTGTGACAATACTTTCCCCGCTAAAGATGCAACTCCAGGAGAACTTTTTTCATTTTTTGCCATTCTGATTTGTAAGAGATAAATATGAAATAATCAATACATCACAGAAATTGAAGATTCCTCTTGAAATTATATAGCACAAATGTATTATGCTGATACGAATATAATCTCGTAGGAATTAAGAGTAATCATCTCTGCTAAGAATTGATTACTTTTTCTTTATAAGAAATTTTACTGAAAAATCAATCCTCTCCTAATCCTCTTAGAAATTCTAGTTCAAAAGCAAATTTTGGAGCAAAAATTCAATTCTTATTCTCTAAGTGGTATTTGCACAACATGCAATAACCACTTTTTCTGATTAAGAAAAAATCCTGCTAGAGGGCAGTATTTTCTTCTAAATAAGAAAACAAGAAAAATTTTACTAATTTTTGCAGTTCATTTTTTGATAGATTTCAGGAGGCAATATCTACGACAACATTCTCAAATTTTTTCAAAAATTTGTCGGTTAGAATGATATCTTGTGTATTTTCCCATATAAAGAGCGCTGTTGTTCCGAGAGCGGTTCTTTTATTCCCATCCACAAATCCATGATTCATAACTAATCAGTATAGCAAATATGATATTTTTTCATACAAGGCTTTATAATACACATCATTTTGAACGAGCTCTAGCACTTTTTCTATACTTCACTGATCAATCATCCCTCTCAATCCACCTTCTCAAGAGATGCTTAAGATTTGTTCATGAATTGTTAGTACCGTTTTAATATCAGGATAAAGATAAGAAGCCGGCATTATTTATTTTTGAGTCTTAGTAAAATATCTTTATTTTTATCAAGGATTCTAATAAATTTTTGTGTATCACTACCCACAAATTCGGCATTCTCATCACAAAATTTCTCATATTCCTCAGGAGTTAGAACTGCTACATATTCTTCAATTGCTGCATGTAGTATATCTCTTAAAGCTTTATCTCTACTAGCCATAGTTTTTTTAGCATTTTCTAGTATTGGAACTAGATACGGTGTGTCTTTTGATTTATCAAACAACTCTTTTGCCTCCAAAACTGTAAGCTTTCTATTTTGTTTTTTAAGTTCTTGGGTAAAACCGTTTTCAAAAGCAGAAACCAAATTCAATACTTCTGTATAAAATGTATGTCTTAGATTGTCTTTTTTTGCAAGTTTCAATAATTGCTTATACTGCCTTGCATTTTCTCAAAAAATCGCCTGGTAGATTAAGTCGGTAAAATATGGATATTTATATACCCCCCCAATAACATAGTCATTTAGAGCATTTGTGAACTCTTTTCTGTAATATATACTATCTTTATAAGTATCTAAAAATTTTTTATCGTTTTGGTTAATGTATTTTACGTTCCCTCAAGCTCTCTTATTAATAAAATCGAGTACAATTCAAAGGATTACTCTTCTCATATTTTTCGCAACTTCGCTCTCAGTAAGTAGCATTCAAATATTTAAAAAGGCGGGGAAACTAAACACTCAAACTACAGTCGTTTTGGGTCCGACATAAATGTCGGAACCAGAGCTATTTTTAGCTTCTACAAGCCTATTTCATGTTAATATTTCATATCCATTTTCTTTTAATTCTTCCCCGTTTTGCTCCAAATACCTTTCAATTGTCCTTACTTCTACGTCATAATAATCCGCTACTTGTTTGATGGTAAAATATACACCGTTAAAGATATTCCATCCAGAAATTCAAAGGTATTTTTCTATTTGTTTTACTGCTAGAGTATTATTCAATATATTTTGTCTATCTATACGAGAGGTTTCTAGTGTATGCTTTTCCATACTAAAAATACAAAATAGTAAAATAAAGATATTTCAACTATACAGAAAATTATGATAAAATCAATCCTCTTAAAAAAAGAAACCTGACCTCAGCCAGAGTTCCTTTTATAAAAAGTAGCAGATTGATACAGCACTTTTGAGACTAAAGTTTCTCATGCTTCTTGATTTCGAGCTTATTATTATCAAAGATTACATAAGCTTCTCAGTCAATTCCTCAATTATAGTGGATTCAGTCGAATCCAATTTTATCTAAGAATTTCGATACCTCCTTTTTATCAAAGAAAATCTGGAAGGTTAAGTTACTATACAAAGTATCGCCCGTCTTAGCGTTTTTTAGTATTGTATTAGTCATCCTCTGAGCCTCCTTTTTATCGAATCATCTTTCTTCTACTAAAAAATCTACCAATCCTTTTTTAATCATATTTTTCTGTTCTGGATTGAGATTTTTCTGCTCTTCTAGATAATTTACTCAATGATTATCTGGGATTTCTACTTCGTAAAGATTCTTATTTTGATATTCAAAATCTGATTCCTTTATTTCATCCAAAAACTTCAATCCTCTATCAATTCTTTCGCTCTTTTCATATCAGTTCCATAACATTTTCTCTTTCCTAATTGCTTCTTTTACTGATGAACTATCCTTTAGTCTTGTTAAAATGTTTGACACAATACTATTCTCTATTCATCCTTGAGGAATTTGTCAGTTGGGGTTCCCCTGATATTTTGGTTTTGGTAAAACATTAGCATATCTTGCACCTGTTTCTCTGTCTACTGCTACATAATGCCCCCAACCATGAGCCTGTGCCCCTTCTCCTTTCCCTATATGAGCAGAGTCAAATTTCTTAAACTCATACGGTGAACCATGGTAGACTCTTTGATACTTTACTTCTCCATTTTCTAGGCTTGCTCTAATGGATCTATGGGTGTGATCGTATCCTTTATCCGTATAGTTCCCTGTATCGATCCAGTCTTGGATTCCTTTTATAATTCCTTGCATCTTCTCAGGAGTTAGATTTTCAGGATTATAGACAAATTCTACGAGGTCTACACCATTTTTTGCTTTAAACTTACCACCTCAAAGCTTTATCACTATACTAGTATTATTCTCTACATATCATCTTATCTTATTGTTTCTAGCATTTGCATAATGATCTGAAATACGAAGCGTAGCAGTTGAGCCATTTTTTTGACTAATCAAATATCAGCTTTTCTTATCAATGTTGAGGTTATTCTTTAGCCCATCAAGGAAATCTGCGGCAGTAAATCCTCAATTTTTAATTACTTTACTGAGATTGTTTAATTTTGAAGTAAAAATACTTGCATTTTCTGGAGTAATAGATATACTTGACTTCACTGGAACTGATACAAGACGCGGTCAGCTTTGCTGATGTCTGTGGGTATCAGTTCCTTTTTTATTCCCCAAAATTTCTCAGAGCATCTCCTTCTCAATCTCCCCATCAAGAATGTCATCAAAAAGATTTTTAACCTGATTCTTATTCTTACTTACTCCTGTGATCCAGTCTTTCACTTGTCTAAAGAAGTCTTTTACTGCATCATAGAGCTTTTTTCAGAGAGGTTTCCCTACATTTCAGATTACTTTCTCTCCTTTCATTCTTCAGGTTCTGAAGTATTCAGAAAAGCTATCAGCCAGATATTCCTCAGCTTGAACTTTATCAAGCTTCTTTTCTTTCATCACTCCTTCAAGGATTGATTCTTTTCTAGCACGATCTACAATATCAAAAGTAGCGTGGAAGAGTTCGTGAGGAGCAGTTCCTTCTTTTATTTTTTCGGCAAGAGTAATCACACCATCGCCATACTTTCCATAAGCTCTAATTCCTTCAGGTGTCGTTATTTTATCGACGATACTGATTTCTACTCCGTAGTCTTTTGCAATTTCTTCTACACTTCTTCCGTTTCTAAAGTTCTTGAGTTCTTTTGCTCTTTCAGGAGTGATGGTCTTTTCAGTAGCGTCTGCGACTCCGTATTTTTGGTATCTAATATCAGGATTATTTTTATTAAAGGTTCAGATGTTATCGGTTGCGGACTTGATCTGTTCTGGACGATATACAATCACGATATCATCAAACATTAAACCATCATATCAACGAGAGAGCATAAATTCTGAAGCATACCTATCGTGAATAAATGCCTCAGGAGATACCATCTTTCCAGTTTCTTTTCTAAAATCATCGAGCAATTTTCAATTGACATCATCAAGAGTTGCAGGATTTTTTACATCTAAATATACCTTCATAATTTGTGGATCAGAACTTCAGCCTCTCCCAGCAAGCGAATATCATTCAGCGACATCTTGATATTTAGTAAACCAAAATCACTTTCATCTTTGTATTTTTTGTTTATCAAAAATACTGAAGTCTGCATCTGTTCCGTGATACATTATCATAGGATTACCCTTATCATCTACGATCTTACTCGCATGCTTCGGATCGTTCTCCCAATCCCCAAACCATTTTTTGAAGTTATCACCATAAATACTCCCTGCTTGTTGATAAACTTTTGCTACTTGATACTTCTCTCCTCATTTTGGGGATTTATTCATAAAGGGAACGAGAAGGTTTTTAGGTTCATGGTTTAATGAACTACTATCGCCGACATTATCTATTACAACTTCTCATCTACTAAGGCTTTTAATCAACCTCTTGCTGTTCCTGCTCTTTACTTCACAATTACTTAGGATAAAATACCCATTTTGCCTATCTGCTGCAATCAAAACAAAATCGTTTGTTCATTCTATTTTCTTGATGATATTGATTTTGTCGGCTTTACCATCTACGTTTTTTATGATGTAGTCTGGTTGATTCACAGTAGCAAGGAGATTTGCTTTATCTAGTCAATGATCTCATACTATTTTGTTTTGGATTGCTTGGCTAAAAATAGCAGGTCTTTCCTTGCCATCATAAGCCACTTTTCAATCAATTCTTCCGACTTCTAAATTGTCTCCTTCTCTGTTTACAATCTTATCATAATTCCTTTGATATTCTTCCTTCACACCAGAAAGATCAAAGCGCCCTCATTTTGTCTTTGTTTTTTCCAAATCAGAAAAATCAGTAGTAGGTCTTCCTGAATTTCAGCCCCTTGCCGTTGCTCAACTACTACTGATTTTTGTTCAAGTAACCTTATTCTTCTTTTCAGTTAGGCTTACAGAAGCAGTATTACTTGCATCATCAGTAGTATACTCAGTTTTCTCCGAATTTCAAGTTTTTTTCGTAGTTTTTAATCCGACCGCATTCTCACCTCTCTTATCCACGGGTTTTGCATTCCTTGCTATTGTGTCTCCTAGAACGTTCCCTCACTTTGGTCTACGGTCAACCTCTACCACCTTCCTTCTCGTAGGTTCGGGAGTCTGTGGATTTTTTACTTGAGGTCAATTCTTTCAGATAACGGTAGCTTCTGGAACTTCTGGGAGAGCTTTTGGCTCTTCAATCTTCCATTTCTTCATAAACTTTCCTATTGCATCAGCTACAGCTTTCTGATCCGCCATTTTTTCTATCTTCTCCAGATCAACCTTGATTTCTTTTGCGTTTTTATGATTTCCAAAAAGTCTTGCTACAGCATGAAGCATGGTATTTTTTACTGTTTTATTTTTCATTGCCATTTTTAGTGCTAATCCAGCAAATCCTCCTACATTGTCAGGCATTGCTCACAACAGGAGATAATCAGTCAAAGAAACCTGATTATTCGCATCCATTTTCAACTGCTTTCTCATGATTTCATTGCTTAGAAAGTAAGCATTACTTATCTCTTTGTTGAGCTCCTTGATGTTTGTAAATCCCTGCTTGATCGCTTCTTCTTGTTGATATTTCCTAATCTCTGTATCAAGATTCGTTGCTCTCTGGATTCAGACAGAATTATTGTCCTTGTAATATCAGGTTTTTATATTCCTCTCGTATCGCCTTTTTGCTTCTTCTAGTTCTGGGAAGCTAATTCCACCTTCAGAATGCTTGGCAAGCATTGTTGTAAATTTTTTAGCGTCAGGGTCTCTTACTTGGGTTGCTCTTTCTACAATATCAGTTAGTAAAGTTCCTATTGCTTCAGACTGTGCTGTCCCACTCATTTTTTCAAAGGCTTGTCTTTTCTGTTCTTTGAGGGTATTGATGTATTCAGTCATTTTACCCACATTCTCTTCAGGTCATCCTACTCGCCCTCTTTCTAGCATATAGTCCCCATATTTCTTTCCTGTCTTTTTTTCAAATTCCACAATTTTTGAAGGATCAATCCTATTTTGATTTTGAAGCAATTTTCTATTGAAATTAGAAAAAGTCTGACTAGAATTACTCTCGTTTATTTTACCTTCAGATCATGCGGATCACGCTTTGATTTCTCCTTCTGGTTGGACTTTCGATTTGGTATTGAGATCGTTAATTTTCTTCTTAATTCCGCCTATAAGATTTTCTGTTCCAGCTTTTACTGTTGATCAAGCTTTTTTTACTCATTCTTTTACTGAGTCCACCCCTTCTTTGATTTCTGATTTTGTCGTTTCCACGAAACCTCTCTGATCTGTTAGAGTATTCACTTGTTGTCTCCTTGCATCGAGCACTTCATTAAATCTTCCAAGATTTCTAGCAAAGGCAGACTTAAATTCCGAAGTTCCTTCTTTGATAATCCTTTCTAGAGCTCAATCTTGGAATTTTCCATTCTCATTTGCTAGCCCTTTTTCTATCCACATCTGAAATTTCCCACTTTTGTATCCTTCGTTGATAGCATGGGAAAAAGCATCTACGGCTGTTTTAATAGTCATTTTTGCATTGAATCTTGTGTTTTTCGTAGCATCTCCAGCTTTGTGGAGGAGTCAGAGGATAATTCAATTTTTGAGATCTTCTTTTGCTTCATCATCAAGGGCGTTATAGAGAGGTTTTACTCATTTTGTGCAGAGTCCCCCATCCCTACAAAAACAGTCTGATTTTTGATTTTTTTCCCTTTATGACTATAATAGAACTACCTTTTATCCCTGCTTGCAAACGGATGGCGATCAATACGAATGCCCCGAAACTCGGACTCCAATACAGCACCAGCAATGATTTCTTCCCAGAGACCATTGAATTTTTGCAGAAGCTAGGGTTCATCAGCGTCTTGAGTATTGATATGGATATTAAATACTCCTTCCAAAAGACCAACCGATCCACGATCATCCAAGGAGCCGAGGCAGACATCTACGACAACGACCACGCAGTCAGTGATACCTTCTTTATCTACAAAATTACCATCCCAAGAGAGACCAGAATCACCCGTTCCCTCATTTCCATCAAGCTCAACCAAAAAAAATCCATCACCCTCAAAGAAGTTTTCGGCTTTATAAAATCTTTTCCTATGGTATCCCTCTTTATTTTTATGATACTCTCATTGATGATACCAGGAAAAATCTGAAAAATCATTCAGATCGTCAATGCAATTACGTTGCTCATCTTCATTCTCTTCTTTGCCTACAAATTCATCAGATACTTTTTCGATCTCACCAAGAGGGACAGCAAATCCATGCAAGACCATATGGTAACCTATCTCAATCCCTACGACCTCAAGATCTTTACCCCCGCCCTCAAAGAGCAAATCAACAAAGTGCAAGAACTCGGCGTCACAAACATTGCAATCGATAGGACGACCATCTACCTCAAGCAAAGCCTTATCAATGAAAGTGATACCAGTATCTTCGGACAACTTTTTAGCGGGAAGCCCACCATGGATGAAAAGAAAAAAGAAGAAGTTATGACAGCGATGATCGATCTCCTCAGCAACCAAAACCTTTTAGACCTCTTCAAGGAACATGCAGATTAAGAAACGATTCATTGATCTCCCAGACCAACGAATACAGAAAAGTAAAAATTTCTTTTCTGATGCTTTTCCCAAAAATAAAGAACTTAAATCAGTAGAAAAAAACCTGACTGAACTCTCTCCTACGACCAAAGATACCCTCACCACCCTTATCAAAAATAGTAAGATCAGCAAAAACATTGTCCTTCCTCTCGAGGACGAGCTTTGTGCACAGGTAACCAGATACGCATATTACGACCCAGAACAGAGACCCTATCAAATCGGCGACTTTTATCTCGAGCCCTACTACAACGATCTCTTTCATTGCATCTATCTCAACCATACCCAAAAAATCTGTATCATTGGATATAGGGGGACAGATACCAAAGAAAAATCTGATCTCCTTTCCGACGCTCAGATTATCCTCGGAGTAAATGCGATTGACCCCAGAGTAAGCGGAAGCCTCAAGCTCTTTGACCAAGTAAGAAAAAGCCATCCCGACTACCAAAAACGAATTTGCGGACATTCACTCGGAGGGACCCTCTGCTATATTGTAGCCAAACATAGAAGAGTTGATTATTGTTGCACCTTCAACCCCGGCTCCGCCCCCAACAAAGTCTTTATCTTAATGCTCAAAGACACCCTCCTCAAAAAAGACCGAACCCAAAAGATCCACACCTACAAAATCATTGGTGATCCCATCTCACTTTGTAGCTATGTCGGCAAGACCGTCAGCTTTTTCGTGCCGCATTGGAACCCCCTCAAGCTCCATGCAATGGAAAATTTCCTCGGACAAGAAGCCTCAAAAAATAGCGAGAACGCCTCCTCTACCGCGACCACTCCCGCTCCTCAATCCCCAGAAACAAAAAACCCTACCCCCTAACAAAGGAGTAGAGCCTTTCATAACGAAAGCTAACCTTCCAAGTCCTCATCATCAAAGAGATGTTGAAGCACTCTTTTACCGTCTCCTCTCTTGGAAGGAGCTTCATCATCGACGATATTCAGAATTTTAGTCTTTTGAGAGTTCTTGCTCGCGCCTTTCCACACCTCTATAAAACTCAGCACCAACCCAATCAAAAGCAGAATCAACATCACATTTCCTCCTCGAGCCAGCGTAATTTGACCAGTAACCTCAGGAAGCATACGAACCGTATCAAGGATTCCCATAAAGACACTTGCAATCACCCAAAGAAATGCAAAGTTAAGCATCGGTTCACTCTCTCTAAATCCCAAGAAGTTTACGATAAAGCCCTTAAACCTGATATTCATATTCCATCATAGCAAAAAAATCAGACTCGAAAAAATGATCAGCATAGATCTAAAGTAGGTCTTCCCAAGGAGATAAATTGACTGCACATCACCCGCATCTGCCATCGTAGGTTGCCCATTCTTCGAAACCACGACTGGTGCAATCTTCACCAGCGGGAAAGCCACCAGCGCAAAAGCAAACACCATCAAAAAGAGTGAAAAAGCTTTTTGATTTTTGGTATAATTAGTAAACCTACGAACATACTTCTGAGAAAGTTTCGTGAAAGCTTGAAGATTTTTATTCGGCATGAGCAAACAAACAAATGAGATAAAAACACTACCTGATATACAGATTTTGGACAACGGGTCAAGTCCTATTTTACAATTACTGCCTTATTTTGTTTTTCTAAGAGATGAAGGAGTTTTTGCTGTTGGTCCGGACTAAGGAAAAGCTTCCATGCACGTTCGTCAATAATAATCAGCTCTTCCTCTGGAAGCATTCAGGATTGCAGCTGTTGGAGAAGGTCACGACTCCCCTCCTCTTTCCAAAGAGGCAAAGCTGACTCCACATCACCAATCTGCACAAACTCCTCGGGACTAAGTTTCCCCGCCAAGAGCAAAAGCCGCCCTTCAAGCAACACCTGATGGCGATGAGCAATCTTGATGCGTTTCCCTTGCTGATGAGCAAGAGCAAGCTCCTCCGCCAATGCAGAAAGGGGCTTCTTCTCTTCTATCTCAAGCAAGTCCAGCACCAAATCAAAATATGCTTTCATCTCCCTTACAAATCAAAAGTTAAAAAGTCTGAGACCAACCTTCATTTTTCCTCCTCCGTCAATGCGATTCATTCAAAAAGCCTTTCTCCATAGGAAGCAAGAAGCAGATATTGTGCCTGCTGATAGGATAACCCCTTTGACTGCAGATAGAAAAGCGTATCTTGATCTAAACGATAAATCTTTGCTCCATGAGCCGCTTGAATATTCTTTGCCTGAATATCAAGAATCGGAAGACTCTGAAGCTGCACCTCAGGAGAGAGCACAACCGTCTCTTCCAAAAGTTTACTTGCCGCGCCTTGAATATGTGGCTCCATAAAAATCGTAGCATTCAAAGTCGTCTTCGCATCAGAAAAAACAAGCGCTACGAGATGGAGATGAATCTTACAATCATTATGCCTGAGATTAAGCATAAGATTAACCGAGGTTTCACGACTATCCAGCACAGGACACAGAAGCATCATCTCAAGTTCGCTTCCTGCCTCGATCGTATTAACCTGAAAAGCAAGCGTGCTAGCATGCACAAGTGCAGCATACTTGAGTGGTTTAGAATTTCCTAGTAAGATCGTCTTCTCAGCACATGCTCCATCCCAAAGTTCAAAAACTGAATCTTCTTGGAGGAGAAGCTCCGATACAGCATTAGTATGATATGCTACCATGCTTTAGTTTTGACTCCCGGTAAAACCATAATCACGCTCACCTTCATACATATCTGCAACCGTCTCTCCAGAGAGCAAAGCATCAAAATCCTCCTGTAAATAATCCGCTCATGAAGAAGATGATGAATCTGAAACTGGTACTACAGGCGTTTCTTCATAGATAAACTCCTCTTGGAGAGGTTCCTGAAGCCTACGATCAAGCTCCCTAAGATAAAAAAGCGTCCCTACCGCCAAAAGCACAGAAAGCACCGCAAAAATCACAAGATAAATCTGCCTTTTCGTCAACATTATCTCAATAACAAAAAAATAAATCCAGAACAAGTGTAGTTATCAGCAGCAGGAAGGCAAGAGAATTTATCTTCTTTTATCAAAAAACTGACACCATCAATCAACAGAGTCAGATTTTTCATCATTTCAACAGGATGTTTTACCCAAGACACTACCGTAAGTGACTACATTTGAGTCCAAACGACTCTTTTTTCTCAGTCAATCTCTTTAAACTGAAAAGCTTTTACCTTAATTTTATCCCCGATATTATAGTATTTTTTCCAATCTACTCCATCTGGCGTGACGATCTGCTTCTTATGAAGAAGTCCTTCCACCCCCTTAACCGTAATAAACATCCCGTAGTTATAAATCAGCTTCACATATCCCTCATATTCTTGCCCAAGTTGAACATCATGGACAGAAAACCCTGCTTGTGAAAGAGCAACAGGAGCCTGAGTCTTACGCGGAGATGGCTTTGCTGCTTTTGATAAAGAAGGCTTTGGAGAGGGTTTCTTCTGCTCCTGCTGAGCCGCCATCAGATCAACGTTAGGCACAAACTTAAAGAAGTCTGAATGTTCTTCATCTAAACCAGATTTCTGATAGATTTCCTTCAATTGACGTTCTACATCAGTCTTCGTCCCGACCCAAATCGTAAGCGGTTTTTTATTAGCACAAAGCAGGCTTTTATGCTGCCAAATACTCACAAAGAAGGAAAGCTGAGTATTTGCGTCGAGTTTTACAATTTTCCCCTTTTGCACCTGTAAATTCGCGATCGACTCGATACCGTCAGGCTGCTGATACCAAATCATTTTATGATTTCCCCGTTCCGTATCAACAATCATTGCATCTGCTGGTCTTCATTCAATCTGTAGATCGGTGAACCATTTCATATTTTGCTGCACCTGGAAATCTTGTAAGTTTTTAGCTTCTTGTTCTGAAAGTCCAATTCATTGATATCTCGCCTGCTCTGCCACCCTCTCTTGCGCTGAAAAAGATTTCTTACTTCGAGCATTCATCAGACTTTCTAACTGTTCTCTTTCCATTGCATACCTCTGACGAGACTGCTTCCTAATCTTCTCAATATGCTCCACATCTCCCTCCAATGCAAAAGGCGGCAAAGTCTTCATACTAAAAGGATCTGAGGAAATCCCATCTACCATCAGCCTCGTATAAGCGGTAAACTTTGGCAGAGAAATCAGGTCATTAGTGCTGACCATCTCCTTAAACTGTGAAGTCATTACGGAAGCATCATCATATCCAAGGGTAAAGGAAAAAATCGTCCCCACATTCCCAAAAATCGCATCTTTGATCGCTTCATCAAGCTGAGAGGTATATTGATTGGCTACAATGAGAGAGAGCTTATACTTCCTAGCTTCTGAAAGAATCGTTGCAAAGGACTTGGTCGCAAAGTTCTGAAACTCATCAATATAAAGGTAAAATGGCTTCCTCAAATGTTTCGCCATATCGGCTCTTCCCATCGCATCAATCTGAATTTTCGTTACGAGGAGCGATCCAATCATATTCGCATTATCTTCACCGATTTTTCCTTTTGAAAGGTTGACGAGAATAATTTTTCCCTCGTCCATTGCCTTTCTGATGCTAAGTTTCGTTCTTGGTTGTCCAAAAATATTCCTCACAAGGCGAGAAGAGAGAAACTGTCCGACTTTGTTGGTAATCGGTCCTACGGCTTCTTCTCTTTGTTTATCCTGCCATTTATTAAATTCGTTATTCCAAAATTTCAACAAAACTGAATCTTTGATATGGGAAATCACCTCTTCACGAAATTCCTTATCCGTCAACACTCTCAGAATATGCATCAAGGTTGCATTTGGATAGTCAATTACTGATAAAACCACATTTCTCAAGATATATTCTAGTCTTGGACCTCGGGAATTGTCAAAAAGTTTCTGAAATGTGGAAACAACCCCAGAAGCGATTCTGTTTTTTTCGTCTTCATTATCGGCTTGCAAAAGGTTGAACCCGATCGGATATTCCGCATCTCCAACATCAAAAAGAATCACATCATTGATGCGGTTTGAAGGGATATATTCCAGCAAATCATCTACGAGTTCTCCGTGCGGATCCAGCAGACAAAGCCCATTTCCAGCCCTCATATCGGAGATGATCATATTGTTGATGAAGGTAGATTTTCCAGTTCAGGTCTTACCTACGATATACATATGCCTAAATTTATCTTCTTCACGGATTCAAAATCTGATCTTATCACCTCTGTAATCGGTATCCCCAAGGAGAGTAAGCTCCTTTGCAGGCGTATTTTCTGGAGTAGGAAGCGTAGTAGGATAAGGCAACTTTCTATAGACGGTATAACCAAGCCCTTTGATAAAGTTAATCTTAGTCGGTAAATGAAAAAAATTGATCACCTGAGAAAAACTAGCCGGGATCCATTCAGTTTTTTCTTTTTTTACAAAACTTCCGCTCGAGAGAAATGGTGCAAATACAGAATTTAGAAGAGCATTCAGATTCTCCTTCATATAAGCATCCTGAGTCTGAATACTATACCAAATACTCATAAATAAATCCTTTGGAACTTCTTTAGTCTCACCAGACTCTTCTTTCTTCTGACTTCCCCACCAAAGATAGCTAAACACTTTCTCTATAAAAGAGAAGAGCTTCGTCAAATCACTGTCCTCAAGCTTAAAAGTATACTCAAAAGCAATCTTGAGCATTGAGTTCCTATCCACATTCTGAAAAACCGCAAAAATATCAGTCATAGGATCCAGATAAGAACCATCTTTTGAAAATTCCTCCTTCGATTTCAAGATACCAGAACTAGATTTTCAAGAAAAAAAGCTCTGTTTTACTAATCCTAAATGCACTTTTTCTCCTCAAGTACAAACACGCTCACATTCTTCAAGGTCTGAGGTCGTAAAAGTCGTATAAAAAGTATTTTGAAAATAAGCCTCAAAATCCTTAGGAACCCTGACAAGCAATTGAATTTCAGCACTATTTCAATAGAGAAAAAAGCTGATCTTCTTCGCCTTGAGAGATACAAAATTTTTTATGAGTTTTTCCCAATGCCCCACTCAAAGTTCATTGTCCTTGAATGGTTTGATTTGAAAATAACGATATCTAGATGTGGATTGCTGTGGCATGAGTCAAACTTTATTTTCTGAAACAAGAGATAAGACATACTATATTATACCTATTTTTTACAGAAAAGCAATATATTGAAAAGATAAAGAAATAAATGTCCCTACAATATGAAACCATAAGTCCTTCCTCTGAGAAAAAAACTAGAGGGAGGAAACCTCAACTCCTCCAATTTTTTTCATCACAGAACCACTCATAAGCATTGTCTTTTCTTCTTTTGCTTCTCTAAGGAAAGCAGCTCCTGCTTGAGTATTAGGATTTGGTCAAGTTCTAAAAGGGAAATCTTCAGGAACATAATAACCCTTGATCTTGGAGAGACATTTCTGGACATTACTCTGCCAATTAATTGGACTAGAGGCATAAATCTTTCCATCACTATTTCCATATCTCGAAAGTTGTTTAATAGTATGATAATTTCCAAGATATTGATTATTCAAGGTTAAAGGAATCAACCTCGCTCCATTAAACGGATTATTATAAGCAATACGATCTCCTCTATCATTGTTACCGACATTTCCGATATTATTATCCGTAGCAAGAAATTTTCCAAGAGTTGACTCTGCAAAACCGATACAAATCACCATATCTCTATCAATATTGGTTCCAGCAACGACCTGATCCCAAAATGCAACATTTCTATACGTACCTACTGCATAAGAATTAAGGAAAGTCTGAGCCCTTTCATCGACAGAATCCCCCTTTATGAGCGAGACCTTGGTAATATCAATTGGTCTAACATACTGATCATTAAAGTATTTCAAGCGATATTCCTCAGGCAAAACCTTATCTTTATCCTGAACAACACTCAGATCGAGGACCGTAAGCGGATCAATCGCTACTCCATCTTTAAAAAGTGAAAAAGTCAGATTTTCTCCTTTTGAAACGAATCCAGCACCTTCAGTCCCAGGTTCTCCTCCACTCTGTGCAATAATTTGTCCTCTCCTTACGAAATCACCTTGCTGAACAAAGATCCTACTCAAATACGCATAGGTAGAGATATAACCATCGGTATGAAGGATCATCATTCGATTCACGTTTCATGAACCAGTATCTGTATAATAAACAATACCATCTCTCATCGCATAAACCGGTGTTCCCTGTTCTACAGCAAGTTTGAGAGAAAGATTCTTAAATCCATACTCCTTCTCAAAAGCCGGATCTTTAAAGATAGTCAAAATCTGAGAAATTGGATAAGTTGGCCAAGCAGCTGGAGAAGTTTCATTTTCAGAACTATCAGTATGATCCGCCAATTGCTTTATTTTCTCTGGCAAATCATTTGTCGTCAGATATTTCTTTTCTACGATATCAGCGACCATAGTGTTGATAGTTTCATGAAGATTGACTTCCTCTGAACTTACTCCACTCACTGCTTCTGCTCAGAGTTTTTTCTCATTATATAGTTGCATAAAACTCATCAAATACGCCTTCTTCTGCTCAAGTTTTTTAATCTCTGTCTTGTAATAATCAAGTGATTTTTGAGCCTGAGTTCTTAATTTAACAAACTTATCAATCGTATCAGATTTCTGCTTTTCTTGCATGGTTGCCTCCTTCATCAGAGTATTAATCTGATTTAACAAAATCTTGAGCGTATCATCACCAGCAAGCAGCTGAGGCATAGCATCTGATTTGATAAAAAGTTTAACAGCATCTATTTGTTCGCCCTCTTCGTCATAAATTTCTCTCTCCACTTTATAAACCAGAAGCAAAAGCTGATTGAGATACTTCTTTCAGATTTCCAAATGTTTTCTCGTCTCTTGCAATTCATCGAGGGTTTTCTGGAGATTTTGTTTATAAGTATAGAGGGTCCTGAGCGTTCTCGTAATTTTAGCAGTAGAATAATCAATATCTTGAATAACTTTGACCATTTCTGCCCTGATGAGCTTATATTCCGCATCAAACTCTCCAGCATGAAGTTCTTTAGTGCTGGAATCCATTTGATCAAGCTTTTTCTTAAAGTCAAAAAGACTCAATCTCAATCCTGCCACTTGATCAACCGCGGTCTTAAATGCAGAATCTTGGAGCATTTCTTCTTGAGAGGCAACAGAAACAGCACTTCATCCAGGTAAAGAAGTTCCAGATTGTGCAAAAACCTGAGGTGAGAGCAATGTACTCAAGCTAAAGACCATCAAAGATCCAAACCATACTACCTTCATAATCTATTCTAAGAATAAAAAAATAATTTAAATATACCTCTCAAATATACTCAAAAAAAATACAAAAGCGAAAAAATCTGACTCCCTTCTTCGTATTTTGCTTGACTTTTCTCTGTATTAAGATATAAGGGAAATTGTAGCCTATGTGAGGAATGCTTTTCTTGCATACGTAAAGCACTACAGCTATAAAAAATTTATCTTCTAAAAAGTTTCCAAGAATGCTTACTGAAAAAGAGATTGAGCATCTAGCAAAGCTTTCCAAACTTAACCTTACTCCGCAAGAAAAAGAAAGCTTCCAAAAAGGTCTCGACAATATTGTTGAATTTCTAGGACAGCTGAGCTCCATCGACACCTCAAAAGTAAAAGAAACCTGAGAAGAAACACCAATGCACTGTTTTACTCAGGAGGAAGATTTTAAAAATCCTAAAGCTCTCCTTTCCAATAGTAAACATCAAAAAGGAGATTTTATCGGAGTCAAGACCTCCCTTTCTGAATAATCAGTTTTTATTTTTGTTATTATATACCCATGGAAGCACGAATTATTTTGTGAATCATCATCTTCATTGTCGTAATGACAGTAAGAATAGTAGACCAGTATGAAAGAAGAGTGGTACTCACTTTCGGAAAATTTACCAGAACACTCGGTGCAGGAATCAACTTCATCATCCCAATGGTAGAAAGGACGATTAACGTTGATATCAGAGAAAAAGCTGTTGATGTACCATCGCAAGAGGCAATGACAAAGGACAATATCTCTTGTACTGTAAACGCAGTAATCTACTATAGAATCAAAGATGATCAAGTAGAAAGAGCAGTTCTCAACGTAAGAAACCTCGATTATGCTATGACACAGTTTGCTCTTACAACAATGAGAAATATCGTAGGACAATTTGAGCTGGATGAACTGCTTGCAAAGAGAGAAGAAGCCGCTAGTAAGATAAAAGAAATCGTTGATGAAAAATCTGATGCTTGGGGCGTTGATGTCCTCTCTGTAGAGCTCAAGGATATCAATATCCCTGACGATCTCAAAAGAACCATCGGAAAACAAGCAGAAGCAGAAAGAGAAAAAAGAGCAAAAATTATTACCTCAGAAGGAGAACTCGCAAGTGCGGAGAATCTCAAGAAAGCAGCAACAATGCTCGCTGAAGCACCATGAGCCCTACATCTCAGGACTTTACAATCCATAAATGACATCAGCTCAGACCAGTCCAATACGACAATTTGGATGGTTCCTATTGAAATCTTAGATGCAATCAAAGGTCTTGGAGAAACATTAGGTAAAAAGCACTAAAAAAAGCTCCACTAAAAAAGAAAAACTGACTCTATTTATAGGTCAGTTTTTTTCAATTATTTCTACTTTGCAGAATCAAGAAATTTCCCCAACTCTTAACAACAGCTAATCAAATTATTTTCCATATTTTGCATTCGCTCCAAGTCTTTCTTCAATTCTCAAAAGCTGATTATATTTCGCGATTCTATCAGTTCTGGAAGCAGATCCGGTCTTGATAAATCCGGTATTCATCGCAACCGCAAGATCAGCGATAAAGGTATCCTCAGTTTCCCCTGATCTGTGAGAAGAAATTGATCTCATCCCGTTCTCGTGAGCCATAGTGATAGCATCAAGAGTTTCTGATACTGATCCAATTTGGTTAAGTTTGATCAAGATTGAATTTGCGATTCCTTTATCAATTCCCATCTGAAGTCTAGCGATATTGGTTACAAAAAGGTCATCTCCTACGAGCATAATCTTCTCTCCTAAGGCATCAGTCAGCTTTTTCCATCCTTCAAAATCATCTTCAGCCATTCCATCTTCAATAGAGATGATCGGATATTTCTCACACCAATCCTGATACAAAGCGACAAGTTCATCAGCAGTCAGCTTTTTCCCTTCTCCTGCAAGATCATACATTCCATCTTTATAAAACTCACTAGAAGCTACATCAAGAGCCAATGAAACCTTTCCAGTATAACCAGCTTTTTCAATCGCTTCAACAATCACTTGGAGCGCTTCCTCGTTAGAACCGAGATTTGGAGCGAATCCCCCCTCATCTCCTACAGACGTCGCAAGTCCTTTTGCTTTCAAAATTGCTTTTAAGTTGTGGAAAACTTCAGCTCCGCATCTGAGCCCTTCGTGGAAATTAGGCATTCCATTTGGGATAATCATAAACTCCTGAATATCAACATTATTATCCGCATGAGAACCTCCATTGAGAATATTCATCATTGGATAAGGAAGCGTAGTTCCTTTTCCTTCTCCGAGATATTCATAGATCCATTTTCCTTCTGCTTTTGCACAGGCTCCTACGAATGCCATACTGACTCCGAGGATTGCGTTCGCTCCAAGCTTGGATTTGTTTGGAGTGCCATCAAGCTCAATTAAGGCTTTATCTAAAGCTCTAAAACAATCAAAAGTCTGATTTTCAACTGCTTTTGCAATCGTAGTATTCACATTTTCTACCGCTTTCAATGTCCCTTTCCCAAGGTATCTACTCTTGTCTCCATCTCTAAGTTCCAAAGCCTCATGCACTCCTGTAGAAGCTCCAGAAGGAACTAAAGCTCTGTGCATTACGCCATTTGCGAGGGTCAATTCTACTTCAACAGTAGGATTTCCTCTAGAATCAAGCACTTCTCTTGCTCGCACTTTTTGAATAGTATATGCCATTCGTATTTATAAAAAAGAAATAAAATCAGATTTCAGCCTATGGTTTTGTCTCTAAAATGCAAGCCCAAATCGCCCAAGATTTTTTATATTTTGAATAAGCATAAACAAGGAAACAATAACGCACTGATTATCCTAATTTTTTGAGAAAGTCCTGCTGAATTGAGCGATTTTTCCTTTCTTCTTTAATCATCAAATAACTTTTCCTAATCAGCTCCCTAATATCTTCATAATACAAAAGTCCAAGCACTTGCTGAATATCCGCCCATTTGTAGATGCCGATATACCCCTCTCCATCCGTAACCTGAATCTGACTTGGATCTCATTCATATTTCATCAAAAAATAAGTAACATCCTTATCCAAATGCCCTTTTTTCGTTTCAGAACTTCTAAGCGAGGTCATTCAAACCTTTTGCCTCAACTTCAAATATTTCAAAGGAATACCGCACTCTTCAGAAACTTCTCTTAATGCTGCATCTTCTATTTTTTCTCCCTTTTGAATTTTCCCTTTGGGAGCGACCCATTCAATCTTTCCAGAAAGAGCATGCCTTTTTATCAAAAGATATTTAGGCTCTCCATCAGTTCAAAGATAATAAACAATACCTCCTGCACTCTGCACAATCGAAATCATACTCACTACTAAATATAAATAAATCATTTTTTAACTTACCAGTTTCTCCACAATCCCAGCAAAAAAATTCGCAACTTTATTTTCCCCTTCCTGAGGTTTAATCTCTGCAATCGCTTCATAGCTCTTTGCTCTGCCCTCGTTTGCCTGATTTGAGCTGCTTGGGAATTGATCCTGCATCTGCTGATAAACTTGGGTATGCTGAGCGGTAATTTTCCCTTTTAAGTTAGAAAAGGAACGATGAGCCTCATCAAAGACTGCCAATTCCGCTTCAATTTTTTCCACTTCTGAGTCAAAAACAACCTTATTTTTCACATCCAAGAGATCAATCCTCTTATCAAGATCAGTCAACAAAATATCAGCCTGCAAATCACGAGCTTCTTTGTGCATTTTTTCCTTCACGGCAGAGTAATTTTCCTGCATTTCTTTGATACGAACTTGGAGTTCTTTCTGTTTTTCCTGTCTTTCTCCAAGTGACGAGGCGGATACAGCTTCAAAATTCTGACTTTTTTCCTTGTTCATCCTAACTTGCTAAGGATTCTAAAACTTTTTTGAGAATGGAAATGTTTTTCTTATAATTCACCCTCAGAGGCCCTACAATAGAAAGCACCGCATCATACCCTTCCAAATTAACCTTTACATAAACACAAGAAATCAGAGTATCTGCATCATTCACAAACGTATAATAAACTTCCTGATTTTTCAGTATTTTCTTGTCAATAAAAGCTACAACCTTTTTCTCCTCAATAAAACGAACAATCGTTCTCGTAGCCGAATACTCATCAATCATATCATCACGAAGCAAATTATTAATTCCTAAGTAATAATATTCATCATTCCTAATAAAACCAACTACTACCCCATCTGAGACTTCCCCCAAAGCTTCCACCAAGGTTTTAAGGCCTTTCCTCGCATCATTAAGCGGCAAATCAAAATCATCTGGACGCTCAGACAATCTTGAATCCAAATAAGCAGAGAGTCACTGCAATGTCGGGATTCTTCCAGAAGAATTATAGGGCTGATAAACCATCCCTTGCTTCTCCAAAGCATTTAAATACTTCCTCAGGGTAGAAGGTGCATAATCTACAGCCTCAAGAGAATTTAAAAACTTAGAGCCGACAGGCTCACCTTTATCAAGATAACAGTCAATCACGGTATCCAGAAGAGCCAATAGTTTAGTATTTTCAGACATAGTGATTTAGTAAAGATAGAAGAAAAGCTGTTATTTTTTCAAAAGATTGAAAAGTGCTTCACGAGAAGAAGAATAAGATTTCTGAGAAGAAACCCAGCGAAAAATTCTATTCATATGCCTTTTACCGAGCATTCTCGCTCCTACAAGCATAAAGATGAGACCGTTAATAAACGGAATATAAAAGAAAATGATCCCAATGATCAAAAAAAACACTCCGAGAGGCAATCTGATTACATAAGGAATAGCATCAAGTTTCTCCATCTGAACCCGCAACCAAGACTTAAATTTATGCAAGCTATGAACGAGCTTTCTACGCCACATATTCTAATTTTTCCCAACAACTAAAAACACTCACTTCCTCAGTATATCAAAAACAAGCCCCCTTTTCAAGGGGAAATACGAAAAGGATAAAAAAACGAAATACAAAAAAGTCAAGATAAATAACAACATATATAAATACAACTTTTGCAGAAATTTACATAACAAATATACTTAGTAAATTTTATATCTCCTAAAAAGTACATGGACAGAAGGAAAAAACTCCTACTTCTCATACTAGAAAAACTAACCCCCTACCGAGAATTAGCAGAAGGTTTTTTATTATTAGTCCAAGAAAGTGAAGATCAAGAATTTATAAGCCAGCTATACAGTCTTCTTATTTCTCAAATAAAAGCAATTAAGTCATGTGAAACGAAAGAAGCACTAAAAACAGCCATTCAAAAATTAAAAGAAAAAGAGGAAGCTTTACAAAAAAAAGAAAATGAAGAAGCTGATAAGTTATTTAACGATTTACTTGATACAATAGAAGAATAAGAATGAGTGGTAGCGAGATCAAACAATTAGAACAACAGATTGATAAAAATAAAAATCAGATTTTGGAAGAAAAGGAAATTTTGGATTTTATCAAAGATGAAAAAAATCTAAAGTCTTTAGGAAATTTTTTAAAGAAACTCCCGATGCAATCTCCATATCTTAGTCAAAAAATTTTAAATTGAATACAAGCTTCAACGCTCTTCAATATCCAGTTTCAAAACTGAATTAAAAGGAAGTTACAGAGCAACCAAAGTTTGACGGATAAAGAGCTTCAACTCCTCTACATTCAAGCACAAATTGATCCTAAATGTATTCTTAAACCTCAACTTTCGATTACATCTACAAGTTCACCAGCATTTCATATATCAAAAACATCGCTTGATCGCTACTGAGGGAAGTTTTTAAGCCAATATTTACAAGCAAAATATGGGAAAAACTCCTACAGCACAGCAGAAGAAAGGAGTGATGCTAGATTTAAAAATAGGAATACATCACAAGAAAAACAAAAAGAAAAAGAAGTCAGATTACCAAATATCAATTTTAAAGAAGGATTCAGTAATGTTGCCATTGATAGATTACAACAACGAGCAAAAGATAACTTTTACAGCGAACTGAGTAAAGAAAAACAATGAGCTCAACTAAGAAATAGCAGAAAATGAGAATTCAAAGAAGCATTTGTTAACTATGACCTCCTACTTTTTACATTCAATAAATACACAGAACTAGTTAACAAAAAACAAGAAGAAGCAATCAAGGCAAGTGGATATAAAAATGCAGAAGATTTTTTTAAACAGCTAAAGCTCATACAAGACTTTAATAAATTTTTAGAAAAAAAGACTAAAGAAAAATTTCCAAATTTGGATCAGATTTTAGCTTCTTTTAGTCAATTTCAAAAAGAACAAGAAGCACTTGAAAAAAAGTATTTTAAATCTAACACAGAAAAACAAAAAATAGAACAAGCTTTCAAAAATGCGCTTAAATACCAAGAAAATTTAAGTAAAAAATATGATCTAGAAAATATTAAAAAAAGATTTGGATCTGAACCTCAAAAACCGGAAGAAGCTCAAAAATTCTTTGAGGATCTTAACGGCTTACAGGCATACCAAAATGAACTTGAAGCGTTTCAGAAAAGGACCCAGAATGTGCAGAATAAATACAACTCTTACTTGAAAGATCAACAACAGCTCATCCAAAAATATGGGAAAGATAATCTCAAAAAATCATCAGAAGCACTACATCTATACAGAATAATGCTCGCTTGATACAAAAAAGCCTATTCAGATATCAATTTTGATGCTTATGAAAAATACGGTAAAATCGCATCAAAAAATAGGCTTACTGAAGAAATAGCAACCATACAAAGCTTGAAAGAGATTTTACTCAATCCTCTCCACAAAGACTTCCCGCTTCACTTAAGTGGAGTAAAAAATGCTGAACTTGAAAAACAAGCAAAACAAGCTGCTACAGATAAAACCTGGACAATGATAAAGAAAAATGCCCCAATAATCTATACTTGTTTAAATGCTGGAACTAGTGTCTGGAACTGACTTGTAGATAGCACGATAGGAGTTTGATCTTCACTAGGTCTTATGCTGAAAAAATTATGGGAATCTGATGATGAATGGAAAAGCTCTGCTGAATTTAAAGAAAAATTTGATAATTTTTTCAAAATAAGCCTTTCAACAAGTCAAAAAAATTCAATCTACGATTCTGAAACAGGAGAATTTAACATGAACTGGGATAATGGAGTAAGTCAGGTTGCAAGTAGCATTTCACAAATGATCACCCTTATTTATGGAGGAGGAGCTATAGCAAAGGGAATAGGTATGGGAGCTGCAAAAACAGGACTAAAACTCTGAAGCAACATTGCGAGCAAAGCTGGACTTTTTAGTATGGCTTTTACACAGCAGGTAGGACAAAGCTTTCAGGAAGGAATGCAAGCAGGTATGAATGGGAAAGAGGCTCTTGCCTATAGTTTTCTTTCTTCTGGATTACAAGGAAGTCTAGAACTTATCAGCCCAAATGAGATTTTGCTTGGAAAAGGAAGCAGTGTTGCAAAAGGCTTTATCAAAGAACTCTGCAAAAAAGGCTCTAAACAATCACTAAAAGAGGTCTGAAAACTATTTACGACCACAATTGGGAAAGAAATCTTTGAAGAAAACATCCAAGAAGCTGTTCAATTAGCTGCCTGAAATCTAATGAATCAGTGGGCAAATAAAACATGGGGAACCGAACTTCCTTCTGACTGGAATTTGAAAAACTTTGCTGCTACAGCAATAATTACCACTTTGACTACTCGAGTCACAACTGGAGCAAGTAGCCCCACGAATATGCCAGGAATACTTGAAAATCAAGATAAAGCAAAATTAAAAGCTCATATTTTGAGTAATACAGAACTTCATGCTGATGTGATGCAAGTTTTGGAACAAGCGATTGAGGGGAAGGTTAATCTGAGTATTTCAAAAGAAGACTTGATAACTCTTAAGGAAGAGCTCAACGCTTCTCAAACAAACATCAAGAAAATCGAAGTGATTCAAAAAAATCAGGAAGCTCAAAATAGCAGTAAACCAAAGTACTTTGAAGGAAAAGAATCAAAATTCTGACTCTCAGAAGTTCAAGCTCGTAAAAACAGCCAATTCATGGATCAGATTTCATCCACGATCAATCAGACCAATCAAACTGAGCAATTACAAAACCTCAACACAGAAATCAGCAAGCAGTACCAAGAAGCCACAGGAAAGGAATTACATCTGAGTGATGATCAATTACTTTCTATCTTAGATGCCCATAAACAAGATGAAAAGCTCGGTAAACTCACCCTCTGAGAGCTCAAAACGAAAGCAAACATTCTTGATAAGACAATTCCTGATCCTGAAGTGAGAAGCTTCTTGCTGGAAGCTGGTTTTATTAACGAAGAAACAAATATTTTCCCAAACCAAGTTGTAAAAAAAATAAAAGATGGCATACAAATGATATCTAAAAAATATAAATTTCTACGATGAGAAGAACTAATACTTACAGATCAGAAGGTAGATAATTTACTCAAAATAATAACACAGTTATGAATTAATGTAAGTGAATTTAATATCAAACAACTTAGCGAGATATCTCCTGAACAAATAGAAAAAGTTCTACAAATAAAAGAAGGATTACAGCAACTTAGAATTAAAGTGGATGAATATAATATCGAAAGACTTAGCGAGATATCTCCTGAACAAATAGAAAAAATTATGCAAATAAAAGAGGGATTACAACAACTTGGAATTAAAGTGGATGAATATAATATCGAAGAACTTAGGGAGATTTCTCCATCTTGACTAAAAGAATTAATAAAGCATGATATAAGAATCTCCTCAGAAGGAGAACTCATTCTTGCTAGTCAACTTATATGAGACTATAACATAGCTACTATAAAAGGATTATTGGAAAGAAAGTCAAAATATCTCGAGAAGTATCAAACCCTACCAGACAAAAAATTTGATGAACTTTTTAAATGAGTTGATCTCACTCTTAGATGAAAAAAAACTATCTATGAACAATTTATCGAAATGATAAACAATCTCTTAATAAAACTAAACTTAAAACAAACTCAGGATTTAGTATCTCTTCAATATGGGAAAAATGGAATAGCTGAGATTAAGCAGACAACTCTTGGATACTGTTATGCGTATACTGGGTTTAATCTCCTCAAAAGGTCTAATTTTTTTGAAGTAATGATCAAAACATCGATAAGAGAGACCTCTGAATGATGGGAGGTAACGGTTCCTTTTTGAAGCAGAAATGGGAAAATTATAAAAGTTTGAAAACAGGAGATTCATGATTCATATAGAGTACTTAATAAGAAGACTTGAACTTACAAATCCAAAGAATCGAAAGCCACAAGTAAAACCTCCACTTGAATGAAAGTTCTAGAAATTGCATTTATTAAAGAGTATATTTTAGAGCACAACTATTTAGGAGATCAAAAAGCAAAATCAGAAGAAACAAGAACTACCTATAAACAAGCTATAGAATGAGCGAGAGAATCTTTTAAAAAAACAGGAGACTTCAAACTCAATGGTGAACTTCTCTGAGCTGTAGAATGAGGACGAACTGGTGATTTTCTCAATAGAATGATATGAGAAAATGTAGTTAAAAGGACTTTCCTTAAGCAAGAATCAGATCTTTCTAAAAAGGATGCACTTTTCAATTTCATCAACAATGGGACCCTAAAAATTGAAGTAGGCTCTAATAACTTCAATCCTCATCTTAAAGTCGACTGAAACTTTACTATCAAAGATATATGAGGAAAGAAACTTACACTTATCACGGACCATGCATACTCATTAGAAAGAGTTTATACCACTAAAACTTGAGAAAAAGTGGCTGTTATTTCAAATCCTCGAAATACTCATGAAAAAATCCATGTCAGTCGAAATGATGCCATGACTAAATTTCATTTACGAGATGTCAGTTACATCTCTCCACAAAAACTCTTTACAGAATAATTTTAATTTCTTAAACATGAAGGATGGAAACAATAAATAAGATATCAAAAGGCAATAATCGCCTACAAACACTTAAAAAAAATATTAAAAAAATAAATTTTCAACTTAAAACGCTTTTATCATTGAACAGCAAAGAAAAGATGGATGAAAAAAGATTTTTTTCTCTTGTAGAAACCCTCCCCATTACTCAACAAACTCTTCTTCAAAAAATTAGCAGTAAATTTTCTAAATGAGATCTGGATAATCGATATAGTCCAATCAATGAAATTCGTGTAATATTAGCAAAACCAAATGGAACATTTACTCCTGATTCACTACAAATTATTGATTTCTTAGAAAATACTTTTAACAATATCAAAAAGCAAAACTGATTTATCTCTAAATGGGAACAGAACATCAATGATAAACTTAATCTCTATTCTCCTAAAGAACAACAAGCTATTAGAAACAAAGTAGAAAAATTCTTTAAAGGAGATAAAAATACTCATTCACAGTAGAAAGGGAAATGTCTCTCTTAATAAATGGAAATCATACTTACAACAAGAAACATATTAATTCTTTTTCTAAAATACAAAAGATTTTTCTATGTGGAGAAATAACTTATCTGAAGGAATTATGGAAAATGAATATCCGTAAATAAAAAAAATAAATGAAAGTTTTATCTTAATTTCCTTCAATCAGATTAAAAGTTTTGAACGAAATTTTATTCATTGAAATCTTAAAAGCGACAAAAGAAATGACATATCAGCCACTTTAATTTTAAACTTCTAGCTGAAATCAGTTGAAAGGAAAAATTAAAAACAGACTTTCAGAACACATTTTACCTGAGCTCGAAAGAAATATCCAGCATTTTTTCTTCAATCCCGACAACGAGTCAGCAGCCTTTTCCCTCAAATCATCCCACAAACCAATTTTCAAAACTAAAACTTACTTCAGTTTCTCTACCAACATTCCTCTCAATTCCTCAAATCCGACTGCATCTTTGACCGAAACAAAAACTACTGGGAAAGCAGCGAATCTCTGAGCTAATTCAGTTTTTTTTTCTTCATTGATCAAATCAATCTTATTAAACACCAAAATCTTTTCCTGATTCGCTCAAATATCAGACAAAACCTGATGTACCACCTCAATCCTCTCCTCTACAAAAGGATCGCTCGCATCAATCACATGAAGCAACAAATCTGACTCAATACTATCCTCCAGCGTAGAAGAAAAGGACTTAATCAGCTTCGGAGGCAGATCACGAATAAAACCAATCGTATCATTGAGCAAAATCTCCTTTCCGAGTCAGGTTTCAGGATTGGTAATCAAATAGCATTTCCCGACATTCGTTCCAAGCGTTGCAAAGAGCTTATTTTCGGCCAAAACGCCTTTTTTGGTCATCGCATTGAGGAGAGAAGACTTTCCAGCATTAGTATATCAAACGATCCCAACCGTAGGCATTCCTTTCTTTTTACGAGCATCACGATGGAGTTTCCTCATCTGTTCGTATTCAATCAGTTTTTTTTCTATTTTCCCTACTTTCTCCTTCAAGTGCCTTTTCATCCTCTCAGTATTGGTCTCTCCGATTCCTCTGGTCGCTCCGCCTCCGCTTCCAGAGCTTCCTCCCTGCCTACTCAGCTCCATTCCCATTCCATAAATCCTAGGTCCCATATGCTTAATCGCCGCGAGTTCAATCTGCAATCTCGCTTCTCCTCCTTCTGCATGTTTCTCAAAAATTTTCAAAATCAGATCAATCCTGTCCCAAGCGACCATTTTGTCTTTGAGATTATGTTCCTCACTCACAAGGCGGAGTTGTTCGTTGATCTGATAGATTTGTGAAGGTTTAAGGGCATTTCCAATGATCAGCAAATTTGCGTTTAAGCGGAACATATCTGCGATAATTTCTTCTAGTTTCCCTTTCCCGACATAGGTTTTGAGATCTGGGAAATCTTTTTTCTGATATTTCTGCAAAACGACCACCCCACCATAGGTACTCACGAGGTTTTCAAGCTCTTTCATCCTATCTTCAAGGAGTGCTTTGGAAGTCTGTTTATCTACAATATCTGCGAGAAATACGCGAAGTTCTGGTTGTTGTTCTACCTGCATAATAGTTCACAAAAAATCTAAAATCTGATTTTTTACTCGTGGAAAGTATACAAACTCAGCTCAGAATTGCAAGCACAGTCCACTCGAAGTGAAAAACAAAGTGAAATAAGAAGGATAATTATCTGAATACCAAACAAGAACCAGCACGAACAAGCTCCATCCCCTCACTACTAAAACTAACCAACATAAAAGTGAGTCAAGTGGTTGAAGGAGATGAAGCGCCTCCTTTTTAGATAAAAAGTAATCCAAATAAACAAAAAGCGCCCATAGACAAGCAACAAGACCCCAGAAATTCAGCACAATTAGATTTATACAAAACATCAAGTAATTTTCCAGAAAAACTAAAAAAATCTAAAATAGCCTACTTTACAGATAGTCGGAAGCTCAAACTTGCCAATTTCAAAAAAATATCATTAAAAATTTGACATTTTTCATTTCTATGTATAAAATTAGATTTGTATTTTATACAAAATGCCAAGACTCATGAATAACCAATGGAAAAGATTAGAAACATTTCAAGCTAAACTTCACAAAAGATTTGGGACGAGGATTCTCAAAAAACACCACAAAGGAAAAAGAATTGATAAAGCCTTCAATACTTCTAATTTTCTGCATCGTAACTGGATCTATATTGGAGAGCTTTCACTTGCGGTAGTGCTCAGTTGTTCTACCCTAATATTTGGAAACGGGAATGCTACTCCAAATAATCGTGAGCTTGTTTATCCTCTCAGTGAGGTCTCTACCCTTGAGTGTAGAACAAAGGAATGGTCTACGTTAACTCCTGATTGTAAAAAAGAACTTCCAATCATTAAAGGAGCAAACTATGCCAACTATGAGAATAATACGGATTATACTGATATTTATACGGTACTTTTTTGAGGAAGTTATAACAGTGGATGGAAAACAGATATGGGAAGCCATTACGGTGTAGATATCGCAACATCAAAAGGGACGCCTCTCTATGCCATTGCAGACGGAAAAGTTTTCTTTGCTGGGCAACAAGCCGGATACTGAAATGTCGTAAAAATCGAATTCGTTTACCAAGGAATCAGATATTTCGCAACCTACGGACATATGGATAGCATTACCGTTAAAGAAGGTGAAAATGTTAGTAAAGGACAAAAAATCTGAACCGTAGGAAATAGCGGACTCACGATGGGAGGTTTAGGAGGGTATCACGTGCATTTTGAAATTGATAAAGGTGAAAAATGAAGACCAATTTACGCATTCATGAATTGTGCAGACTTCAAAAAAGGAATGAATGAAACGGATATCATCAATCAAGGACTTTGTAGGACCGAAATGTTCAATACTACCGTTGATCCAATTCCTCTACTTGAGTCCGCCAACGCAAAACTTCCTCATAAAGCCAATAATAATGAAAAAAGTGAAAAATCTGAACCAGAACACAATGCAGCTCCAGTAAATCCTGTAAATAAAGTAGATTTTGCAGACCGTGAACAAATTCTAAAAATTGCAAAACTCTATCTTGATAGTCCCTACCAAATGGGAGCAACCGGAACACTTCCTGGCAATCCAACCGACTGTAGCAAATTCACGCAAAATGTATTCACTAACGTTGGAATCGAGCTCGAAAGAAGCGCTGGAGATCAAGCTCATCAGTTTTCTAACGGAGGGTACCGATACGACAATCTAAACCAAGCTGAAATCGGAGACTTGCTCTTCTTCAAAAATACCTATCCTGCAGCCGTTGAGATCACACACGTTGGAATCTATGCCGGAAACGGACTTATGATCCACGCTGGAAATGAAAAGGTCGAGCTTACCACTATAGACGGCTACCGAAAAGAACATTTCAAAGGTGTAGGATCCTTCAAATATCTTAGCATCAAATACAATAAAGAAAAAGCTACCCAAAGCTTCCTCTCGCTCAGTAAAATACCAAATAGTGCCTGACTCCCTGCAAAACAGCCCGAGATAAAACCAATCCAGCCTTCTCCAGAAAGCATACCTAATACTAATAATCAAACAGCATCAAAAGGGGAAAATCTAATTGCATTAGATAGTAGTAAACTTGATGCCGCAGGAAAACAGTTCTTCTCTGAATGGAACATCAGTCTAAAGGGAGATAACAGTTCTGAAATCAAAAAAGGAGAAACCAGAATCTTCACCTTAGAAATTACCAAAGCTAATTGAGATAAATTCAATGGAGTATTGAAACAGCCTATCGTGCTCGTAGCCAACAGCACCAATATTAGCATAGACCCAGTAGCAATCAGCCTTGTAAAAGATGGGAAAGTAGAAATAAAGCTCACAGCCAATCAAAATGGACCAGTATATACTGCAATCAATATGGGAACCAACAGAATGGGAGGCATGAGTATGCTTGTAATGTAACCACAAAAAATAAGTCAGAATTCTGATCTTTAATCACAAAAAAAACAATAATGTATCAAAACGGAAGTATCAAAGACCACGGTCACCTTAATCCAAAAGACATCGCAGAAGACGAATATTTTATGGATATTTGCCGCATAGTCGGAGAAAAAGGCACCTGTGATCGCGGAAGAAGCGGCTGCATTATTGTAAAAAATGGACAGGTAATCTCCACAGGCTTTGTAGATGCTCCTCGTGGAAGCAAAAAATGTGATGAAGTCTGACATCAGATCTGGGAAATAACCAAAGACACCAATGAAACCACCAAACACTGTATGAGAAATTGCTGTGCTGAACTTAACGCAATTGCAAACGCATCTCGTCAGGGCATCAGCCTAGAAGGAGCAACACTCTATACCAAAATGACTCCTTGCTACGTGAGACATTGTGCTCATCTGATTATAAGTTGTGGAATCACAAGAGTTGTTTGCGAAAGGAAGTTCCACGATGCAAAGCTCAGCGAAGAAGCCTTCAAAAATGCAGGTGTAGAACTCACATATCTTGAAGATCAAGTCCAAAACTACTAGATATACAATCTGATTTAAATCTTAATAGTTTACCCTCACTACCTCATATCTTACAGAAAGAGCGCCCAAGCACTCCTTAATCATTTGCTCATTTTTATTGAGCTGAGAGGAGTTACTTTTGACCTCCAAAAAAACAATTTCTCTCAGCTTCCCACGCGAAAGCCCATCAAATACGATATAATCAATCCCCTTCCCAACAAACACCAAATCCTTCATATGATAAGGGAACTCTGGCAAAAGCGGAACGACTTTTTCCGTCACTTCCCCCAAAATAGAACTTCTCGAATGACAAAGAGACTTCTTCTTGATTGCAGAAAGTTTACAATGAAAAACAAGATTTGCCAAAGAATATGCCAAGATCCCTCAGATAGCAATTCCTACAATGAGCTGAGAAAAATTTTCCATACACAAACAAAAAAATAAATTTTCTAGTTTATAACAAATTTCAAGACGTTGTCAAAACTTTTTATGACAAAAGTTCTCTTGCTTTTTTCCGAGTCTTTCCGTAGACTAAGTGAGCTTTATTTTTCTTCTTGGAATCGTGAAACTCTGCTTTGCTCCTATGGATTGAATTACCGACTGTGCGACTCGCCTTATTACCAGTCAGATTTTTGAAAAGTATAAAAATCCTGATGATGAATTGCAGCTTTGGACTGAATTTATGAATGCTGATGGTTTTATCATCAATCCGAGTAAGGTTGTGAAACATCTAATGACTGTTCGTGATAGTTCACAATGACCGTCATTGCGAAAGAGCGAAGCGGACGAAGCAATCCAGAATAAACACTTCACACTTACCAAGCCTATCGCACAAATCTACTGAGGAAACGCGAAAACACTGCTTGAAACCGCAAAAATTCTTGTAGAAAAGTATGCTGATGATTTTTCTGGGATTGAGCTGAATACCTGATGCCCGAGTAATACCGTGATGAAATGTGGTTGATGATCTGATATGCTCAAGCATCGCCCTGAAACCCTAGCCATCATCAAATCCCTTTCTGAAATCGTAAAAAGCAGTAAAAAGCTGACCTTTTCGGTAAAATCTAGAGCATGACTGAACGAAGAAGATAAGCCTCAACAACTCCAGTTTCTGACTCAGATTGCTCCTTTTTGTGATCTGATTACTATCCATGGGAGAACGCTCAAGCAGCTGTACAATTGAGAAGTCGATTTCTCATTTATTCAGCAGTCCAAAAGCCAGGTTGCTTGCCCTATCATAGCAAATGGAGGCATTACGAGCTATCAACAAGCCCAAAAAATTAGTCAAGAACGAGATTTTGACGCGTTGATGATTGGGCAAGGGGCGATTGGGAATCCCTGGGTTTTTACGCCTCATGAGCCGACTTTGGAGGGAAGGATTGAAGTAATTAAAGCACATTCGGAAATGATGATCGCTTGTGAGTTACGGTTTGAGCAGCGAGGAGAAAAAATAGAAGACTACAAATTCAACCAGCCAAAAAAATCAGATTTAGAATTTTTGAAAAAAGAAATCAATCCTGAAGCTGAATATCGTTCAGTAATTGAATTTAGAAAGTATCTTTTCCAGTATATCAAAGGTATTCCAAACTCTCGTGAATGGAAACAAGAAGTCATTCCAGTCAAGAACTATGCTGGATTGATAGGAAAGTTGGAAAAGCTTCAACATATGCTTTAATACCCTTTCTTTAACTATGCCTCTACTTCATAACCCTCAATTAGCTGAGCATATCAAAACACTGCTTCAAGAGCAGAAAAAGATCAAAACTTCCCGAAGTATGAAGTTTCCGCTTTTGATGCCATTTTTTGTCCGAGTAAAACAATGGATAAGAAGAGTTGAAAATGCGTTTCAGCCAATTGCAAGGGGAAAATCAGATTTTTTACCTTATATCAACGTAAAACATCAATCCGTTTTACTCAGAAAGCTGGGTGATGTGGATATGCAGCTTCAAATCAATAAAGTAAAAAATCTTCAAATCGCTTTAGAAAAAATTAATGGAATTCTGATTCAGCCTGGAGAAATTTTTTCTTTTTGGGAATTGGTGGGGAAACCCACTGCTCAAAAGGGCTATCTTGAGGGGATATTGATTTCAAAAGGAAAAGTAAAAGTAGGAATCTGAGGAGGCTTATGTCAGCTTGGGAATCTCTTGTACTGGATGTTTTTGCATCTCCCAGTAGAAATTATAGAAAGGCACCGTCATAGTTATGATCTGTTTCCAGATTCTGGGAGAGTCTTGCCCTTTGCTTCAGGTACAACAGTTTTTTACAATTATGTAGATCTCAAGGTCAAAAATACCTTGGAATACCCGATTCAAATCACACTTTGGACTGATGAGAAATATCTCAAGGGACAAATCCGCTCGCCTCAAGCCAAAGAAGTGAAAATTCATGTTTTTGAAGAAGATCATTGCTTTATTCATTATCAAGGGAGATTCTGGAGATACAATACCATCAAAAAAACAAATAAAAAATGAGGAAAGGAAGAAGCAATACTCATCTCTGAAAATCTCGTCCCTGTCATGTATCAAGTGAACCTAGAAACTTTACTTGAAAAGTATGATGTATTAGATATAGATGCTGGCAAATAACAAGCTCCTCTAAAAGAAGAGAGAAGTGCCATTTCCCAAATACAACACTCAGCTCCAGAACTACAAACTTTTTGATTATAGCAAGAAAAAAAATTATCTGGTAAATATAACCAAAGAACTCAACCAGACTTTTTCTGAACTTTTTGAAAAGTGGATGAGGAAATACCTCAGAGAAAATAAAAAAATCTGAATCTCCATCAATACTAGCACTGAGTCATTAAATTTCAAAAACATTTATTCAGTATATCAAAGGCATTCCATGCTCTCGAAAATAGAAGCAAGAGGAAATTTAGGTTAAGACCCGTGGAGATTTAATAGAAAAATTAGAGAGTCTGTAGAATTTAGGGAAATACTAGGAGTTTTTATTTGCTATCACGATGTTGCTGATTTTTATAAAACTCCTTAACGAGCTCCTCTGCTGTTGGTTCATTTAATTCATCTAAAGGAGGAAGAATTTCTTTTAATGTTCATTTTTGATGAAGTCCATTTTCCCAATTAGAGCAAGCGTTATATCCTATCCATTCTTCATCAGGATCAGGTGCTTCAGATGACATATCAAGTGCTTCAAAGAGCCCATCTGATGAACCATCGAGACGCTCTTGTGTAACTCTAGGTCTTCATTCATATGTAGGTTTTTCAATAATACAGGAATATTCTTCATACCAATTTCATGAACTTGAGGAAGTATTATCTGGAGTTTTATTCGGGATTCAAAAATTCGATTTTGTGCGAGACATGGAGGATATCAAGTGAATAGGTAAAAAGTATTGTTTTCACTATTAAGGTGATTTTGTGAACTTTAGTATAACTGCATTTTTTATAAAGTCAAATTAATGATGCTTATCCTAAACGAGAGGAAGATATTTATCTCTTATATCCCATATTCCTAATTATACATTCTTAACCCAACAGATCAAAGTCCCAATTCTCGCAAATAGAAACAAAAGATAATTCCAATTAAGACCTATGCTTAATAGAAAAATTATAATAAGAAGAAAAAAACACATAGATCCCAGCAATAACCAAAAGCAAACCAGCAGAAAGAAAAAGACCTTGAGAGAAAGTTAAATATCACAAAATCCACCCTACCAAAGGTCAACCAAGAATTGAACTCAAATTTTCAACAACTGATTTCATAGATAAAACGGTTGCCCTTTTTTCTGCTACAATAAGCTGATTTGTCAACAGCTCATCTATAGGGAATATAATATCATCAATAAAATTGTAGATAATATATAGGAAAATGAGCATTGTGATTGAGGAAGTCAATCCTGCGAAGATAAGGATTCCTACAAAGAGCACGAGCGAAACTCCCAAAACAAGAGGACTGTTTTTCTTTTTCTTAAGAACCTTTTCAAGCAAGAGTGGAACTCCAGCTCACAAGAGTCATAAAAGCGATGAAAGATAACCAAGATTCTCTATTGAGAAACCAAGCTCTTCAAGATAAGGAGCCCAAATCAATCCTGTCAATTCATCTAAAATAAGAAAAAGCCCGATTCCTGCAAATAAAAACCATAAGGTTTTATACTGAGCAAGATATTTTCGAGAGTCTCTCAAATGATGCAAAAACATCTTACTGAGAATATTTTCCTCTTCTCAGCAATAACCTTTCGTCCCATCAGGAAGGAGTAAAAGCACCCCACTAGCAAGTAATAGCCCTCCTCCATACACATATCGCAAATACTCTATGCCTCGATACTTTACAATTCAAGCTCACAAAAACCCAGCAATGATAAATCCAATATTTCTTAAACTCATTTTCCTCATAAAAAATGACTTCATATCATCAGGATTTTCAGCTTCTATTCTATCAGAAATCCAAGCATTATCAGCCCCTGTAAAAAAGTTTCAAAAAAGGCATTAAAACAGAAAACAACCGCAATCGAAAAAAAATTATCGGTAAGTGGAATCAGAAACAAAGTGAGAGCAGAAAGACTATAACCAAGGATAACACTCGTTTTCTTCCCATAAATATCAGCAATCATTCCCGTTGGAATCTCAAAAATAAGTCCAACAATGCTTCTTAAACTAGAAATCAAGGCAATTTGCCAAAAGCTAAATCCTAAAGCTACAAAATAAATAATATAGAAAGGAGTAATGACCTTTAATGCATTTTGAAGAAAAGTAGCTAAGTAAAAGCCATATATTGATTTTTTAAACACAATATTCAATCAATAAATTAAAAAAACTATCGAAAGTATAATCATTAATACCAGGCATATCAACTGATTTTTTTATTGTATCTTCAGACAATATCGATATAGTCGACTAGAATTTATTCCAACACAAAACCGATGGTCTATACGATAGTTGCACTTCCTCAGGATGATCAATTACATAAACTGAATACGATCAGAAATTATTTTTACCAAAATAGCTTTAGACAGAGAGTTTCCAAATGCAAAGAAAATGCACATATTACCTCATTACAATTAAAGGATTCTTTATCTAAAAATTTTTGGTCAGAAGTTGAAAGTAGTCTCATCAATACTAGAAAAATAAACCTGACTAACTTTCAGATAATCCTCCAAGAGCACGATCGAATCAAAAAAAATCCAGAACGAAATAAAAAATATCCTGAATGATGCGGACGATTCGCACTTTTCTTTCCAAAGAATCAAAACCTGATCCACACCGCCAAAAAAATAAGAAAAATTGCCGAAAACTTTGATGTTGACGACTCTTTAGCATATGCCCAAAATATCGCTAATGCAACCTGAGAATATGGAAGTCAACGAGATCTTTTCAACTATTTAGCAAATCATATGAATCTATGCAATTACATCCGCCTTGACAAAATGCATCTCGCCGCCACCTACTTCAAGCAACACTTTAACACCCAATCGCTCATCATTGACAAAATAGCTCTAGTCGACAACAAAGGGCAATTACTCAATATAAGCTATCTAAAAAAATAGGAGAGAAAAACGATAATTTGATATTGCCTTTCATTTGCTTTTCTCTAAGCTAAGATCAGACTTTACTCTTTTTTTAACACTCGTGAATCTCTCAGAATCTACTCAATACCTTCAATCCTTCATCAAAAAAGTTCCAAATCCTGAACATATCCCCGATGCTGAACTGAAAACGATCTACCAGCTTTTCATTGATACTTTAACCGATCATAATCATCTCTACTATATTGAGGCAAAGCCGATCATCTCTGATGCGGAATATGATGAACTTTTCGCGTATCTCAAAGCAATGGAAGAGTATTTCCCGACAATTATTTCCAGCACCTCTCCAACGCAAGGTCTAGTGGGACAACTTTCTGACGGATTCAAAAAGGCAGTGCATCAAATCCCTCTTCTTTCCTTAGAAAACAGCTACAATGCTGAAGATATCAGAGAATGGGCAGTCAGAGTCGCAAAGTTGGCAGAAAAAAAAGGAATTCTGAACCGGGAGTATCATTTAGAGCCGAAATTTGATGGACTCAGCGTAGAATGTATTTACCACGATGGGAAACTCACTCAAGCAATCACCAGAGGCGATGGGAAAATTGGGGAAGACATTACCGCAAATGTGATGATGATTCCTTCAATTCCAAAGCAGATTTCTTATCTTTGAACTTTGCAGGTTAGAGGGGAGATTATGATGCCCAAATCCCAGCTCCTCAAGCTCAATCAGCAAAGAGACCACTCCGGTCAAACCCCCTTTTCAAATACGAGAAATGCCGCTGCTGGAAGTATAAAACTCTTAGATAGCAGAGAAGTTGCGAAAAGAGGCTTGATTGCTTTTATGTACGATCAACTCTGAGGAGAAAAGGTGGACCTTAAATCCATTGGAATGCCCGTTTTTGAGCTGCCAGAAAACTTCCTCGTGACGACAGATATTGAGCAAATTATCGCCTGGTGTCAAGATTTTCAAATCAAGCACTTTCTGGAGGAGCAGGATTTTGATTTTGATGGCTTGGTAATTAAGGTTTCTGATAGTAAATCTCCTCAAAATACGTCAAACTGCGATATATCAGAAAAATCTGACTTTTCTCTTTTTGATACAGAGACTCCAGTAAACAGTAGCGAAGACATTCGTTCAGCACTCTGATCTACGGAGCATCACCCTAGACGAGCAATCGCCTACAAATTCCCAGCACAACAGGTCGCAAGCCAGATCCAAGAGATAACCTTTCAAGTCGGGAGAACGGGGATTATCACACCCGTTGCCCACATTGAACCGATTTCGCTTAGTGGAGCAACAATTTCTAGAGTCAGTCTTCATAATTTTGATTTTATTGCCAAAAAGCAGATTAAGAAAAGGGATTTTGTCCGAGTGCAAAGAAGTGGTGAGGTGATTCCTTACATTTTGGGAAGCATCAAAGAACGCAGAAATGGCAGTGAAGAGCCGATTATTCCTCCTCTATTCTGTCCTGAATGCGGAGATCCGATTACCAATATAGATATTCACTACTATTGCACCAATCCCTCTTGTCCAGCACAGATAAGAGAAAAGATTACGCATTTTGTTTCCAGAGATGCGATGGATATTAGTGGAATTGGTGAAGCGATGATTGAGGTCTTAGTTAAACAAAAAATGCTGAATTCAGTCGCAGATATCTACCACCTGACGTCGCTTCAAAATCAGATTCTCCTCCGTAAATTCCCAAGCTTTGGAGAGAAAAAAATCACTGAGCTTGTCAATCAAATTGAACTTTCAAAAAAACAACCACTCTGGAGACTTCTCAATGCCCTTTGAATCCCTCATATCTGAAAAAAAACAGCCCAAGATGTCGCTGAATACCTTGCCTTACACGAAGTAACGTCACTAGATCAGATGATAAGTGCGTTTTCTAATGATGGCTTAGCAGACGTCGAAGGTATCGGGGAAAAATCCCTACAAGCGATTCAGCTTTTTATGACGAATCCCGAAACCTTAAAGCTTCTGCGTACCTTAGAGCAAGAAGGCGTACAATTCTCCGCAATAAATGAAAAAACAAATACTGAATCTTCTTCACAGTGAACCTTTTCGCTCACGGGAACTTTCCCTATTGCAAGAACCGACCTCATTCAGCAAATGCAAAAACTAGGCTATCGCTACGAAGAAAATCCGACTTCAAGTACAACCTTTATGCTTATCTGAGAAAAACCGTGATCCAAAGCAGAAAAAGCAAGAAAATTCTGAATTTTAATCTATGAAAATCGAGAAACCATACTAAAAGAATTTCATCTCACAATCCCCATGAAGCTAAAAGATGAAAAACAAGGGATTATCCAAGGAGGACTATTTTAAAAAACCACTCTGCGAATGCACAAAGTGGTTTTACATGTTTGCTTCATCAGTGAACTTGGACAATTTCTCCAATCTCTATCAAAGCTCCGGAAGACCTCTCACACAGAAATTTAAACCGCTCATCAAAGATTGAAATGACTTCAACCTCTTTGAGAGCTTCATTTCGTAGCTTGTAAGGAGAATCAAATCCAAACGGCAGAATAAAGAGCCAAGTCACAGCTTCGGCGGTTTTGAGAGCCACCAAGGCACCCGGTCTAACTTTACCAAATGTTGGATTTTCCAAGTCACAAGAACTACGACTCAAGCTCTGTAAAAACTCGATACACTGCTTCGCCGTGTTCCCTGAGGACTTTATCTTACGTTGTACACTGAGCCTTACCTGATTAAGAAGGCTTCTTTTTTCTTTTCTCCAGTTCATATTATTCATCTTTTTTGTTATTATGTCATTATTGACAACATTGATAATAGTGATTCCATAACCAAAAATCAAGACAAAAAGTCATCAAGTTTTTTTTTGACAAAAGCAAAAAACCAAATAATCACTTGAAAAGCAAAAAACATTTTTTATACTCAGTATCATTCTTTTAACCATATCAGCATTTAATGTATTTCAATCCACTAGGTCTCCACTACTCTGCCCAAGAAGCACTAACTCTCTGAAATCTCAAGAAAAAAAACTTCAACTCTGACATTGAAACCTCAAAAATTCAAGCTTATTGCGAAAAACACCAAATTTGATGCATCGTACAATGAGATAATGCATATCCTCAGAGACTGATGAACGACTCCCAAGCTCCTTTTTTGCTCTACTACCAAGGGAATCTTTCTCTCCTCGAGGAAAAAATTCTCGGAATAGTAGGACCAAGACAGCCCAGTGAATATGGAATTCAGGTTTTGGAACTTTTCTTTGAAAAAGCAAGCAACTTTCAGCTTGTTTCGCTCTCAGGATTTGCAAAAGGAGTGGATCAAAAAACGCATCAACTCTCACTACTGCACAACATCCCAACCATCGCAGTGCTCGGATGAGGTTTCCAACACTATCTCAGAAGTTCCGATCGCTGATTTCTCAGAGAAATCATAAATCAGTGAGGACTCATTCTCTCAGAATTTAAACTCTGATTCCAGCCAACCAAACGAAGCTTCCCCCAGAGAAACAAACTCATTGCAAAACTCAGCGAAATCCTCTTTTTACCCGAAGCAAGAGAAAAATCTTGAAGTCTGATTACTGCAGAGTTCGCCTACACTATGGGAAAACCTGTATTTTCAGTCCCGGCTCCTATCTTTTCACCTCAAAGTGCCGGCGTCTTTGCCAAAATGAACGAACAAAAAATCCAACTCATCACAGACTTTGACGCCTGCTTACAAAAGCACTTTCTTCAAAAAGGAACTGTGCAAATAGAAAAAACATCACTAACCGACCGTCAAATCGAGCTCCTACAACATCTCGAAAAACAGGGAGATTCCAGCTTAGAAAGTCTGCTTGCTTACACACATCTCAGCTACGGAGAACTCCTCCAAGAGCTAACCTTCTTAGAAATAGATAAGAAAATCCAAGAAATCTGACCTTGAATCTACAGAAAAAAGAAATAACGCAACATTTTAGTACTCAATCTTGTCAGTTTTCCTCTTCCGTTCCTCAAAAACCTTGAGTGCATTGCTTTTATCAAGCTGATGGATAGGAAGACTTCTTTCTTCGAGGTTTTTTTTAAGCTCTTCATAAAGGAAGTCATCATCAAACCCGATATCCGCAGCATCCTTCCTCGTATTGGCATAGTAAATCGCCTTTGGTCTCGCCCAATAAATCGCTGCAAGACACATCGGACAAGGTTCACAGCTGGTGTAAATCTCACAATCATCTAGCTGAAACGTGCCCAAATTCTTGCAAGCATCTCTGATCGCTACCACCTCAGCATGTGCCGTAGGATCATTGTCAGAAGTGACATGATTAGCCCCAGTTCCAACGATCTTCCCTTGCCTCACAATGATCGCACCAAAGGGTCCACCTTTCCCTGCTCTCATATTTTCTAGGGACAACTCTACCGCCTTCTCCATAAAGTATTCGTGAGTCATGATCTAATAAATAAAAGATAAAAAATCTGACTAAAGTATGGGCATTTTTCCCTGAAAATCAAGAGCAATCCTCAACTCTCCCCAAAATCCATCCTCTCTTGACATTTACCACAAAACATTTGGAACAAAGCTATAACTTTTTACTCAGAAGACTATAAATAACAAAGCAAATTTCCCTGTTTTTTTCCTATTTAATAATCTTAAGCTCTTGACCAATTTGAATCCCCAGTTTCTCCAACGTGCCACTGTTAAGTTCGATCGCTTGGATCGCTTCAGACCTCGGAAAATAATTCTGACACGGCATCTTCTCACACGGAGCTGCAGAAACGAAATCCATAACTCTATTCCCCGTATCTAATCGGACAATATCTAGCGGAATCAAGGTATTTCTCATCCAAAAACTCCAAAAGTCTGATTTATCAAAAACAAAGAGCATCCCCTGGTTTTCAGCAAGCGACTCACGAAACATCAGTCAGAGCTCTCTCTTTTCTGGCGTATCAGCAATTTCAAGCTCAAAACAGTGATTTTCATAACACATTTGAGGTTTTTGAGGACTGAGCTTACTCTTTTCTAGAAAGTGAAAAAAGAAAAAGCTGATAATAAGCACTTTGATTCCAATTAAAATCATTACTCGTCTAATGAGACTTTGAAAGAATTGCTTTTTCTCTGAAGTTGAATTGAGCATATGAAGAATCGAACAATAAAATTTTTTTAATCAGAACTTAATATGCTTCTCTCCGTTACTTTCCTTAGATAAGCATCAAAGAAAAACACCAAACCTACGGAAATTTCTTGCATTTCTTGCGGGAATTCCTATAGTCAGAGTCAGATTTTAACTTTTTCCTTTATAATTGCAAATGGCACAAGTTCAACTCAGCGAAAGAGAGGTCAGAATACAGAAAACTCAGAAACTTCAAGCGATGGGAATTCATCCTTATGCTCAATCTTTTCACAAAACGCACCTCATCAAAGATATTATCGCGACTTATGAAAATCAGCAGCTTCGCGAGATTGAGGCGATTATTGAAGCTCCAGAAGTGCAGGTCAAAACTGCTGGAAGAGTGATGCTCTATCGTTCGCATGGAAAGCTTGCTTTTGCAAAAATCCTTGATAGCACTGAGCAAATCCAGCTGATGTTTCATAGAGATCGGTGCAAGATTATCAAAACAGAAAAAAAAGCTGATGGACACATGGAAGATATTGAGGTTCAGAGTTTAGACTTTCCAGAGAGCGAAACCTGAACGATGACGGCTTACAAATTTATGGAAAAAATGGTGGATCTCGGAGATTTTATCGGAGTAGAAGGAGAAGTCTTCAAAACTCACAAAGGAGAACTCACAATTTTCGTGTCAGCTTTCAAATTCCTTTCCAAAGCGATTAGACCTTTGCCTGAAAAGTTCCATGGTTTGAGTGATCAGGAGGAGCTGTATAGAAAAAGATACCTTGATATGACGATGAATCCTGAAACCTATGCGAGATTCCTTTTTAAGTCCAAGTTTTATCAGACTTTAAGGGATTTTTATCGTAAGTATAACTTTATTGAGATTCAGACTCCGATTTTGGATAATGCGGCTTCTGGTGCGGCAGCAAGACCGTTTATTACCCATCATAATGACTATGATACCGATGTCTATCTCAGAATTGCTTTTGAAACCTCACTCAAAAAGGCGACGGTTGGAAGATTTGAGAGAGTATTTGAGATTGGGCAGGATTTTAGAAATGAGGGGTCTGATCCTTCACATTTGCAGGAGTTTACGCAGGTGGAGCACTATGCGGTGTATTGGAACTATGAGGATAATATGCGTTTTACTGAGGAAATGTTTGATTATCTCTTTGCTGAGCTTGGGCTTTCTAAGCAGCTTAAAGTAAAAGATAAAGACTGAATAGAGAAAACGGTTGATTTTACGACTCCACGAGAGAGAATAGATTATACCAAGGGAATCCTTGATGCTTCAGGGATTGATATTACCAAATATGATACTGACGACGCAGATCAATTAAGAGCTGATATCCGTGCAAAAGGTATTGAATTTGAAGGAATGGATGAGATGGGAACTCCGACTTTGATTGATTATTTATTCAAAAAAGTGCTCAGACCAAAGATCGTAGGACCAGCTTTCATCTATAATTATCCAGTGATTATGCAGCCTTTAGCGAGGACTTCTGATGCTGATGCAAATATCGTAGAGCAATTTCAACTTCTCGTAAATGGTTGGGAGATTTGTAAAGCCTATTCTGAACTTGTAGATCCTTTACTCCAACAGGCAAACTTTGACAAACAAGCTGCTGCTGCAGAAAAAGGCGATGATGAGGCGACCAGTGGAGATGATGCTTTCGTAGAGGCGATGGAGTATGGAATGCCTCCACAGTCTGGTTTTGGAATGGGACTTGAGAGAATTTTGGCAATTCTGACAGAACAAGAAAACTTGAGAGACGTGGTAATGTTCCCACTTATGAAGCTCAGAAATCAAGATACAGCCTGAGATCCTGAAAAAAAATAAATAGGAAAAGAAAGAAGTCTGACCTCAGATTTCTTTTTTATTACCAAAAAAAGTTCTCAACTCAATAATTAAGCTCCTCCAGCACAAAAAATTTACAGATAGAATAGCAATATTTTCTGCCAAATCAAAAAACTTTAGCTTGACGCTTATCTGAGTAATAAGATAGATTATTTTCTCTTGCATTTTCATCTTTTTTATCTACTATATAGCACCAGGCAAAAATAAGTGCTATTTATTTTCTAATCTTAAACAAATGAACTTCAATAAACTTACTATTAAAGCCAGCGAGGCAATTCAAGAAGCGAACAGTCTCTGCATCAATAGAGGCAATAATGAAATCACAACAGAACATCTTTTCTTTGCCATGCTCGAACAGACTGATGGCTACCTCCCCTTAATCTTAAAAAAAATGGGAAAAAACATTGAACAGATAAAAGCTGAAACCATTGTACTTTTGGACAAGCTCCCAAGGATTCAAGGGACAAACCAAATCGGACTTAGCAACGAGTTAAACCGCATCTTGGAACAAAGCGAAAGAGAAATGAAAGAGCTCTGAGATGCCTATATCACGACCGAGCATTTTCTCCTCACCATTCTAAAAAACGACAACAAGATCAAGCAACTCCTTGAAAAGCTTAACATTACTTACCAAGTAGCCCACGAAACAATCCTCCAAATGAGGAACGGAGAAAAAATCGAAACAAATGATCCGGAAGTCAGCCTTGAAGCCCTTTCTAAATATGGGAAAGATATTACGCTTCTTGCAGAAAAAGGAAAACTTGATCCTGTCATTGGAAGAGATGAAGAACTAAGAAGAGTGCTTCAAATCCTTTCTCGTAGGACCAAAAACAATCCCGTCCTTGTCGGAGATCCTGGAGTTGGAAAGACCGCCATTATTGAGCTTCTTGCACAACAAATCGTCAAATGAGAGGTTCCAGAGCTTCTTAAGAACAAAAAAATCATTGAACTCGATATGGGAGCGCTTATGGCAGGAAGTAAATATAGAGGAGACTTTGAAGAAAGACTAAAAGCTATTTTAAAAGAGGTTGAAAAATCAGACTGAGAAATCATCCTTTTTATTGATGAATTACATACCGTTGTTGGTGCAGGAAAGACAGAATGATCGATGGATATGGGGAATATGCTCAAACCAGCCCTTGCCAGAGGACAAATCAGAGTAATCGGAGCAACAACCCTCAATGAATATCGTCTCTACATTGAAAAAGATGCCGCACTTGAGAGGAGATTCCAACCAGTCATGGTAAATGAACCAACAAGAGAAGACGCTCTAGCAATTCTTCGCGGTATTAAAAAAGCCTATGAAACCCACCATGGAGTAAAAATTACCGATGATGCGGTGGTTTCAGCAGTTGATCTATCTAGAAGATATATTCCAGATCGCAAACTCCCAGACAAAGCCATAGACTTACTAGATGAGGCCGCAGCCAGCGTGAAGATGAACCTTGCTACTATGCCAGAAGAAATCCTACAACTAGAAAAATCCATCAATCAGCTCGAAATCGAAAAACAAGCACTCATAAGGGATGCAGAAAAATAAGAATCGCGCATCACAACCAGTTTTTTTCTTCTATCCCTCTCTATATCATGAAAACGACCAGTTATCTCGACTTTATTGCTCAGCTCCTTACTAATAAGGACGAGTTTTCCGCATTTAAAGCGTGTTACCAACAAACCATTCCCAAGAGCATCAAACTCATCAATTCAAAAGCAAAAAAAGCTGATCTACTCCCCTATTTTACCGATCATGGGCGGCAACTTGAATATCCAGATCTCTCACATTGAGACAAGAAATATGATGATGTTTTCTACGTCCACAATTATCATACCAAAACACTCGGCACACATTTCCTGCATCAATGAGGCTTTTTTTACATCCAAGAAGTCGCTGCAGGACTCTCAGCCCAAGTTCTCAATCCTGAAAAATGAGACCTGGTACTTGACCTCTGTGCCTCTCCATGAGGAAAAACGATCCAGCTTACAGACAAGCTTTTAAGCAGTTGAGGAGGATTTGTTTTAGCCAATGAGCCCTCAAATTCTAGAAGAAAAGCCTTAATCTTCAACATCAACCGCTGTGGAATGCTTAATACAGCGATTTCTGCCTATAAAGGAGAAGATATCGGAGACTTAGCTCCTGAAACTTTTGATAAAGTTCTCGTAGACGCCCCTTGTTCCGGGGAAGGGATGCAATATAAGCACGATAAAAAAGTCCAAATGCGAGATCAGAAAGCAGCAGATAAATTAGCGAAGCTCCAAACCCAGCTTCTACTCTCTGGGATAAAAGCTCTAAAAGTCTGATGAACACTCGTTTATTCGACCTGTACCCTCAATCCTTTTGAAAACGAAGGCGTGATCAGCCAAGTAATCAATAAGATTTGACCTGCAATAGAGCTAATGTCCGTTCCTATTGAGCAAAAAAGCAAGGGAATCAGCGAATTTCAAGGTAAAAACTTCCTTTCTAGTGACGACACACAAAAAGTAGCCAGATTTCGACCTCATATCCAACACACTTGAGGCTTTTTCATCTTAAAGCTAAAAAAAGTTGCCTCTATAGAGACAGAAAATAAGCAAGATAAGAGGACTCTAAAAGAATCTCAACTTTACACCTGACCTGAACTTCAAAAAAAAGTCCGAGACTATCTTGACCATCATCGAGGCATCTGCAAGCAAGCAAATACAACCTTTATCTCGACAAATAACGCAATTTATTGCACTACAAAAGACTACTCAAACCTCTCCAAAAAAATTCATACCGAAAAAATCTGACTTCCTATCATAAAAATCGGTTATTCTGGAGAGCGAATCCCTCAGCAAAGCATTGCCACTTGCTTTTGAAGCTCCGCCAAGAAAAATACTCAAGAACTTTCCAATCAACAGGCTCAAGAACTTTCAGAAAACAACCTCCTTAGAGAACAGTTCTGAAAACCATGAGAGTTTCTCATTTTAAAACGACAATGAAAAGGCTTCGCCCTAGGAAAACAAGGAGAAAATATCATAAAAAGTAAAATAAATTAAAAGGAAAAAGCTGAATCTCGAAACGGGACTCAGCCTTCTTTTTTCTCATTTTCACTTCCTAATTCCTCAACCTGACCCTGCGACCATCAATCACCGCATAACCAACAAAGTGAGTATAACGATGCCGAACCTGAGGATTAGAAAGCAAGCTCCCAAGAGGAATCTTACATACACCTCGAAGGACATTCCCTCGTTGCTCCCAAGTAAAATCTGAATCCAGCAAACGAACCGAAAGAATCGATCCATTCACCTCAAATTTCCAAAATGATTCAAATTCAACTCTCTGAACCTGTCTCGAAGACCTAAATTCTAAAGCCACGGTCCGCTCTTTGAAAATTGCATTATTTACAATTCCAATAGACCAAGCCAAATCCGGATCATCCAGAACACGATCACAATCACAACTAAAAAGGAAAGAAACAAACATCAAAAGGGAAACCAACTTTTTCATAATTTTTTTATTTTTTATTTTCAGTCACAAGTATATACAAAAAACACAAAATGTCAAGAGATATTCTCCTTGCAAAGGGGAAGTAAAACACTAAAATTCCAAACAGTTTTTTATCACTTTTGAATGATAATGCTCAATTTAGAACAGACCCTTCAGGAGCTCAATGCGATGAATAATCTTGACCAATTAGAAACCTGGTATCAAGAACTTTTAGGAAAAAAAGGGAAGCTGACTGAAGCCTTGAAAGGACTCGCAACGCTCAGCCCTGAGGAGAAAAAAGAACAAGGAGGAAAACTTTCCAGCATGAGAACGAGCCTCCAAGACGCCTACCAAGCAAAATTTAACGAGCTCAAGACGCTTGAAATCAATGCACAGCTAGAAAAAGAAACAGTAGATATTTCGCTTCCTGCAACTGAACTAGAGGAAGGACATTTTTCTTTGCTTACGAAAGTGAGAAGAGAACTTGAAGAAATCGCTCAGAATATGGGATTTATCGTAGAAAGTGGAACGGATATTGTGAGCAAGTTTGAGAATTTTGAAGCGGTAAATATTCCGGTTTCTCATCCTGCTACTGAAATGCACGATACGATTTATGTGGCTGAGAAAGATGAAAGAGGAGAAAATTATGTTTTGAGAACGCACACTTCTGCAGGTCAGAATTATGTGATTAAAAAATATGGAGTGCCAATCAAAGCGGTTTTGCCAGGAAGAGTATATCGTTTTGAGAATATTGATGCGACGCACGATACGATGTTTTATCAGTTTGAGGGAATCTATATTGATAAGAATATCAGTATCGGACATTTCAAAAGTGTGATTACTAAGTTTCTTTCTGCTGCCCTGCAAAAAGAAGTAGAAATCAGAATGAGACCAGGATTTTTCCCATTCGTAGAGCCTGGTTTTGAGATTGATACGAGATATGAATACACGAATCCTAAGACAGGAGCCAAAGAAATATCCAATCGAATGGAAATCCTCGGCGCTGGAATGATCCATCCTAATGTGCTCAGAGAAGCTGGAATTAACCCTGAAGAATGACGAACGGGATTTGCCTTTGGTATGGGAATCAACAGACTTGCTGCCGTAAGATATGGAATCAAGGATATTAGGCTTTTTACGAATGGAGACTTAAGATTTGCAAGGAGTTGGTAAATCTGAATTTAGTTTTTTTGTAAATGATGACAGAAAAATCTTCAGAAAATAAAGATCTCCTTCAAGACGAAACCTTAAGTCAAAAACTAATAAAAAAAGGCTTCTGGCTTTATCTTTTTTGATATCTTATTGCACCAGGAGGATACCTAATCAGACTTTTAATTTCTAATTCTCCTGAAGTTTCAGTTGCTGATGTTGGTATTCTCTACAGTATTATTAGCCTCATTAGTTTTTTGAACGTCTATAATGATCTTGGACTCACGGAAAGTTTACAATATTTTTTACCAAAATTTTGGATCAAAAAGGAATACAATCACATCAAAACAACAATTTATTTAAGCTTTCTAGTTCAGTTCGGAACCGCGATATTGATCGCCTTTGGATTGTGGTTTGGTAGTGATTGGCTCACAATAAACTATTTTCATAACCCTATTTCTGCTGATATATTAAAATACTTCTGCCTCTATTTTTTATGAATAAATCTTTTTCAGACATTTCAGAGCATTTTTATTGCATTTCAAAAGACTTTTGACTATCAACTTGTGGAATTTATAAGAATGCGATCTGTAGTCTGATTTTCATTTTTTTGTTTTTTGACCAACAGAGGAACTATAAAATGGTACAGTCTTAACCGACTTTTATGATTAGGAGTTGGAATACTCATTGCTGGGTTTATTTACTATAAAAATTACCATCATTCTCTGATGCAGGGGAAGTTTGAACGAAATAAACCTATGCTTAAAGAATATCGTAAATACGCACTATGGTCATTTATTTGACTAAATATTAGTGGCATATTTTGACAGATTATTCAGCAGCTTGTGCTTTATTTTCTGGGGGACGAATCTGCTGGATATTTTGCGAATTTCCAGAGTCTGTTTAATATGGGATTTGTACTTATTTGACCAATTATGAGCCTGATTTTCCCAATTGTTGCAGAAGTTATGGAAAAGAAAGATGAGAAAAAACTGAATCTCCTTATTTCATTTTTTTATAGTTATTTTTCTATTCTTACACTAAGTTTCAGTGCCCTACTCATAGCCCTCGGTCCTGAAATAGCAATTGTTCTTTTTTGAGAAAAATTTCGCTTATCATGAGAGATCAGCATCTGGGGAACCGGATTCCTCATATTTAATATCTTATCAAATTTCAACTTTGCAATACTTGGATGAATTTGAGCAGTAAGACAAAGAGTTTATATCCTAGTAGGGACATTAGCATTAACAATCCTCATGAGTAGCCTTGCTATTTACCTTTTTGGACTCCTATGAGCTGTAGTATGATTTTGAATTGGTTACCTCTTTGCTTGGGGACTAAGCTTGATTTACTTAAAGAAAAAAATATACTTTCAGCCAGACTGGAAATTTATAAGATCAAATATCTTAATTATTTCTATATTAACACTTTGTATTCAGAATAGTAAACATTTAGTATTTGTTATAGAGAATAATAGACGAAATAATCTCTTATATCTTATTACTATATGAATCTGATTTTTTCTTCTAATTTTTTTATGGAATATCAAGAAATGTAGCCTCTTAAAACAAGAAATTAGAAATTTAAAAAAAATTACTTAAAGTATAAAATAGGGAAATCAAAAAATTTTTTAGTTCATTATATAGAGATGGAAACAATTCTCATCACTTGATCAAGTGGCTTTATCTGATATCATGTCTCAAAAAAACTCCTAGAACAGGGGAAAGCAGTGATTGGAGTCGACAATGAAAACGATTACTATGATATAAATCTAAAACATGCAAGAAGACAAGAACTTGAAAAGTTTGAAAACTTCAAATTCTACAAAGGCAATCTAGAAGATCTAGCATTTGTAAAGAAACTCTTTGAAGAAAATAGAATAGATAAAGTCTTGAATCTTGCAGCACAAGCTGGTGTAAGATATAGTCTTGTTAACCCTTATGCATATATTCAGACAAATATTGTAGGGTTTCATAATCTCATTGAGCTGGCAAAACAATATAATATCAAAAACTTCGTTTATGCCTCTAGTGCTAGTATCTATGGAGCGAATAAAAAAATGCCTTTTACTGTTGGTGATCAGACAGATACTCCAATAAGTCTTTATTGAGCAACAAAAAAAGCAGATGAACTTATCGCACATAGTTATAGCTTTTATTTCAAGTTACCAACAGTTGGACTCAGATTTTTTAATGTTTATTGACCACGAGGGAGACCTGATGGAGCATTTTTTATCTTTGCAAAAGGAATCTTGGAAGAAAAAGAAATCCAGGTATTTAATGAAGGGAAAACAATTAGAAATTTCACCTATATTGATGATATAGTAGATGGAGTAATCAAGTCTCTAAATTATATTCCAGAAAATCATTACGAAATCTTCAATCTTGGGAATACAAACACCGTTGTACTAAACGATATGATCTCTTATATTGAAAAAGAATGTGGGAAAACTGGAAATAAAAAATATCTTCCTGCTGACTTAGCAGATATTCCCGAAAGCTGAGTTGATATAAATCATACACAAAAGCTCCTCTGACGAGAACCAAAAATTCCTATCCAAGAAGGAGTGCACCAGCTTATCAAACGATACAGAGAATACTATAAGATATAATCAGAATTTATCTTTTTAATATAAATTCACTATGAAAACTATTGCAATCATTGGACTTGGATATGTAGGGCTCCCACTAGCCTACCATCTCGCAAAAAAAGGGAACAATCTCATCGGATTCGACATTTCTGAGCAAAAACTCTCTGAGCTGAAAAATGGATTTGATGCAACAGAAGAAATCTGAAACAAAATCGCAGAAGTTAATATCCACTATACCAACAATCCAGAAGAATTAAAAAAGGCTGAAATCTTGATCGTAACTGTACCAACTCCAGTTGATCATGACAATAACCCTGACTACACACCACTAATCAAAGCATCGACAATGATAGGTAAAGTCCTAGAAAAAGGACAAACTGTTGTATATGAATCGACTGTAGACCCTGGATGCACTGAGGAAATCTGTATCCCTCTTCTAGAAAAAAATAGCGGCCTGAAATATATTCATGATTTTCATGTAGGATACTCTCCAGAAAGAATCAACCCATGAGACAAAGAGCATACTGTAGATAAAATCGCAAAAGTAGTATCTGCCTCTGATCCAGAAACATTGGAAATCCTAGCGGAGATGTACTGATCAATTACAACAGGGACAATTCACAAAGCACCAAGTATAAAAGTTGCTGAGACTTCAAAAATTATTGAAAATACCCAAAGAGATATCAATATTGCAGTAATTAATGAGATTGCAAAAATTTGTGATAAAATGTGAATAAATACCTATGATGTCTTGGATGCAGCAGCAACTAAATGGAATTTTCTCAAGTTCACTCCTGGACTTGTGGGAGGTCACTGTATTGGAGTAGATCCTTATTATCTAGCTAGAAGAGCAATAAAAGTCTGACTTCATCCTGATGTTATCCTTGCAGGAAGAAGAATAAACGATGATATGCCAGTTCGAGTTGCTCATCAGGCAATCAAACTCCTTATCCAGGCAAACAACAAAGTGCAAAATGCCAATATTCTGATATTAGGCCTAACCTTTAAAGAAAATGTTCCAGACTTTAGAAATAGTAAAATAGCAGAGACCATCAGAGAACTCAAAGAATTCTGAACCAATATTGCTGGGTATGATCCTTATCATGAATATCTTAGAGACTATGATAGAGAAGAACTTAATCTTACCTCAGAAGAGATACTTACTGCACTTTCTAATGAAAAGAAATACGATGCCGTCATTTATGCTCAAAATCATAAGGAATTTGAACGCCTTGATATCAAAAGTCTTCTAAAAGAGGATTGAGTACTTTTTGATATAAAAGGGAAGTTGAGAGGGCAAGGCTTTAAACACTACAAATGTCTATAAAAAAATGAGAAAATGATCTGTTTTCCGCCTTTTATGAGATAGTCATAGATAATGCATACAAAAACAAAGAAAGCTGGTTATATCTTTCGTATTGATGATGTCACACCTTGAATGAACCGAGATAATTTTTTGAGGTTAGAAAAAATCTTTGATACGTACGCTATTAAACCAATCATTGGACTAGTCCCAGATAATCAAGATAGACAATTATGACTTGCAGAATACACAGCAGAATTTTGGGAGAAAATGAGAAGTTTAGAGGAAAAATGACGGATAATTGCACAACATGGATATCAACACTTCTACACAACGCACAACAGTGGAATCATAGCTCTCAATAACTATAGTGAATTTGCCTGACTCCCCTACAAAGAACAATATGAAAAAATAAAAAAGGGGAAAGAAATCCTTGAAAAGCACTTAAAAAAGGAAATAAAATGGCGAATGGCTCCAGCACATAGTTTTGATAAAAATACATGTAAGGCACTAAAAGAATTAGAATTTGAATATATCACAGATGGAATAGCTCTTTCCCCATTTTCAAGAGAAGGTCTCAAATGGCTGCCTCAACAACTTCGAAAGCCAATAAAAAAAAGAAACGGAATCTGGACCATTTGTCTGCATCCCAATAGCTATAGTCCAGCTTTTATTGATAATATAGAAGCATTCTGTAAAGCTGAATCTCAGCACTGTATCAATGCTATTGAATCCTTGAATTATAGCTCCCCACGAAGGAAATCAGTTTTTTTCTATAAATTTTATGCTGAACAAAAACTCTATCGTTGACTACTTCAAATCAAAAACCTAATTACCTTTCCTTATAGAAAAAGTAAAGAATGCGGGAGCTTTTTGACACGACTGAGGGGGGGGGGCAAGATACCTTAGACATTACCTCGCATATAAAAGATATCACTTTGATAGATGGCATATTTTGCCAGCTGAATGGAGACCCTATACAACCTATGTAGCAGAAATCATCAACAGTGATGACAAAAGCAGAAAAGGCACTGTCCTTGAAATCTGATGCGGACTGGGAGAAATTCTCTCAAAGATTAAATCTCCAAATAAATATGGATTTGATACTGCACCAGAAGTGATCAATGGAGCAAAAAAACTGTATCCCTCTAGCAATTATTCAGTAGGATCATTTGATACGATTAAATGATATAAAATAGACTATCTAATAACAGTTAATTTTATCCATGCCATCCCACCAGAAGAGCTGAAAAGCTACTATGCAACCTTATGCAGAGACAATACCATAAAGACGATCATCGTTGATGAACTCCACAACAATAACAACTATCGTTTTAATCACAACTTTTCAGAAATTCTTCCATCAGATTATGTGTGTATAAAGAGCTCTCCATACTTTGTTGGGAATAGAAAAATAGTAGTATTTAAAAGGAAATAATAAATATTTTTATCTAACTCAGTAAGTATTAAAATGTTAGAGACCACGTACAAAAAATTCTGAATCTTCCCAGTGAAAGAATACCGCTATTGATACCAGAATGGGGGGGGGAAATCTAGCTTAATAACTAGTATATTCATATCCCAAATTAGAAAAAAGCTTAATATAGAGTGAGCCTTTGAAAAAGTATGCTATACATGAATACTAGACCTCAAACTTAATGAAGAAGATCTGATGAAAAAATTTTCTCACACTATAAGGAATGAAATAAGAAGAGCAGAAAAGGAGGGTATCACATATACATATATTTTAAAACCAGATCTAGAAACACTAAAAAAGTACCACCAATTTTATCTAAAATTTGCAAAAATAAAAAAGCTAGAAAAAATACCGTTCTCTGCAATACTGAAACATAGAAATTACCTAGCACTAACTTATTCCATCTACGAAGGAGATATCTTGAACTACCATACCTACATAGTAGACAAAACTGTAGGAGAGACGAGATTATACCAATCTTGTTCACTATTTAGAGAAGAAAATGAAAAAAGCAAAATAAATCTTATTTGATACTGAAATAGATGACTTCATTTTTATGACATGCTCCTATTCAAAAAATTAGGCTACCACACTTATGACTTCTGATGAATCAGTCTGTCAGACAACGATGAAAAAAGAAACATAGATAAATTTAAACTCTGATTCTGACCAACGATCATTGAAGAATATACATATGAAAAAACCCCTCTTCTACTTAGATATGCGTACAAAATAATCTCTCGAATAAGAGCACTAAAAAGATAAAATAGAATTTACCCTCTAGGAAAAGATGAAAAATATCGTAATCATTATTCCTTCACTTCAGTTTTGATGAGGAGCCGAAAAAGTAGCCTCAATTCTTGGCACAAAACTTCATGAAGACTGATACCATATTTCCTACCTCACTTTCTATGATAGCAAAGAAAAATATCCATTCAAGTGAACCTATTACACCCTAAATGAAGATCAGACTTCTTCGTTTTTTGGTAAAATAAAAAAATTATTTACGAGAGCTTTGAAAATCAAAAAGTTTTGCAAAGAACATAAGATTAATACTGTGATTTCCCTGATGGAGGATGCTAACATACCAACAATCATCAGCCGCCTTTTTGGTAATGATTCAAAAATAATCGTGTCAATCCATCATAGTATCGCGGCATATGGCAAGGGACTATACCGTTTATGTATTAAATATCTGTATAGATTTTCAGATACCATCACCGTACTTACCAGTTATGAAAGACAACAACTAGCACAAAATTTCAAAATTCCAGCACAAAAAGTACAAATAATCCCTAATGGCCTCAATTTAGATGAAATAAAAGAGAAGCAAAAAGCTGAACTTCCAGCGGAATATACTGCTCTCTTTGAAAATAAAAAATTTACATTTATCAGTGTTGGACGTCTCAATCCCATCAAGAATCAAGCCCTCATGATCCAGAGTTTTATCAAGCTTAACAAGAAGTATCCAGATACTCAGCTTATTATTCTAGGGGAAGGAGAATTAAGACCTCAATTAGAAAAAGAAATCTGAGACAATTCAAATGTTTACCTTTTAGGAAACCATGAAAACATCTTCCCTTTTCTAATGAAAAGTGATTGTTTTCTCTTAAGTAGTTTGTCTGAATCTTTTTCTCTAGCAATCCTTGAAGCAATGGCATCTTGACTTCCAATTATTAGTACTAAGACGCAGTGACCTAAAGACATTCTATGAGAAAATACCTATGGTATAACAACTCCTAATAACGACAAAACAGCTTTCTCATCGGCAATGGAACTATTATTAAATGACAAAGAATGCTATAACTCATATAAAGAACAATGAAGGAAAAGATATACAGATTTTTCCAGTGATAAAATAGTAGAAAAACGAAAATCGGCTTTAGAAAATTAACTATTTCTTTTTAAGAGAATATTTTTTTGAGGATAGGTATTCTCCTCAGTCAAGGTTATAGGGGCAAAACCATGATCAACATCAAATGCATTAAATCAAAGTTCATAAATAAAGTCTATAAACTGAACAGTATAGTCTTTTCCAAATTCTTTATAATATTCTGGAGAAAATTCGAGCATAATTTCCAATGTTCTGTTTTCTTGCAGTAAGTTCTTCATTCACTTCAAAACTTCAAATTCATATCCTTCAACATCGATTTTTATAAACTGTACTTTTGATTTATCAAAATCTAAGTCTAAATCATCAAATTTCTTCATTTGAATTTGTTCAATATCTCATTGATAATCAACCATAATTGAACTTTTCCCAGAATCTGAGTCTATTAAATGAATTTTTAAAGTTTCATCCTTATTTCATAATCAAAAATTAAATACTGAGACATTTTTAATACTATTTATCTCAATATTTTTCAATAAGGACTCATAATTCTTCTTGACAGGTTCAAATGCAATAACTCTTCAATCTCATCAAACTTTCTTTGATGCAATTAAAGAATAGTAACCTATATTCGCACCAATATCAAGAAAAACACTTCATTTTTTTATATTATGACAAAAATAGGAAGAGGTCCCTTCTTCATAATATCATTTAATCGCAACCTCTTTAGCAAGAAAAGAATTTGTGACATCAGCTATTATCTTTAAATCTACTCAACCAATCGTAATTAAATACTGTCTATTTCATTTATACTTTTTTTTAAACCATCTATCATGAAGATAATACATTCGTTTAAATGGAGGATATTTTCATATTCCTGTTCAATACAGTTTCTTAATTAATGACCTTATCATCTCTAACAATTTTAAAAAATAAATATTTCTCGTAATGGTTTCACGTTTGACCTCTAAACAAATTCTACAAAAAAACTATCCACAAATATAATCAAGCGTTTTTTTCATTACATGTAAGTATGCATATTCATTCTTGGACCTAAGATAAGCTGCCTTTGCTATTTCTATTCTTTCATTCTCATTTTTCAAGTAATACTCAATCTCCTCAATAGCCTCATCAATACTTTCATAACAAACAATCTCTTTTCCATCTTCAAATACCCTAGACATTCAGAGCTTATTATCACAAACCTGCATCACTCCATTACTCGCCAATTCATACATTCTACTATTACTTGGTCATTTATAGGGAACTAAATGCAGATTAAATCAGATTTTTGCTCTTCTGTATACCTCCAAAAGTTCATCTTCAGTCAGTTTTTGGATATATCAAAGCCTAAAGAGCTTATTACAAATCTTATAAAAGATTCACTTTAATGATTTCCGATCCCCATTCCCTTGCGCTCAATAGAGCTTTAATCTATCACCAAAATGCCTTTTTAACTTTGAAATTCTGAAGAATTTTGGAGGATTCATATTACCTATATAACAGAGTTCAATATCTCTATTATCAAAACGAATATCTTGATTAATATGGTCAGCTCTAGCTCACAAAGGGAGCCATATTGGGTTTCATCAATGCTCTCTTAAGACATCAGCAATCGTTTTTCCCTCCTTATCATACATTACCCCAACATGAAAGTGATAATCATAATACTTAGTATAAGGCAGCGAACAATACTTAATAGCGCTGGTGTCATCATCTGCGGTGGACAAAGCGATAGTTATTCCTTCCCTTTTTAATAAATTTAGAAAATCTGGATGCCAATACTGTCCTGTACTCGTAAAAACACAAGCCTTTATTTTCTCTTCTCTACAAAAGGACAATAATGATTGATAATAATCTTTTAAATCAGAATTTTTCTTATAGGTTTTATCTAAACCAGAAAACGAAACTCTATTCAAAAGATCGTGAGAAAATAGAGAGGTAAACTGCTTCCTTTCCAAAAAATAGAAGGTATATTCTCCACTCTTCACCAACTCATCAAACTCTTGTTTATAATAGAGTAGCATCTCAATATCAAAGAGTATCTTCTTGTCTCCCTTCCCCAAAACAGTATGCTTAATCTGCATTTTAAGACTTCTCAGCTACTAAATATACTTCCCAGAGGAAAGACCTAAATGGAGGCAATCTAAGCCATTTCTGAGCACTTTGAGGGAAAAATCTCGTATTAGAATATTTAGATTCAATCACCCTCAAACCAGCATCCTTTGCCAAATGTTCTAGCGAACCATGAGTCGAAGGCCTCTGATGCGTAGGATCATCCCAGAAATACCAAGTATAAGGTGTAGGAGTGAAAAGCATCAATTTTCCTCCTTTTTTTAAAACTCTCGACATTTCTCAAAAGAGTGCAATTTGCTCATTACTCAAAATATGCTCTAAAACATGCGAACAGTAAATAAAATCAAAGGTTTCATCAGGGTAATCCAGTTTCCCTTTGGAAATATCTCATTCCTTAACCTGTAATCATTTTTCATTACAGAATTTTACCAGATCTGGATTATAATCTACGCCATGAAAATCGATTTTCTTATACTTTCGCTTATCATAAAAAGCACCAACCGCACATCAAATATCGAGCACCACATCTCATTTTTTCAGCAAAAGATCAATCTTCTCATCTCTCCAATCTAAAGATTTAGAAGCACTTTTATTTGCTTCTATATATCTTTTTGCATAATAAGGTAATTTCATCAATAATGAAGAAGAAAATAAAAATTCTGATTTTACATCTACTTTCCTATCAATTTCACTATCTCAAGAAATTGAACTCAATAATGATTGGCATCTAATAGATATCAGTGTCTTCCCTTATACGGATATGTAAGTTCTTTTCAAATCATATTTGTATCCTCTCCCAATATAACCTCTCTTGCTCAACTCTTAAAATCAGTAGTAATAATTGGAAGTCTCAAAAATCTTGCCTCCAATAAGACATTTGGAAATCCTTCTACAGAGGAAGCATAAAGAAAGAAATCTGATTTTGCAACATATTTAAAGATATTTTTTTGCTGACCAACAAAGAAAACCTGATCCTCCAAACCACATTCCTGAGCTTTTTTCTCTAGAAAACTCCTCTCTGGACCATCTCAAACGACAAGCCAGACCCAATCTTTATTTTCTAAATGAGATAATCCTTCAATAATTATTTCATGGTGTTTTTCTTTGATAAGTCTACCGACAGTAATATAAACACGCTTATTTCTAATTTTTTTCTGAAGCTGATCCTCAAGTGACTCTCTAGAAAGCAGCATTATTTTCTCCTCATCGATAGTATTATAGACAACTTCGATTTTTTGCTCTGGGATACCTAAATAAGCAGCAAGATCGTGTCTATTTTCTCTAGAGTTTACAATAATTTTAGCAGCTCTCGGATAAAGAATTTTTATAAAGAATTTTTGAAGCCATCAAAAAAAACCTGTAAAAAAATTTATATGTGTTCTAAAAGAAATCTTCGCTTCACACCTAGCTAAAATATGAATAAAATTAGAGATTTCCAAGAAACTAATCCCATCATCTAGTGAATATTTCTTCCTAAGAGACTGAAAACGATAGATAAACCAAGGCAAAGCAAAAAACAAATAAAAATTATTACTAATCGTAGAAAGAGGAATATGAACGACTCATTGTGGTAAATCGTATAAACAAGCAGACTTTAAAGTAAAAATATAAACCTGAACTCCTTTTTTGATTAACTCATTCGCCTGGTTGATAACGACCCTCTCAGCACCTCCCACTTCCAAAGAATTGATTAAAAAATAGTATTTCCTATCCGTCTCAGATTTTACTTTTTTCATACCAATTTCTCATAAATTTCTAAATACTCCTCAACTCCCCTCTTCCAGTCAAACCTTTCCCTCACTTGCTGATAAGAAGCTCAATTTGCTTTTCAAATAAGAGCTAAAGCCTGATTTAAACCTCTTTCTAAAGCCTCAACACTTCAGGGTTCAACCACAATAAAATCCTCTCTATCAGCGATTTCCCTCGTTCAACCAACGTCTGTAGCAACGGTGATACACTGAGCAAATAAAGCCTCAATCACCGTCGTCGGTAAGCCTTCTTGGAGACTCGGATTCACAAAAATATCCCAGGAAGGGAGTAAGCTATGCTGAATTTCCTCCTTATCCTGAAATCCTAGAAACTGCAGCTTCCTTTCTAATCCTAAGTTCTTCACCTGCTTTTCAAGGCTATTTCTCTCTTCGCCATCTCCAACAATTTGCAAGGTCAAATGAGGATTTTCAACGACTAAATCAGCAAAGGCAGAAATCAAAAGGTCGACTCCTTTCAACTTTACCAGCCTTCCAACAAAACCAAGGGAAACCTGATCAGTCTTCTTTTCTTTTCTCCTCATCTCTGGAAAATCCAATCCCCTATAAATCACTTTAGTGGGCGTTTTAGAAAACCTTCTGATAAAAGGAAGATTTCATTTACTAATAGCTAAAATCTCATCCGCACTATTGAAACACAGCTTCCCGAGGGTATAATCATAGACATTTGAAATCCAAGACTTCCATCGAACCAATCCCTTCACCAGTCCAGAACCATGTTCTACATGCACCCATTTTTTCTTCCATAACTTCGCACAAATTCCTCACAGAAAAGTAGAGAGAAAAAATCTGGTATGAGTCTGGATAATATCAGGATTTCGCTTTTTTACTTGCTTCAAAACGGATCGGAACTGCGAACTCCAAAACTTTGGGAAAGGATAATTATGAATAATATCAAATGCAGGCATGATAAGGACTTTATAGCCATCCTGCTCATAGCTCTGGAGCGATTTCTGACCAACAGAAAAAATGATATTGAGGACTTCTCAGCATTTTTCACTGACAAAATATTTGCTAAACTCCTCTGCTACCGTTTCCAAGCCTCATTTATGTGGTGGAAAGTAGGGAAGAAATTGAACCACTTTCACTTGTTGCATCCTGCTTTTTAAAACATTATTTTAAATCTTCGCTCTAAAATCACTACTATTATAGGTCTTCATCCCAAGTCCATCTCTGATTTCAATACCTAATTCCTCGCACACTTGCACTTCCGGAATATTTCCAGCAAATCTATCTCCTCATTTCCCAAAAATAATCTTCGTTTCTGCTCAATACTTAGCCCTAATCTTCTCTGCTATCGCTCTAATACTCTGACAAACCGATCAATCCTCATCAACAGCCAAAAAAACCTGATCTACCCCTTTGATTGAATCAACGACTTTCATCCTAAACTACTGATCCTGAAAAACCTCAGATTTTCAGGTTTTTAATTTTGCTTGCTCATCATTATTCACGATTACCCAAAGCTCATCTCCAAGCTCTTTGCACAGCTGCAAGCATTCAATATGCCCAGGATGAATCGGATTAAAATATCACGAGGTAATCACTATCGTTTTCATTATCCTCTCAATAAACTAAAAGCTACCTTGGCATCACAAATCTCTTATTATAATACGCAATATTTTTTAGCAAACCTCTAAACCACACCAAATCTTCGCCAGAAAAGGAAGCGAGAAGTTGATCTTCAGTTTTTTCTGCACAAAAAGAATCCCAATTTTTTGCAATAAGATCAAAAAACGCTTTATTATCATCCAGAGAAATCCAAAGCTTCAAAATTGGCTTTAGCTCTTCTATCGTATCTACCATTACTTTAAAAACCTGATCAGCTTTTTTAATTTTTATCCCCAAAATATCACGGACATAGACCATCAAAAGAATCTCATTTTTTTCACGAGAAGGAGTCTTTTCTTTCTGCTCAAGATAAACAAATAGCAATGCTAATCAAAAAAATGTCTCCCTGATACTTCCAAAAAGTGCAAGCAAAAGAGCATCATCATATTGCTTTCAAAGTTTCAAAGCTTCTAACTTTTTAAAAAACGAAAAGCTGATCCAAAAATCTAGTTTATAAAGTGCATCTTTGAGATTGACAAGATCATTTTCCTGTAAAGATAAGGATAAAACATGCACAAAAGCCTTAGAATCCTTGATCTGTGAAAGAATCGGAGCATAAAAAGCCTCTAAAAATTTATCAGCCCCTAACTTAACCATCTCCGAAACCTGTTCTCCAAACTGTGTTTTAAAAAGTTCCAAAATCTGAGTATTTTTAATGGTAAGTTTGGTATCTTTGGGATTTAAGTCTTGAAAAAATGAAGCGATCATCCCCTCCGTATAAAGCTTAATTACAGAAAAGTTGGTCGTCACCTTGGAACTATCGCCTTTAAGTGGCATAGAAAACTTGTTTTTCCCTGCTCTGATATTCTCATTAATATAGCTATAGTAGTACAGATTTTTGGCATATTGGTACAAAATCCCACCGAAATACTCGAGCTGCACCTCCGACCCAAGCAAACTATTAAGAGAATTTTTGGTAAAAAAATCCAAAATCTCAGGCTTCAAAAGCCTTAAATAAAAGCTGTCTCCTCTGGCAGTCGTAAATCCACCCAGCAGAGTAACATAAAAGTTGAGAAGTCTTTCCGTCACTTTAGATTCCCTTTTAATCCTCTCAGGCACATCAAAATTGGAGATATCGTCTCCATTATCAATTGCGGAGAGCATTTCATCGATATCCTCCAAAATATCTTCTTTCCCCTCAGATCTGAGAAGTTTGATAATGTAGTTCTGAACGCCTGCAAAGAATCAGTATTTATATTTTTTATACTCCAAAAGATACTCAAAAAGCTGAGGAAGTTGCTCATCAGAAGTAAGGAAGGATTGCACCAATGGATCAAGCTCTGTTTTATCAAAAATCCTCGCAACGATGGTCTCCACGGCAATAATCGGATTTGCATCACCAAAAAGATACTTAATCAAAATATCCGCAGGCCGCACCATATTGAGAATACTCTGCTCCAGCGGAGAAGAATGAGGAAGATATTTTGTCGTCGCATAGTTCTCCTTAAAAGCCTTGATCAAATTAGTCTGTTTAGTTTTTCAAAGAAGCCAATCTAAATAATCAGTATCGGAGGATTTCTCAGCAAGCAGATGATTAAGCTTTTTATAAAAATGAAAAAGGAGAAAGCAGAATGCCGTTTCCTGTAAAACTGCCTTTTTAACAGCAAAAAAATCTGAATCAGAAATCTTGGTTTGTAATTGCTCAAAGGTAATCTTGTAAAAATCAAAGAAAACCTCAACAAACCAATTATAATTCTCCTGATCATGCACTGATGGGAAAACCTTAACTCTCGATACAAAGGTAAAACTCAGCAAAAAAACCGTATAAATCAGCTGAACAAAGTAATACTCAGGGAAACTTGCCATCACTTGCTTAAAATACAAAGTAGCAAGTAAAGATACTCCATTTGCTAGATTCGCAGGAGAAAAAAAGAGTGTTCCATTGAGATTTGCAGCTACCGCATAAGCAAAATAAATTTCTAAATCCTTCTGTTTATCAGAATTTGGATTCTCTCCAAATCCCATTTTAAATTCTATGGGATCCAAGTTCACATCAAAGAGATTCAGCTTATGATTTTCTATAATCTTCCTATTAATAATCGAAAAAAATTCCTTGGCAGAAATGAAGCCAATAAACATACTTGCAGGATTGACAGCATTATGAATCGTTGAATTGGGAAACTTCGTCAGCAAAAGCCTCTTAAAAAGATGCATAAAGAGAGAACATAACTAAAAAAACAAAAACTAACAAAAATATAGTATAAAAGAATGGTAGTTTTTCAAGTCAAATTACTTCAAGATAGCCCTAGAAGAAATTTCTTTACCTCACAACCCAAAGAAAATAATCAAACAAAAAACTCCCTCCCCGTTCAAAAAAAGGCCCCCTACAAAAGAGAGCCCAGACAAAAAAACTACTTAATCTCAGTAATCGTAAATGACCAATTCAAAGGCACTATAGTCTCCACAGGATTCCCATCCAAAACAACCTGCTCTACCCCATCTTCAGTCACAACAGCCGTTGTCAAAAACGACGCATCTCCCATAGTCACGCGAGTTCCTACCTCACTAGGCAATCACATCTCAGCGAGGACCACTGATGTCTGCTTCTGAAGAAGCGAATCATCATGCTGAGTCAAAGGATCAGTCAAAACTCAAGTTCTGACTTCATCCTTCTTTGCTCCCTCCAAAAGCTGATAAAGAGCGGTCCCCGTAAAGTCAAGCAGCATATCTTTCTTCGTCCCGGAGGCAACAGTCTCCTTCGTCTCTGGATCTACCGCAACATAAGAAAAGCTGACTTTAGCGTTGGGTTGGACACTATGAGGCGACATACATCATCCCAAAAGGAGCATCATTGCACACAATAACGCAACTCCTCCACCCAAAAAAGAAAAACTTGATCCTTCTGTTTTCATACACTTTTCAATAAAAAAATAAAAGACAATCAAACTACAAAAACTTATGCTGATTTCTTCTTCCCCTTCTTAATATCCCTCTTCAGTTCGTTGATTCCAGACAAGAAAAACTGCTTTATACCACGAGCTTTAGGCTTTGCAGTATCTTCCATAGCAGACAAAACCGCCTCTGATTGCTCAGTATCTTCAATATGAACAACCGTTCCAAGAATCATTTTCATCATCTTTTTGTGCAGATTTTGTTCTAGAGACATAAAGGGAAAGAAAAGATATAAAGACTTCCTGAGGGTAGGGATTTGAAAAAGAAAAGCAAGACTTTATCCAAAAAATCTTTTACGCAAGCATCGAAGCAATCTTCTGATAAAGTTCACTAGAAATCTGCTCTCTGCTTTTCATCTCGCCCTGCTCAGCACAAGCAATTTGAATCCAGCCATACTTCTCTGCCACATAACGAAAAGCCTCACTTGCCTTTCTCATATGTTCAGCATCGTTTTCGTGAATGTCTTTTGATTTGTCCATATTAGGCTTTTCAACTTTCAGAGCCAGATTTCTACTAATTTCTGGATCTAAATAGAGAAAAATCTGAATATCAGGACGGGGAATCCCCAAAAGCCCGTATTCAAACGCTTCCAACCACTCCAAAAAGCGGTCCCTTTGTGCGAGATCATCAATCTTTCCTGCCTGATGCCCCATATTCGCAGATACATAACGATCAGAGATCACAATCTTCCCTTCTTCAAGCCATTTCCTGATCTGAAAAGAGGCAGAAAACCTATCTACCGCATACAGCACCGAAGCCTGATAGGGAGAGACCTCAGCTGCAGTCCCAAAGTTCCCGCTCAAATACTCTTCAGTAGGCCCTGCAGACTTTTTCCCATACTGTGGGAAATCAATCTTCTCGACTTCATAGCCCTCAGATCTGAGACGCTGAACAAGGAGTTCAGTTTGGGTCTTCTTTCAGCTTCCATCCGTTCCGTCGATGACAATCAGCTTTCCTGTTTTTTGCATCACTCTAAAAAAATAAGAGAATAAAACCAGACCCAAATGTAAGGGTCTTTACGAAAAATACAAGAGCAATCGCTTGCCACTCTGCAGCAATTCCAAGAAGCCAACTAAACTCCTTCCTACGCTGATTTCATCTTCTTAAAATCAGGCACAAAAATCAGCACCGTAAACACCACTCCGATCGCATCAGTAATCGGGAAACTGAGCCAAACCGCTTGGAGTTTATCCTCTCGCAGCCAAAGCATCAAGAAAAGCACCGGGATAAAAACGATAAGTTGCCTGAGTAAGGTCAAAAGAAACGCCTTTTTCACAAACCCCAAAGCCTGATACATAGAAGAGGAAACCACCTGAAATCCTACTACAGCAAAGCACGCTACGACCATCTGAAGCACCTTTCCCGTATTGGCAATCAATTGCGGATCCTCAGAAAAAAACGACACCAAAAAGGTCGGGAACACCCGATAAATCAAAGAAATCGCTGTCGTAAAAAGCGTCAAAATCTGAATTCCAAGCAGAACGACTTTTTTCACACGATCAAGACTTTTCGCCCCATAATTGTAGCCGATAATCGGTTGCATTCCCTGGACGATTCCAAACATCGGCATCATATAGAGCTGCAAAACTTTATACACAATGCCATAAATCGCAATCGCTTCTGTTCCACCATATTTCCTGAGATAATTATTGATCAACGCCGTCGTTAAACTTGCCACAATTTGCCTAAAAAAACTCGGCAGTCCAATCAAAATTATTTCTTTTGCACTCTGCAAATGAATACGAAGATGCTTGATCTCGATCGGGATCACATTCTTCGGACTCAAATAATACCACAGCATCATCCCGAAAGAAACGATCCAGGAAATCACCGTCGCCCAAGCAGCCCCAGCCATTCCCCAGCCAAATATCTTCATAAAGACAAAATCCAGAACCAAATTGGTGATCGCACTCGTAAGCATGATCTTCATACTCACCGTCGCATGCCCGACCGACCTAATAATATTGTTGTTGGACATCTCAAATCCCAAAAAGACCGCTCCGAATAAGAGAGGCACCATATAAGCGCTTGCAAACTCCATACTCTCAGGCGTTGCTCCAAAAAGATCCAAGAGCTGCGGCACGAAACAAAGTCAAACCACACTCAAAATCACCAAAAAGCCGAACGTCATGAGCTGAAGCGTCCCAAATACTTGTCAAACTTTTTCATATGCTTTTGCACCGATACTCCTAGAAATAATAGACGCCGCCCCCACACCGAACGCCATCGCAAACGCCCCAATAATCATCTGAATCGGGAATACGATACTTGTCGCAGCAAGCCCTTCCATTCCGACATATTTTCCGATAAAGATGGAATCCACAAAGTTATATAACGCGAGGACGAGCATCCCAATCACTGCTGGAGCCGACTGCTTGAGTAAAAGCTTTCCAATAGTTTGTGTTCAGAGTTGTTTTGTTTCTGCCTCCATAAGTATAATTGAAAATAAAGTTCTTTTTTTAGCACGAACCTAAACTATAACTATTCTCAGCCTGAAAAACAAGAGCAATTAAAATTCCCCTTAAATACTATAAAAAAAGATCACTAACAGATAAGACAGAAACACTGATGTATGCTTCATATGATATTGATGATACAAAGAAACATTTTTGCATATTTACCGCAATGGCTATGGTTGCTCTCTATTTCTCCTAAAGGACTAGAGAAAAGTTTTTTTGGGTTTGCTAAATATTGTACAAGATTACTCGTATCTTTCTTTTGCATTGATGCGGGGAGTGTTAGGCTGTGAGTAGTCTTTTTTCTCTGTATGAAAAATCTCCTATTTTCTCTTGTAATTGTATTTAAAAATGTTATAAGTCTCGTTGCTAACAAAAAAAATATAAAAATTAGTGTAATTAACAAAAGAAAGGAGTAACTTATGTTACAGAAGAGAATTGCGTCAGTGTTGGCGCTTGTCGGAATGTTCGCGGTTGTAGCTCTCTTGAGCTCCTGCGACAAAAGTGATGAGCCTATGGCTCCAGTAGTTGAAAAGCAGGCTGAAATGCGTGCTTCATCGGTGACCAGAGGACAGGTGTATGATCATTTCATGTATACTCCTTGCAATCTGGTAGGCGACATCCAATCTCATGGAAGGTATTCGGTTGCGATTAGCATTTCATCGTATACCAGGGATCTGGCATATGAGATCAGGGAGTTGGATGATCGTGGTATTCAGCTTAATGCACATGCTGGTGTTGTCTCTCGGAATGGAATGGCGGAAACCTTCCAAGCCATTTCGGGGACGGCTAAGGTGAGGGTTTCTATTGTGACCCCTTCCTTCTCTGCCGGTGGTATGGCTATTAGTTCTTACTAGCTATCAAATTAGTTAGTTTCTACTAATTATTAGATTTGTAAACCTCTCCGTTTATCGGAGAGGTTTATTCGTTAATGATGAAGAATCTATGCAAGAGATGATCATAAGAAATATCGCACTATAAGAGCCAGAGCGAAGTTTCCTAGAGACCACGCAAGAGATCGTTTGCAATAGGGTTTGTTTTTTAATTCCCATACTTGAGATATGACTAAAAAGATGGCAGCAATGCATATTCATACAATAGTATAGGTGTTATAAATTTCTCCTACCAATCAAGAGATAAACATTCCAACATTATTAGCAGATTCCCCAAAGAGAGAACTAATTGTCTTGTTCATGATTAATTTGTTGTGAGCATTGAGCGTTAAAATAAATAACAGTGCTCCAAAAAGGGAATAAAACATTCCGAATAACGAAGATAGAATTGTAAATTGAGAGATTCTTTTTGTTTGCATTTTAATATCAGTTAGAAACTAAAAAACAACTATATTATAATTAATATATCATATTTTGCAAATTTATTTAAACAATTGTAAATATATCCATTTTACAAAAGTTTCCTGGAGAAAATCATCATTTTTCTTGAAGCGGAGGGGTCCGCTCGTCCAAAATCGTCGTTTTTCTTGAAGCGGAGGGGTCCGCTCGTCTCAAATCGTCATTTTTCTTGAAGCGGAGGAGTCTGCTCGTCCCGAAAGATCATTTTTAATCAAGCGACAAGCTCCACCCGTCATTGCGAGCGACCGAAGGGAGCGTGGCAATCCAGATTTCTTTTCTAGTGGCTTAGTCCGTCCATTGCTCCATCAGTAAAAAAGCCCGCTAAATTTACTGCTTTATCCAGAAGAAGTTTCCTAGCTCCTAGCGTAGAAACGCTGAAAGCTTTTGAAAGAGGGAATCGAGGAAGCGTTCAAAAAAAGAAAAAATCCCTCATCACGAGGGAAAGAAACATTTTCAGAGGATCATCATCAAGGGATACTTTAAAGAGCTTCCTTCTTACATTACAAGATAGCAAACTCTCACAAAAGAACTAAAATTCTGGTTCTTTATTTTGTGCAGAAGCATAGAGCGTCTTTTTTACGAAGCGAGGATTGTTGGTATTGTAGAGTGCAAAGGTAATTTCCGGATAGCTAAGCACAAAAGTGTTTTGGATCGCCTCCTCCACCGCAGAAAGATTCTCCAAACTATCATCACTAAATCAGATTTTTAGAGCTTTTTGATGAGGATTGATCTTTCCATGTTGATTGAGCGCCACGATATGCTCAATAAACTTATCAAAAGCATAGACTTTCTTCTTTGAAGAAGGAGTATCAAAAGGGATCTGAAGACTCTCCGAATAGTCCTTATTAGCACAGGCAGCATAATAGTTCATATCAAAGAAATCACGAATAAGATGATCTACACTTGCACCATAATCTCCCAGACGAAGCTTCATCTTTTCCAAAAATTGTTCTCTTTCTTCAAGCGTAAACGCCTCATGCAAAAGAGCTTGATGAGCACTCCTGAGATCCTCAATCGGATGTCCACGAGCAGTAATGATTCCTATAGGGCTCGCCTGCAGATTAGCAAGTTTAAATCTCTCCCACGATGGTCCATAAGCTTTCGCATCTAATGCATCAAAAAGATCTTGGGTAAGCTTCCCTCATCCAAGCCTCATATTATAATAACACTCTTCCGGATCATTATTAGGATAAGTCCGCCCCTCTGCTAGTTTTGCCTTAAGCTCACTTTCGGGGATTTCACACCTCTGCATCTTGCTCCCATCCCACTTTCCTACAAACACCGTGCAATTCGTATGAAGCAAATTATCATCAATATCAAAAGCATAAGCCTTGTGAAACATTCCTCTACTAAAAAATAAAAGCCAGAATAGAATATTTATATTGACTTTTATTTCAAGAGTGATTTAAAAGAAATGAAGATTTTATGGTAGAGAAAATCTTTTTAATAGAAAAAAGCCTGATCCCCCTCCCAAAAAAGAGATGAAAAATCAGACTTTTGCTTCTAGTTTTTCTTGGTCCTAAAGAGCGCATACAGCACCACGAACGGAAACGCAAGCGCTTTCTTGAAAGTCGGCTTCGCCCAGAAGAATGCCGGATAATCCTTGAAAATCGTCGTCAAAAACTTTCAAAACTGATTATGTTCTTTGTCAGCACAGAAAGGATAAGAGAACATATCTTTTAAGAATATCCACATCCTCAAACGTTTATTTCAAACTAAAATATATTATTCAGCTTTTTTGGAAGTTTTTTTGGCTGGCGCTTTTTTAGTTGCTTTCTTCTCATCAGCTGGAGCCTCCAACTCCCCTACTAATTTAGTATAGAGCTGCTTTTCTACGAAGAATGGTTCCTGTTCACTATTCCAATCAATTTCCAATCCAAGAAGCTCGGTAATCTTATTGAGAATAAAGAACTTTTCAAGGCTCTCTGCTGCCGCACTCTGCACTCCTTCTACAAATTCTTTCGCTTTTTCTTCTCCAAGCTGCTGGAAATATTCTTTTACTTTTTCAGCAGACCCAAATCTTTTTTCAAGATTCTGCATTCTAACTTTGAGTTCTTGATCTACCATCGTCTTTGGGATAATCACGCTTACTCCAGCTTTCTTAACTTCAGTGAGATAGTCTTCTATCGTCTGAACGAGTCAGTTTTCTTGTTTTTGTTTCAAGATTTCCTTCTTGATATACTCTCTAAGTTCAGCATTCGTCTTTACCTCAGCATCTTTTCCAAAAAGCTTCACGATCATTTCATCATTAAGCTCAGGAAGCACGATTTGCTTTACATCCTGAACGGTAATTTTCAGACTAGCAGCTTCTCCTTTCTTGGCATGCAAAACGGCAGGAAGTTTTTTCACATCATATTTGAGTTCTACAAGCTCTCCTTTTTTCTTTCCGTCAAAGGTCTTCTCCCAGAACTTATCTTCAGCAAATTCAGTTTCTCCGAGATAGGTCGTTCCCTTTTCTACGCTCTTTCCTTCTTTATCAAAAAACTCAAGTCCGAGCTTGGAAAGGGTATCTTTGACAGCAATTGTATCGGTATCTTTGTAGTCAGCATAATTTTTTTGGATATTAAGGAGAGAATCCTCTACTTCCTTTTCTGTTGCCTCAACACTTAGTGCATTCATTGGCACTTTTTCCCAAGACTTTCCCTTCACTTCTACCTCTGGATACACATCAAGCGAAAAAGAAACGGTCGTAGTTCCCTTGTCTTCTTTGGTGTCAAACGCATACGGTTCACCAATAAATTTCAAATCCTTGTTTTCTCCAAGAAGTTCCTGGATTCCTTTATTTACCAAGTGTTCGGTAATTGCCATCTGAACATAAGCAGGTTGCACTTTAGATTCTACCATATGAAGAGGGACTTTCCCCGCTCTAAATCCAGGGATATTCATATCTTTTGCAAAATGCTCAAGCACATGATTCTTCACACCAGCCTTTTCTGCATCAGTAAAAGTAAAGGTTACTTGATAATTACACTGTTTCCCTTGGGTCAATTGTTTTTCCATCACATATTTCAATAAGATAAAAGAAATCTGATTTAGATTAGGGATTTGCCATTTTTTTGCAAGAGAAAGAAATAAGCAGAGGAAAACCAATAACCAAACAACACATAAAGAACAAATTTTGACTTGCTTTTCAAGATAAGATAATTACGCTAAACTCGTATCAGAATATATGCTGATTCTATCTTTAAGTAATATCGTGTAAGTATGTGAATTCATACGTGCCATGTCCCCACGAAAATAAAAGGGTAAGAAAGGAAATTTCTAAATTTTTTATTTTTTGGATTAAATGAATACCATGGCAACGAAATTGACTTCAAGAACAGAAAATTATTCTGAACGATATAATGATTTAGTAAAATACGCAGATTTAGCTGAAAACTCCTCTGTAAGAGGGTGTATGGTGATTAAACCGTATGGATACGCGATCTGGGAAAATATTAGAGATGTGCTTGATGCGATGTTTAAGGCAACCGGGCATCAGAATGCTTATTTCCCACTCTTTATCCCAAAATCTTTTTTTAGTAAGGAAGCGAATCATGTAGAGGGATTTGCCAAAGAGTGTGCGGTAGTAACTCACTACAGACTCAAAAACGATGAAAATGGGAAAGGGATTATCGTAGATCCTGATGCAAAACTAGAGGAAGAGTTGATTGTTAGGCCGACTTCAGAAACGATTATCCGAGATAGTTATAGAAATTGGATCAAGTCACATCGTGATTTGCCACTCCTTGTAAATCAATGGGCAAATGTGGTGAGATGGGAGATGAGAACGAGAATTTTCCTCAGGAGCGCGGAATTTCTCTGGCAGGAAGGGCACACTGCTCATGCTACGGCTGAGGAAGCTGATATTGAAGCGAGAAAAATGATGGAAGTATATTCAGATTTCGTTTCTCATTTTATGGCGATCTATCATTACAAGGGAGAGAAACCTGAACATGAAAAGTTTGCAGGGGCGGTTAAGACCTATACTTTTGAACCAATGATGCAGGATTTTAAAGCACTTCAGGCGGGAACTTCCCACAACCTCGGTCAAAACTTTGCAAAGGCATTTGATGTAAAGTTCACCAATAAAAATAACGAACTTGAGTATGTGCATGCGACTTCTTGGGGAGTAAGCACGAGGCTGATGGGAGGTCTGATCATGGCACATTCTGATGATCATGGATTGGTCTTGCCACCTGCACTTGCACCGCTTCATCTTGTGGTAGTTCCTATTTTCAAAAATAAAGAAGATTTGGATCAGATTTTAGGTGCTTTGCAACCTGCTTTGGATCAGCTCAAAGCTTCAAAATTACAAATAAAGTCTGACTTCCTCTGAACTTACGAACTCCCTTACAAAGTGAAGATTGACGATGACAATCAGAAATCTCCAGGACGAAAATTCAATGAGTGGGAACTCAAAGGAGTACCAATTAGAATCGCTGTTGGAAAGAGAGATTTGGAACAAGGACAGGTGGAACTTTTTAGAAGAGATACGATGGAAAAGAAACTCGTGAAGCTTGAAAATCTCGCAGAAGAAATTCAGACTTTGCTTCTTGAAATTCAGAAAAAAATGCTCGCAAAGCATCAGCTTTTCACTTTAGAACATACTTTTACTGCGGATACTTATGAGGAACTTAAAGAAAAGGTAGAAACAGGATTTGTGCTGGCTCATTGGGATGGGACGAAAGAAACCGCGATGAAAGTGCAAGAGGAACTCAAAGCGACGATTAGATGTCTGCCGTTTGATATGCCTGAGGAAGCTTGAATTGATCCTGTGAGTGGAAAACCTAGTGTCAGAAGAGTAATTTATGCAAAAAGTTACTAAAAAAAGCGCATTCATAAAAAATATCCTCCTCTAAAATTGACAGTAACCCAAACAATAATTAATTCAAAAAAAGCCTGAGACATCTCAGGCTTTCTTCATAAATTCTTTTTCAAAAATTATTTCACAGCAGCTTTGAAGTCAGAACCAGCCTTGAAAGTAACAACCTTCATTGCAGGAATCTTAATCTTCTGCTTAGGATTCTGAGGATTAACTCCTTCTCTAGCCTTTCTCTTAGAAGCCTTAAAAGTTCCAAATCCTTGAACTCTAACTTCTCCCTGTTTCTTAACACCAGTAATCACAGTTTCAATAAAAGCATTTACTAATTCAGCAGCAAGCTTCTTAGATACTCCAAGTTCGTTTGCCAAACTAGCAATAAGTGCTGTCTTTGTCATTGTTGTAACAAAATAAGATATAAAAAGTACTTTGTACAGCGATATAATACTGGAGTTTCTCACTTTTTCAAGAGAATTTAACAGTTTTTCACCCTTTTTTTACTTTTAGGGAAACAAAAGGAAATCAGGCTTACCAAGTGCACTTTTAAAAGACGACCACAAGAAGAACAAGCTTCTAGATATTGACATACCATATTTTTGTTATAAAAAAGTAAATATTTCTAGATAAAAACCTATCCGAAGAAAATACAACGTTATTGAACAACAAAAAAATCTATAGCGGAATCGCTATAGACTTTTCTAATTTAGAAGGAAGAAATCTGACTTTCCTCCTCTGATTGCTTATTTCCCATTTACTGAAACAATCTGCTGGTTGTATTTATTCTGCTCAATTAAATCCACCATTGCTAATGCATAATCTGCATAACTAATAGCACTTTCTCCTCTGCTATTCAATGCAAATTCACCATTTCAGAGACTATAAGCTCCTCTATTCTCAATCTCAGGTCTAAAGTCAGCTGGTGGGCAAACATAAATCCAATTTACATTAGCTCTTTCTCTAAGCTCTAGAAAAGCTTCTGCCTCAACATCAGCTAAAACCTTAAATTCAGCTGGGAAATCTGGAGAGTCAACCAATCTAACTCCCTTTTCCTTATCTACAATCAAACTTCCTGCTCATCAAACTATGAATAACTTACCATTTTGTCACTCTACAAGATCTGCAAGGTGTCTAAGAGAAGTAATATGAAAAGGAAATTGTTCCTCATTCCACACACCGAAAGCATCAACAACAGCATCAAATCCCTGCAAATCCTCACGGGTCAAGGCAAAAAGATCCTTTTGTAAAACATGCTGTGCTTGAGACTGATTTTCACTGCGGACAATAGCCGTTACATCAAATCCTCTTTTTACCGCCTCATTTGCGATCAATTTCCCAGCTTTCCCATTCGCTCCAATTACTGCAATTTTCATCATTTTAATATTCTTTAATAAAGTAAATCACTTTCTTTTGTAAAGTTAAGTGTTGGCATACTTATACCGAAAAAAATAAAATTTTCAATAGGCAAAAGACAATCTACTTACCAAAAAGTAAGTACGGAAAAACAACTTTACTTTTTACACTAAATTACTATATTCAAGTAACTATCTTTTAGTTCAAAAAAGAAAAATCTGATGGAATCCTCTATTCAAGCACGATCAAGCGAATGTCCAATTTATCAGCTTTTTGAAACCTTTGGTAAAAAGCGGACCCTCCATATCCTCCAAACACTATCTGAGGGGATTTCCAGCTTCTCAGGCATCATGAGAAGACTCCCACAAATAAACTCAAAAGTGCTCACTGAGAGATTGGACCTTTTATTAGAAAAAAACCTGATTATCAGGGAAGTTTCACAGTCAAAACCGCTAAAAATTAATTACTATCTCAGTCCAGAGTGAAAAGCTCTGCAAGAACAGCTCAATCAGCTCGCAAACCGAGTCTTATCCAAATAAAAAAGGGGAATCTGGTTTTCCCCCTATTTTTTCTTAATTTCTTGGATCAACTCAGAGAACTCCGCCTGATTAAAATGTCCCTTATCTTCAAACATTCTCAGCTGAGAACCAGCAATCTGTGAGTGAATACGCACACTATGTTGATAAGGAACAGTTGGATCGTCCTTTGAACTCCAAATCACAATTTTCTCCGCTTTTCACGAGATATTTTTCACTGTAGCAAAATCATAGGCAAAATCTCACAAATAATTATCCCCCTCTGGTAATCCCTGAGCATCGAGCACAGGAGCTACCAAATGCAACTGAACTACCTTTTTTGGAAACTGATTTTCAGCGAAATATTTGACCAAAAACATCGCTCCAAGCGAATGCCCAATCAAAATCAGCTCTTCATCATCCAAAAACTGAAAATACTTCTCAAACCAAAGTTTCCAAGTACTATAACGTGCCATATCTTTATTTGGCATTTCGGGTTTGATAACAAAAAATTCAGGCAACCTCTCCTGTAAAACCAGTCTTCGTCTCTTTTTTTCTTCAAAAGGATTTACTTCCCAAGTTTGCATGACTTTTAGAAGTTCATCATTATCTTTTATCAAATTTCACCCATGAATAAATACAACCTGTTTCATAATAAGCTAATGACCTACAAAAATAAAAAATCAGACATTATTTAAAGGATGCTTTCACAATCCTAATATTAAAATGGAAAGTTTTCACTTCTTCAAACTCCAATATCGATCAGAATTCTGCCCTTAAAATTTCCAATTGCCAAGTCATCATTTCAAGAAACATCACCAAAGTTTTCGCAGGTTTTGCAAGGATTTGAAGTTGCTCAAACATCCTCCTATAATAGTCCAATCCATCTTCTCCACCCACAAAAGCAACCTTAGGCTCCCACTTCTGCACATTACGAGGAGCGTTATCTTCAAAAGTTTTGTCAGGAATATACGGCAAATTCGCAGTCAAAACAATATCCTTATCTCTGATAATCTGCTGATAATCTTCTAAAAAAGCACACAAATCTGACTGAAGAATCCTAAGGTTATAAGGACGATCAACGATTAACGTATCATAATTTTTTTTGGCAACAGTAAGTGCCTCTGAGGAGATATCTGAGAAAAAAACATCACGAAATTTCCCCTCATTCTGGAGCAAAACCGCACAACCAAGCACGCCACACCCTGCTCAAATATCAAGCAATACCATATCCGTTTGAGACTTTTTGTAGAGATATTCAGAAATAGCAGTAATCATATATTCGGTCTCTGGTCTAGGAACCAAGGTATCTTCATTGACAAAAAACTTTATTCAAAAAAACTCCACGAACCCGAGCAAATACTCAAGCGGCTTATCATCTTCCTCATACGCACGATAATCAGCCCTAATTTGCTGCTCTAGCCCAGCAGGGATTTCCTGCTCTCCATCGGTCCGCAACTCTGATCTTGTCTTATTGAGATAATGACAAAGAAGTTTCTCCAGCACAAATTTTTTCTTAAAAGCACTATCCTGAATAAATGATTGAATCTGCATACCTTCAAAAAAAATAAACAATACTGATCTATACGAAAGAGAAGCTTTTTTACAAGGACAAAATTTGCAAAAACATCTAAAGTGCAATATAATAGGAATAAGAACTTTATTCCTGCACTTGAAAAAATGAACCTCAACAAAAAAAACAATTCAGAAGAAATTATGCACCGCGTTATTCAAAAACTTTCCACACAGCCTTGATTTCCTAATAATTATTGCAATATCGCAAGCAAAGCTCTTTTGAATGCCCTAAAAGCGGAAGGAAAAGTGGTAAGACTACAATATTCTTACACCGAAGAAGGAAAGGGACATCGCTTCGTAGTAGAAAAAAGGGGAGGAGAAGAAGAAACTATTCTTGATCCCACCTACCTACAATACGATAAGAACTATCCTGAAGGATTTGTCGGGCAAAGCTTTCCAGACCAAAAGCTCGAAAAGAATAGAACTGAAGAAAAAGACTTTATGGAGCTGCAGAAAAAACGATACGAAGAAGGAGTGTATGATAAGTTTTTCTCCGGAAAATAAACTTGTTTTTCTCAGCAAAATAGCTATCAAGGAAGAGCTTTATCAGTAGGGAATCCGATGAAAGAATCGTTCAAAAAAGTAAAAACTGAACACACCATTCTGTCTGAATTTCTTCCTTTTTTAACGGAGTTAGAACAAGAGCCGGGAATCCAGAGAATGATTCCCTGAAGAATTGCAAGGCAGCAAAAAGGATCTTCTGCACTAAGGTTTTCCATCTCAACCCAGACACCAACCTGACGAAAAGCAAAAATGTCGAAAGGAGCCACGAGCCAAGAGCTCTTCATCATCACAGAAAAAACATCTTGAATAGACAAATCATATTTAGAGCAGCTTCGGACTACTTTTACTTCTACCCAATAAGGTGCAAATCATTAGTCTCATTCTTAGCATAGGAATAATTATTTGGTTCTGGTCTTGGTTCTTAAACCAAGTTTTTTCTCGTGCTTCAAAATCAGGCTACACACTACGAAAATCTCTCCTCCAATGTGGGATTCTGGTTTTTCTACTTTTTATCTATGAAAAAGCACTAACGCTCTTCGGACTCAATGCCAGCTTCATCTTTTCACACGAAAACCTAACGCTACCCTCAATACTGCTATTTATTATCTATGGATTCCTTATAGTAATAGGGATAGCCCTCCTCTTTGGACAGTCAAAAAACAAAAAAATCTGACTCCAAATCATAAGTGCAATCCTCCTCCTCTGAGGATTCTCACTCAGCAGAGATCGGCTCCATATCACGAATATCGCACTCTACTACATCCTCGCAGCCGCTACCGAGGAAAATTTCAAATTCACCCTCAGCCACAACCAATCCGAAACCTCTCTCCTCCAATCTCCCTCAAACCTCTTACTCTTCTCATTACTTGCAAGCTTTTCTTTCAGCGTAATCGAAAATCTCTTTGCACTCGGCACTTTGATTACACAGGGAGAGCAGATTACCACAGGCATTCTCTTAGGAAGAGGACTCATAACCGCCATAATCCATCTCGTAGCAACCGGCTCAATCGCACTCATCATTATGAAAAGTAAAAAAGTCTGATCCCTAACAAAATACCTCCTCGCACTGACAGTCGGATTTGTGATCCATGCGACGTATAACCTCTTACTCATTAGCAAAATGCAAAGCATAAGCATCGTGCTAGGAGTCGGAGCTGACATTGCACTGAGCTACCTCATTTTCCACCTTGATGAAATCTACGAATAATCCCAACTAAAATTTTCCTCACTTTCTCAAAATCCATCACCAGACGAAGAAAATGCTTAAGAGGAGACTTTATATAAATGGAGAAAAACCAACGATTTTTAAGCTCAAAAAGCGTAAGTTTTCTGCCTCGCTCACTAAGAAGACGAAAAGCCTACTTGAATCATTCCCAAGCCTTTAATCGACAGAGGAATTACCTACAGAGAAAAAAGAATCTTTATCAAGCATATCGCTCTTTTCTTTGATCCGTTTATTGAGGGAAGAGCTGATCAGGAACGAATCCATCCAATTTGCTCTCGCAAACATCACAAATCTTAGCAAAATATCCAAACTCCGCGACTCCCTCTCCGACTTTTTCTCTTGCATTCACTTCACAAAACGATAGACTGCGAATACGCCTTTTATGAGAAAATCAGACACTGAGATATATGAAGCAAACACTCGAATCTTATACCACGCAGGCGATCACTTGCTTGGACAACGCGAGCAGAATCAGCCACGCACTCCATCAAACCCGCATTACCCCAGATACGCTTTTCTGGGGCATTTATGCTTTTTTGAAACAGTCCCGCCACTTTCACCTTTTCTGTGCAGTCATCGGACTCAAAAAGACAAAAGCCTTGGAATCCATTTTTCTCAAGAAGATTCAGGTCCCAATGCTTCAGTCCGAGACGAAGCTCCTCCCCTTCAATAAAATCCTTGCTTCCGATTGCTCGAGCAAAATTGAAAAGGGACAAAAAAACATTGATCCTTTCCAGCTCTTTATCCTTGCATTCGAGAGACTCAGCCCAAAGCTCAAAAAGCTGATCCAAAAGGACAAGAATAACCTCTGAGAAATAAAAACCACACTTTCCTTTTTGTCAAATCTTCCTGTGATAAGAAGTGAGGGATTCCTTGCATTTCTGGAAATAATAGATACCCTTATTGCTGAACTTAATTTAGATTATTCTGATATACAAAAAATGAATATCCAGTATGAACACATCAAAAAAGACGATGAAATCCTCGATTCTATGGAGAGTGAGATCGTAGAAAAGTCAGATTCCGACAAACTCTCCTTGGAGACCGGCGATCAAAAACCCAAAAAGAAAGAGGAAAAAAAGCTAACGATAGAATACTTCGGGACCGACCTGACGAAAGAAGCAAAAGACGGCTACCTCGACCCGATCATCGGGAGAGAAAAAGAGATCGACCAAGTGATCTATACCCTTTTGAGAAAGACCAAAAATAACCCCCTTTTGATTGGTGAGGCAGGAGTCGGGAAAACCGCAATCGTTGAAGGACTCGTGCAGAGAATCAACGCGAAACAGGTGCCTGAGAAACTCATTGGTAAAAAAGTTTTTCTCTTAGATATGTGAACCCTCGTTGCAGGGACCAAATATAGAGGAGAATTTGAATCGAGGATGAAATCTATTCTCGAGGAGGCGACCGACCCAACCAATAATATCATCCTCTTTATCGATGAGCTGCACACCATCATCGGTGCAGGAGGCCAGGACCAAAACGACGCCGCCCAAATGCTCAAGCCCTTACTTTCTAGAGGCAAAATCAAACTCATTGGTGCAACAACCTTCGACGAATACCAAAAATACATCGAAAAAGACGCCGCCCTCAAGAGAAGATTCCAGGAAGTCATAGTGAACGAGCCAAGCATCGAAATGACCAAACAAATCATCTTCGGATTGAAACCTACCTATGAAGATTTCCATGGCGTGGTAATTTCTGAGGAAGCTATTGAAAGTGCGATTATGCTCAGCAAAAGATATATCCTGAATAAACAGCTTCCTGATAAGGCACTTGATATTCTCGATGAAGCCAGTGCCAGAAAATCCACCATGCAAAAAAAGCTTGATAACGACGATGAATACAAGAAACAAGAAACCAAAATAGAAAAAATCCAGAAACAAATCGAAAAAGCGATTGAAAATCAGGATTATTTTGCTGCTGCGGAGCTCAAGACCGAGGAGGAGGAATTGAAAAAAAACCTCCAGAAACTCAGATCCAATAAAAACATTCCTGCACATTTGAGAAGCGTGATCGAATCCAGCGATATCTGAAACGTCCTCGCCGACAAAACAGGAATCCCTACCAATATCGTCAACGAAGACGAGGTAAGCAAACTCAAGAGACTCGATGCCGAGTTGAAAGGACAAATTATCGGTCAGGACGACGCAGTGAATGCCGTAGTCAAGACCTTGATTAGAAGTAGACTTTCCGTGATCAGGAAAAATAAACCAATCTGATCCTTCCTTTTCCTTGGCCCATCAGGCGTAGGGAAAACCTACCTTGCAAAACTCATCGCTAAACATTACTTCGGTGATGAAACCGCATTGATTAGATTCGATATGTCAGAATTTATGGAAAAATTCTCCGTCTCTAAATTGATCGGTTCGCCTGCCGGCTACGTAGGCTACGACGAAGGAGGGGGACTTACGGAAGCCGTGAGGAGAAAACCCTATTCCGTGATCTTGCTTGATGAGATCGAGAAAGCATCACCCGACGTGCTGAATATCCTCTTACAGATCCTCGATGAAGGACAACTCAAAGATAGCAAAGGAAGACGGATCGACTTCAAAAATACCATTATCGTGATGACCTCAAATATCGGCACCGAAGAGTTCAGCAAAAAGAAAACCGCTATCGGATTCGATACGGGAAGTAAAAGCGATATCGAGACCAAACAGTTCGACGACATCAAAACCAGAGTCCTCGAGGAACTCAAAAACTTCCTGACCCCAGAACTCTCCAATAGAATCGATCACAAAGTCGTCTTTAGACCGCTTACCAAAGCAAACCTCGCAGACATCTTCAACCAGCAAATCAAAACCTTTCTCGCTGCTTGGAAAGAAAACGATCAAGTGAAGTTGCCAAAATTCTCCAAAGCAGAGGTTGATAAAATTATCGATAAAATCTATGACCCAGCTTTCGGTGCCAGACCCGTGGAAAGATATATCAATGATGAGGTCGAGCCTCAAATCATCAATGCCCTTTTGAAGTAGGCGTTCCCGAGTCCTCTCCTGGCAATCCCCTTATCCAATGAATAAACAGAAAAAGCCTGATCTCGAATCAGACTTTTCTTTTTATCTTTGTGAGGAGCAGACAGCAACGCCCGCCTCGCTTCCTAAGGGAATGCCAGCACTCCCCTGCTCCCAAAAATTTCAGATAAACCTTGACAATTCGGGGCAATTATTTATCCTACACAGCGATAGTTTTAACCAACGCCTATGCATAATGAAGCAAAGAATCCAAGCCCTGCTCCCTCGACTTTACAAAATCTTCTTTTGAGGATTGCTCGTGCAGTTTTTCCTCCATACCTTGATCACACACCAACTCGGTCGAGAGGGAGGCATCCGAACCCTAATCCGACTCTGGAAGGAAATCTTTATTCTTCTCTTTGCAGGGCTTATTGGCTATTGGATCTTTTTCTGTAAGGGAAAAGAAGAAAGAAAGCTGACTTGGAATCACTTGCGCACTTCAGAACTCTTCAGATTTTTAATCTGATTTTTGATAGCGTGTGCGGTTACCTTCCTCCTTGCAGTTGGGATCCAAAAAGTAGGATTAGGGACCTATATCTTGTCATTCAAGTATGATCTGATGGGTTTCTTGATCTTCCTCTTGGGAGTTGGACTCACACGATACCTCCCTCAGCCCCGCCTCAAAATCACGAAGCGATATACAAAACTTCTCCAGCTAGTAGTCATCGGAGGACTCTTCTGGCGATCGCTCAGCTATTTCATGCCCAATGCACTTGATCACCTCGGCTACAATCGTTTCAATTATGAAGGGACAATAGGCTCTAGACCGCCAGCAGTCTATTATACCAATATCAATCAAGGCTTCGTCAGGAACGAGTTTCTCTTTGAGAGACCCATCTATTTCGGATTCTTTTTGGTTGCATTCCGACCATTGTTCGCCCTGAGCTATCTCAGGACCCGCTCCAAAAAAGAGGCATTGCTACGAATGATCGGCTACGGACTTTTGGTGTTCTCGACCTTTTCTAGGGCAGCGATCGGGGTTCGACTCCTAGAAACAGCGATTATCATCTTAGCACTCTACCGAACCTACGCCAAAAGACTCATCTTCAGCATAGGACTACCGCTCGCTTTGGTAGGCGGAGCGCTGTTTTGGCACTATAGAGGAATCTTTGCCAGAGAACACTCAAATACAGGACACGCCGCACTTTTAGTCGAAGGGCTCAAAATCTGACAGGAAAGCCCATTTTTTTGACGAGGTGCAGGCTACTCAGGACCGGCCTCCCACCAGGTTTGCTTTAATGCCCTCGCCAGTTCCGACTCCCACCCCCAAAACCCAAGATGCGAACGCATCAAAGAAGTCAACGCTCGCTACGAAATCCCAACGTTTTGATACAATCCAGAAAACCAATATGTGCAGATCTTTATGGAATACGGTATTTTAGGATTGCTCCCACGATTATTCTGTTTTATTTGGCTGATTCGAATCGGACTCAGAGCGATCAAACCTTTAGCCCTTGAATGCAAAAAAGGAAAAAAAGCTGACCAAAAGAAAATCAATCAGCTTGTTTGCCTCGCAGGATTTGGAATAGGGATGCTTGGATTGGCACTCGAGGGAATGGTATTACATAGCTTTGTAGATAGGATGGTCGTCTATCCGCTGATGTTGCTCTATGGAATCGTTTACGGACAGTCAACCGCCCCTACCCAGACAAAGCAACCGCCCAAAACCCACTAAGGCAAACGATAGGCGATTCTGCTTCCAAGAGTAAGCTCCTCTCCATCAAAACATTGCATCACCTGCTCAACCTGAATTTCATCTTCCTCATCGATTTCCGGACAATGAAGGAAAGGACGCACCATAAGCCTCCAATTTCCCTGAGTATCCGATCGAAGTTCTGAGATGGTTCAGGTTTTTTCTTTAGCTGCATGCTGGCTTCTCTCTGCCTGGAGCTCATCCACCAATTTTTTCGCCTCCAAGAATCTCTTTCTAATCGTTTTCGCTTCTACTTTATCAGGCAAAAGACTGGAAGCCGCCAGCGGTTCATCATGATATTCAAAGAGTGCAATATTCTCAAACCAATCTCCTCTGATAAAATCCATCAAAGCTTGAAAGTCCTCCTCCGTCTCCCCCGGGAACCCAATAATAAAATTCGTCCTCACAAAACGCTCAGGAAAATGCCCCTCAATAAAATTGAGCAACTCCAGGGTCATCTGATGATCATAAAATCTCCCCATTGCCTTGAGAATTTTCGGAGATGCATGTTGGAGCGGAAGATCAAAATACGGGATAAACTTTTTGAGTTTGGTAAGCCTCTCGAGATGCCTTTTCGTAAGCAAATCTGGATAGAGATACAGCACCCTATAGTGAAAACCTCCCTCCAACGCATCAATTCCTTCCAAAAGTTCAAAAAGCTGACTCTTTCCATACAGATCGACTCCATACCTTGTACTATCTTGGGCGATCAGGATCAACTCCCTCACTCCAGAAGCAATCAAATTGCGCGCCTCTGCAATCACCGCCTCTAGAGAAAGCGAACGCTGTCTCCCTCTAATAGTCGGGATAATACAGAAAGAACAATGATTATTACATCATTCTGCGATCTTGAGATATTCGAAACCTAGTTCACTATTGGTATAAGCTCTTGCATTCTCTTGCCACTGAAAATCGCTCCCATCAAACAACTCATTCTCTCCAGCAATCAACGGTTTGTCTAGCAAAGACGGCTCAAAATTCGCAAGTTCAGACCGCGAAAGAAAAGTAAGACCAGGATGCGATTTAAGCGTCTCCCATTCCTGAGTTTCTGCATCAGAAAGACGAGCATCCTTCACCAATTTCTCAAAATACTGGACCGCACATCCCAAGAGACAGATTTTTTTCCTCCTTCTCAGGAGCTTTTTCATGGTATGAAACATTTCTTGCCTCCCCGAAGAAATAAACCCACAAGTATTGAGAAAAACGAGCTCTACTTCATCAGAAAAAGGATCAACAGCATAAAAAAACTGATCAGGTCGACGTTCCAATATCCTTCCAAGTAAAAATTGAGTATCTACAAGGTTTTTCGTGCAACCAAGATTAATAAAAGAAAAAAACATCCTCAAAAGCAAAAATAAAGACCACCAAACAAATCTAAGAAACTCCTTTACAGATACAAGCCAATCCACATTTTTTCTCTAGAAGAGGGGAATCAAGAGAGCAAGCCACAAAAACCATTGTTCTTGACTTTTATAAGGCGTATCAATATACTACAGCATCTTTTTATCTCTTCTCTTACCTATGGAGAATAAAAAAATCCTAATTACTGGAGGGCTAGGTTATATTGGAGCACATACCACAGTCCTATTTATGCAAGCTGGATATGACGTCGTTATCCTCGATAATCTCTCAAACGCCCACAAAGAATCGGTCCTCGCTGCGATCAAAGAACTCACAGGCAAAGAACCTCTTTTCTACGAAGGAGACATAAGAAACTATGATTATCTTGATAACCTTTTTTCCAAAGAAGAGATTGACGGAGTAATTCACTTTGCTGCGAAAAAAGCAGTAGGAGAAAGTTGCTATGATCCTTTCCTCTATTATGACAACAATATCATTGGAAGCATCAATCTTCTCAAAGTAATGAACAAGCATCAGGTTAAAAAGCTGATTTTCTCCTCTAGTGCAACAGTATACGATACTGAAAAAAATATCCCACCATTCACAGAAACTGATCGCCTTAGCACCACCAACCCTTATGGAACGACTAAACTCGTGATTGAGAAACTCCTCTACGATATGGCACTCCACAAAGGATTTTCAGCGATTTGCCTCAGATATTTCAATCCCATCGGAGCACATTCTTCAGGTCTTCTCTGAGAAAACCCCAAAGGAATCCCGACAAACCTCGTTCCTTTCCTCATGAAAGTGGCAAAAAAAGAGATCGAACAAATCACGATCTTTGGAGGGAACTACATCACGCCAGATGGAACCTGCATTAGAGACTATATTCACGTAGAGGACGTTGCTCAGGCTCATTTACAAGCATTTGACTATATCCAAAAATACATCCAACAAAGTAGTGAAGTAGAAAACTGACTTCCAAACTTCTTTGAAGCCTTCAATATCGGGACAGGTACTTGAAAATCAGTAAAAGAAATGCTCGCAATCACCGAATCTATCGTCTGAGAACCGATTGCACATACTATTGGAGAGAGAAGAGAAGGAGACGTTGCAATCTCTGTAGCCAATCCTTCAAAAGCAAAAAAAATGCTCTGACGAGAACCTCAAAAGACCATCATCACTGCCGTCGAAGACGCTCGAAACGCCTACAAATAAAAATCTGACTTCTCTTGCTTTTTTTCCTTGAAAACACTGAATACTTAGCTATACTCGCGGTGACACTTTTTACTTTTTCTTATCTTAAAAAATGAGAATCCCTATCGGAATATCAAACAGACACGTGCATCTTTCACAGGCTGATGCAAATACCCTTTTCGGACCCAATTATGAGCTTACAAAACTCAAAGACCTCTCTCAACCTGGACAATTTGCATGCGAGGAATGCGTAACGATCAAAGGGGCGAAAGGAGAAATTTCAAAAGTCAGAATTTTAGGACCGTATAGAAAGTTTTCTCAGGTGGAAGTAATGCTCGGAGATACCTTCAAACTAGGCACTCCAACTCCAATCAGAGAATCAGGAGACTTAGAAGGCTCAGCTCCAGTGACGATCATTGGTCCGGCAGGTCAGGTTGAACTTAGTCAAGGAATGATTGTTGCCAAGAGACATATTCATATGACGGTGGCTGATGCAGAGAATTTTGGAGTGACGAACGGACAAATCGTGAAGGTAAAGACCAACGGAGAAAGAAGTCTGATTTTTGATGAGGTAGTGATTAGAGTTTCAGATAGTTATGCTCTTGATATGCATATTGATGTAGAAGAAGGGAATGCTGCTGGGCTTAAGCAAGGTGATTGGGGAGAACTCATTAAAGACTAATCTTTATTTTGTTGTTTAGATTCGCTTCACAAAAGAATATTCTCTGGATAAATACAGGATCAATCTCAAAATCCATAATAAAATATTGAATCGGTGCATAATAAGTCTTTAGCTTCAACAAATTGTTGTTTCTTCATCCTAAAAAGTTCTAGAAAATCTGAGTCGTTTAAAATTTTTTGGATCTTAGGAAAAAGAAAACCAGCATTTGATGTTTTTATAGGAAATGCTGGATCATAAATAAGTTGAATATTATTGTCTCTAAGGTAAATAAAGCTATGTGCCTCCCCCCGCAATTCCTCACTCTCTTCATAAAGTTTTGGAAGCAATTCTCATCAAACATAAAAATTGTCAACCCCATGAGTCTTAAGATAGTAATGTGCTAACGAAGCTAGTTCTGCACACATAAATATCCCTTTCTCTAGGATTTCAGATAGCAATGCAACTTCCTGCTTCTTATAATACTCATGCCTTTCTCGAGCAGAGTTTTCTTTTCTCGTGAACATTTTATTAAATATTGAAGTATAGGCAGAAAGACGCAAAAAGAGTTCTCCACGAATAGGTAGCTTCTTCGTTTCATACCATTCTTTGAATTTTGGATCTTCAATAGCAGTATTATAGCCTTCGTCTACTTTTTGATAAAAGTTTTGAATTAGTGGATGATCAAAATCGCATTGTAAGAATATATTCATTTTATTAGACAAAGACTCTCATCATACAGGAACACTTTCCCCTCCATTTATTTGAGGGACAATAATACTTTTTCAAAATCCTTTTTCATACGCTGCTATATTTTGATTAAGAACTTGTAAGATCGATTTATTAGAGGGATTTTCTCCTCAATTTTTATGAGATGATACTGTTCAACAAGAAAGGTTTTCAGGAGACAATCACATATCCGTTATTTAGTTTATAAAGATATAGCTAAGTATAGCTACTACCTTTCTAAATGTCAAAAAAATTGAAAGAAAAATAAACTTTAAACAAAATAACCTTGTCATAAAAAAATAAAACTCTATCTCCGTTGATTTTTCCCTCTAGATAACTATACACTAAGCATCAAATCTTTAGCTAATTTTCCGAAGCCCAAATGCAAATTTCTATCAAAGATAAAGAAGTTCAAAATCTGATCCAATCCGAACAGCAGAGACAATCCGAAGGAATTGAACTCATCGCAAGTGAAAACTACCAATCTTCTACAGTTCTTCAGGCTCAAGCTTCAGTTTTTGCCAATAAATATGCTGAAGGTTTCCCTTGAAAAAGATACTACTGAGGACAGGAAAATACCGACAAACTAGAAACCCTCACAATAGAAAGAGCAAAAGCCATTTTTCATGCGGATCATGCCAATGTCCAAGCACTTTCTGGGGCGGCTGCAAATCTCTGCTTTTATACTGCTACTATGGAACCTTGAGATCATATTCTCGGTATGGGAATGGATTTTTGATGACATTTGACGCATGGATCTCCGGTGACCTTTATTTCCAAAGTTTTCAAATTTCACAGCTATGGAACTTTGCCTGATGGGACGATTGATTTTGACCAAGTTCGTAGCTTAGCTTTGGAGGTGAAACCAAAGGTAATTTTAGCGGGATTTAGTGCCTATCCAAGAGAGCTTGATTATGCAAAATTTGTAGAAATAGCGAATGAAGTCTGAGCGATCGCTTATGCAGACGTTTCTCATATTGGAGGCTTTATCGCGGCAGGTTTGCTGAAGAATCCGCTAGATTATGGTTTCCACGCAATGATGACAACGACGCATAAATCGCTTCGTGGACCGAGAGGAGCGTTAATTTTAAGTAAAGGAAAAGTCTGAAATCCTCTCCAAAAGCCAGAACCCACAATAGAGAACCTCCCGACCAGGATTGATCGTGCTGTTTTCCCAGGAATGCAGTGATGACCACATATGAATACCATCGCAGGAATCACTGTCGCACTAGGTGAAGTTCAGACTCCAGATTTTCAGCATTACGCCAAACAGACCCTCAAAAACGCCCAAATGATGGCACAAACCTTCCTCAGTTTAGGCTACAAACTCGTAACAGGAGGGACAGACAATCATATGGTTATCCTAGACTTTTCACAAGAGCCTTTTAACGGAGCTGAAATTGAAAACATACTTGACCAAGTAGGAATCTCAGTTTCCAAATCACTCATTCCTCACGATCCACGTCCTCCATTCCGCCCCTCTGGAATAAGGATCGGGATAGCTGCAATGACGACAAGAGGGATTACTGAAGATGAAGTCAAAAAAATCGTCTCCTTTATTGATAGAGCAATCCACAACCGCGAAAATCCAGCAGCTTTAGATGCATTAAGGCAAGAAGTTATTACTTTTTCAAAAAATTTTCCACTCCCGCACTAAAAAACTCAAATCTGAATCAATCCCAAAGAGCAAAAAATAGAAATAAAGAGAAATTACATCTTAGCAATCACCCACTTAACCACCTCAGCAAGATGCTCCTTTTCGATAGGTTTCGGATAGCTAGCTAGAATTGATTTCACTTCTTGGACATCGTATCCCAGGTTTTGAAGCGACTTTACTACCGCCTTAAAAAGCTTTTGATCCTGGTTGACAGCAGCAACTTCCGAAAAATCAAAATTTCCCTTCAGTTCAAGAATAATTTTCTTCGCAAGCTTCGGACCAACTCCAGAAATCGTCTGAAAAATTTTGGGATCCAAGCGGTCAATCGCAGCTGCCAATTCTTGCATCGGAATCTTCACTATTTGAAAAGCAATTTTCGGTCCAATTCCGGAGATTTTCAACATTCTTTCAAACCATTCCTTCTGATCAAAAGTATCAAAAGCAAAATAAAAAACTGACTTTTTTTGATCATCCAAATAAGGATAAAGGAAAAATTCTCCCTGAGTCTGCCCACCAGCATAAGCAACCTGAACCCCGAAATAAGGATTCACGAGGAAGGTCTCAGACTTCACCCTTTTTATCTCTCCATGAAAATAATGTAGCATCCTACAACAACATAGCTAAAAACAAACCATATATACTCATCTTTGAATTGAAATCAAACAGAAAAAAACTATACTCACAAGCTACTAATTTTAGTTCTTTTCAAGAAAAAATGCACTTAATTAATGACGTCCCAACATTTGTTGACCAACAAAAAGGTTATATCAATGTCGTAGTTGATGTTCCTAGAGGATCAAACAATAAATACGAATACGATCATGTCTTAGGATGTTTCAGACTCGATCGTGTTATTCATAGTAGTATGTACTATCCTGTAGATTACGGATTCATCCCTCAAACCTTATCTGAAGACGGCGATCCTTGTGATGTATGTCTTCTTACAACCAATCCAACTTTCACCGGTTGCATCATCAAGGCAAGACCTATCGGAATCCTCTATACTTGCGATAATGCAGGAGATGACCCTAAAATTATTGCTGTTCCAACAAGTGACGTAGACCCAAGACGGGACGAAATCCACCATATCGATGATCTCGGACACCATATGAAGGAAGAACTCTTCACTATTTTCAAACAAATCAAATTCCTCGAACACGAAAAATATGACAAAGTAGAAGTGAAATGATTTTGAAGTATCCTAGAAGCTCAGCAAGAAATTTTAATCTCCATGGAAAGATACTTTAAAACAAAAGAATAATCTTTATCCATAAATCATAGCCAATGACCAACAAAAAAGAGAAAAAAACTGACTACAAAAGAGTTTTTCAGTTCGCTCTCACGACCTACCGTCAATTTCCTTGGCTTGCGATTGGGAGTCTTTTAACTAGGCTCTGTGCCACAATTAGTGTTCTCGTTCCCCCTATATTTTACAAAGAGATTATTGATATCCTGTCCTCATCAACGGGGATCACCAATGAACTAAGTCTAAATGCTATTGGAGTACTGATGATTATTTTATGGATCAAAATAGCCAGTTTTATTGTTTATAGACTATACGATTTTTGGGCGATAGCACTTGAAATGAATATCCAAGAGTGGATCAATAATTTTTTTCTGCAAAAACTACAGTATCACTCCTACAAATTCTTTTCTGAAAACATGAGCTGATCTCTAATCAGTAAATTTAGAAAAGGAGTTTCTGCATTTGAAAAATTGAGCGATATTTTTTCATGGCAAATTCTTCCTTTCATAACTAATGTGACTATTATTTTAATAATTATAGGGGTGCAAAATATCTGGATCAGCATTTGAATTTTTATAGTTATTTTGATTTTTACACGATTACAATATGTACTCTATAAGTATATCCATCCTTATCAAGAAAAAGCGAATGCCCTAGATAGCGAGCAAGGAGGGCTGCTTTCTGACTTGATTATCAATAACTATACTATCAAACTTTTTGCTTCAGAGAAAAAAGAAGAAAGAAAATATGCAAAGCTAAATTATGATACTGCTCATGCTAGGAAGATTCAATATCATAAATCTATTTGGATTTGGGGAAGTTCTGCTGCTATTTGAATTATTCTAGAGATAGGAATCATGTATCTTGCAATTCGTATGTGGTGAAATGGAACAATCTCTCTTGGGATGATAGTGCTTCTCCAAACCTATATTTTGAGATTAATTGACTTCCTCTGGGGAATTGGGCAAACACTTCGTCATACCTTCATTGCCATCAGCGAAACGTCTGAAGTCCTACAAATCATTGACACTCCCCATGAAATCCAAGACAAAAGCTCCAAAAAACTGAAACTCCAACACGGAGCAATCTCGTTCAACAACGTAAATTTTAGCTACGGAGAAAACCAAATCTTCCACGACCTTAATTTCCATATCAAACCAGGAGAAAGAGTCGCACTCGTCGGAGAATCTGGAAGCGGGAAAACCACGATTACCAAACTCTTATTCAGACTTTATGATATTCAAAAAGGGGAAATTCTGATTGATGATCAAAATATCGCTGAAGTTACACAAGAATCTTTAAGATCCTCAATGTCTATGATTCCTCAGGATCCGATTCTCTTTCACCGTTCCATCAGAGAAAACATCGCTTATGGAAAGCCAAATGCAAGTGATGAAGAAATCATTGCTGCTGCCAAAATGGCAAGATGCCACGAATTTATTTCTCATCTCAAGGACGGTTATGAAACTTTAGTCGGAGAAAGAGGAATTAAACTTTCATGAGGAGAAAGGCAAAGAGTAGCGATTGCGAGGGCGATCCTCGAGAATAAACAAATCATCGTCATGGACGAAGCAACATCAGCACTTGATAGCGAATCAGAATTCCTTATCCAAGAAGCTATAGAAGAGCTGATGCAAAACAAAACCCTCTTAATCATCGCGCACAGACTCTCAACCATTATGAAAATGGACAAAATCATCGTAATGGATCAAGGGAAAATCGCAGAAAAAGGCTCACACAAAGAGCTCCTTGCAAAAGACAACGGAATCTATAAAAAATTACGGGATATCCAATCTGGTGGATTTATTGGATAGCGTATTTATTTTCATTTGACGGGATGCGAAATATTCTTATCTGATATGGTTTTCTGCTTATTATTGGAACTTTACTCCGATTGGATCACCAGAAAAAAAGAAAAAAAGTTGAAGGCACTCCGCTTTCAGCCTTCATCCCCTGCTACAACGATGGAGCAACAATTGAAACAACCCTCAAAAGCCTCTATGCAAGCTATCCCCACGAGCTGTTAGAGGTTTTCGTGATAAACGACAAAAGCACCGACAATTCGCTAGCAATCCTCGAGAAGCTCAACCAAAGCTACCCCTTCCACTTGATCAACAACAAGGAAAACCTAGGAAAGTCCAAATCCTTAAACGAAATAATCCCCTCTGCGAGCCATGCTACTCTACTCATTATTGATGCTGATACCAAAATTTCCAAAGCAAATATCGCTGATATGCTCAAGAGAAAAGTCTGAAAGGTTGCCGGGGTTTCCTGTCCGTGCAAACCTACCAACAAAGGATTCCTTCCTCTCATGCAACATATAGAATACATAATGCGAGGATTTATTCAGGGAGCATACAATACCACGAGTGTAATTGGTATGCGAGGAGGCTGTATTATGGTAGACAAAAAAGCTTTTCTAGAGGTCGGTTCTTTCTCCTATCAAGCCATTACCGAAGATATGGATTTAGCATTCAAACTCAATAAAGCCTGATACAAAGTAGAACAAAGTCTGACACAAATCCAAACGGAAGTTCCAGCTACCCTCAAAAGTCGATGGAAACAAAGAATCAGACGATGATCATGATGCTTCCAATGCTTTGTGAAATATCGAAAAATCTGGATTAAAAATCCCCTTCATATTTTTTTCATCTGTTATTTTTGTGTTAGCACGGGAGTCTCTGTGTTCTACTTTGTCAAAGACCGAATCCTCATCAATACCATTATTGAAGCAAATCAATCTTGGACCGCTATCTTCTTCATCTTAAATCCTAAACGGCGACTAACCACAATCTTTACCAAGCTAGGCTTCACCCTCTTTGCACTCCCTTATATCATTCCGCTCATCAAATCTCGAAAAGACCTCCGAAAAATCATCTATATCATCCCTTTTTCTCTCGTCTATATTCCACTATTCTTCATAGTAAATATCGGCGGCATCATCTCTTGTAGCACCAAATACCGTGCCCTTGAATCAGGAAAAATAAGAGGCCGATAAGCAAAAGCCTCCCTCCATAGCCCTCGGAGTCCATCCACCGCTTTAACCAAACCCCACCCATGCCAGCTTCCTCTGCCCAGCTCGGGAAATACGAGCAAGCACTCTACTACGAAATCTTCATCAAGGAGGAATACCGCATCGCCAAGCCCATCATCAAAAACGCAAAAACCATCTTTGATATCGGCGGGCACCTCGGATTTTTCTCTGAACGATGCCTTTCACTCAATCCACACCTCCAGCTCCATTATTTCGAACCCTTTGACACCCTCTTCCAGCAGGCAAAAATCAGACTTCAAGACTTTGCGCCCCAAATCACCTTCAATCCCTTCGCTATCGCTAGCTCCACAGACACAGCAACCTTCACCTTCAATGCATCCAAGACCATGCAGTCGAGCAAAACGGCATCTTTTCTCAATCCCGCAGGCATTCCTCAACAGGTCCATACGCAATCACTCAATCAGTATATCAAAGAGCCAGAAATCTGATCCATCGACTTGGTAAAGCTCGATATCGAAGGAATGGAGTTCGAAGTCCTCTTTGCTTTGGAGCCCGCGACCCGATCTTCCATCAAAACCCTCCTCTGTGAAGTCCATCTCCTGACCGAATCCGAAGCCGCACAATTTCCTCATCTGCAATCCCTCCTCAGCACGCATTTCGCCCAGATCACACGGCTCCCAAGCCCCTATAGCTCCAAAATCAACCTCTGCTTCTGTCAAAACCCGCTTTAACCCAGAGAAAATCCAAGCTTTTTCAGCCTCCCCCTCCTCCCAAAACAATCCAAAAAACCAAAAAATCTGAATCCTTCCTCCATTTTCCCTCCCCCTTCAGATAAAAAATCAATGCTTTGGAGATGTTACTAGAATTTTGAGTCAATCTGACTCCACTTTGCTCTCAGGTGGTGCTAGAGTGAGTCAATCTGACATCACTTTGCACTCAGGTGGTGCTAGAGTGAGTCAATCTGGCATCACTTCGCTCTCAGGTGGTGCTAGAGTGAGTCAATCTGACATCACTTTTTACTTTTTGATCCAATGTTGAGGCATTTTTGCACCTTGTTTCATCAAGCGACTACCAAAACGCCCTATTTCAAAACTCCCTATTTCAAAACGCCAACCAAGAGGAACGATCTGCCTTCAAAAGCTTTTTTTGAAACAAAACAAAAGAAAATTTGACTTTATCCTTGATTTTTAACAGCGAAACTCCATAGTAAAAGACGATTTACCTCACCAAATACATTATGAAAAACATACAACGAGCTTTGCTCCTTCTCGGCGGAATCCTACTCATCGGAATCACGACCTTGCTGCGACCCAAAGCTTCCAAAGCTCCTCAAGCTGCCGAGCAGCGACTTACCAAATACGAGGAAACCCCACTTACCGACACCGCCACCATCAAAAAACTCTTAAAACAGTTCAGTGAGTATGCTGATTTTTCGATTAGCACCGAACAGAGACCCTACACCCTTGCTATCAACCATTTCAATGCCAGCGAGGGAAAAAATATCGGTTTTGACTTCTCAAGCGACAGAGAAAGGAACCAGACGCTCCTCTATCGTGCCTCGCTCCTCTTTCTGCTGATTCCCTCCGTCGAAAAAATCACGATAACCTACGGAGAGGATTCAGTCTTTTCTGCTACTAAAAAAGACCTCGAAACTCTACTCCAGCTGAGATTTGAAGACTATAGCAAAGACAGCAATGCCTGAGCACAAGCAATACAAGAAAAAATCTGAAGCGAAAATTTCGATTGGGATGAGGTCAACGAACTTTTTATTCATTTTCCGGAAGGATTACTCTCACAAGAGCTCGCCCCATAGGCAAAGGAAAACACGCTCGCCCCGCTCTACACAAATCACTCCTTGAAACCGAGCAAAAAATAAATACAATTCCCACACAGCATGATACTTGATAAGTCCCTTACTTTTTAACCTTAATTCCTAATGTATACTTCTGTTTTCCTTTTCTATGGCGAAAATACTTACGCATTAAGACAAGAACTCCAAAGGCGAAAAGTAAACTTCTTGGAAAGATACGGGCAAGATGCACTTTTTCACTTTTCCAATCAGAACCGAGACCTTGGCATGATCAAGCAGGCGCTCTATGCTGGTGGACTTTTCGTTTCCAAGAAAATGGTGATCATTGAGGGAGTTCCCAAAGACACTTCAGAAGGGAATACCCTTTCAGCAGATAAGATTGAGAAATTTTTTGAGGATTTCCAGCAAAATATCGACAAACTCCCAGCAGATACGATCGTGATTCTCCTTTCTAATAAACCCGACAAAAGAACCAAACCTTTCAAACGATGCATGGACAATCTCCAGCTCAAAAACTTTGAACCTTACAAAGAACCACAACTAAAAACGCTCATTACCAGTCAGCTCGAGCCACTCAAGATCGGGAACGAAGAATTAAGCTACTTCCTCCTAAAAATCGGCGACGATCCTTACCGTTTAGTAAGCGAGGCAGAAAAATTAAAATACTGACTCCCTCCAGCGACCAGTCAGATCACCAAAGAACAGATCGATGAATACTGTTTTGGAATGGTAGAGGGAGATTCTTTTGCATTTTTTGATCAGCTGTTTTCTGATCCGGTGCTCGCCGCCCAGACGCTTGAAAAAATGAAGAGCGACGGAGAAAACCGAAACACCGCGAACGGACTTTTGACCCGAGGACTGAAAGTATATCTTACGCTGCTAGATTATCATCAGCAAGGCATCACTTCAGCCAAAGGAATCATCGCACAGACGAAGCTCAACCCTTTTGTCGTCCACAAAAACCTAAAAAACATTAGCATATTGCTTAGCTACCAAGACTTTATCAAAAACTTCTTTAAACAGCTCATCGAACTCGAATTTGCTATCAAAACTTGAAAGTATCCAGAATCTTATTATCGACTAGCCACAAAAAGCATCTTGCTTTCCCAACATCAAAAATAGAAACCCACTTTTACCTCATCAAATTATGTAAAGTATGAAAAAACTGATCTTCCTTTGAGTTTTGCTCCCATCACTTCTACGAGGCACTGCTTCGACTTATGCTGCCTCCAATTTCCAGAAGAAACTGAGCTGTAAAGTGACTGAAAACGCAGTCAGAGTATATCTCGTCCAAGAAAGTGAGACCTTAAAATGCGAGGAATACCTTACCGTCATCAATAGCTACCTCAAAACAGCTTATCAGGACCTCACACAAATCATGAACAACCTCAACCGCTGAGATGACCGCTCCTACCGATCTTCGCTCTATGAATCCAAAAAAAAACTTTTCTTAAAGCTCGCCTCACAGAAGAATATGATCCAGGGAGCAATGGAAGATTTTGAGAACGAATTACTAAGCAAGAGTAAACTCTTCCTCCAAAATACCCTCCTTGAGAAACAGCAAGGGCTCCAGACCGCAATCATCGAAACTGAAAAAGAGCTTGCAGAAAGCTCAGGAAATACCTTTAATCTCAAGAAAACACTTTCTGAGCTCACCCTTAAATTGGAAATGATTGATCTTCTGCTCACAGCCGACTCAATGGATACCTTTATGAAAAACTTTGAAAGCTACCTAACTTTATTTCCTTTGCCAGAGGTATGAAAATAGGAATCATCTCAAGTGGAATGGAAAGCTTGGCACTCTTCAGCTTCTTGCACCGCCACGACCAAGAATACCTCATCTACTATGATAGTCTCAACGCCCCTTATGGAGAGAAACACTTTGAAACCTCCTTACAAGCCGTCAGAGAAGGGATCGAGCGACTAAAAAATAAAGAAGTAGACCTCATAATCCTACCACCTATATATGAACTCTATCTCCTACAAGAAAAAAAAGAAAAGCTGATTGCACCACTCTTTCAGACTTACCTTCTCACAGAAGTTTTCGCTCACTCTCTCGTCGGAAAATTAGGAATCCTTGGAGAATATGCAGACTTAGAAAAAGCCCAATCCTTACTAACTGAGCTCGCCAGCTCCTATACTCTGACTCCCGCACAAAAAACAACAAAAACGTTTCACTTTCCCTTCAAGTATCGATCCAAAGAATGCGGCATCCTCAATCCGCTCCTTAGCAGACTCTCCCGAAAGAGCATCCTTACCAATACACTTTTGAAGCACGAGCTCCGCTATTTCAAGGATGCAGCAGTCGATTCACTCATTCCGCTCAACTACCTCTATTTCAACGCAGAAAAAACCATCGCCAAATTCCTAAATTTCAGAAAAATCAGATTCCACCGCCAAGAGAAACTCGAAAAGATCTTCCTCGAGCTGACAAAAAAGAAAGAAAAATCAGAATACTCTATTTCAATTTTCGCAACCGATCAGACCCATTCCTTACTTAGAGAAAAAAGACTCCTCCGATACTTACAAAGATGAAAATCAGCAGAAATCCATCGAATCGCATAAAAAATTCAGCTTTTATTCTTAAAAAAAAGGAGAATGAAATGCACAATAATAGGCGCAGGCAGTTGGTGAACAGCACTGGGACAAGTGCTCTCCGAGAACGGTCACGAAACCAGGCTTTTCTCACTTTCTCAGGCAGACGCCGACAGTATTAACCAGAAGCACGAAAACTTTGAGTATCTGCCATGAGTCCAGCTCCACGAAAAACTCACCTGCTCGACAAACTTAGCCCAAACACTAGATGGAGCAGAAATTATCGTTTTGGCAGTCCCATCAAAAGGACTCACTTTCTGCCTCAAGGAGCTCAAGCCTTACTATACCTGACAACCTATAGTTCTCGCCTCGAAAGGTTGGAACGCATCAGACTTTTCTCCTCTTTCCTCCCTCATTACAGAAAAACTAGGTGCCGTGCCGATTATCGTGCTTTCAGGCGCCTCTCACGCCGAAGAGGTCGTAAAACACCAGCCAACGAAAGTGATCTTGGCTTCATCCAGCAAAGAACAGAGAGAAAAGGTTAAAAACCTGTTTCACAACAAGCGGTTTAAGTGTGAAGAAAGCGAAGATATCGTCGGAGTACAGCTTATGGGAGCATTCAAAAACATCATTGCACTCGCTTGCGGAATCTCTGATGGTCTCAAATACGGCACAAATACCAAAGCACTCATTTTGACAGAGGGAATCCAAGAAGTCAGCAAAATCGGCTCCTCCCTAAAAATCAAACCCGAAACTCGGAAAAGTTCGGCGGGGATCGGAGATCTCTATGTTACCTGCTCAAGCGTATTAAGTAGAAACCGAAACGCTGGACGCTTATTAGCAGAAGGACATAGTAAGGCAGAAATTACAGGAGGCTTGATAAATATGGTCGCAGAAAGCCTCTATTTAACAGAAGCTATTGCCAAATTTCTCGCAACTACGAACGAATCATTCCCGCTATTAGACATGATTATCAAGATTGTCGAATACAATATCCCAGCCCAAAAAGCTTTTGATCTATTCCTAGAAAGCTCTTAAAAAGCCGTTTACAACTCAAGACAAGCTACCTGGTTTCTATTTTAATAGTATTGCTCTTGCAATTAAAAAAATTTTTCATATAGTAGTTTGTAATGCAAGGTAGTATATTTATCTCAAAAAATGAATGCTGATGTATGATACCGATAATATTGCAATCCAGATGAGAAAAGGAATTTTAGAATACCTTATTCTCCTCATTATTAGTAAAGGTGAGGTCTATGCTTCAGATATTATCAGCGGATTACAAAAATATGATCTCCTGATCGTGGAAGGGACGCTCTATCCACTCCTCTCTCGCCTCAAAAAAGATCAGCTTTTGACCTATTCCTGGGTGGAATCAGTCAGTGGACCTCCAAGAAAATATTATAAACTGACTCCTCTCGGCAAACAAGTTATGAAAAAGATGGAACAAATCCGAAATCAGCTCAATACCGCCATTCTTTGAATCCAGAATCTAGAACTTTAAATACTTCTCTTAAAATTATGAAAAAAATCATCAAAACCGGTTTAAAAATAACACTCTACACCTTAGGATGACTCATAATTTTAGTCATACTCCTCTATGCTGGGTATATCTCCCTTTTAAATGCAGATGGAATCACGGGAGATGATGGAGTAGCAACGGGTTATTTTACAAAGGTTGATGCTCAGGGGAAACGAGAAAAAAAATACACTCAGATGTGACCGAATCCTGTAAAAATAATAAATCTCAAAAGTAAAAACCAAGACATCAAAAATTGGACAATTGCCTATCCTAAAACATTAGAAGAAAAAACTGAACACTTCCCAACAGTCATCATGGTAAATGGAACTTATACACCTGCATCAGACTATTTGCCTGTTTTAGAACATTTAGCTTCATGGGGATTTATCGTAGTTGGAAATGAGGACTTTCAAAGTGGATCTGGAGAAAGCACAGCACTTACCTTAGATTTTCTTCTCACATTAGCAAAGGATAAAACAAGTATCTTCTACAATAAAATTGATCTTGAGCATATCGGAGTCAATGGACATTCACAAGGTGGAGCTGGTGCAATCAATGCGGTTACTAATTATGAAAATGGGAAATATTATACTTCACTCTATACCGTAAGTCCAATTCCTCGCAATTTAGCACAGCATATCATGAAGCCTTATGATCCATCAAAAATCAAAATTCCATACTTTATGACTTCAGGATTAGGAATTCAAGACCGCATCTTGATTGCTACCTACTGAACACTAAAAGAGAATTACGACATGCTTCCTTCATCAACTTTTGCAATTATGGCAAGGAGAAAGGAAGCAGATCATAGAGATATGCTGGAATATGCAGATGCCTATATGACAGCTTGGTTTCTAATGACTCTTAAATCTGATCAGGAAGCTCAAAATGTCTTTATTGGAGAAAATGCAGAACTTTTCAACACTTCTAATTGGCAAGATACCTCTATCAAAGGAACTCCTTTAAAATAGTTTTACTTTCCTACATTTAAACCTCATGAAAACACTCAATCTCAACGAAAAATCATTCCAACTTGAAAATAATGTTCTCAAGTTCCTGCACGATTATATAGAGAGAATCAATACTTTCGTAGCCAAGAATGAAATTGATACAGACCTTCATCAAGATATTTTGCAGAGACTTGCAGACAAGCTCGCCGAAAAAGCAACAGAAAAAACCTGAATCACACAAAAAGTCGCAATCCAAATCGTAAATAACCTAGGAGAACCTGAAGAAATCTTTGCTGAAGAAGAATTTTCCTCAAGCCATCAGGAGAATAGCACAGATAAAGAACAAAAAATAAAACAACCTGAACTCTTCTACGAGAAACTCCAAAAAAGCGATCGAAACAGACCTCAAGAGAGTGCAATTCTTTTGTGAGTTTGTGGAATGTTTGGACAAGGAACAGGCTGGAATGTGCGATTTTGGAGAGGAATGACTTTATTTGCAAGCTATATATTTCTCGCAAGCGGAACAGGAATTCTCTTTTTTTGGGGAATTATGGCTTATCTTTTGCTTGCTCTTATCTTTCCGATCACAGAGAAAAACTATGAGAAAAGATCAGTTTTCTCTTACTTTTTGACTCAGATTTGGGATTTGAGGCTCCTCATTAGCAATAGTATAAAATTCTGATTCAGAAGCGTGAAACGAATTGTATGAACGGCTATTCCTACGCTCTTAAAACGAGGAGCAAAACTCTTTTGACCTTTTTGGAGTTTCGTAAAAATCTGTTTCCTCTTTTTCCGAAGTATATTTCTTGTCTGTGTCCTTGGCATACTCGGAATCATGTTCTATTACCTACAAACTTGATATGTATGGAATAATATGGAGATAACTTCCCGATTCCCAGCAATTACTTCCTTAGGACTAGCTTTTGGATTTCTATCAGCATTATTACTTCTACTAGGAAGTATCGGTGTGTTATCAAAGAAGAAGCTTATGAATACAGCCACTTTAAGCACTGCAATCATAAGTTGAGTTTTTGCAATAATTATTGCGGGGATTACAGGAGTTCAATTTTTCTCTAAAATAGAAAGTTCAGAAGTGTCTGAATTCACAAGAGAACTTTATATTCCAATCCCTGAAAAAAATCAACCTTTAACTATTAGTATAGAACCAAATAATCTCGTCCTACCAATAGACCCATTTCAAGATTTTATAATAGAAAATAGTAGTATTAATTACATTCCTTACGAATGAACCAAAATCAAAGCTGTTTTCAAGTATCAAATTAACGCTTACAATAAAGAAACTTTCGCTAAAATAACAGAAAACATTTCCGAACCTATCTATGAAATCAAAGATGACGTGCTTCATATTTCCCACAAAAATCACCAACTTTTTGATGCAGTAGTGCCTCTTGCTCCTATGATCTATTCTGTAGATCTCTACATTCCAAAAAATCGGAAATTCAACACCAAAAACCCAGTTTATAGGACCAACCTTCACAAACCAGAACGAATGAATAAACGAGGATATTCTGAATACGATTATGATCCGAATGCAAACAAGTGTTCTGAATTAATCTCTTATGTTGAAGAAGAAAATGCCTTTTTCTGCCCTATCAAATTTAACCTCGACACCTGGAATATCAGAAATAGAATCAATGATGATATTAGAGATAATAAAGCTGACAAACTTTCTCCTCTAGAATGATTAAATCGCGACTGGAGTTTAACCTATAGAAATGATAGCCAATATTGGAATCTCGATAGTATACTTTGGGAAGATAATCAGAAGTTTATCGTAAAACTTTCCGATAGAATGTTCAATATCTTTCTAGAAGTTGAAGCAAGAGTAGATGAAAATGGAGAAATCAGTTACACTAAAAGTGTTGTAAAAGGAATTGAGCAAAAAGGAATAATGACTTCTGAAAGGATGAAGCTTTACCGCGGTCGAGAGAATCTCAAAACCTTTGACCTTAGAGTCTCAGAAGAGCAAGAGAGCAATCCATCGCTCGAACAAAGAATAGAATTACTTGAAAACAGAATCAAAAACCTAGAACAGCAAATCAACGAAACATACAATTAAGCCACTATAAAGGCTCCACAAAAACTAATTCTCTCTTGAAAAACAATTCAGAAACGATAAGAGTGTAGCAAGGAATTTTACTTATGCACTCTTTTTATGATAAAAAAAATATTTTTTCTCTTAGGAGTTTTGATCTGCGGAGTTTTCACCAAAGCAAGCGCTAATGAGAAGCCAGAAACCGATCGAAAACCTGTAAAATCATGTATCGATCTCAGTAATCAATTCGAGAAATTGGTCAAAAACGGTACTCCTCTTCCCTCTCCACTGTATACAGAAAATCATCAAGAGTCAATTATCGATCTAGGAACAGAAAAATCTGAATCAAATATTTTTTTGACCACATTCGACGAAAAAACACACATTTTAACAGTCATCCAATGACCAAAAAGCTTCAACTCTCCACTCGTCGATCTCACAAAAGTAAAAAAAATTGCCAGAATTACGATTCCACAAGATTTCAAAGCACTCCAAATCAACCGATACAACAATACGCTTATCCTTTCCGCAAATCATGAAGGTAAAAGCTGAAAGTCTGAAACAGTTGTGCTATTTTACGAGATTCTAGATAATAAAATCACTCCTGTGCACTATTTTGCCCAAAGTGGGAAACGCGTTTATCTTTGAGTTCAAAACGAAAAACTTTACCTCATCACCAATGAGAATACAACAAGCGAACAAATTGCCACCTTCATCAAACAGCGCCAAGCCGGAAAAAACTTTTTCCCGACACTAAATGAAGGAGTTGGCTATGGACTTGGCTCTACAAAGCAAAAAGCAGTTTCCTGTCAAGACCTACAAACACTTTTCACTCCACAGGAGTTACCTCAGTTCCGAACGATGATCAGCGTCGATCTCAAAAATCTAAAAGCAACAAAAGAACGTCACACCTTTCTGGGAAGCTTTAATCAATTCATTTTTAGCAAAAATCATCTTTACGCCGCAACCACGACTCCCTCTCAAGAAACCAGGCTCCAAATCTTCTGACTTGAGCCTAAAATTAATTACCAAAGATCCATCTTACTCAGCGGAGAAATCATTGATCACACCTTCTTCTCCAATCAAAACAAAGTTAGCATCATCACAAAACGCTCTAGTGGGAAATTCCACAATTACTTAGTCAGCGAGCTTAACGGGCAAACTTCCAAACTTCAGCAACAAGAAATCTGGAGCTGAACTACAGAATATAGCCACGGAACCTTCCTCTGAGAAACCCTTCTGCTAGAGACCAAAAATAAAGATTGAATGCTGACTACATTAAACAGTGAGACCCCTCCAATCCCGCTCTCCACAAAAAAAGAAGAGCAGCTATTCCTACTGGACGAAGCTCCACTCTCACTCCTCAAAATCAGAGAAGAAAAAGGGAAAGTCCTCTTTTCTTTCCTATCGCTCTCATGAACTCTCATAGAAAGTAGCCCAACCACCTATCCTGGCACTTCCAAACTTTTAGGAACTCCGATCCGAAACCAGGCACAAAAGCTGCTCTTACTTCCTATCAATATCGAAAAAGACGGCAAATCTTTTCAAGGGATCAAGGGAATCCAGCCTTCTTCTAAAGCTATCAAAGAGAACTTCTCTAGAGAATACAAGAGCAATACCGAGCTTACCTTTGATACAGGAGGAATTTTACCAGATTTCTCGTTTATCATCAGTAATAATCTCATCGATCTCTTTGTCCAGCAATCACCTGAGAAAATGAAAATCTTAAAAAGAGACTAAATCTGAATAGCTCGACAAACCCCTCACAAACAAATGATTCTAAAATTCAAATTCAACTTCAACTCCTTTCCACAACCTGAGATGCAACCAAGAAAAATCATCATCCTAGAAAATATCCGCTCCGCATACAACATTTGAAATTGTATTAGAACCGCAGATGCTCTCGGCTGGGAAGTCCGACTAACCGGATACTCTCCTTCTCCACGAGAAAATCTCAAAGTCAAAAAAACCTCTCTCGGTGCAGAAGAACAAGTGCAACTAAAACAATTCAATTATAGCACAGACGCTATTCAGGAAGCGAAAAGGCTCTGAATTTCAGTCATCGCAGCAGAAATCACTCCTGAAGCAGTTTCTCTAGCAAACTATAAAAGAGAAGAAAAACAGTCCCTTGCCATCATCTTCGGAAATGAAGTAGAAGGCGTGCTTCCTCAGACTTTAAAAGCAGTAGATGAAGTCGTTTTTATTCCTATGCAATGAGTGAAAGAAAGCCTGAATATTGGTCAAAGCTCGGCAATTATGATGCGAGAACTCAGATAAAAACTACTTTATTTCGATTAATCACAATGCACCACTTGGTCACTCCATGATATCTTCCCTTTTTAAAACTCTACAGCAAACGAGAACCAGACTTCTTACTTCCTTTTTTTGAAAGTTCAGCACTGCAAAGACTCGCTTTTGTAGGACAAAACTGCGGAACGGAATATTGTAAATACTATAAATATAGGCTTGTTCACTCTAGATTAGACCATAGCCTAGGAGTTGCAAGCATTATTTGGCATTTTACTCAGGATCCAAAACAGACGTTAGCAGGACTCTTTCATGATATTTCACATACAGTTTTTTCGCACGCAGGAGACTTCTTTCTCTGAGATGCCAAAAACCATGAATCCTCAGAACAATATACTCAAGAACTTATAGAACAAGATGAAATCATCAGAAAAGAGCTCAAAACCCTAAATATCCCCCTAGAAGCGGTAAACGATTATACTCGCTATCCTATTGCAGATAATCCAGGTCCTCAGCTCTCAGCCGATAGATTAGAATATACCCTTACCAATCTTTATGCCTTACGAGGAGTAAATTTGGAAGAGATAAAAAAAATTTATGATGATCTAACGATCTTAAAAAATGAAAAACAAGAACCAGAAATCTGATTTCAAAATTTTGAACAAGCAAAACTCCTCGGAGAATATAGTATAAAAAATTGCGAAGGCTGTTATTCCAGCTATGAAAGTGTCTCAGCAATGGCCTTTCTCGGAGAACTTTTTAAAAAAGCAATTACCAAAAAACTGGTCACTCATAAGGATCTCTACTACCTTACCGAGCCTGAGTTTATCAAGCTCCTTGAAAAAGACCCCGAGTTGACAGCAATGCGAAATTTTTACAAGAATTTGGAAAGCTATAAAATCAGCAGATATTACCCAAAAACCAATAAATATTTTGTCAGTAGCTTGTCCAAGAGGAGATATATTGATCCTCTTATTGCTACTACAGAAGGGAACCAAAGACTCTCCACACTTTCTCCTGAGTTTTGTGAAAAAAGAGACTACCACCTCAAGAGAAAAGAGGAGCGAATTATCTTAGATTATATACTATAAAAAAGTTTTATTTCTTTTTAAACCTTATCAATGAACACGCTCCTTTCCGCTATCAAATACCTCTTCAACTTCATCATCCACATCGATAAACACCTCGTTGAGCTGTTTAATAGTTATGGAATACGAATCTACGGAATAATTTTCTTAATTATCTTCATCGAGACCGGATTAGTCGTGATGCCATTCCTGCCTGGAGATTCTTTATTGTTTGCTGCTGGTGCCTTAGCAGGCAACCCAGAAAACGGTATCAATGTCCATCTAATTCGACTCATTGTCTTCTTTGCTGCCATCATCGGTGATAGCGTAAACTATGAAATCGGTAAATTCCTCTGACCAAAAGTCTTCACCGGGAAAATCAAACGAATCAAAAAAGAACACCTAGAAAAAACCCAACATTTCTACGATAAACACGGAGGGAAAACCATCATCTACGCTAGATTTATCCCCATCATCAGAACTTTTGCTCCTTTCGTTGCCGGGATCGGAGAAATGAAATACAAAAAATTCATCTCATTCAATATCATCGGAGGCTTTCTGCGATCCATATTATTTATCTATGCAGGCTATAGCTTTTGAAGCTTGGAAATCGTACAAAAAAGATTTACACTGATTATCTTCGCCATTATCCTCCTTTCTCTCGCACCAATCCTTATTCAACGAATCTCCCACAAAATAAAGAGCAAAAAAAACAAATAACTCCTAAAGCCCATCCTGGGCTTTTTTAAATGCCAGCCTTTCTTGCTGCTTACGATAATAGTTCGCAAATCTATGAGCCTCATCTCTAACCTTCGTCAGCAAACGATCTGCCTCATCATACACCAGATCAAATTCTTCGATACTTCAATGCTTCCAGACATACAACTTCTCTCCTACCGTAGAATCAGACTTTTTACTCTTTTGCCCAATATGGGACTTCTTCCTCGCTTCTCCTTTCCCAAGCGCTGCAAATTGCACTTCTGAAAAAAGCTTTTCTATCGCAGGATATTGCTTTAGTAAATCGAAAAGAATTGAAAGCTGACCTTTTCCTCCGTCGAGAATAAAAAGATTCGGTAGCACAAGCTTCGCCACCTCTTGTTTCTCCGCCAACCCAAATCTCCTGACCAAAACTTCCTGTAATGCCTGATAATCATCGTTTTTCACAGTCTGAATTTTGTATTTCCTGTAGTTTCTTTTCTCTTCTAGCCCACCAACCAAACAGCTCAATCCTCCGCTCGTCCGCTCCCCACTTAAATGAGAAATATCCAAGCACTCAATCTGATAGGGAAAATGCGACAAATGATAACGCTGCTGAAGCTCACTCAATAGCTCAGTCATCACGCTCCCTCCTTGCAAAGTCTGTGCCAAAAGATAGGATTGAAAAAAGTCATCAAAAAGCTGATCCATGCGTGCAGTTTCTTCTTTGGTAAGAGAAAACTTCTCTGTAGCAAACCAATTTCCTTGCGGACTAAACGTCCCAAACTCAGAAGAAAAATTCGCCAACATTTCGTCGGTATCCAAATCTTCTTCTTGGAAGTGATGACGGATCACATCGATCATCTTCCCTTCAAAAAAATGCAACAACACATAACACCTCCACAACCCAATTTGACGAATCTGCAATAAATAACCAGAAAAAGATTTCGCATATTCAACAGATTGTTTCTCAGTAAACTGCGAAATCTGTAAATAAATATCCCTCAATTTTGCTGCCCACTCAAAATTCTGCACCGCTACAGCATCATCAATCAGCTTTTTAAGCTGTTTTTCTACAGGCTGAGTATTTCCTTTAAAAAAACTCGTAATCAACTGGGGATAGTCTGGCTTTTCTAGCTCCGGCTTCGCACACCACCCTTTACATAGTCAAAAATAAAAATCTGAACACAGTTTCCCCTCTTTGAATTGACTCAAGGGACAGGTTCTATACTGCACAATTTGCCTGAGATATTGAAGAAATTTCTTGAGTTCTCTGGTATTATGCTTGGGTCCAATATACACCGCTCCATCATTTACTTTCTTTCTCGTGATGAAAAGCTGAGGAACAGGATGCTTCGTAAGCTTAATATAAGCATAGGCATTCGCTCCCTTCAGCATATTATTAAACGGAGGCAAATGCTTCTTGATGAGATTAGATTCCAGATAGAGACTTTCACTCTCATTCTCCACACTGAGAAAATCCACGGTCTCCGCCTGTGCAATCATATCCTGCTTCCAAACACTCCCTGGAGTGAAGTATTGCCCAACCCTCTTCTTCAAATTCTTTGCTTTCCCGATATAGAGAATCTGTCCCTTCTTGTCTTTGAAAAGGTAAACACCAGGCGTATGGGGAAAATGAGCAATCGCAGAAGGCTTGAGCATAAAAAAGAAAAAAGAAATGAAATCTGACTCCCTCACGATAGTCAATCGAAGAAGGAATGCAAGCACATTTACCGCTATTCTTCCCTCTCTCAAATATCATCAAACAGCTCCAAAGCCTTCCTTCCCTCTTCCAACTCCCCTCCCCCCCAACAAAGAAATCAAAACTAAAGAAGCTTATGAAGTCCTACACTCATTATACGCGGGAAGGTTTGCTCATTTTCCTCCGACAAGAAGAAAAAATCTGAACATTTCAAACTTTTGAGGAGATTTTCATCAGTTTCTGATAGCTTTTTTGTAAAAAAATCAGAAACCTATGATTCTCCTACCACACTTTCGACTTTTTGATAGAAATCCACCCTGGGTCTAAGAGTAATTTGAGCTTTTTGATAGAAATCCACCCTGGGTCTGAGAGTAATTTGAGCTTTTTGATAAAAATCCACCCTAGGTCTGACACCACTTTCATACAGAGGGAGGATGCTCCTTCAGTCCTAAATCTGATTTCAGCTTTTTTCCCACATTTTTAGGTTGAGAGCAAAGCAAAAATAGATCTCCCCAACTACCCATCCGACATTTCCACTAAAAAGAAAAAAGCCCCCTCTGCAAATCCTGCAAAAGTTGCTCTTTCCTCTTTTTGCTATCAAAATAGCCATTATGCCAAAGTGAGATCCTTTTTGATCTCTCTCCTCTTCAAAAGCCTTAAATCCAAAGACGCCTATCCTCTCGGACATGAAGAAAAGATTCAAAAATCCATCAATCTAGGAACATTCACATATTTTTCACAAGTTGCATCATCTACAGGAGTTGTTCCTTGCCAATAGGTTTCTCGTCCCTTATCAGTCTTTCCTAGCACAAGGTACTCAGTCTGCTCACTCCCTAGCTGTGTCAAGAAAACCTCTACAAGATTTCCTTCCGCCTGAATACCTCCATAGGACGCAGTTTTTGGATTAAATTTTCCAGTATAGTTCTTGTAATTGATTTTTTTGAGAAGATTTTCGAGTTTCCCCTGTCTACCTGGAACGAGGAAGTCATCGGCTTTATCTGCACACCCCTCAAACGTTCCATCTCAGAAGCTAATTCTTGCTTTGTAAGGATGCGTCTCACCAACAGTCGTATCGAGACAAGCTTCTTTAGTGAGTTCACCTTCTATAACACCAAGATCATATTTTTCACCAGAAAAAATCAGATTCTTTCCAGACGTTCCCCAATAGCCGATATACGTATTATCAGTTTCAAATGCGTGTGTCTCATTATTTGGAAGCGTATAAGTAAACGAATCTACTCTTAGGCTTGCATCCCAGAATGGCTCTTCTCCGAAGAGATCAAAATTAAACTCAAGCGGAGAAGGTTGATTTTCAGTAAACTCCCCACAATGAACCTCAATGGTTCTCGTGCTCTCATCATAAATCTTATCAAGCTTCTCAGTCGCTTCTTGCTTTTTAGCAGCATTTTCTTCCCCTAAGTACACCAGGTTCATCACCTCATCCATATCGTAATTAAGCTTAGTAGAGACAGAACAGATGAGAGTATCATTCAAATACTCTACATACGATTCTCATACACCATCAGCTTGGATTTTTTCCACCCAACCCTCAAAAGTCTGCTCGATCTTGTCCCAGATATTTTCAGTTGAAGCGAGAGCATCATTACGAAGAACATAACCGTTGAGTTCTCCATCTATCCACACTTCGCTAAAGGCTAAGGGTTTAATGTCTTTAGCTGTTTTGCCAAATACTGGTGCAAGCGTCTCTAGAAATGCTTGTGCAGGAGATGCTGTAGCTGGTTTGACTTCCGGCTCAGTAGGTTGAGTTTCCTTACACCCCGAAAATAAAGTCGCCCCCAAAAAAAGGAGCATAAGACTGATTCCTGATCGTTTTTTCATGATAAAAAGAATAAGAAAATAAAAAAAGAACACCCTGAGACTATAAAGTTTATGCTAACAACATAAGGACTTTAACAACAAATGCAAGCCTTTTTATAACGCTCCTTATACTAACTTTGCCTTCTTCCTATTGTCTCTAACAGTTCATTAGCTTTTTCTCTAGTTTGAGCAAACTTTTCTTCAAAAAGGGACAAAAACTCTTTTATCCCCTCTCGGAAACTTGTAGGACTAGCCATATATCCATAAGTAGAAACCTGTTCTCCATTTCCAAATTTTATAGAGAAACTCCAACTATCTCAATCAAGAACTCTATCATTTCTATAACTACCTTCCCATTCCCAGATTTTATGTTTATTTGCCAATTTTTCGAACTCCTTCAAAATATTTGACTCTAGCTGAAAAGTTTCTACATATGTTCCCTCATCTATCTTGTCTATTCCAGAAAACTCCGGCATACGAAACGCGAGATTATCTATAGAAACTTTAAGATAAGGAACATTATCTTCTACTAAGATAGTATAAGGCTTCTCCATATCCCCAACTAGAATGATTAGAATAATAAAAACTAATAACTCATCAACTTAATTCTTTTCAGAGCAGATGAGACACTTTATGATTATTTCCAAAATACACAACAGCAAAAACTGTAAATCACAGAACAAAAGCAATGAATAATCAGTAGTATCGTTTCATAGTGATACTAAAGAAAAGATAAAAGCATCCTCTAAAATATTAGCTTCAAGAGCGATAGTTTTAGTAATGATCAAAATTTCTTGACAAGTGCTATAATCAAATCTCTTGCATAGTTTCAAGATACGGAATACTATATCGTTCATGAAGAAGTTTCCCCACCCAAAGGATTCATCTTTTCCTCCTTAGTTCATATTCTGTTGCAGAGACTTCTTTGACTTTTTCTCACTTAGGATAATCAAGATACATAGTCCCAATAAGTTTCTGAAAAATAAGGAGTTTTCAGAGATTTTGATTTCAACATTCCTTTTCAATAAGGTCTCTCCATTTCATTGCAGAATGTTTCCACTCTTCATAGGTTTGATATTTTTCAACAGAAAGTAAGGTATTCGTCCACATTAACGCAACGGTTTCTGTTCACTTTATACGATATCATAATGAATCGAAATCTATCAGCTTATGATGTGTTCAATTAGAAAAAACATGTCCAGTCCATAATCTATTATACACAAATTCTAATTCAGCTTTTTCTACACCATTTTGTAATTCCTTCAGCTTAGCCTTGAGTTGCTCAAAATCAGTTTGAAGAAAGCTATGAACATATTGCTCTCATTCGTGATACCGCTCTTTTATTTTATTTTTTTGTCCACAAAAATAAGCAATTTTTGCTACAGGATTGATCCAATCAGACAAAATCTTGAATATTTTATCTCAAGTAGAAACCCTAATTTTATTAGAACTTCACTGTAATTTTTCATTGTTTTTTTCAAATTCATCGAAAGTAGACCTATACTCACTGTATATTTTCAATAAATCATCTAAAGCCAATTTAGAAAAATCAATTTTTGAGAACCCCTGACTCTCAATATCCTTCATCACAAAATACAAATTTTCGTCATCTTGCTTCAATATCGTTGGTCATGAAAATTTTCCAACTATACGATCACAAAACTCGTTGAACATATTGATATTAGTAATCTCGGTAAAATAAGCTTCTTTTCATACTTTATTGTGAACATATGCCTTTATATAGTGCTTGATTTGAGGATTATAAAAAATTACATTACTTGGCTCTCTAAATGCTGGTCAGATTTTTACTACATCAAATCAGTGGTTCTGTCGCTTTATTTGATCTATAACAGCATTAATTTGGGAGGGAAAAGCAATTTTCTCATCTATTTTTTCAATTCAAGTATTGCACATAGTGTTATAATAAAAGTCTAAAACTCAACATATTTACATACTTTCTATCCAAGCCCTTATACTTCTCAATGCTATTTCTAATCTATCAAAAAACTGATCATCTCAAATATGCACACCAACATCATCAGAAAATTTTTCCAAAAAACTTTCATGATCATGCATAAGGGTATCTAGCCTTTTTAATGACTGATCATACCCTTTAGCTTTATAGAGTTTCATCAAAAGTCCTTTGCTCAAGTCTAGGCTAATGATAAACCGTGTATAACCATAGGATAATAAGGTTTCTCTAAAACTCTCCCATTCTCTATCAATACTTATATCCGCAATAAATGAAATTCATGAATCTAACACTTCTTTTAGTCTATTATTTCTGAGTTTTTTATGTTCATCTATATCCCAAAATCCTCTATTTTCAATCACTTCAGAAAGGATTGCATCATTATTAAATATCGGCAAATTTAACTTAGTGCTTATATAGTTTGAAATAGGTGTTTTGGAGCTTCATACACATCAGGCAAATGTAATACAGAATTTTTGCATATCATTTTATCGTCAAATAAAATTATAATCATGATATAAAGAAATGGACCTAAACATCAAAGATATTTTCCTTCTTATTGATCTCCTTAATCTAGAATAACCTTATATCCGCTAATCTCAAGAGTTGAATAATACTCAGACTCAAACCATCCCACATGAAAAAATGAAGTGACATTGAGCTCCACTTGAAGCTCTTCTCCTGCCAAAAGCGCCTGTCTTGTCTGCGCATCAAAACTACCAAAACCAACATTTCATTCAAAGAGTTTAATACTATAGTTGCTAAGTTTTCAATCAGAAATATGGATAGTCGCCAAAGTTTGCTCTGGAGTGAAATCGACCAAAAGTTCATCAGTTTCCTCATCTTGATACATTTTAATCGTTCAGGTTACCTTAGTTGCTCCAGTAAGAAGAAAAGCAGCATGATCTTGGGCTATTTCCTTTGATTGCAAAGTCAACCCTCCGATAGCATCTCCAATCTTCAAATCAGCTAAATTCTGACTCAATTTTGCCGAGGTTTGCTCATCATTACAGGAATCTTCGGCATCGCAAATTGCTTGTCCTGAATTGAGGGATCATTTCGGATCTTGATCTGCTGGGATCGGATCGCTTGGCTTGATAAATAAACATCCGCTCAAAAGAAACGAAAAGAGCAATAAAAATCAGATTTTTTTCATGGTAGTAATAATTAATCTTTTAAACAGCGTACAGTAAATGTAGCAGCACGATAACTTTCTGAATATTCCACTATTGCATCATGCATTATATGAAAAAATCTTCATGGACTAGACATTCGATAATATCACTGGGTATTTTGATCATGTGGTGTAGCATTCCCATCAAAACGTATTCATCATGCTTTAGGTATTAATAAATCATCACTCAATTCTGTTCAAATTCTATTACCTCCAAGAGCCATCCACCTTATATGTTCTTGTAATTGAGTATCTTGTGGATATTTAATACTTATCCATAGTTTTAAGAGTTTATGTATTTCTAAAAAACTTGGAACATGAAATCATTCAGGACATGGTCATTTCCTTTCTGTCCTAGGGTTACCAGAGTCTCATCTAAATATATTTATGACGTACTCTCAGGTAAAATTTACAATTTCACTATCTCCACTTCATCATCGTAAATTATCGTTTACAGCAGCTAAAAAGTAGTTCCCTTTATTTAAATTACGATTCACTTCTTCATAATTATCCATAACCACAAATTGTACATCACTATCATACCAATTATTTGGTCAATATTGTAGTGCTACATCTCTAGTGACTAAATCTTTTCAAGTTTTTATTTCTGAATTTAGTTGGAATCCATGATTATTTCATCGCTGAAAATAATATCAAAAAGATTCCTCTCATGTTCAAGCCACATTTGCTCATATATTTTTATCCATAATAGTTATCGATTCTCCTCAATTATCCAAAGTTATCGTTCATTCTTTTATATTATGAACAATTCAAAATGAATGAGTTTTAGCTTCATCTAAAATCATTTCAGGATTATATAAATTTTTACAACCAACCAATACTAAGCTACTGATTGATAAAGTAATAAAAAGTCAAATTTTTTTCATTGAAATATATGAAGAGATGAAACTTATTTACTCAATACCCTTGTAGACTCTAAAGCCCTCAAGAAGAAAGTAAAGTTTTCAACTAGGTTTGGTATCCTATTATGTTCATAGAGATTATCTTCTTGGGTGAAAATCGTAAGAGGATCACTATTTTGCCACTTCTTACATTCTCCAAAAAGCAGTGGATAATTTGGGAACAATACATATCAGTCATATCCGCATTGTCCAAGAGGAATCCATAATCAATCAACAAAAACTCGCACCAGAAGTATAAATTCTCATGATCATGCTCCGGATCCTATAATTTGATAGATATAATCCCCATATTCTGTCTTATGATAAAGAACAAAGGGTCAAATCATTGGAGAAGTGCCATATATAATTTCCAGACTTCAGTATGGGAAATGGTATCAGTATTCTTTTTCAATTCGTTTTAGCATATGACCATTGAGTACTATTCATGAGCCAATACTTGATATCATTGATCAAAATTGATTTTTCGTGATGTTTCATGCTCAGTAGGTATAAAATCAGCTTCAATTCTTCATAGCCAAATCGCCTCCAGCTTCTTCATCATTTCGATATCATCAATCTGGATTTTTTGTAAGAGGTCATATCAGTGGATATTCCGGTATCTCTCCAATATCTCGTCATTTCTTGAGGATATATCTATACAAATCCACAAAATAACGAACAAAAGGATGATCTCACCCTAAATCCTGATAATACGAGAGCAAGACTGGATCTTTTCAAGCATAGTTCTTTTGCGGATGAGCTAATGCAGCTTCTAATTTTTGATAAAGCTTGGAAATATAGCGATCTACACAGACATCTCTTTCATAATAAGTCCCTCTATTCGTTTCATAACCGGTTCCGTATTCTTTGCAAGCATCTAAAAGGTCTTGATAAATCGTGTCTATGAACTTATTTACCGCGGAAGAAGTCTTGGTCTGATATTCAAGAATCAGATTTCTATCTTTTTGAAGTTGCTCATACTCCTCTTTGTCAGCTGCTTTGCTTAAATCTAAGTTTCTATAAAGGTATCATCAAGGAACGATGTTTTGATTCATCATCGTTGTTCCGCTGTTTGTAGGATCAAAGGAAGTTTTATGAGAATTTAAACCTTTCTCGCATCAAGTAAGGACTAGAGTAGAGAGAACAATAAGAATCAAAAATCAGATTTTTTTCATTTTTTTAAAAGAAAATAAACCTTAAAGAGAAAGATTAGTTATTTTCATCTAAATTTTTACAGTGCTGAGCAAAGAACTCTGAATACTTTTCATCGTGAGGAATAATCTCATCATAGGAATCTGAAGCAATATCATAAAGTCTGATTTCTCCGTTCTCTTTATCTACCTGAAAACGATGATATTTCAGCACTCTGCTCGGATAGTTTTCAGCTAAAGCAAGCTTATAACTCTCATCATCTACACTTTCTAAATCTAAATAATAGCCCAAAAACTGCTCCCTATCACCCTGATTCGGAGCAGCCAGAGCTTTGTCATAATCTTGCTTGACTCCTACGAATTGAGGTGAAGCAAAAATCTGCTTTTCAATCTCTGCAAGGCAAAGGTTTGTCATGTTTCCAGGTTTTTTTTCTTTTTGTTTAGTAGTTATCTGGAGATCTCTTTTTTGTCCACAAGTGAGACGAAGGCTATAAGGCACATGCTGTGGGAAGTGAGCATCATCATTGAGTTGCTGGAGTGAAGCGTGAATATGACTTTCACTAAGACAAATCGTCCCCTCTTTTTCAAATCCCACAATATTGACTGATCCTCGCCCTAGACTATTTTCTTCATTTTTCTTCCAAGTATGAAAGAAAGTTTCTACTGCTTCATCAGGATTTTCTTGTAATCATGAAAGCGAGAATCCCCGTCATTGAACAGTCAGTTTTTCCTCTCCTTCTTGCCATTCAAAGGAAGCTTCCTCAATTTGTGGCATCGGTAACTTACTCATTTGAGCAAAATCTTGAAGCAGAGAAAATTCATAAGGTGAAACCTGATTTTTACTCTTATCTAAACAAGCAGCAAGAATAAAGCTTATACCAAGCAAAAGAACTCACATTCCCAATCTTTTCATCATACTTACATTAGAAAATAAAACGAGTTATCAAGAAACAAAACTAACTGAAATATAACAAAAGCCAAAAGAAATGCAAGATGCACTTTATTATTGACTTTCATAGTAAATTAGGTATAATACCAAAGGTAATAAAAAAAATTTCACTATGGAAAAAAATTCAAATAAAGAACTATTTAAAGAGCTGAAAGAAACGAAACACAGGCTCAAAATCGCAGGTTTCACAATCTCTATTATGTTTGGGATTGTAATCGTTCCCGTGTTTATGAATCTCAAACCCAGCTACCTAGAGCTCGTTCTCCCTAGTCTAATCGGAATTTTAGGTCCGATATATCTCTGGGTAGAAAAGAAACAGCTCAATCAGTCGATCAAAGGAATCATCAATCTCTTGGATGAAGATTCAGGACTGCAACGACAACTAAAAGAAGAGATGCAAGAGAAACAAGCAAGCCTCAAAAGAGCAAACAGAGAGTGCGACACGAGTTTCTCTACGCGTAAGATTACTGAGTACGAGAAAGGTATAGCCGAAAATAAGTATTGGCGAACAAAATTTCAGAGGCTCCTCTGAAAGCATCATTAGAACTAGGTTAGGAACACTTAACCTAGTTTTTTCTAAAACGCAATCTCACTTTTTTGCAACTAAAAAGAAATCTCAACCTTCTTAGTCGTAAAAATATAGACTGAAACCTGACTCCCCAGATTATATTTCTGCTTAATCACACTAAAAGCCTGCTGAGGCGAGTCTATCCCCTTAGTATTTGGCAGAAGAACTCAACTTTTCAATCACTCATCTTGCACTAGAAAAAGTCAATACTGATCGAGAGGAAGCTTCACCAAAACATTCGGATCATTCTGCAATCTCACATCTTGAACAATATCTAGGATCACAGTTGTCACTTGAGCTTCTATCTTCTGCAAAAAGGCAGTATAAAAACTCTGCAAAATCATTTCTAAGGTTCTATTCGTTCTAACGACTCCATGAGAAAGTAAAAGTTTTCCATCTTTACCAAACGCAGACAAAAATACCCCAGTCTTACTCTGAAGAGCAACATATTGAGAAACTTCACTTTTTATACGATCAATCACAAGCATTAAAGAAAAGATAAAACACTGATTGAAATATAAGAAATCAGCTCACAATTGCAAGAAACAAAAACAAGAAAAAAGAAAAGAAAGCGTAAAGAAATTTGCCTGATTTTTTGCTTTTTTGAGAAAAAATAGCTATACTTAGTATGGTTTTTACTCATCAGAATGAGAATGCAACAAAGTGAATGCATGCAACTCTTGAGAACACAATACCTCAAAGACACAAAACAAAAAAATAACCTTTCAAAGCTAACAAATCAAGCTTGGGGAGAAAAGAAATCTGAATGTTTGACAACAATCGGAGGTTTTCCTCAAATCAGATCAGCACTCAATTCGTTTGAAGAAAAAGAACATTATGCTCCAAATACAAATTCAAATAGCACTCCATGCCAAGAGAAACTCATCACAACATTCAGAAAAGATTTTAGTCAAAAAAATAACCTTTCAAAACTAACAAACCAAGCTTGGTGAAGCGAAAAGAATGAATGTCTCAAAGAAATCTGAGGCTACAACCAGCTTTGAACCTTTCTAAAAAATATCGAAACCAACTATACCGAGACCTACGAAGCAAAAGCCACAACACCTTCATCAGCTCAAGAAACCTGAGGCACAAATTGAGGTAAAACTGCCACAATGCAAACAGCAGCACAAACAACGATACAAACTGGAACTACACAATCAACCGCCACACAAGAACTACAAAAAGGACGAGAAGTCATCGAAAAAATTGGAATCTACCTCTGCTATGGATTGATCGCACTCCTCTGTATTGGCGTCATTATCGGCATCATCAAAAATACGCTCAAATACATCTATTCTTTCTACAATACCAGAAGGATGACTTTCATCAAGGTACTTTTGCCAAAATCAGATGGGAAAACTGATCGTGAACAAGAAAAAGAAATCGCTAAAGATATGAAAGAAAAAGTCTGAAGAATGTCACAGTTATACAACGGACTTCACAAGATTTCAGAACTCAGTACTCGAGAAAAAATCATGTACAAATTCTTCTGAAAGCAAAAAATCGTTTTCATCTACCAATACGAAAATGGTCAATTAAGTTTTATCGTTGGAAGCTATCCCGAATACATCAGTATTATAGAAAGTGCGATTTCTGCACAGTTTCCAAACTGCTCTCTCGAGAAAGTCGGCAAACCGCAACCTTTCCAAAAGAAATACCATGATATTATGCCATTAGAACCTAAAAGGGATCCCGTCTATACAATCAGAACTTTTAAACAAATGCCGGATGATCCAATCAATAACCTGATTGATACGATGGGAAAAATCTCTAGCTACGACACAATAACTGCGATGCTCGTCATCAAGCCTGAAAGCCCAACCTTCAATGCCAAGAGACAGAAAGCAGCAGAAAGACTTTATAAAGGGCTTGATCTTTATTCGACGAAATGGCGACACCGAAAAAACCTACTCAACCCGTTCAAACTCATCAGTTTTCTAATCCAATGACCAAGTGAAAAACTCCTCTCCAATAAAAAAGAGGAAAGTGTAGGAATGGTAAGAATGGTCAGAGCAAAAGAAGACTCTATGAACGCTATTGGTGAAGAGGCAGGAAACCCGACCTACAGAGCTGGAATCATTGTGATTAGCTCCTCAGATGTAAAAGGACAAGCCAGGCAAAACCTCAAAGCTATGGAATCCGCATACAATGTTTACAACGACGAATACAGCAACGGCCTTGAAGACAATAACACCAAGCACGATATCTTCTCCGGTATCTTCCTTTACCTTTGGAAAATTGCAGTAAACTTTTACCTTACAGGCTTTTTCTACAAATACTCTTTTTTCTCGACCAATGAACTCACATCACTCTTCCATTTTGCAGATAGTATTTACAACCGCTCTCCTATCATCGAGTGGATGCAATATAAGGTCCTTCCTTCACCAGCAAATCTCCCACAATTCAAGGATGATGAATGGAATGGCAAGATAATGTCAGGTATCCTCGCAGAAAAGTACAAAAATGGAAACCTCTCCGAGATTCTGAAAGAATACAAAAACCACCGAGCCATAGCATCAAGGACACTAGAAGAAGAAAAGCTGACTCCTCTCGCAGATTATCAACTTGCTCACAAGGGAGCCACTATTGAGGAAAAGGATGGTAAATCCACGATCAATAATAATCCAATCCTCGAACAAGACGGACAAAAATTCGTCAAGGAGATCGTCCCTGGGAAAACCATCACGGGCTACAAACTCTACAAAAACGCCGTTCTTCTTGGAACAAATATCTACAGAAATATCCTTACTCCTGTGTATATGAAGAGAGAAGATAGAACCAGACACCATTATATGATCGGAAAATCTGGTACCTGAAAATCAGTCTTCCTCCAAACCATGGCAAGACAAGACCTCTGGAATGGAGACGGAATCTGCCTTATCGATCCACACGGTGATCTTGCCGAAGACGTGCTAAGTTTCGTTCCCAAAGAAAGAGCTAAAGACGTAGTATATTTCGATGCAGGAAACGAAGACCGCCCAATGGGACTTAATCTCTACGAAATCAATACTCTTGATGAAGCAGATAGAACCGTAAACGATGCAACGGAAATCTTTCTAAAAATGTTTGGACCAGAAATTTTCGGGCCAAGAATCCAGGAATACTTCAAATACGGAAGCCTCACAATTCTTGAAGATTTTGAAGACAGACCAACCCTGCTCGATGTCGTCAGACTTTTTACTGATGAAACCTATAGAGAGGTAAAAGTTGCAAAGGTCACGAATGCCGTCGTAAAAAACCGACGAGAAAGAACCTATAATGCCATGGGAGACAGAGAAAAAGCTGAGATTATCCCATATTTCTCTTCAAAATTCGTATCTTTCAATACTAATAGATTGATCAGAAATATCATCGGACAGACAAAATCAGCCTTCAACTTTGACGATGTGATGAATAATCAAAAGATTCTTCTCGTTAACCTTTCAAAAGGTAAAATCTGAGAATTGAACGCACAGTTGCTCTGAATGATTTTGGTTTCCAAAATTTATAACTCAGCAATGGGAAGAGCCAAGCTCGATCCTAAAGACAGAAAAGACTTCTATCTATATGTGGATGAATTCCAAAACTTTGTATCGGGAACTTTTGCTGACATCCTTTCCGAAGCCAGAAAATATAGGCTTGGACTGATCATGGCGCACCAGTATATTGCTCAGCTCGAAGCAGGGAAAGGACTTTGAGACTCATGAGGCGGGAAATCCGACGTAAAAGCTGCGGTATTCGGTAACGTGGGAACGATGATGTCTTTCAAAATCGGTGCTCCCGATGCAGAATTTATGGAAAAAGAGTACTCACCACTCCTCTGACCTCAAGATATCGTAGGAATCGCCAATTATAAATCATACATAAAACTGAATATTGACAACGCAACAAGTAAGGTTTTCAGTATGAATTCAATCTATACAAAAGATTATCAAAACAAGAAAATCGTTCCTCTCCTCCAGGAATACTCTGCAAAAAAATACGGAAGAGCAAGAAAATTCGTTGATGCAGAAATCTCTACCAGACTTGGTATGGGAGCAGATTTGGAAGACCTTCCAGATCTAGGAACTCCATGAGAAGAACAAGAATCTACTGGCGAGACTTCCTCAGAAGAATAACACCACCGCAAAATAAGCTCGAAAAGCAGAAAAATTCGCCCCTTTCTCCACCAAGAATCTAGTAAAGCACTTAATTTTCCGCCTCCAATACCCCAAACAAGGAAAACCAAATCACAAACACTGATTACAGGAGGAAAATCAATCTTAAAACCGAATAATCACAAAACAAAAAAAGGGAAAAAAATCTGACTTCATTTCCCTTTTCTTTTATACATTCCTCTTAGTCTTTGATCACATAACCTACTTCTTTGAGGTCATAGGCATTATTTCTATACAGATCATACAATACCTCAG